>Ga0326727_10004138_pt1 | contig 44334 bp, 46 predicted proteins | sample MB2enrmetagenome_FD_207643 | JGI IMG/M metagenome (GOLD analysis project Ga0326727, IMG submission 207643) | Lab enriched peat soil microbial communities from McLean, Ithaca, NY, United States - MB29MY | ecosystem: Environmental > Terrestrial > Soil > Wetlands > Peat | place: USA: New York... | reverse complement strand
AGGTGAGGGCATCGGCCAGGATCAGGCGTCCCTCGGCATCGGTATTGATCACCTCGATGGTCTTGCCGGAAAGCGCCGTCACGATGTCGCCCGGCCGCTGCGCGCGGCTCCCGGGCATGTTCTCGACGCACGGGATGAAAGCGGTCACCGCGATGGCCGGCTTGAGTTCCGCGATGGCCCGCATCGCCCCGATCACGGCCGCGCCTCCGGCCATGTCGTACTTCATCTTTTCCATGCCCTCGGCGGGCTTGATGGAGATGCCGCCGCTGTCGAAGGTGACCCCCTTGCCGACCAGCCCCAAATGGCTGGCGGTGGCCGGCGCGGGCGGACGGTAGCGGAGCACGATGAGCACGGGCGGTTCGGCGCTGCCCTGCGCCACTCCCAGCAGCGCGCCCATTCCGAGGTTCTCGATGGCCTCGCGATCCAGCACCTCGCATTCGAGGCCGCATTCGGCCGCCATGCGCCGGGCGGCCTCCGCCACGCCATTGGGGGTGAGCTTGTTGGCGGGCTCGTTCACCAGCGAGCGGGTGAAATTCTGCGCCTCGGCGATGGCCCGCGCGTGCGCCACAGCCGCGTCGAGGTTGGCGGCATCCCCTGGCGCCGCTACGGCAAAGGCTTCCACCGTTTTCTTGTCGTCCGCGGTCTTGTAGCGATCCGGTTCGAACTCGCCCAGAACAGCGCCCTCCACGGCGGCCGCGGCATTTTCGCCGGTGGCCAGCGCTCCTTCCAGCGCCAGCGCCATCCGCTTTACGGATTTGGATTTCAAGTGCCGGACCGCGGCGCCCACCAGCTTGCGAAGCTCGGCGGCATCGAACTTGTCGCGCTTGCCCGCGCCGGCCAGGAGTATTCGTTTGGCGGCCATTTCCGGTGGATTATGCAACAGTGTCAGGTCGAGCGCCTTGCCGCCGATCTCTCCCGAGTCGAGCGATTCGGCGCCAAAGCGCGCTTCTTTTTCCCCTTCGAAAACCGGCACGATCAGCGCTCCGGTTTCAATCTGCTCCAGTGGTTTGTGTTCGAGCGTTATCTGCATCACTTCTGATTTTGCACGTTTGCGGGGTCTGGCGGAACACCTGCGCGCAATCAGACGATGATTTCACGCCGGAAGAGTTCAGGCCATCACTGGGATTTCCATCAGATTTCATTTTTGGAATCGCCGAGAAATCAGGCGCATCTCTATCAAGCGAGGGTAGGATTTCCCGCAAATGCGGCTATGTCCCTGTCTTTACAAGCCGCTGTAGCATGTGCCGTGTTAAAATCGGACGTGAAGTTGACGAGCAGGTCTTCCAAAAGCTGTAACGGCCTGCGCGCATGAACCGTCCAACAGTCGTGAGAGACGGCGGCTCCTGTTTCAGGGCCGGTGATTGAAAAAATGGCTGACCTGTCGCAAACGCAACCCAAAAACTTCGCGGACGCCGATATCCATCTGTCGCGCCTTTTGGTGACGCAGGTGCAAGTCCCCTTTTACCGCACCCTGTTCCAGAACCTCAAGGATCTCATCAACCCGCCCAAGCTACCGCCGCTAGAGATAACGTCGAAACCAGTCGCCGTGAAGGATATATGGGGCCTCTACGGGCGCCAGAAGAAATCCTTCATGATGTCTACGGGTTTTCAGTTGGCGGTCGTCACGATACTGTTCACGGTGTTTTCAATCAAACCCGTACAGACTGCCATGAAACAGGCGGTCACGATCTTTGCGCCCGATCTGGCGCCGGCCGACCTGCCGCCCCAGAAGCAAACGATGCAAGGCGGCGGCGGTGGCGGCGACCGGTCGCCGCTGCCGGCCTCCAAGGGCAAGTTGCCGAAGTTCGCGCCTCGGCAGTTTACGCCTCCGGTTCAGGTCGCCAACAACCTCAACCCAAAGCTCACAATGGACCCGACCCTCATCGGCCCTCCCGATCTCACCCTGCCCAACGTGAATATGCCGAATTATGGCGATCCGTTGGCTAAGATCGGCCCGCTTTCGAATGGTCCCGGCTCGGGCGGCGGCATCGGCTCGGGGTCTGGCGGTGGAATTGGCTCCGGTAAGGGCGGCGGCTTTGGGCCCGGCGAAGGCGGCGGTTTCGGAGGCGGCGTGTTCCGCGTGGGCGGCGGCGTCTCCGCCCCGGTCCTGCTCTATAAGAAGGAGCCGGAGTACTCCGAAGAGGCCCGCAAGGCCAAGTATCAGGGCACTGTGGTGCTGTACGTCGAGATCGATCCGAGCGGCAAAGCGACCAATATGCGCGTGGTGCGCAGCCTCGGCTTGGGCCTCGATGAGAAGGCCATGGAAGCCGTCAAGCTCTGGAAGTTCAAGCCGGGAGCCAAGGATGGCAAGCCCGTCACGGTGGCCGCCACCATCGAAGTGAATTTCCGGCTGCTGTAGCGGCGGCCCTTAATCCCCGAATAGCTCGCGGCACTCTGCGCAGGGGCAGATGCGCCGGAAGTGCTCGTAAGAATAAATGCCGGCGCTATGCCCATCGTTCCAATCGATGCGGATAGCGTAGTTTCCCACCGGCTCCACGGCCGTCATCTTCAGCGCCGGTTTATACAGTTGCAGGGGATTGGAACTGGCCTCGGGCGCCGTGGTCTTCGAACCATGGGCTCCCGTGCAACCCGCGCAGGGGCACTGGGCCCGCAGGTAATCGAGGGCGTACTCGCTCGAATGGCCGTCTTTCCAATCGATCTTGATTCCTTTGGACTTGGAAATGGCGATATGTTCCGCGTCGGTTGAAGAAGGCATATTCAAAGGCATATTCAGCTGAAGAGCCGTTCCACGTCGCGCACGCCCGAGATCCGGCGCATGGAGGAGACCAGCTTCTCGAGCTGCTTCTTGTCGCGCACGTCCACGGTCATTTCCACCACGCCGCCGTCCTGATCCAGTTGGGCCTTGGCCTCCAGGCTGCGAATGTTGGTATTTTCATCGGAGAGCAGGGAGGTGAGCTGGTTCAGCATCCCCGGACGGTCGTCGGTGTGCACCACGATGCGTACCGGGAAGGCGTCTTCGGCCGTGCGCACCCATTCGACTTCGATCTTGCGCTCCACGTCATACATCAGGTTCTGCACGTTGGGGCACATGCGGGAGTGTACTGCGACGCCCTTGCCGCGCGTCACATAGCCCACGATGGCTTCGCCGCGGATGGGGTTGCAGCACTTGGCGCGGTATACCAGGAGGTCGTCCACTCCGCGCACCTTGATAACCGCGTCGCCGTCGTAGGGCTTCCCGGGAACCGGGGCGCCCACCGGCCCCACGAAGCCCGGCTCGGGCAACGCCGCCTTGCCATCCGCCGGCTCATCCTTTACCAGGCCCGGCGCCAGCTTGGTGAGCACCTGGCGGGCGGAGAATTTTCCGTATCCCAGCGCCGCGTACAGGTCTTCCATCTTGCTGTAGCCGTAATCGGCGGCCACCTTTTCCAGGTCGGCCTTGCTCACGCGGCTGAGCTGCACGCCCAGGCGGCGCGACTCTTTTTCGAGGTACTTCTGGCCGATATCGATAGCGGCGGTGCGCTCACTGGCATTGATGACATGCTTGATTTTATTGCGCGCGCGGGAGGTCTTGACGAATGCCAGCCAGTCCTTGCTGGGCTGGTGGCCCGGCTGGGTCATGATCTCCACGATGTCGCCGTTGTGCAGCGGAGAACGCAGCGGCACGATGCGCCCGTTCACCTTGGCGCCCACGCACGTATGGCCCACGTCCGAATGGATGGTATAGGCGAAATCCAGAGGCGTGGCTTCCCGCGGCAGCACGATGACCTTGCCGCGCGGAGTGAAGGTATAGACTTCCTCCGGGTACAGGTCCACCTTGAGGGTGGACATGAACTCGCCGGGATCCAGCATCTCGCGCTGCCACTCCACCAGGTGCCGCAGCCAGGCGATCCGCTGATCGTCTTCCGCCGGTCCCTTGCGTCCCTCTTTATACTTCCAGTGCGCCGCGATCCCTTCCTCGGCGATGCGATGCATCTCCTCGGTGCGGATCTGGACTTCAAAGGTCTGACCATGCGGGCCGACCACCGAAGTGTGCAGCGACTGATACAGGTTGGGCCGGGGAATAGCGATGAAGTCTTTGATGCGCCCGGGGATGGGCCGCCACTTGTTATGGATCACCCCCAGGGCGGCATAGCAGTTCTTCACCGAATCGGTGATGATGCGCAGCGCCATGATGTCGTAGACTTCGTCTACCGTGATCTTCTGGCGCCGGATCTTCAAAAATACCGAGTAGGGCCGCTTGACACGCCCATCGATGCGCGCGGGTATGCCTTCGCGCCGCAACTCGGCTTCGACCGTCTGGCGGATCTCCTGCAGGAACTCCTCGTTCGAAAGGCGCCGCGATTCCATGGCGCGGACGATTTCCCGATAGGCGTCCGGCTCCATATACTCGAAGGAGAGATCCTCCAGTTCGCCGCGCACCTTGCCCATGCCCAGCCGGTGCGCGATGGGCGCGTAGATCTCGATGGTCTCCCGGGCGATGCGTTCGCGCCGTTCCGGACTCAGGTAGCTTAGCGTGCGCATGTTGTGCATGCGGTCGGCCAGCTTGACCAGGATGACCCGGATATCCTCCACCATGGCCAGCAGCATCTTACGGAAGCTCTCGGCCTGGCGGTCCTCGGCGGAGAAGAAATCCAGCTTGGTCAGCTTGGTGACGCCATCCACCGAGCGGGCCACCTCTTCGCCGAATTCCTTGCGCACCTGCTCGACGGTGACGCTGGTATCCTCCACCACGTCGTGCAGCAGGCCGGTCTGCATGGCCACCACGTCCATCCGCATGTCGGCCAGGATGTGGGCCACCATCAGCGGATGCATCATGTACGGCTCGCCGGAATCGCGCCGCTGTCCTTCGTGATACTTACGGGCGAAGTGAAAGGCCATCTCGAGGCCGGCCAGATCGTCCTTGGGACGGTACTCGCGGATCTTCAGTTCCAGCTCACGGTACAGCTTTTCGACGGGATCCTCAAGCGGCGGCGGAAGGGATACACTGGCGTCGCTGGCGGAATCAGGGGACACTGTAATTCAATCTTAGCAGGCCGCCGGTAGCGGCCTGAACAAACGAGGGGAACCAGGCCCTGGCGAGCCTGGTTCCCCAAGGAAATCGGACGAAACCTGGAGGATCTAGTTACCGCCCCCGGTGGTGATGCCGCCGCCGCTCTTCTTAGCCTTCTCCTCCGCCTTCTTCTTCTTGGTGGCGAGGTTCTTGGCGACCCAATCATCGGCGATCTTGATCTGCTGCTCGTACTGTTCTTTGCTATCCATCAGGTCCGCGCGCTCGCGGATGAGCAGGTTTTCATAGGCCATGGCGTCGTCGTAATCGGGGTTGATCTCCAGCGCCTTGTCGAGCGCCTTCAGACCGTCGTCGATCACCGGCTCCCACTTGGCCCGGAGTTCCTCGCGGACCTTCTTGTCTTTGATCGGCCCCGGATCGTCCTGCTTCATCCCCAGGTTCGCGCGCGCCGTTCCGTATTCCGGATACCACTCGGACCAGGCGATGAACCCGAGGCTGTAGTAAGCATCGGCGTTGTTCGGATCCACCGAGGTCAGCTTCTCGTACCACTGGCGCGCATCCGACCATTTCTTCTCGTTCAGGAACAGCGAAGCGACCGAGGCGATGGCCACGTTGTTCTTGGGATCCTGCGCGATCACGGTCATGAACTGATCGTAAGCGGCCTTGGCCATCTGCATGTTCTCGGGCGATTCGGCGCCCGGAATGTACTGCTGCATGTAAGCCGTGGCCAGGTAGAGGCGGGCCGTGGTGAAAGTCGGATCGAGCTCCACCGCCTGCTTGAACTTCTCGACCGCATCGGGATACTGGGCGTTCCGGAAAGCGGCCACGCCCTTGTTGAGCTGATCGCGCGACTGCAACTTCTTGCAGCTTGTGCCCAAGACCGCCAGCGCGGCCACGGACAATATCAAAACCACGTTGCGCATGTTATTGTCCAGCCTCCACCTTCGCGGTCATCAGACCGACCTTGTCGATGCCGGCCCCGTGCGCGACATCGATGGCTCGCGCCACGTACTGGTATTCGATATCCGGGTCGCCCTTCACGAAGACCACACGCTCGGCGCGCGTCTTGAAGATCTCCTCCAGCCGGGGACCCAGCGCCTGCTCCGTGGTCGGTTCCTGGTTGATCAGCATGCTGTGATCTTTATTGATCGAGATGACCACCGTCCGCGTATCGGACTGATCCGCCTTTGCACCCGGCGGTGGCGGCTGAGGCACGAGTGCCTCCAGCCCATGCGGCGTCAAGGGCGTGATCACCATAAAAATGATGATCAGCACCAGCAGCACGTCGATCATGGGCGTCATGTTGATGTCAGATTTCGGACCGTTGCCGGATCCGCCGACTGCCATTGACATAAGAATTGCTCCTTAGAAAAACTCCCGCTTACTGTCCGCCGGTCTTGCTGGCCCCCGGCGTCTTGGGTTTCTCGCTCTGGATCTGTTCCGTCAGCAGACCCAACTGGTCCACGCCCGCCGCGCGGAGGTTATCCACCACGTCCACGACTTTCTCGTAGCGGGCGCGCGAATCGGCTTTCAAAAACACGGTCTTGTCAAGCCGGTTCGTAAGCAGGTCTTTCACCTTGGCGGGCAGATCTTTGGCATCTATCTTGGTCGTGGTCAAAAACACGTTCCCGTCGCGCGTCACCGCGACCAGGATTGCATCGCTCTTATCGGCGGCCTGCATCGCGATCGGGTTCTTGGTCTTCACCAGATCCACGCTGACGCCTTTGGACAACATAGGCGTAATGACCATGAAGATGATCAGCATGACCAGCATCACGTCTACCATGGGAGTTACGTTGATGTCGGCCACCGGCGGCGGCGCCTTAAGCTTCAACTCGGGCTTGTCCGTCTTGATTCCTGTTATCGGCATTGGTCTTTCTCCCGAATCCGGCCACGTGATTTTGGGGGGACCTCCGTGGGGAGGCCCCCCTTCAACTCGCCGGATCTATTCTCAGCTAATACCCGAAACTACTTGCGGGCGCCGGCGCCGCGCTGGGTCCGCTTAAGGAAGTAGTCGATCAACTCGGAACTGGAGTTGCCCATCTCCACGTCGAAGGCTTCGATCTTGCCGGTGAAGTAGTTGAACATCCAGACCGCCGGAACGGCCACGAACAGACCGATAGCCGTGGTAACCAGAGCTTCCGAAATACCGCCGGCCACGGCGCCCAGACCGGTGGACTTCTCGTTGGAAATTCCGCGGAACGCATTGATGATGCCGACTACGGTGCCGAACAGACCCACGAAGGGGGCCGTCGAACCGATCGTCGCCAGGCCGCTGACGCCGCGCTTCAATTCGGCGTGCACGATAGCTTCGGCGCGCTCCAGAGCGCGCTTGGACGCTTCGATCTCTTCTCCGGGGATCTCGGTGCTCATCTGGTGAGCCTGGAATTCCTGGAGACCGGCCACCACAACCTTCGCCAGGTGGCTCTTCTTGAACCGGTCCGCGATCTTCACCGCTTCGTCCAGTTTGCCCTCGCGCAGGGCGCCGGCCACCGCCGGAGCGAACGCGCGGGACTGTTTGTGGGCTGCGTTATACGCCAGCAGCCTGTCGATCATGACGCCAATTGAATAGGCCGACATGATGAACATAATGATCACGACGATCTTGGCCAGCGTGCCCATCTGTGCCCACATGGAGCGCGGATCCCAACCGATCGTTCCGCCCTCCTGGAGCAAATAAAGCGACCATACTTGCAATTGCAAAAACATGTTATTTCTCTCTCCTGCGAGTTGAATTTTCTTCTAAATACCGACGTCCGGATGCAACGCTCGGTTTACTGGCTCAACGTGAAATTCACGTCGATCTGAGTAATGACTTCAACCGGCTCTCCGTTCAGGAGGGTCGGCTGATACACCCACTGTTTCACCGCTTCCAAAGCCGCCGGAACCAGCAGCGGATGGCCGCCGATAACTTCCAGCTTCTGGATGGTTCCGTCCTTGGAAATGATCGCCTGCAGGTGCACAACACCCTGGATGCGCGCCTGCTTGGCCAGCGGCGGATAAGCCGGCTTCGGCTGCCTGACCAGCTTGGCCTGCTGCACGTTTCCGCCGACGCGGATCCGTTGCACGGCGGCTGCCTGTTTCACCGGTGGCGGAGGTGGAGGCGGAGCCGCCATCGGAACCGACCCGATGATGCCGCCCAGCACGCCGCCCGCCATGCCGCCCGCCAGGCCGCCCACTACGCCGCCCACTGCCGAGGATGGAGGCGGAAGCTCCTCTTCCTTAATGACAGCGATTTCTCTCGGGATGCTCTTGGGAGCCATCAGCCTGCCGGCATCGAACTGCCTCGGGATGACCTTCACGACCTTCACCGGAGGCGCAGCCTGGGGAGGAGGAGGCGGAGGCGGTGGCGGTGGCGGCGCCACCAGAAAACTGGTCAAGGTCGTCTTGGGAAGCACATCGAAGTAGATCATCGGCACGAGCACCGCTATTCCGATAAAGATCAACTCGCCGATGAACGCGACTATCACGGTCCACGACTTGTTAGTCTTCCCAACGCCCTCTACGAACGTCTGCTCAAACATACAAGCTTCCTTTCCCTTGTCTCCGCGGCTGCCATGTTCTCCGGCCTTGCCGCGGCCATTCTCACTTAACCGCTCTGCTAGGGCTCTTGCGAACCGCCTCCGTGCGCAGAACCGGAGACGCGGCCGGAGCCGGCCTTCTACGCCTGTCCGTGTAGTTATGCCAGAACAGAACGATGGGACTGGCGATGAACACGGACGAATACGTTCCTACGATAATCCCACACACCAGCGCAAACGAAAACCCGTTCAGAACCGGGCCTCCCCAGATAAACAGCGCGATCACCGTCAGGAAAGTCAGACCCGAGGTCATCACAGTCCGGCTCAACGTCTGGTTCACGGCCTTGTTCATCACGGATTCGAGAGACTCCCGCCGCAGAATCTTCAGGTTCTCCCGGATCCGGTCGAAAATCACGATCGTATCGTTCATCGAGTAGCCCACCAGCGTCAGCAGGGCCGCGATGACCGTCATCGTGATCTCCTTATTAAATAAGGAGAACAGCCCGATGGTGATGATGGTGTCGTGGAACACCGCGATTACCGCGCCCAAACCGTAGATCCACTCGAAACGGAAAGCGATGTAGACCAGCATGCCCGCCAGCGCATACAGCGTCGCCAGCACGGCTTTCTGGCGCAACTCGGCCCCGACCTTGGGACCCACCATCTGAACCTGCATGACGTGGAACGGCGCCAGGTAACACTCCTGCTTAAGAGTGTTCATAATACCAGAGTTCATGCCTGGAGCGGAGGCCAACTGTTGAAAATCCGTTACCAGCCCGGAATGCTGGCGGTCGCGGGTCTCCAGCAGGTTCCGCGTCAGGTCCTGAAGCTGGGGTTCGGTCATGGCGACGCCATTGCGCGCCAGCGGATCGCGCAGCCTCTCGACCAGCGCCTGCTGCCCGGCGTTGTTGAAATCCAGCTTCCCGGCCCCGCCTTGCGCGAAGGTGGCGTTCAGAACGTCCTGCATGTCCTGGCGGTTCACGTTCAACTGGCCTTCCTCCTGAGCCTCCGTCCCGATCTGGACCTCGTTTTCGGCTCCGCTTCCGGTCAGGTTTTGAACGCTCACCTCGCCCCTGATTTTCTGGGAGTGCGACATGGCCGAGCGTATGCGGTCGAGCGGTGGCGGATAGGCGAACTTGACCGTCATCAGGGCGCCTTCTTTAAAATCGATGCCGTACTTGAGCCCGCCCTTCAGGGCGATGCTCGTCAGGCCGGCCACCGTCAGCACCAGCGAGGCAATGATAAAAGGCCACTTCTTGCCCAGAAAATCGTAGTTGGTGTTCTTAAATAGCTCCATCGAACCTTGCCGTGCTGGTGGCTCTTCAAATCGATTTGACACCAGCCTCTTCCGTTTTGTTCCCGGCGGACGGGCCGTCCGCCTTAAATGCTTAAAGCCTCCACCCGGTGGCGCCCGGTGAGCTCATATTCGAAAATCGTCCTGGAAACGAAGACCGCCGTGAACACGTTGGCGATCAACCCGATGGTCAGCGTCACCGCGAAACCCCGCACCGGTCCCTCGCCGAACAGGAACAGGAAGGCGCACGATACCACGGTCGTCACGTGCGTGTCCACAATCGTCCACCACGCCTTGTTGAAACCGGTGTCCACGGCCGCGAGAATCGCCTTGCCGGCCCGCAGCTCCTCGCGGATCCGCTCGAAAATCAGTACGTTGGAGTCCACCGCCATACCGATGGTAAGAATCACCCCGGCGATGCCCGGCAGCGTCAGCGCCGCGTGGAAGTAGGAGAGCGCCGCCATCAGCAGCACCGTGTTCAGAACGAGCGCCAGCACGGCGTTCAGGCCCGACTTCTTATAATAGAGGAGCATCACGGTCACGACCGCCAGCAGGCCGGCGATGCCCGCCACCAGCCCCTCGTGAATCGAGTCCGCGCCCAGCGAGGGTCCCACCGAGTTTTCCTCGATGTACTTCACACCCGCCGGCAGCGACCCGGAACGCAGGTAGCGCGAGAGATCCACGGCTTCCTCTTCGCTTCCCAGACCGGTGATGCGGCCGGAATCCTCGATTCGGGATTCGATGGTGGCCACGCTGACGATCTGGTTATCCAGCACCACCGCCAGCTTGTTGCCGACATTGGCTTCCGTGTAGCGGCCGAAGCGCTTGCCGCCGTCCTGCGACAGTGAAAAACTGGTCTCCCACTTCCGGAAATCGTCCTGGCTGGCGCGCGCATTGCGCATCTGCTGGCCGGTGATCACGGCCGATTTGTCGAGCAGATACCACTCCTCGCCTTGCTGGCCCGCGCGCGGTTTGGCCCGCACCAGCCGGGTCCCCAGCGGCAGGACGCCGCCGTGCTGCGCCAGGCCGGCATCGCGGCTGGGAAACGGCCCGTCCTTCACCGCGCAGATTTCGAGCACCGCCGCCGTGCCGATGAACTCCTTGGCGCGCGCCGGATCGTCCACGCCGGGAAGCTGCACCAGCAGCTCATAATCGGCTCCCGAACGCCCATACTGCTGCACCGAGGACTCCGCCACGCCGAGCTGGTTGATGCGGTTCTCGATCGTATCGCGGGTGCGCTGGACGGTATCGCGCTTCATCTCCACAAGATCCGACGGCTTCAGGCGCATGGAATAATCCGTCGAATTCAATACAGTCAGCACATACGTCGGATACCGCTCATTGATGATGTTGCGGAAATCGCTGGACTGGGTCGCGGGAATGCCCTTGATGGTGATCACGACGTTATCGGCGTCGCTCACCGACTGCGGATCGCTGCGGTCCATGCTCGCCCAACTGATGTTCTGCTTCTTCAGATCGTCCTTCAGCAGATCCATGGTGTGGTCGGCATCGGTTTTGATAGCGTCCTGGACCTGGACTTCCAGCACCAGGTGGCTGCCGCCCTTCAGGTCCAGCCCGAGCCGGATGTTGTTCTGGATGTTATTGACCAAGTCGGCCTTGGACTTGGGAACGCCGATAATGCCGAATATGCAGATCAGTATCGTGGCGACGATAATCACGGTCCGCGCCGTCAGGTTCTTTCGCATGGGAATTTAAAGCCTTGTATAAGGTTACTACTTCTTGGGTTCGCCCGAAACCAAGCTCGATACCGAGGCGCGCGTAACCTGGAGCTTCACATTGTCCGGTTTCACGCGCAGCACCAGGGTGTCGTCGCCGTCGATGGCGACAATCGTTCCGACCAGGCCTCCGCTGGTCACCACTGTATTGCCGTTTTGCAGGCCGGCCAGCATTTTCTGCTGCTGTTTGCGCTGCTTCTGCATGGGCATGAACAGCAGGAAATAGAAAATGCCGAAGATCAGGAGAATGGGGAGGAGTCCCAGCATGGAAGAACTGGACGGCGCCGATTGCAAAAACAGACTTAAAGCCACGTTTTATCCGAATTGGACTTTACTCGGCATGGGCGGACACCGAGCGAACAATCCTCAAGTACTCCGGGAATGAGCCCGATATAATAGCGTGCCTGATCTCCCCCATGATGTCAAGGTACCGTTGCAGGTTGTGGCGGGTCGCCAGCGCGGCGTACAGGACCTCTCCAGACAGGAACAAATGGCGAAGATAAGCTCTTGAATACCTGCTGCAGGTATAGCACCGGCAGCCGGGATCCACCGGCCCCTGGTCCTCTTTATAGCGCGCGTGCTTGATGATCACCCTCCCTTCGGAGGTGAAGAGATATCCGTTGCGGGCGTTGCGCGAGGGCAGCACGCAATCCATCATGTCCACGCCGCGCGCCACGTATTCCGCCAGTTCTCCCGGCATTCCTACTCCCATGGCGTAGCGCGGCCGGAGCAGAGGCAGCACCTCGGCGCTGGCCTCGGCCATCTCCAGACTGAGGGGGCGCGGCTCGCCCACCGAAAGGCCGCCGATGGCATATCCCGGCGCGTCGAGATCCACCAGCGCGCGGGCGCATTCGCAGCGTAGATCGGCGAACATGGATCCCTGCACGATGGGAAACAGAGCGTGCCGCAGGGGATCGCCGGCGGTCTGGAGCCGGTAGCGCTCCATGGCCCGCGCGGCCCAGCGTACCGTGCGCAGCATGCTTTCGCGCGCGTACTCGCGGCTCACCGGGTATTCCGGACACTCATCGAGCGCCATCAGGATATCGCTGCCCAGGGCCAACTGCACGTCCACGATGGATTCGGGGGTGAAGGTGTGCGCGTCGCCATTCAGGTGCGAACGGAACTCCACGCCTTCTTCGGCGATCTTGCGCAGGCCGCTCAGGCTGAAGACCTGGAAGCCGCCCGAATCCGTGAGAATGGCGTTGGGCCAGGACATGAAGCGGTGCAGCCCGCCCATCCGGCGAATGGCCTCGTGGCCCGGCCGCAGATACAAATGATAGGTGTTGGCCAGCAGGATCTTCACGCCGAGATCCTCGGCCAAGTCGCGCTGGTTCAAGCCCTTGACGGTAGCCTGCGTTCCCACCGGCATGAATACGGGCGTGGGGATGGTTCCATGCGGCGTGTGCAGCAGACCGGCCCGCGCGTGGGTTTGCGGGCACTCGGCCACCACCTCAAAGGAGAATTGGATCAACTTCGATTGTAATCGCGAGGCGCGGAGGTGTAGTGGAAACGGCAGCTCTGGGGTCTTAGTAATGCTATGCTGCGTGCCCTTCTTCTTTTCCCGATCGCTTTTGCCGCTGTTGCGGCGTCTGGGCCGCTGGTCGATTACGTCACGTACCTGGGCGGGTCCTACGCCGACACCGCGGCCGGAATCGCCGTGGATTCGACTGGCGAGGTCTACGTAACGGGGACAACCCAGTCTCCGGATTTCCCTTTGACCTCCACAGCGCTGGGCGTGCCCCAGGCGGGTAACGGCTGCACATTCGTGACGAAACTCAATCCTTCCGGCACGGCTATTGACTTCTCCGCCTGTCTGGCCGGCTGGCAGCCGGTAGCTATTGCCGTGGACCCGGGCGGGAACGTGTATCTGGTCGTCTGTCCTGCGTACGGATCGTCCGGCTCCTGTTCGGCGATTAAGCTGGATCCCTCGGGCCAGAACGTTCTTTTCACTTTTCCGCTCGGCGGCGCCCCAACCGCGATTGCAGTGGATAGCGCAGGCAATGCTTACGTCACGGGCCGGTCCGGTCCGGGCCTGCAAACCACGCCAGGCGTCTATCAACCCAGCGCGTGCGCTTCTTGCACCAACGCTTTCGTCTTGAAGCTAACGCCCACGGGAAGCCTGGCGTGGTCCACGTACCTGGGCGGATCGGGTTCGGACGACGCCGAAGCGATCGCGCTCGACAGCGCCGGAAACGCTTGGGTGGCGGGCTATACGACTTCGCCGGATTTTCCTACCACCAGCGGCGCATTGTCGCGGACTTTTGGCGGTGATGGCGATGGTTTTGTGGCGAAATTGGACTCTACCGGGAGCCATTTGCTTTATTCGACCTACCTGGGAGGGTCAGGGGTGGACAACGTATTCAGCCTGGCGGTAGATTCGTCGGGCGCAGCATACGCCGCCGGGGGTACGAATTCCCTGAACTTCCCCACCACCAGTGGCGCGTTCGAGACAACCTACACGGGCATCCCGAACGTTCCGCAGATCGCTTACGGCGCTGGATTCGTTTCCAAATTCGAGGCATCGGGAACCCTGGTCTATTCGACGTTCACCGGCTCGGGACCCGCGTATCCGGTCGTAGCGGATGCCGCGGGCCAGGCCTACGTGAGCATGGTCCAGACCGCCGGCCCTGGCACTACCCTTCCCGGATGCACGCCCTCGCCCTTCGTTCTGGTCCTCAACGCGAGCGGTTCGGCGCTGGCCGGATCGTCGCCCATTCCGGGCGCCTATCTGGCGCTCGACGGAAGAGGCGGTCTCTACTCCGCCGGTCTCGCCTATGCGCTGGTCTTCTTCTCGACACCCCACGCCTTTCAGACCGAGTATGGCGGCGGAGATTCCGATGCCTTCGTGGCCAAGGTGGATTTCTCGCAGCCGGCCGGGCCGACGCTCGCTTCCGTAGTCAACGCGGCAAGCTTTTTTCCTGGTTACTTCACGACTCTCGCTGAAGGCGGCGTCACCCCGGGCGAGGTCGTCACTTTGTTCGGCGCTGGCTTCGGAGAGAAGCCTGCCGTCACCTTCAGCCAGTATTCGCCAGTTCAAGTCCCAACGCCTTTACTGTACACTTCCGATTGCCAGATCAACGCGGTGGTTCCTTTTGAGGTGACTCCGGGGCTGAGCACTTTTGTCAGCGTGCAAAGTGGGGGGCAAATCATTGGGCCGGTGAAATTGCCGGTGGTGGTTGCCGCGCCGGGCCTGTTCACCACGACCGGCAGCGGGAACGGTCAGGCGGCCATTGTGAATCAGGACGGCACCGTGAACTCGGCATCGAATCCTGTGTCGCGGGGCTCCACGGTCGCCGTTTATGTGACCGGCCTCGGCCCGGTGGCGCCGCCCATCGCGGACGGCTCGCTCGGGCCGTCGGCTCCTCCCTTCCCGCAGCCGGCAGCCGCCATCACCGGGAAGATTGGAGGGGTTCCCGCCCCCGTCACGTTCGCCGGCCAGGCGCCTGGCTTGATCGCCGGGGTGTCGCAGGTAAACGTGCAAGTGCCTCCAAATGCGCCGACCGGAGTTGTTCCGATCGTCATCTACGCCGATCAATACTACTGGAGCGCGGGTGGGGCTACGATTGCGGTGAAGTAGGCCCGCGAAATTATCTTCCGAATATCGCGCTTCCGGCGCCACTGATACAATGAGACTCTTACCCCACTACAGGAGCTTGCGCCGGCATGGACGAAAAGGAGCGCGCGCGCGCTTTAGAAACGGCCCTCACCCAGATCGAAAAGCAGTTTGGGAAAGGCTCGATCCTGCGACTCGGATCGAAGGATGCCATCGTCCCGGTGGCCGTGATCTCGTCGGGCTCGATCTCGCTCGATGCCGCCATGGGCGTCGGCGGCTTCCCCAGAGGCCGCATTAACGAGATTTTCGGACCGGAATCCTCCGGCAAAACCACTATCGCGCTGCAAGCCATCGCCGAGGCCCAGAAGAAGGGCGGCATCGCGGCTTTCATCGACGTGGAGCACGCCCTCGACCCATCCTACGCCCGAAAGCTGGGCGTGGACGTGGATAACCTGCTGGTGTCACAGCCGGATTACGGCGAGCAGGCCCTCGAGATCACGGCTAAATTGATCGACTCCGGGCAGATCGACATTCTGGTGTTGGACTCGGTGGCGGCGCTGGTGCCCAAATCCGAACTGGAAGGCGAGATGGGCGACAGCCACATGGGCGTGCAGGCGCGGCTCATGTCGCAGGCGCTGCGCAAACTGACCGGGACGGTGAACAAGTCGCGCACCTGCCTGATCTTCATCAACCAGATCCGCGAGAAGATCGGCGTAATGTTCGGAAACCCCGAGACCACCACGGGTGGCCGGGCGTTGAAGTTCTACGCTTCCACGCGGCTGGATATCCGGCGCATTGCCGCCATCAAGGACGGCGACGTGGTGGTCGGCAACCGCACCAAGGTCAAAGTGGTGAAGAACAAGGTGGCCTCGCCATTCCGCGAAGCCGAGTTCGACATCATTTACGGCGAGGGCATTTCCAAGGAAGGCGACCTGATCGACCTGGGCGTGGCGCAGAACCTGGTCGAGAAGAGCGGCTCCTGGTTCAGTTATAAAGGCGAACGCATCGGGCAGGGCCGCGAGAACGCGCGCCAGTTCCTGAAGGACAACCCGGATATCCGCCAGGCGGTCGATACCGAGCTGCGCAAGGCACTGGGCCTGATCAAACCCGAGCCCGCCGCGCCCGTGTCGCCCGACGCGGCGCCCCCGACGGCCACCGCCAAACCTGCCGCAGTGCGCCGGTAGTCCCGCCAGAGGCAGGCTCTGGGCACGCGCATGAGCGAACTGCAGCGGCGGCACGCCATCGAGTTGAAGCTCTCCCGTATGGAAAGCGCACCGGGCCGCGCCGCGGCGGTTTCAACGGGCTTCGCGCTCCTCGACGCCGCTCTCGATTCGAGCGGCTTCCCGCGCGGCTCGATCGTGGAGATCTTCGGTCCGTCCTGCGGCAAGACTACGTTGGCGCTTCAGACCATAGCCCATTTGCAGGCCGGCGGCGGCTCGGCCGGATGGATCGACGCCGACCACACCTTCGACCCGCAGTACGCCGCCGCTCTGGGCGTCGACCTGGAGCGGATGCCCCTCGGCCGCCCCGATTCGGCCGAGCAGGCTCTCGAGATGGCGCGGCGGCTGGCGGCCTCGGGGGCGCTGGACCTGCTGGTGGTGGATTCGGCCGCCGCGCTGTCCCCGCAACTGGAGCGCGAAGCCTCCCTCGGAGAGAGCCCAGCCGGACTGCACAGCCGCGTGCTGGCATCCGGTCTGCGCAAACTGGCTATGACCGCGATGCGGGCGGGCGTTTCGGTATTGTTCCTGAACCAGATCCGCTCGCGCGTGGAACCGGCCGGCGAGACCAGCGCCGGAGGGCCGCCGTTGAAGCTCTACGCGTCGGTGCGCATCCGGGTGGCTCCCGGGCCGGGCCTTCGGCTGCGCTTCCGCGTGCTGAAAAACCGTGCCGCGGGGGCCTTCCGGGAGGGCGAACTCGAGTATCTGCCGGGCCGGGGATTCGCGGAAGCCCTATAAAAAGGGCTTTCCATGGCCAGCGGCGCCGAAAAAGCCCGAAAAAATGGGCTTTTCGAGCGCATTTTTGCTTTACATCGTTCCGCCGTTCCCTTATGATTGATATCGTTCGAGGCCGAATCTCAAAACGTAGCGGCCTCAAAATGTTTCGACGGTGAAGTGGTGGCGGGGCGCATGGGGCGCACGGACCCGCTCCATCGGGCGCAAACGCAATCACGGGAGAATCGGAAGGAGATATATGGCGAATCAAAGAATGACCCAGACGCAACTGGTGAAATCGCTGGCCGAGCACTGCGAAGTCAGCAACAAGGAGGCCCGCGGCTTCCTGGATACTCTCGCGACCCTGGCCGTGGGAGAGGTAAAGAAGAATGGCGTATTCGTGCTGCCGGGCATCGGCCGGTTGGTGCGTGTGGACCGCAAGGCGCGCGTTGGCCGCAACCCGGCGACCGGCGAATCCATCAAGATCCCGGCCAAGAAGGTCGTGAAGTTCCGCGTGGCCAAGGCCGCTAAAGACGCGATCGTTCCTCCCAAGAGGAAGTAGCGGAGACGCACAAACCTATATACGAAAAACCCCGCGACCGCCCAACCGGCTCGCGGGGTTTGTTTTTGGCTGGAACTGTCAGGGGCCGAGGCGAAAGCGGCACAACTTGCGGGCCGCTCCTCGAAGCCTACGCCTGCTTCTTTTCTTCGACCTTTTCGTCGTCGCCCTTTAATGCGTTCTTGAAGTTCCGGATTCCTTCGCCCAAGCCCTTCGCGACTTCCGGAATCTTCTTGCCGCCGAACAGCAGCACGGCAACTCCGAGGATTACCATAAGCTCTGGAAAGCCAACGGATCTCATGCACGGCCTCCTTGTATACAATACATATTGTAGTTTTCCACTCGGCTGCCGTCAACCAAGCCCCACCCCGCCGGTTTGCGACTACGGGGTATGATTTCCATAGTGCGCCATAGCCAAACAGCGGCGGGAATGCGGCCGGCGGCTTACGCGGGCATTCTGGCTGGCCTGAATCTCTACTTCTGCCACGAGTTGTTCCGCACGGAATTCTTCGATAATCTTCAGTCCAACGAGGGCGCGCTGGCCAGTTTGGGCCGTTTTTTCGCGCGGCATCCCGGCGCGCGGTGGTTTTCGCTGTGGAATATCGGGATGCCGGCGGAGAACACCTATTCGCCACTGGCACCGGCCGCCGTCGCGGCCCTTTCCTCGGCCACCGGGATCTCCGCGCCACTGGCCCTCCACATCGTCGCCGGACTGTTTTTTTGCCTGGCTCCCCTGACCTGGTTCTGGACCGCGCGAAAATGGGGCGTCCGAGCCGAGTGCGCGCTCGCTGGCAGTTTTCTCTATACGTTGCTTTCGCCCACTTCCCTGCTCTTCCCCGTCTTCCGCTCCGACCTGGCCTACCGCACGGACTCCCGCCGCATGATGGACCTGGTCTATTACGGCGATATCGCGCACACCATCGCGCTGGCGCTGCTGCCCCTGGCCCTCGTGGCGCTCGAGCGGGCGCTCCGCACCGGGCAGGCACGCGCTTGCCTGGCGGCGGTGGCCTTGTGCGGGATGACGGCGCTAAGCAACGCCTTCGGAATCACCACCCTGGCGCTGGGATCCCTGGCGCTGGTGGCCTCCCTCGAAACGCGCGATATGCGGCGCGCCGCGATCCGCCTGGCCCTTCTGGGTGTGGCGACCTACCTGTGCGTCTGCCCCCTCCTCACGCCCCGCCTGCTGGCGCTGACTTCCCACAACTCCCAAATGGTGGGCGGAGATTACCGCTTCTCGATCCTCACGCCCCTGGGATACGCCATTCTGCTGGGCGGCCTGGCGGCTATCCGCGCGGCGGCCCGGCGGGCGGCATTTGCAACCCGCTTCCTGCTGGGATTCACCTGGCTCTTCGGCGGCATTCCCCTGCTCTATTACGCGTTCCATATCGTCACGCTGCCCCAGGTATTGCGTTACCACCCGGAGATCGATATGGGAATCTGCCTGCTAGCGGCCCTGGCCTTCTGGCAGCTTCCCCCTATGCCGCGTCGGGCGCTGGCGGCGGTGGCGCTGGTGCTGGCGATTCCCCTCGTCATCCACCTGCGCAGGTTCGACCGCGGGCTGCTGAAGCCCGTCGATATCCTCCAGACCACCGAATACCGCACCTCCCGGTGGATCGGCGATAATCTGCCGGGCGTTCGCGTCATGATTTCCGGAGACGTGGAGTTCTGGTTCAACCTCTTCGCCGACAATCCCCAGTTGAGCGCCGGGCACGAGCCTTTCGCGCCCAACTTCATGCAACGCGTGGCGGTCTACACCATTTACTCGGGGACCAATGCCGGCTCGCGCGATGCCGAGTATTCCATCTTCTGGCTTAAAGCCTTTGGCGCCGCCGCCATCCACGTGCCCGGCGCGCATAGCGCAGAGTTCTACCACCCCTTCGTCCATCCGGAGAAGTTCGAAGGCGTGCTGCCCAAAATCTGGCAGAGTGGCGACGATGCCATCTATGCGGTGCCGCTGCGGTCAAGCTCACTGGCGCACGTGATCCCGGCGGAGGCGGTGGTGGGCCGCCAGCCGATTCACGGACTTGACATCGCCCCCGCGGAGGCCTATGTGCGCGCGCTGGACGACCCGGCCCTGCCCGCAGCCGCGCTCGAGTGGCTCTCGACCGACCGGGCGCGCATCCAGGCGGACATTTCCCGCGGGCAGGATCTCTCCGTACAGGTCTGCTACGACACCGGATGGGAGGCGCGCCTCGACGGGCGGAAACAGAAGCTGCGGGCGGATGGGCTGGGCATGATCGTCATCGAGCCGGACCGCGCCGGACATTGCGATCTCGACCTGGAGTTCACCGGCGGCCTGGAGCGTCTCCTCTGCCGCCTGGCATCGCTCGCGGCCATCATCGGTCTGCTGCTATGGGCGCTATGGCGCACTCTGTCACAGCGGGCCTCCGCGAAGCGGTTGTAAGATAAGGGTGATGAGCGAACCCGAGACCAACGCAGTTCCCCAGGAAGAAACTTCCATCCCGCTGCCGACTCCGACCTTTGGTTTTATCGTGTTCTCGCTGCGCGCGCAGGCCGAAATGCACCTCGGATTGGTGCACTTCGAGGATGAAGAAAAGCCCGAACCCGACCTTCGCCTGGCGCGCCACACCATCGATTTAATGGCCGTCCTGCTGGAGAAGACCAAGGGCAACCTGACTCTGGAGGAACAGCGCACACTCGAGAATTCCCTCACCGAGCTGCGCTTCCGCTTCGTCCAGGTCTCCGAGGAAGCCGGCAAGGCGTCCGCCCAGTAAGCCTGATGGCGATCGCCCCATTGAAGATTACGGTCCTCGGCTCGGGAACCAGCGTGGGCGTGCCCACCATCGGCTGCCAGTGCGCCGTATGCACGTCGGCCGATCCGCGCGATAACCGGCTGCGGCCCTCGATCCTGGTGAGCTATGACGGGCGCAATGTTCTCATCGACACCACACCGGATTTCCGCCAGCAGGCATTGCGCGCGCGCATCGACCATCTCGATGCGGTGCTCTTCACTCACAGCCACGCGGACCACATTCTGGGGCTGGACGATCTGCGCCCTTTCAACTTCCGGCAGAAAAGCCCCATTCCGATCTACGCCTCGCCGGAGACCATGGCCGCGATTCAGCGCGTCTTCGAGTACATCTTCGATGGCGAGAAAAAGGAATCCCATGTCCCGCGCCTCGAGACCCGGCCGATCGATGGCTCGCCCTTCGATCTTTTCGGCCTGACCTTCCAGCCGATCCCGATTCTGCACGGCAGCCGGATCATCTACGGTTTCCGCTTCGGCCCGGCCGCCTATCTTACCGATCACAGCGACATTCCGGAAGCCTCGCTGGAACAATTGCGCGGCCTGGATGTGCTGTTTCTGGACGCGCTGCGCTACAAGCCGCATCCCACGCACTCCACCGTGGACCGCTCCATCAAGACCGTGGAAACCGTGGCGCCCCGGCGGGCTTTCTTCACTCACCTCTCGCACGACCTGGCGCACGAGCGCGCCAACAGCCTGCTGCCGCCGCACATCCGGCTGGCGTATGACGGGCTGGAGATCCTGGTGCCCGCGGAAGGCCTGGCATGAGGGTGTACCGCAGGCTCGAGGAAGTTCCCGCGGACTTCGGCCCGGCCGCCCTGACCATCGGCAATTTCGATGGCGTGCACTCCGGCCACCGGCGCATTCTGCGCCGCCTCAAGGCGCTTTCGGAGGAACACGGCTGGAAGCCTTCGGTGCTCACCTTTCATCCGCATCCGGTGCGGGTGGTGGCGCCCGAGCGCGCGCCCCGCCTGATGACCTCTCCGGAACGCCGCGCCGAACTGATGGGCGCGGAAGGCGTGGAGCAGGTGTTGATTCTACCGTTCACGCCCACGGTGGCGCTCCTTTCGCCGGAGGAGTTCGTGCGGCGTATCCTGGTGGAGCGGCTGGGCGCGCGGGCCGTGCTGGTGGGCGACAATTTCCGCTTCGGCCATCTGCACGCTGGCAACGTCCGCCTGCTGGCCGCAATGGGCCGGGAATTAGGATTCGAAACCGAGATCGTGCCGGTGGCCGCCTGCCGGGGCCGCATGGTCAGCAGCAGCACGGTGCGCGAGCTGATCGAGCGCGGCCGGGTGGCGTTGGCGGCGCGTTTCCTCGAGCGGCCTTATGCCCTGGAAGGCGACGTGGCGAGCGGCCGGGGCGTGGGATCGAGCCAGACGGTGCCCACCCTGAACCTGGCTACCGCCGCCGAAGTGCTGCCGGCGCGCGGCGTCTATCTCACCTGTACGCGCGACCTGGAGAGCGGCCGCGAGTGGAACTCCATCACCAATATCGGCTACCGCCCCACCTTCGGCTCGAGCGACCAGCTGACCATCGAAACCTTCCTCCTCGACCCGCTCGAAGGCCCCACGCCGCGCCGCATCCGCGTGGCCTTTCTCGAATTCGTCCGCGACGAGCGCCGTTTCGAGAATCCCGAGGCGCTGAAGGCGCAGATCCTCAAGGACGTCGGCGTGGCGCGGCGCTATTTCCGGCGCGCCGGAGCCTGGATGCGAAGGCCCGTCGGCTGGGCCGGTCCGGCCTAGGCGCGCCATGACTGCCGGACAGTTCCTGCTGAATGGCTTCTCGATCGTGCTGATCGACCTGTTGCTGGCCGGCGACAACGCCCTGGTGATCGCCATGGCAGTGCGCTCCCTGCCGCGCCGCGAACGGCGCATCGGCACGGCCGGCGGGGCCCTCGCCGCGGTCGTACTGCGCGTGGCCCTCACCACCGTAGCGGCCCGCATCCTGAGCATTTCGTACGTGCAGCTCGCGGGCGGCCTGCTCATCGTGTGGATCGCCTTCAAGGTGCTGGTGGACGCCAGCGACCCGCCCGACGCAGCCCCCGCGCCGCACCGCTTCTGGCAGGCCATCTGGTACATCGTGGTGGCCGACCTCACCATGTCCACGGACAACATCCTGGCCATCGCGGGAGCCTCCAAGGGCAATATATGGCTGATCGTGTTTGGCCTGGGCCTCAGCATCCCCTTCGTGGTCTTCTCCTCCAACCTGCTGGCGGACCTGATGGACCGCTACCCGGTAACCATATACCTGGGCGCGGCGATCCTGGGAAGAGTGGGCGGCGAGATGATCATGACGGATGCGGCGGTGCTGCGCGCGCTACATCCCAGCGATGTTGCACGGTATGCGGTAGAGGCCGTCGTGATCGTGGCACTGCTGGTGGCGGGGAGGGCGGTGGGGCGGAAGAGGCGCGGAAAGACGAAGCCGCTTTGAACTGGCGCGAGCGCCGCCCTGTGCGCGTGGCCAGGCGCACATGGCCCACTCCCGTTTCGGCTCACGCCTTACGGACGCCAAGGAAATGGACTTGGTGCTAGAATTGTTTTTGCCATGCGCCACGTGGCACGTTACGGTGCGGGATGATACTGACAATCCGCCACAAGGGGCTGAAACGGCTTTTTGAACAGGACGACTCAAGCGGCGTAAACCCGGAACATGTTGGTAAGCTGCGGAATATTCTGGCAACGCTTCACGCCGCTCGAACCGTTGACCATATGGATTTGCCGGGGTTCCGGTTGCATCCGCTCAAAGGCGCGTTTAAAGGTTTCTGGGCTGTTACAGTGCGCGCCAACTGGCGGGTGATTTTTCGCTTTGACGGCGACGCGGAGGACGTTGATTATGTCGATTACCACTAACAGGAAACGGCCTATGACCATGAAAAACCCGCCTCACCCCGGTGTTGTCGTGTTGCAGGAATGTATTGAGCCTTTAGGCTTGACCATCACGCGAGCAGCCGAAGCGCTTGGAGTGACGCGCAACACGCTATCTGAACTGGCAAACGGGAAGCGCGGCATATCTCCCGAAATGGCCGTGAGGCTCTCGAAGGTCTTTGGCGGTAACGCCGAAAGCTGGCTTGTGCAACAGGCTCAGTACGACCTTGCTCACGTTCGCGCCGAACGCATCAAGCTTAAGAGACTGGGAAGTCGCGTAAGCTTCAATCTCAGGCCAGGGTCTGCGAGGCGGAGTTCTCGGCCCGTCTCGAAAAGGGTAGGTTTTAGCCTGTAAGCCTGAACCGGAAAAAGCCTACAATCGAGCTGATGCCCACGTTTGAAGACTATCTGAAAGATGCCGCCATCCTCGCCCAAGATGTCGTGAACGCTTGGGGCTTGAATGTGCAGGCTGGGAATCAGGCTTTATTGACCGCTGAGAACTTCCCGATATCGTTGTCATTCATGACGAACGGTGCGGCCCCTTGCCTGTCGAGGAGGTCTAACTGCGAAACCAACACTTGCCGCCTATACATATCCGGCACAGCGCCGTGGGCGAGCGCGAACGCGAATACGTTCAGTCCGCTTTCGCGCTCTCTGTACCATTTGACCTCTGACAGCATGAAATCCCGCAGGTTATTTCGGCCTCCGTACAACCGCTCCTTCAGCCATCCCGCGATGACCAGGCCAATCGGGCCGCCAATCGTGCCGACCAGGGCACCAAGAACCGCCGCGACGATCGGAACCCACACAGAAACGAAATTCGCTGGGGCTGGAGTCATCTATTCAGTATCTAGTGTTTCGCAACAGTCCCACAAACGGTAAGTTTCGGGACGAATACGGAGGGCCTGGAATCGGGGTTTTCAGCGTCTTCAGTCCCAAAAAATGGAGGCGAAATCGAGCCAGTCTGTGCCGCGCCGACCCATGTCCCCGCAGTGGAGTACGTGGCGATATCGTCGAGGGTCTCAGGCGCTAAACTAGGAACGAGGGCAGGAGACCATCGTGGACGCCTTGGCGGAGAAGCTTCGGCCAGGGCCTCTTCGCGCGTCGGCCAGCTTGGAAAAGCAACGGTAACGGTCGAGAGTTCACCGCCTTCGGTTACAATAAACTTCCATGAACCGGAGAACTTTTCTCGGCGTTGCCGCCGCGGGCTTCGCTCTGGCGGACAAGGGCGCGGAAGCCGCCCCATCCATACCGATCATCGATACGCACATTCACCTCTTCGATCCGACCCGCCCGCAAGGCGTGCCCTGGCCTCGCAAGGACGTCCCGGAGCACAAAGTCATGTACATGCCTTCCCTGCCCTCGCGATACAAGCCCATCGCCCAGCCGCTGGGCATCGTCGGCGCGATCGAGATCGAGTGCAGCCCATGGCTGGAGGACAACCAGTGGGTGCTGGATGTCGCTCGGGACAACGACATCATGGTGGGAACCATAGGGCACCTGACGCCCGGCACGCCCGAGTTCGGCCCGAGTCTCGAACGGTTCCACAAAAATCCGATGTTCCGGGGGATTCGCTACGGTCTCGGGAGGCAAGGGGGCAAGGAGTTGGATAACCCGGAGTTCGTGGCCGGCCTGAAGGCTCTGGCCGATGCGGATCTGGTAATGGACACCGCAAATCCGAGCGTCTCGCTGCTGGCCGATGTGGTGCGCGTGAGCGACCGGGTGCCGAACTTGCGCATCGTCATCGATCACCTGCCGCAGATGGTGCCGCCCACCGAGCCCAAGGCGCGGGCTTCCTACGACGCCAGCATGAAGGCTTACCGCGGCCGGCCGCAGATTTACACCAAGGTCTCCGAAGTGCTGCGCCGCATCGATGGCAACATCCCCGTGGACACGGCGTTTTACCGCCCCAGGATCGACGAGATCCTGGACGTTTTCGGAATCGACCGCGTGCTCTATGGGAGCGACTGGCCGAACGGCGATCAGTGGCTGCCGGTGCCGGTGGGATTCAAGATCGTCCACGAATACTTTACCGGCAAGGGACCGGAAGCGGCCGACAAGTACTTCTGGCGGAACTCGGTCAAAGCCTACAAGTGGGTCAAGCGTAACGCCAGCCAGCGGCAAGCGTAAGAGCGCAAGCCAGAGGGGCGCCCGCATGGACGCCCCGCATCGCCCCCACCCGCTACTCTTCCTTGGCCACGTTCACCGTCACTTCGACGGTGACGTCCTTGTGCAATCGCACCGGCACCTTGAATTCGCCCAGTTGCTTGATGGGCTCCTCCAGGTGGATCTTGCGGCGGTCGATGGTGAAGTTCTTCGCCGCCAGGGCCTCGGCGATATCTTTGCCGGTCACCGAGCCGAATAGCTGATCGTTCTCCCCGGCCTTCTGCGCGATCGTCACGCTCACGCCTTCGAGCAGCTTGGAGAGATCCTCGGCCTCGCTCTTCAGCTTCACTTCGCGCCGCAGGTGCGCCTGGCGCTCCTGCTCCACGATCTTCTTGTTACTTTCGGTGGCGGCCACGGCCAGCCGCTTGGGCAGGAGGAAATTGCGGGCGTATCCCGCCGCCACTTTGACCACCTGGCCGCGGCTGCCCAGTTTTTCGATGTCTTCTCTCAGGATGACTTCCATGCGAGTTCCTCCGCCCTATATGCTGGCCGCGAACGGCAGCAGCGCGATATTACGAGCTTTCTTGATGGCGTCCGTGAGACGGCGCTGGTGCGGCGCGCACACGCCCGAAATGCGGCGCGGGACTATCTTGCCGCGCTCCGCCACGAAGGCGTGCAGCATCTTCACGTCCTTGTAGTTGATGTCGTCGACCTTCTCGACGCAGAAGCGGCATACCTTCTTGCGCCGGAAATACTGCTTCTTCTGGGTGGCGACGGCCTTGTCGCCTCCGGTGGGCCGCTGCGCGGCGCTGCCTGGTCTTCCTTTGGATTCCGGCATGGTCTATCCCTCCTTGGGCATGCCGGGCATGGCCGGCGTTTCGGTCATCTGTTGCGCCAGCGAAGGCTGCGCGGGAGCGGGGCTGGAAGGCGCGGATATGGCCCGCCGGGCCGCGCGCTTGTCGCGCTCTTTCTTGCGCTTCTCCAGCCGTTTGAGGGTCTCGTCGATGCGCACGGTGATGTATTTCAGGACGATGTCGGAGACGCGCAGCCGGCGCTCGAACTCCTTCACGGTTTCGGGCCCGGCCGTGAACTGGATCAGCACGTAGGCGCCTTCGCGGTACTTGTCGATCTTATACGCCAGCCGGCGCTTGCCCCATTTCTCGAGTTTGTCTACCGTGGCGCCCTGCGTGATCAGCTGGGTCCGCAGCGATTCCAGCCGTTGATCCAACTCTTCCTCCGGCGTGTCCGGTTTGACGATGAACAGCGATTCGTAAATCCTCATGCTTCCTCTGTTTGTAAGCCAGGGGCGCGACGATTGAATTTCGTCATGGCCTTTGCGACGCCCTCGGCAATTATGGAGCAAACCGCGTCGGCCGCGTAGCCGGCGAATTCCTCCAATTCCTTTACTTGCGAGCGCCGGAACGGCGCCAGCACAAATTCCGCCCCATCCTGCACGGGATGGCCCGGATGAATCCCTAACCGCACCCTCACCAGGTCGCTGGTTCCCAGGCTGTGAATCACCGAGGCCATGCCCTTGTGCCCGGCCGCGGAGCCTTTGGGCTTGATCCGCAGCGCCAGCCAGGGCAGGTCCAGTTCGTCGTAAACAGTCACCAGCCGTCCCGGTTCGATCGAGTGCTTTTCCATGAGCGCCGCGAGCGAAGCGCCGCTCAGGTTCATATACGTTTGCGGCTTGGCCAGCATCACCGGATGCCCGTCGATTTCGCCCAGGCCGACGAGCGCCTTCGAATCCTTCCGCGAGATGCGGATGCCCTGCCGCTCGGCCAGCCGGTCCAGCGTGAGAAACCCGAGGTTATGCGGCGTACGCGCGTACTCCTCTCCAGGGTTCCCCAGACCGGCCACCAGGAACATGGCACTTTACTTCTTCTTGCCCTTTTCCTCGGCGGGGGCTTCCTCTTCCTTCTTGCCCTTCTTAATGACTTCGGGCTCGGCGCCGGGGGTTCCGGCGGCGGGCGTCGCGGGAGCGGCTTCGGCAGCCGGGGCGGCGGCTTCCTCCTCAGCGCGCAGGGCCACCACGTGAGCGATCACCGTCTCGGGCGAACTCACCAGTTTGACGGAGCCGGCCAGTTGCACATCGCTGGCGCGCTTGTTCTGGCCGATCATCAGCTCGGTGACGTCCACCACGTAGCGCTCCGGAATGTCGTCAGCCAGGCACTCGATCTCGATGGAGCGGGTGACGATCTCGAGCAAACCACCCTGCTGCTTGACGCCCTTGGGTTCGCCCTCGGTAATCACCGGGACGCTGACGCGCAGCCGCTTGGTCAGGTCAATGCGCTTGAAATCGGCGTGCAGGAGGGTGCCCTTGATGGGGTCCACCTGCTGGTCCACCAGCATCACCGGGGTGGTCTCTCCGCCCGCGATGGCCAGGTTGAAGATCGTGTTATAGCCGGTGGTGCTGTGGACGATCTTATGGATCTCGCGCGGGTTCACCGCCACGGCCACGGGATCCTGGAAAGCGCCGTAAACCACCGCCGGGATCTGCCCGGCGCGGCGCGTGCGATGGGCTTCATTCTTGCCGCGCGTGGCGCGCACCTCGGCGGCCACGGTAATATCTTTTCTCACTCGACCTCTCCTTGGCGGGGCCGAAGTCCGATTCGCCGCCGGGCATACTTCCCGGACAGGCTAGCGTGGGTTCGGTGGCCCGCAGTTAACTCAAACAAACAAAACGCTAACCGACGTCTCCTCGTGGATCGACCGGATGGCTTCCGCCAACAGCCGGGCGACCGACAACGCTTTGATCTTGGCACATTTCCGCGCCTCTTCCGAGAGCGGGATGGAATTGGTAAACACCACTTCGTTCAGGCACGATTCCTCGATGCGGCTCACCGCCGGCCCGGAGAGCACGGCGTGCGTGGCAAAAGCCGAGACGCTCGCGGCCCCTTTGACCATCAGCGCCTCGGCGCCCTTGACCAGGGTGCCGCCGGTATCGATCAGATCGTCCACCAACAGGCAATGGCGCCCCTTCACATCGCCCACCACGTTCATCACTTCGGCCACGTTGGCGTCTTCGCGGCGCTTATCGATGATCGCCAGCGGCGAGCTCAGCCGCTTGGCGAAGGCCCGCGCGCGCTCCACGCCGCCCGCGTCCGGCGAGACCACGGTCACGTCGGGCACGCCCCGGGACTTAAAGTACTCGATCATCACCGGCGAGGCGAACAGGTGATCCACCGGCACGCGGAAAAAGCCCTGGATCTGCGCGGCGTGCAGATCGAGCGCCAGAATCCGGTCGGCGCCGGCGGTCTCGAGCAGGCCGGCCACCAGCCGCGCCGAAATCGGCACGCGCGGCTTATCCTTGCGGTCCTGCCGCGCGTAGCCGTAATAGGGCAGCACCGCCGTGATGCGCTCCGCCGAGGCGCGCTTCAGGGCGTCGATCATCAGCAGCAGCTCCATCAGGTTACGGTCCACCGGCGTGCAGGTCGGCTGGAGGATGAAAACGTCCGCGCCGCGCACATTCTCCTTGATCTGGAGGTAGATCTCGCCATCGGAGTAATGCGTGACCATGGCTTGGCCGAGCTCCAGGGCCAGCGCCTGGCAGATTTCCTCGGCCAGCGCCGGGTTGGCGTTTCCGGCGAAGATTTTCAGGCGGTCGCGATTCATTGCGCGTAGCGGCTTCGGGGCGGCCATACTTTCCCGGTTATATGCTCCTCGAGCGCTCGCCACCAGAGCGCGCAATAGCGTCGACGGCCGACCAGCGAAATGCGGTAAATTCCTTCCTCTTCAGTGTACTCACCCAACTCGGCGAGCGCGGTGGAAAGCTCGCGCGCCGTCCGAAACAGCCCAAACAGCGCCGAACCGCTGCCCGTCATCATGACGGTCGACGCCTGCGCCCGGATCAGCCGTTTCTTCCACCTCGCCAGAACCGGGTATTGCTCGAACACGACGCCTTCGAAATCGTTTACAGGCGCCGTGCCCGTGTCCCCATCCCAGACTTGCGACTGGAAACTAAATATTTTATTTTGTTGTAATTCGATTGTCAAACGGGGACTTAGCCGGCGGTACGCTTCGGCTGTGGAAACGGTCACGCCCGGAGCCACCAGAACGCCCCCGCAAGGCGCGCCATCCGGCAGCGGAAACAGCTCCGTGCCGCGGCCGATTCCCACCGCCCGCCCCCCCCGCAGGAAGAACGGGACATCGCTGCCCAGCTCACCGGCAATCTCGCATAAACGGGCCGGTTCGAGACGGCGTCCCGCCAGGACGGGGAGGGCCAGCAGAACCGCGGCCGCATCCGAGCTGCCGCCTCCCAACCCCGCCCCCATAGGGATCCGCTTGGCCAGCCGGATTTGGACGCGGCCGGTCGCGCGCATAGCGCCCATGGCGGCGCGGGCGGCGCGGGCCACCAGGTTATCGGGCAACCCCAGCGGGTCCTCCAGCTCGATGGCCGTGCGGCGCGCGGGGGCGTAGGCGATCTCGAGGGTGTCCGCCAGCGATATGGTCTGGAACACCGTACGCAGCTCGTGGTAGCCATCGGGGCGCCGCCCGAGCACCCGCAGACCCAGGTTGATCTTAGCCAGCGCGCGCACCTTCGCCCGGCGGAACGGCGCGCTCATTTGTCGTACTGGAGCAGCGAAAAGACGTCGTAGTCCGCCAGCTTGCGCCGCCCTTCGAGGAAAGTCAGCTCCACCACGAACCCGAGGCCCACCACCGTGCCGCCCACGTTGCGGACCATGCGCGCGGCCGCCGCGGCGGTGCCGCCGGTAGCCAGCAGGTCGTCCACGATCAGCACACGGTGCCCATCGGCAATCGCATCGCGGTGCATCTCCAGGCTGTCGATGCCATATTCCAGGTCGTACGTGACGCTGACGCACTCGGCCGGCAGTTTTTTGGGCTTGCGCACCGGGACGAAGCCCGCGCCCAGGGCATAGGCCAGCGCGGGGGCGAAGATGAAACCGCGCGCCTCGATCCCCAGCACCACATCCACCTGGGCCTCGCGGTAGTGATACTTGAGTCCGTCGATGACCGCACGGAACCCGCATTTATCCTTGAGCAAGGTGGTGATGTCGTAGAACAGGATGCCCTTTTTGGGGAAATCGGGCACCTCGCGGATCAGCTTTTTGAGATCGTCCATAACCTGAAACAAGTCCTTAGATCTTCTGCACCCGGCGCAGCGTGTAGAGCTCTGGCTTCATATTGTCGCGCTCGAAGCGGCGCCAGTCGTCGTGCACGTGAATCAGCTTGCCGCTGATGTGATTGGAGCGCTCGGAGGCCAGGAACAGGGCCAGCTGGATCTGCTTCTCGGCGGCCACGCCGCCGGTCAGGCGCGTTTCCTGCGCGCCGGCAAACTCCTTGGGCCCCGCGCGATCCTCGCCGGCGTGCAGAATCTCATCGGTCATGTGAGTGTAGGCTTCTCCCGGAGAGATGGAGTTGACCTGCACGTTGTGGTCGCTGACTTCCAGGGCCAGGCACTCGGCGAAACGCACCAGCGCCGCTTTGGACGCGGCATAGGCGCTGAAATTGGGACGCGGCTGGCTCGACCCGCCGCCCACGATCAGAATGATCTTGCCGGAGCGCCGCTCGATCATGTGAGGCAGAACCACGCGGCAGGCATTCACCGCGCCCAGCAGGTTGATCTCGATAGCTTCATTCCAGGCCTTCACCTTGTTGGAAAGGAACGGCCCGATCGGCCCCTGCACGCCTGCGGCGGCGATGAGGATATCCAGGCTGCCGAAAACCGCGCGCACGCGGTCCACGGCGGCGGACATCTGTTCGAGATCGCGCACGTCGGCGCGGATGCGCAGAGCGTTGCCGCCGGCCTGCTCGATTTCCAGCTTGGCGAGGTCGATCTCGGCCTGGCTGCGCGCCAGCAGCCCTACGCGCGCGCCGGCCCGGGCGAAGCCGAGAGCCAGGCGCTTGCCAATTCCGCGGCCGGAGCCGGTAATCAGGACTGTCTTATTGCGCATGGGCATCGAGCGGAAATCCCAATGCGATTGTAGCCGCTTTCAGGCCCCGTGGCCGCAGGGATTCTCCGGGCTACGCCGCCGGAGCGCCCGCCTTGCCCTCCGGATGCAGCGCATCGGCCTGGCGCAGAGCCGGGAAAAGCCAGGCCCACAGGGCGACGATGGCAATGGTGCCCAGGCCTCCCAGGACCACGGCGGGGACCGTCCCGAACCACTGGGCTGTAATGCCCGATTCGAATTGCCCCACTTCGTTGGAAGCGCCGATGAACACCATATTGACGGCGCTGACCCGGCCGCGCATCCGGTCCGGCGTGCCGAGCTGCACCAGGGTGTGGCGCACGATCACGCTGACCATGTCGCAGGCGCCCACCACGAGAAGCGCCGCCATCGAGAGCGCCAGGTTGCGCGAAAGCCCGAATATCACCGTGGCCGCGCCGAAACCAGCCACGCACCAGAGCATAATCGCGCCAACCCGCCGGCGCAGGGGCCAGTGGGCCATTACAATCGCCATGGCGACCGCGCCCATGCCCGGCGCGCCGCGCAGCAGGCCCAGGCCGGAAGCGCCGATGTGCAGGATCTCGCGCGCGTAGACCGGCAGCAGGGCCACTGCCCCGCCCAGCAGCACGGCGAAGAGATCGAGCGAGATGGCGCCCAGGATGAGCCGGTTGCCCCGGATATACTGGAGACCGCCTAAGATATCGCGGGAAGAAGCAGACCGGGGGCGTTGCGGAGCGGCCACGCGGATCGCCGAAACCGCGAGCAGCGCGCCGCACGCGGCCAGCGCCGCCGCGGCGTAAACCGGGACGGCACTGCCCGCGGCCCCGTAGATCAGGCCGCCGAACACGGGGCCGGCGATCATGGCCGCCTGGGCGATCGATGACGACCACGCCACCGCGTTCGGAAAGTGCTCCTCGGGAACCAGCAGCGGCATAAACGCCTGGCCCGCTGGGCCGTTGAAGGCGCGCACGGTTCCATTCAGAAGCAGCACCGCATAGATGGGGTAGACCGACGCGGTTCCATGGAGCGTTATCGCCAGCAGCATCAGCGAGCAGCCGCCGAAGGCGCCAAAACAACATTGCAGGATGCGGCGGCGCGGGAAACGGTCGGCGGTGTGGCCGGCCAGCAGGAAGAGGAAGATGCCGGGCAGAAACTGCGCCAGGCCAACCAGCCCTAGATCCAGGGGGCGGTGCGTGATGTTGTAGACCTGCCAGGCCACCGCCAGGGCCTGCATTTCCGAGGACGTGATGGCCATAATCCGCGCCATCATGTAATAGCGGAAGTTCGGATAGCGAAAGGCTACGCGCCCCGCCAGGGCCGTCCCCGGCAGCGGCCTGGCTGGAGTGGCGGGGCCCGTCACGGCGAACCCGCGCCGGGCGCGCCCGAGTTCTCCCGCGCGTGAACGTAGCGCTCCGTTTTCGGGTTGGCGGTATTCCATCGCGGCGCCTCGGCATTGTCCGCGATTCTGAAGACGGCTAGGGCGATGGCGCGGTCCACGCGGGCCATGTTGCGGTAATCGAGCTTGGGCCACTCGTCGCCGGGCTGGTGGTAATCGGGGTAGACGTAGCCCACCGACAGCGTGTGCGCGGGAACTCCGGCGTCGGCGAAGGCCTGGTTATCGCTGCGCGCGTAGAAAGGATCGCTGGCCTCCTCATCCTTGACCACGCGAACGCCGGTCTCCTGGCCGGCTTGCTTCAGCACACCGGTGATGGAAGTGAAATCGTAGCCGGTCACGTTCACCAGGCCGACGCGCGGGCCGGTGGCGTCGTCGGTGCGGCCCATCTGCTCCAGGTTCAGGTCGGCCACCGTCCGGGAGAGCGGAAACACGGGGTGCCGGACGTAGTAACGGGAGCCGACCAGGCCTAGCTCCTCGCCGAACAGGGCCATGAAGACGATGCTGCGTTTGGGACGCGTCGGGAGAGCGGCCAAAGTATTGGCGATTTCGATTACCGAGGCGGTGCCGCTGGCATCGTCGTTGGCGCCGTTATAGATGTGGTCTCCCGGACCGCTTCCCCGCACGCCCAGGTGATCGTAGTGAGCGGTCAAGAAGACGAAGGTGCCGGCGAGATCCGCATCCGCGCCGCGCAACACGCCGATCACGTTGCGCAATTTCACCGGCGCGGTCGCGGGGGCCGCTATGTGCGCCGAAACCGTGGCTTCGAGCGGGCCAGGCTTGCCGGCGACGGCCTTACGAAAGGCCTCGTCCGCGACCGCCAAGAACGGCACGGAAGCGGGCGCGGAGGCCTCCCGGAGCCGCGCATCGACGCCCTCCCGCATCCGCCCGGAGCGTTCCAGAATCACCAGGGCGGGTTGCAGGCGCGCCGACAACGCGGAAAGGCGTCCCATCCCCGCTTCCGCATCGGCGTCCAGAATCAGAACCTTGCCGCGCACCTGCTCCGGGGTGAGCGCGCTCAAAGCCGCGGAATCGTGCAGCGACGCTTTGAAGGCGGGCGCATGGCTGAGATCCACGGCGGCGGGTTCCAGGATGCCAATGGCGGATGCCGCCGGCTTGATCGCCCCGGCCCGGGTCTCCAGGGTCAGTTCGAGATCCGCGAGATTCGGCCGCACGGAAACGTATGGGGCGGTCTGGAAGTAGCCATCGTCCCCGGCCGGTTCCAGGCCGGCGCGGCGGAACTGGGCAGCCACGTATTCGGCGGCAATATCTAAACCGGGCGAGGGCGTAGCGCGCCCCTCGAGCGCGTCCGAGGCCAGAAAGGAGACATCCGCTTTGAGGTCGTTGGGCGTGAGGCGCGCGGCCACCTGCTGCGGCGTGGGCGCGGTCTGCGCCCACAGGCAGAGCGAGATTGCCAAAATCCAAGCGCCTGGCGGTGATTTGAAGCTCATCTGAGTAAAAGGAACGGCCGGCCGTATTATTTTCATCATACCGGCTTCGGCACGTGCGGGTGGAGACAGTTGGCTCCAACCTCGTATGCCACCATCGCCAAAAGGAGACTGAAAGCATACATGGCTGAGATTCATGCACTGGCCGCGCGCGAGCCGCGCGGAAAGCTGGAGCCATTCTCATACGATCCCGGACCGCTCGGCGACGCCCAGGTGGAGATCGAAGTACAATACTGCGGCATCTGCCATTCCGATCTTGCCATGCTGAACAACGAATGGCAGATCACCCGGTACCCCTTTGTGCCCGGGCACGAGGTCATCGGCAGGGTGGCGGCGGTGGGCCGCGAGGTGCCCACCGTGCGCGTGGGCCAGACCGTGGGACTCGGCTGGAACGCCGGGAGCTGCCTGCATTGCCGCCAGTGTCTCACCGGCAACCACAACCTGTGCGAATCGCTCGAACAGACTATCGTGGGGCGTTCCGGCGCCTTTGCCACGCGCGTGCGCTGTCATTGGGTCTGGGCGACGCCCATTCCGGACGGTCTGGATCGAGCCAAAGCCGGGCCGCTGCTGTGCGGGGGAATCACGGTCTTCAATCCGCTGCTCCAAACCGGCGTGCTGCCCACCCAGCGGGTGGGCGTGATCGGAATCGGCGGGCTGGGGCACCTGGCGCTGCAATTTTTCAACAAATGGGGATGCCACGTGACCGCCTTTTCGTCTTCGGCGTCCAAGGCGGACGAGGCCCGCAGACTGGGAGCGCACGAGGTGGTGGACACGCATTCCGCCGCGGAACTGGCGCGCGTGGCTGGAAGCTTCGATTTCATCCTCTCGACGGTGGATGCGGATCTCGATTGGTCGGCCTACCTGAACGCCCTGGCGCCCAAAGGCCGCCTGCACATTGTGGGAGTGCCGCCCAAACCGGTCGAGTTGCCCGCCTTTCCCCTGATCGCCGGGCAGCGATCGGTGGGCGGGTCGCCCTCCGGCGCCCCGGCCACGGTCATGGCCATGCTGGATTTCTGCGCCCGGCACGGGATCGCGGCCATCACGGAGGAATTTCCCGCGAGCCAGGCCAACGAGGCTCTGGGCCACCTCGCCGCGGGAAAGGCCCGCTACCGCGTGGTGCTCCGCAACGATCTGGCGTAGCCGCGTGCGCCCGGGCCTCGTTCGGCAGTGTGCGGCTTTACCCCGCTGGTACAATAACCCTAGCGGATCGGCCGCTTTAGATTCCACGTTTGACGGGTTCCGGCGTCATCGCTTTTAGGAACCTGTGGAAACGGCCGTTTACAAGCCGATGAGTGAAGTGATCGAGCCTGGCCTGGAACTCGCGGACAGGCAGAACCGGTTTGTTTCCGAACATTTGCGGCGTATCTTCATCCAGATCTACCGCATTGTCGGGAACGTCGCGGATGCCCAGGACCTTACCCAGGAGGCCTTCATCAAGGCGCTCCAGCACCAGGAACAGCTTAAGGACGAACAGAAAGCCGCCCACTGGCTGTCGAGAATTGCCACGAATACGGCGATCGACTTCCTCCGGCGCAGCGGCCGCGCGTCGTTTTGCGAAATTGACGAGGCCCCTCAGAGCCAGAGTGAAAGCCCGGAGCAGCTTCTGCTGCGCTCCGAGGAACGCAATTATCTGGCGGACGGGTTACGCCTGCTGAGCCCGCGGGAACGCGCCGCCCTCATGCTGCGGGATGTCGAGGGCCTACCCGCCGAAGAGGTTGCCAAACGGCTGAGTTGTTCCAAAGCTACCGTGAGATCGCACATAGCCAACGCGCGGACCAAGTTCCGGCGTTACGTGGAAAGAAGAAAGCGGTAAGAGAATGAAACACCCGAATCAGGCTGCCTTGGCATTGCACGCGGGTGGGGACCTGGGCTGGGCCGCCCGCTGGCGAATGGCCCGCCATATGGCCAAGTGCCCGCGGTGCCGCGGGGAGGTGGCCGCGTATAGGGGACTGCGCGAAATCGTTCCCGACCTGGCCGGGATCCCCGAGGTTCCCTGGAACCGGCTGGCCGCCGAGATGAAGGCCAATATCCGGCTGGGGCTGGCGGCCGGGGAGTGCGTGCGGGCCGATGGGCCGCCGGTGCGCGATTCGCTCTGGTTCGCCCGCGGGCGCGCCGTAGTGGCCTTGGCCAGCGCCGCCGCCCTGCTGGTGGCCGGGCTGATTCTGCAGCGTCCCACGCCCAAGCCCTTCGACGATGGCACGGTGGTGCAGGCCACCGGTAACGGAATTCAGGTGCGGGAAGGCGGACAGGCGCTCGGCCTGCTGAACGCCGGAGCGCACAACGTCACCTACTCGGTGGGAGCGCAGGGCTCCATGGGGGCTCGCTACGAGGATCCCGAAACGGGCCTCGTGACGATCAATAACGTATATGTCGAGTAAAGCGCAGTGGAGGCTGGTGCTGGCCGGGTTGATCGGCGCAGCGGGCCTGGCGGCGCAGGACGTGCCGCTGCCGGGCGGTTCGATCGATTTCACTCTGCCCAAGGATTCCCCGGTCGCGCTGTTGAACATCTCCACCGGCGAATCGCGGGCCACGGCTCGCGGGGCGGCCCTGGTGCTCGATCTGCACATGTCCATGACGCTGCGCAATGCCAGCGCGGCGCGCATCCGCGGGGTCACCCTGCGCGTGGTCTCGCAGGAGGTCACCCTGGGCGGCAAGGGATCGGTGGCGTATCCCAGCCTCAACGTGGGACCCGGCGAAGCTTTTCCGGTGCGCATCGATATGCAGTTGATGCGGCCCACGCAGGTGGCCAGCGGTCCCCTGGTGGCAGTCAACCTCGATGGCGTCCTGTTTCAGGATCTTTCCTTTTTCGGCCCGGACCGGCTCAATTCCCGCCGCACCATGACGGCCTGGGAGATGGAAGCGCAACGCGATCGCGAGTACTTCAGGCGCATCCTTGCGCAGAGCGGCAGGAACGGCTTGCGGCAGGCCATGCTCGAAAGCCTCGACCGGCAGACTGCTTTACCCGAGCTCGATGTGCGTGTATTGCGCGGCGGACGCGCGGTTTCGAGCGCCGCCCTGGCCCCCGAACATACCGCCAAATTCGCGTTTTTGCGCTTCCCGGACGCGCCCGTCGAAGCGCTGGACGGCTGGGCCCAGGTGGCCGGCAACGAGGCCAGCGCGCCGCGCGTCGAGGTGCGCAACAGTTCCAACCGTCCGGTCAAGTATGTGGAACTCGGCTGGGTGCTGAGCGATCCTTCCGGCCGCCCGTACCTGGCGGGTTCGCTGCCGTCCGCCGATCCGGCTCTCTATCTGCCGCCCGGCGCGACCGCCCGCGTGCTTCAGGACACCACCTTGCGGTTTTCCTCCAACGGCCAGCCCATCGCGATCCAGAAGATCACCGGCTTCGTGAGCCAGGTGGAATTCGCGGACGGCAAGATCTGGGTGCCCAGCCGGCAGAGCCTGGACGACGCCCTGCTGCGCCGCGTGGTGGCGCCCTCGTCCGAAGAGCAGCGGCTCTCGGATCTGTACCGCCGCAAGGGCCTCGATGCCCTGATCGCCGAACTCAAGAAATTTTGAAGGGACGGCAAGCGCTTCTTCCGTGGTAGGATGAAGTAACCCCTCCTGTTGATTTCAAAGGGTAAGTTGAATCGCACATCCTCTATGCAGAAGCAGGAACCGAAACAAGTTCTGGCAGTTTTGAACGATCTGTTTTTCTCCGTGAAGCTCATGGAAGCGGCCAAGCGGGCCGGCATGGGGCTGGAGTTTGTCAAGGAACCCCAGAACGTTCTCGAGAAAGCCCACAGCCGGCCAGCCTTGATTATTTTCGATTTGAACTTCGAGCCGGCCGATCCGCTATCGCTCATCGTGCAGTTGAAGGGCCAGCCGCAGACCAAAGGAATCAGCCTGATCGGATACCTTTCCCACGTTCAGGGCGAGCTCAAGATTAAGGCCCAGCAGGCGGGCTGCGATATGGTGCTGGCCCGCTCGGCATTTTCTCAGAATCTTCCTCAAATCTTTAAGCGCCACTCGGGAATGGGCTGATTCCCACATTGGGCTGCCGCCTCAGGTTGGCAGTACAGCCTCACAAGCCTATAATAGGATCACGAAATCCGAATCAGGCCGTTCGCTGGTGACGGGGTTGCCACTAATTTCGCCCGATGTAATTCTCGTAGTGGATGACGAACCCTTCGTGCTGCAAGTGGTTACTGCTATCCTCGCGCGCGCCGGTTATGAGATCTTACAGGCCGCTTCCCCCTCGGAAGCTCTGGACATCGCGGAGGTGCGGCGCGATCCCATTCACCTCTTTCTCTGCGACGTGGTTCTGCCCGATCTGAGCGGTCCGGCGCTGGCCGAAAGGCTCTGTCTGCTGCATCCGAACGCACGCTGCCTGTTCATGGCCGGGTTGCGCGACCATCCCGAAATCGGCGTCGCCGTGGCTCGAGGCCATGCTTTTCTCCCCAAGCCTTTTGTCGCGGGCGAACTGGTGAGAAAAGTGCGGGAAGTGCTCGCGGCGCCGCGCCAGTCCTGCCACGTATAATCGAAACTGAAGGCCCGCTCGATGAGAAGACGCCTTTTATACGGCTCCGCCGCGCTCCTGCTGGTTATTTCGGTGCTGCTGGTGGTGTGGCAGGGGTCTTTCAACCTGGGGCGGTTCGGGCCATCCAATCCCGGGCAGACCCTGATTTTCTGGGCCATCTCGAGTCTCATCTTCGTCCTGATGGTGATCTTGGGATGGATACTGTTCCGCACCGGGGTGAAGCTGTATGTCGAGCGGCAGAGCCACCGCGAGGGGTCGCGCATACGGACCAAGCTGGTGGTGGGAGCGCTGACGCTGAGCATCGTGCCGGTCTTCTTCCTGGTGCTGTTCAGCGTGGATGTGCTCAGCCGCAATATGATGGCCTGGTTCACGCGGCCGGCCGACCAGCAATTGCGCCTCTTCGTGGACGTCGCCAGCATGCTGAGGAAGGAGATGCGCGACGAGACGTCGGCCCAGGCCGCGCTGCTGGCGGCGCTGCCGGAGACCCGCCAGGTGCTGGCCGGCGGGCCCCGCGCCGAAGGCTTCCTCGAACGCTTCTGCCGCGAGCAGGAGCTGGTAGCGGCGGCCATCTCGCCACTGACTGGCGGGCCTGCTCTGGATGCCTGGGGGCCTTACTCCGAGCCGGCTCGCGAAGACCGTGTGAAGGTGGATTACCGGGTGCCCGCGGCCAGCGGCGTGGCCGGATCGGTGACGCTGGTGGCGCAGATTCCGCTGGACGTGGCCCGGCGCCTGGCCGAGATCAAGAAAGAATCCGAAGAGCAGCGCCAGATCTACGATAGCCGCAAACGGGTGCGCAACAACTACCTCATGCTGATGGCTCTCATTACGCTCTTCGTGCTGTTCGTGGCCACCTGGATCGCGCTGTTCCTGGCCAAGCAGATCAGCGTGCCCATCAGCGCGCTGCTTGAGGCCGCCAGCGAAGTGCGCAAGGGCAACCTGCGGCACCGCGTACAGGTGAATGCGACGGATGAGCTGGGGTCGCTGGTGCGCGGCTTCAACCAGATGACCCAGGAACTGGAGGCCAACAGCCGCGAACTCGACCGCCGCCGCCGCTTCACCGAGGCGATTCTGGAGAGCATCCCCACGGGCGTGATCTCGATCGGGCCGGATGGCTCGATCCACCGCGTGAACCGGGCCCTGGCCAAAATCTTCCCCGAGCGGCAGGCCGCCGCCACGCGCCTGGAGGACCTGTTCTCGCGCGAGGACACGGCCGAGATCAAGTACCTCATGAAGCGCGCGCGGCGCACGGGCGTGGCCTCCGGCGAGCTCGAGATGCGCACCGCCAGCCGGAAGCTGCGGCTGGCCGTCACGGTGTCGGCCCTGGAAGAGAAGCTCACCTCGGGATTCGTAGTGGTGCTGGAAGACACCAGCGAATTGCTGCGCGCGCAAAAGGCCGTGGCCTGGCACGAGGTGGCGCGGCGCGTGGCGCACGAGATCAAGAATCCGCTCACGCCCATCGCGCTTTCGGCGGAACGTATCGGCCGCCAGATCGAGCGGCTCGATCTGCCGCCCGCCAGCGCGCGCATCCTGAACGAATGCGCCGCCACGATTTCGAGATCCGTGGAATCGGTGAAGACCCTGGTGGACGAGTTCTCGCAATTCGCCCGCTTCCCCGCGGCGCAGCTCGCCCACTGCGATCTGAACGAAGTGGTGGCCGGAGCGCTGGCCATTTTCCAGGATCGCCTGGACGGCATCTCCATCGAGACGCGCTTCGCGCCGGATCTGCCGCCGGTCAATCTCGACCGGGAGCAGTTCCAGCGCGTGGTGGTGAACCTGGTGGATAACGCCGCCGAAGCCATGCAGGAGTCGCTGGTCAGGCGCCTCGAGATTATCACCCAGCACGGCGCGGCCGATATGGTGGAGGTGGTGGTGGCCGATTCGGGCCCGGGAGTCAACCCGGACGATAAAGAGAAGCTCTTCCTTCCCTATTTCTCCACCAAGAACCGCGGCACGGGCCTGGGCCTCGCCATCGTGAGCCACATAGTCGCCGAACATGGCGGGCACATCCGCGTGGAGGACAATCTTCCCGCGGGCGCCCGTTTCACGGTTGAAATTCCGGCGCTGGTGGAGGCCGAGGCGGGCGAGCCCCGGCCTGCCGCTCTCAAGGTATGAGGCCATCGCGACGCATTCTGGTGGTGGACGATGAGCCGGGAATCCGCCAGTCTTTGAGCGGCGTGCTCGAGGATGAGGGCTACACGGTAGCTGCCGTGGAAAGCGGCGAGGCCTGCCTGGCGGCGCTTCCAGGAGGAGATTTCGAGCTGGTGCTGCTGGATATCTGGCTGCCCGGCACGGACGGCATGGAGGTCCTGGGGCGCATACAGGAGATCCCCTCCGGGGAGCGGCCGGTGGTGGTGATGATCTCCGGCCACGGCAGCATCGAGACCGCCGTCAAGGCCACCAAGCTGGGCGCCTTCGATTTTCTGGAAAAGCCGCTCTCCATCGAGAAGGTCTCGGTGGTGGTGAAGAACGGGCTGGCCCACCGCGGCCTGCTGCTGGAGAACAGCCGGCTCAAGGGCGACGACGGCGCGCGCTACCGCATCATCGGGGAGAGCGTGCCCATGAAGGCGCTCCGCCAGCAGATGAGCCTGATGGCGGGCACCAATGGCCGGGTGCTGGTTTTCGGCGAAAGCGGCACCGGCAAGGAGCTGGTGGCCCACGCCATCCACGCGCTCAGCCCGCGCGCCTCCGAGCCGTTCGTGGAGGTCAATTGCGCGGCCATTCCCGAGGAGCTCATCGAGAGCGAGCTGTTCGGCCACGTCAAGGGCAGCTTCACCAGTGCCCACGAGAACAAGATCGGCAAGTTCCAGAAGGCCGATTGCGGCACGCTGTTCCTGGACGAAGTGGGCGACATGAGCCTGCGCACCCAGGCGAAGGTTCTGCGGGTGCTCGAGGAGCAGCGCTTCGAGCCGGTGGGCGCGGCCGAATCGCTGCAGGTGGATGTCCGCGTGATCGCGGCCACCAACAAGAACCTGGACGAGGAAATCGAGCACGGCAACTTCCGCGAGGATCTCTTCTACCGGCTGAACGTGATCCCTTTTTTCGTTCCGCCCCTGCGCGACCGGCGCGAGGACATTCCCTTGCTGGCCGATCACTTCTTGCGCGAATTCACCACCGCCTACGGCCGCAAGCCCAAGGAACTGACGACGGAGGCCTACCAGGTGCTGGCCGATTACCATTGGCCGGGCAATGTGCGGGAGCTGAAGAACCTGATCGAGCGCATCGTGATTCTCAACCCGCAGGTGCGCGTGGACGCCCGGCACATCCCGCTGAACACCGCGCGACGGCAGCAGGAACGCCCGCTCGATCGCTTCGGCAGCTTGCAGGACGTGCGCGAGGCGGCCGAGCGCGAGTACATCCTCAAGAAGCTCGAAGAGACCAGCGGAAACGTGACCCGCACGGCCGAGCTGCTGGGCCTGGAGCGCAGCAACCTGTACCGCAAGATGAAAACCCTGGGGATCGGGCCCAAAGAATAGGCCGAGGGCGCGCAAACAGCTCCCGATATCGGATAATCGAGTAATGTCCGATGGCGTGCTGATTACGGGTTCCTGCGGGTTGATCGGCTCGGAAGTCGCGGTCTTCTTCGCGAGGCAGGGTTTTCAGGTTGTGGGACTGGACAACAACCAGCGCGCCGAGTTCTTCGGACCCGCGGGCGACACCAGCGGCGCGCTCGAGCGGCTGCGGCGCGAAGCGCCGGGCTATCGCCATGAAGGCCTCGATATACGCAACCGCCGGGGAGTGCTGGAACTCCTGCGGGCCGTCAGACCCGCCTTGATCGTCCATACGGCGGCGCAGCCGTCTCACGACCTCGCCGCCTCCATACCTTTCGTGGATTTCGAGGTGAACGCGCTGGGCACGCTGAACCTGCTCGAAGCGGCGCGGCAGGCCTGTCCCGAAGCGCCGTTCATCCACATGTCCACGAACAAGGTCTATGGCGACCGGCCCAACACGATCCCGATGCGCGAGCTGGAAACGCGCTGGGACTATGCTGATGCGGCCTACGAGAACGGCATCCCCGAGGATTTTTCGATCGATCAAAGCAAGCACTCCGTGTTCGGAGCTTCCAAAGTGGCGGGCGACGTGATGGTGCAGGAGTACGGCCGCTATCACGGCATTCCGACATGCTGCCTGCGCGGCGGCTGCCTGACCGGCCCCCACCATGCGGGCGTGGAACTGCACGGGTTTCTCAGCTACTTGATCAAATGCAACGTGGAAGGGCGCGAATACCGGGTCTACGGCTACAAAGGCAAGCAGGTGCGCGACAATATCCACGCTGGGGACGTGGCGCGATTCATGTTCGAGTTTTGGAAGGCCCCGCGGGTAGCCGAGGTTTACAACCTGGGCGGCGGCAAGGGAAATTCCTGTTCCATTCTGGAGGCCTTTCAAATGGCCGAAGAGGCCACCGGCCGGTCCATGCGATGGCGCTACGTGGATGAGAACCGGATCGGCGACCACATCTGCTACTACAGCGATTTGCGCAAAATGCGGGCACATTATCCGGCCTGGGACATCACTCGGCCGCTCCCGGAGATCTTCAGCGAGATGGCGCGAAATCGGGCCGAGCGCAAGGCGGCGGGCGCGGACTGATGCGCATCCTCGTCATGGGGATCTGCGGCTTCGCCGGAAGCGCCGTGGCGGAATGCCTGCTGGAAACTCGCGAAGGCCTGACCCTCACGGGCCTCGATAACCTGATGCGGCCCGGCTCGGAGCTGAACCGGACGCGATTGCGGAAACTCGGGATCTCCATCCGGCACGGCGACCTGCGCGCGGCCAGCGACTTCGAATCGCTCCCTCCGGCCGACTGGGTGATCGATGCCGCGGCCAATCCCAGCGTACTGGCGGGGACGCAGGCGGGCTTCAGCAGCCGCCAACTGTTCGAACACAATCTGGCGGGACTGGTCAACGTTCTCGAGTATGCCAAAGCGTCCCGCGCGGGTCTGCTGCTTCTGAGCAGCAGCCGGGTTTATTCCATCGCCGCGCTTGGCTGCCTGCCTCTCGAGGCCGCGGGAGATGCTTTCGAACTGCAAGAGGGCGCGGATCTGCCGCCGGGCGTCTCGCGCGCCGGTATCGGCGTAGGCTTTTCGACTTGCCCGCCGGTTTCGCTCTACGGGAGCATGAAGCTGGCGGCCGAGTGCGTGGCGCTGGAGTACGGCGAGGCGTTCGGCTTTCCGGTGTGGGTGGATCGCTGCGGCGTCCTGGCCGGAGCGGGACAGTTTGGCACGCCGGATCAAGGCATCTTTTCTTATTGGATCAACGCGCATCTCCGCCGGCGGCCGCTGCGCTATATCGGGTTCGACGGCACCGGCAGGCAGGTCCGCGACCTGTTTCACCCGCGCGATCTGGCCGGGCTGCTGGATGCCCAAATGCGCAGCGGGCGCGCCGGGGGGCAGCGCATCTACACGGCCGGCGGCGGTCCTGGAAGCGCCATGTCGCTGGCGCAACTGAACGCCTGGTGCGATGACCGCTTCGGGCCGCATGCTCCCGAACCCGATCTGCGTCCGCGGCCCTACGACATTCCATGGATGGTGATGGACAGCGGGAATGCGCTGCGCGATTTCGGCTGGCGCCCGCGGATGGCACGCGACGCCGTTCTGGAAGAGATTGCCGAGCATGCCGATCGCCATCCCGATTGGCTGGAGAGGAGCGGATTGTGAAACCGCCGGCCCCGGGACCCCGGGAACCCATCCGGCTGCTTTCCGTGGTCATCCCCGCCCGCAACGAAGAGCATGCGATCGCCCTCACGGTGGAGCACCTCTATATCGAGCTGAAGCTGCACGGAATCGAGCACGAGATCGTGGTGGTGGACGACG
>Ga0326727_10004136_pt1 | contig 44390 bp, 38 predicted proteins | sample MB2enrmetagenome_FD_207643 | JGI IMG/M metagenome (GOLD analysis project Ga0326727, IMG submission 207643) | Lab enriched peat soil microbial communities from McLean, Ithaca, NY, United States - MB29MY | ecosystem: Environmental > Terrestrial > Soil > Wetlands > Peat | place: USA: New York... | reverse complement strand
ACGGTACAGGTAAGTTGTACCGTGTTGAGACACAGCCCTATATGCTTGTACTGCGAGATGACAGGCAGATGATCATCAAACAAGGTCGGGCTGAGCGTTACGACATCGGGCAGAAATCGGCCTTAGCTATGGCAGATTTGGCCGTAGTGGAATGGCGAGCCAACAGGCAATGCCATCGTTGTGCTGTTCAATGTGATTGCAACTGGCTATAATCTATCAACCAAAAAAATAATGGCAGCTGGGATTGCAAGGATACAAGCATAAGCTAGTAACAACATAGCGCACCTCCCATTGATAGTTATGATACAATTTTACTACCAGTGGGGGGGATTGCAACGGCAGCGCAGAAGAAATTGTCCAAGACTCTCAGCGTGGCTGAGCGGATTATACATAACCAGCACGGGCGGAGAAACACTGTAGAAGAGCCGGGTTTCCATTATGGGCTCCCGGCATTTATCAACATACGCATGGGGCACTGGCGGGACAAATGAATTGATCATTCTTGGTGTCACCTGAAAGGGGAAATTGCCCCCCCAAAGCCAGGAACATCAACAACAGAACCATCTGGGAAATTCAGCGGGGTTGTCGTTGTAAATAGGAAAATTTTAGATCATGGCAATTATTGCCAGTTAAACTCTGCCAATCTTAACAACACAAATGGATGGAATAAAAAAGGCGACCACGTGGGCCGCCTCTATCCTGATAAGATTCTTACCTCATTATAGCTGCATCGAACGAGCGATAAATTCTGCAAAAGGTTTTATCTCTCCCCGCGAACTCGCCGTCTCAAGAGCTGCCATATACTCGGGTCTATGCTCAATTCGTATCACAGTCCACGGATACCCGCCAGAAGCCAGCATAACATTCATCAGGAACCGGCCCAATCTGCCATTGCCGTCAAAATACGGGTGAATATACACAAACAAAAAATGTCCCAGTACAGCCCGTACAGATGCATTGGGTTCAGCCTCCAGCAGATCGCACAGTTCCGGCATCATGTCACGAACCGCATCCTGCGAAGGTGGAACATGTGTCGCACCTCTGATAAATACCTTGTCTGTTCTGTAACCGGCCAAATCGGCAGGTTTCAGGAACCCGGCATCGACATTTGGCGCGAAGAGGTTGCGATACCATGATGCATGATCCTGGCGGAATGCGGTGCCGGGATTTGTTCCTGTCAGAATGCTTCTGATCGTGGTCTTTACCTCATTGTGAGCGAGCCAGTAGCCATGAGCCGCCATGGCGCTCTTCATTTCAGCATCAGTATCATTACTGTCCGGATTCCAATCGCCGGTGGCAACTTTTTGAATAAGTTCCGGGGTGACACGATACCCTTCAATTGAGAGTGAGTGATAGGCATCGGTTTTGTAGTTTTCTTCAACTGCCTCCATGAATTTCTCAATGTCGGCCGGAATACCGGGCTCTGGCGGGAAAGAGTACAGAACAGTCTCTCGCATCGCCTGCCACATCAGACGTATCCGCAGGACATAGGGCGATTGGGCTCTGGTAAACACCAGGGTAGGTGGTGCGACACTAAATGGATTGGACTCATTGACCACAAATCCTGCCGCACGCATGGTTGCCAGCACATTATCCGCCAGATCTCCGCGTCCCGACGCCCGCAATGCCCCGACGAGACGCCCGGCAATACTGCTATGTCCCCCTTCGAGCAGTTCTCTGTTGAGATTCGATGCATCCCTCAACTGATGGAGAGCAATATGCGCATCATGGGCATAGGTGGTAAAAAATGCTTCTGGGACGCGAATGAGAGCCACAGGAAGCGTCAGAACTCGAATGCGCTCCACGGTCTGGATTTTGCCGGCAGCAGTAAAATCTTTCACTTTGTAGTCCAGGATTGAACAGTTATCAGGTAGCTTCAGCAGGCCGTTCTGTCCGAGTGGTGTGTGGATCACGACCTGCCGCGATGTAATGGTCTTTCCCGTGTGCAGAAACAACGAGTATTCAGCTGATACATGCCATTGCTCACCAAAACGTTCTGTACAATAACCCTGGATGAAGTCACGCATTGAGGCATACCAGGGAGTGCTGTCGCCGATATCCTCACCTGGCCGGCACGGCATATACCAACCTTTAACAATTTGTCGCAGGAAGCCGTTCTTGACGAGACTTTCCCGTTGAAGACGAGTCAGGTCACCTGATTTGATAACGGTCTTACCGTCATCCTGCAATCTTTTCAAGGCTGTCAGAGATTCGGCAAGCCTGCGTTGTGCCGGCGTTGTTGCCATGGAATACCTCTTTGATGCTAGATTATTGCAACTTATTATAGCTAGATTATTGTGCAATATCAACGCTAGATTATTATGTGTTGTCATAACAAGATTATTCCGTTCAATAACGGTAAAAAGCGACCACTTGGGCCGCCTCAATTCAGGCCGGACGGGCATCCGACCTGGTCCGAATGCCGGGGCATCCCCATCTTGTTGAGCATGCCCCCCGGAGTAATCCGGTTCACCATAAAACCGGACCGGTCATCGATATATGTCATCCTGAGTAATGAGTGCCTTCTCCTCACCCCGCTGACGTGGAAACGCCCCTGGTTTCCCAGGGGCGTTTTTGTCAATATCTACATCAAATTATTCCAAAAAATATTCCTACAGGTTCTAAATGGGTGTAATTCCAATTCCAAATCAAAGCGGCATCGTCGTTGGCTCGTCCTCGGCTCCTCAACGTACTACCTGTACGCCTTCGTCGCCTCGATCCTCGCCGCCTTGATGTCATCTTTGATTTGAAACCGGAATAAGGAATTGTAAGGAGCAAAAAAACAAAGCGGCCTCACAAAATGTCTGTGAAACCGCTTTAAATGGTCGGTGCGACTGGATTCGAACCAGCGACCACTAGACCCCCAGTCCCGCATCCTATTTTGTTATTTATCGGCAACATATTTAACTGTATGTTATTTAATGTTTTTTCCATTTATGCAATCACTTGAAAGCGCCTATTAATTTACGTAATTATAGCCATTAAAACCTTTATTTACTTGGGTTATATCATATTTAAGTAAAAAATTAAGTAAATAATTTGCTGCTGCTTCAGTTTTGTTGGCTCAGTTCGATTCCAATTTTATCGCCCACACTATCCTCGTTCCAAATTCCATTCGGCACTAATGTTGAGCTTATCACATTGCTCCCCTTTCCTTCTGTCGATAATAGACTAAGAACATAACCAGAAAATAATTTAACTGTACTTATTGGCACCACAGCGCGATTAAAATGGCTATCTTGAAGATTAGTTTATTACTTAGGCAATGAATCATAAAAGTTGATAATGTTTTTATTAAATTCTATTCCTCTTGAATCTGTAATTATTTTATAGAGTTCAGTGTTTTTTATACCAAATATAGTGATTAATCTTTCAGCTCTATGTGTTTCATCACAAATTAAATTCCCATATTTATCTGGTAAGCACGGTGGTATAGTTATAGACTTCAGACGCCATTCATCATCACCATAAATAAATACAAATTGATATTCATCTGGCCAATATTTGTCTGAGTAGCATTCGTCTTTATATATATCAGGTAATATATTGTCAATAGTATTATGAAATTCAAAGTGACTGTCCATACCAATGTGACTGTCCGTACAATCATACTCATTCATTGTCAAATTAATATATCCAATATAAGGTGTAGTAATTGATATTGTTTTCTGTATATCATATGTTACATTATTAAGGATATACATAATTGCCATGTACTCATTCTGATATTCAGAAACAGTATGAATTAATGCTCTAGGCTTGCTCTTAAAGAACAAACTGAATTTAGCAATCAGTGGTTTAAATTTTTTTGCAACTATCTGTTCTTCAGTTAAATGAGTAGACTGATTTGTGGTAGTCTTTGGACTGGCAAAAACGTTAGTACTTGTGTTCTGTTCTATAATAGAGATAAACACAATTATTAATATACAGCTATATTTGATTTTCATACAACCTCCATAATACTTATAGCCATTTTCTTACAATATGAAATAACACCAGTGTGACCCTAAATTGAGTTATCGCTGATTATTATTAGCATTTATTTAACTTTAACAATCTTAATTGACCAGTCACCCATTGCATTAGCTTGAAGATAGTATGTACCGCCTTTGGGTTGATACGCAGAACCGGTTCCTGGCCCCATTTGATTTGATACAAGTCCAACGAATTCGCCAGTACCCTTATAAACAGATATCTGTAAAATTTCTCCTTTAGAATCCCATTGAATCTCCCAGCCGCCTTTGACTGTGAATGGACGAGTTGTTTGAAGACCGTTCCCGCTAAACTCCTTAATGGGTTTATCAGTACTAGTACTTCTTTTTGTTATTTTAGATGTATTAGGTTTTAGAGAATGAGTTTGCGGCAGCTTCTTATCACTAGATAGAGCAATCTTTACCTGTGCAGGTTGATAGAAATCCTTGCGATATGAGTTAATATTGTAAACAGCATCTCCAACGTGAACATTCAGATGTTTATCACCGTTTTCTGATGAATTATAGTAACTTTCAGGGGTAATAATGGCCCACTCACCGTCGATAAAGTAATAAAATTTAGCGATTTCTTTGCCATTAGAGACAGACCATAGTCGGACTGTTCCATCGTCACTTCCTGAGAGAATACGTCTTCCATCTGAGCTGAAAGAGACTGACATAATCGAATGGTCATGTCCTGTAATAGTCCGAATTTCTTTGCCGCTACTTATTTCCCAGAGCTTTAATGTCTTATCCTCGCATCCGGCTGAAACCGCATATTTCCCGTCAGGGCTGAAAGCGACAGAGCGAACCCAACTTGAATGACCTGTAAAGTTCCGTATTTCTTCACCGGTACTTATATCCCAAAGTTTTACTGTATTGTCCCAACTTCCAGAAAGCGCATACTTACCATCTGGGCTAAATACAGCTGATTGAACAGGTTCAGAATGTCCAGTAAAAGTCTGTATATTTCTACCGCTGCTAATGTCCCAAAGCTTAAGTGTTTTGTCCCAACTTCCAGAAAGAGCATAATTACCGTCAGAACTGAAGGCAACAGACACAACAGAACGTTTATGTCCGATAAAAGACCGGATTTCTTTACCGCTACTTATATCCCAGAGTTTTAATGTATTGTCATCACTTCCAGAGAGGGCATATTTTCCATCTGGGCTGAAGGCGACTGATTGTACTGCATCATCATGTCCCTTAAAAGTTCGTATTTCTTTACCGCTACTTATATCCCAGAGTTTTAATGTATTGTCTACACTTCCAGAGAGTGCATACTTTCCGTTTGGGCTGAAGGCAACAGATGTAACTTGATTATCATGCCCTACAAATATTTTCACAACATTACCATGAGTTAAATCCCATAGTATCATAATATTACCGGTATCTTTATACATACTTGTTGAAAGAGCATATTTGCTATCAGAATTAAGAGCAACTGAGTAAATTGTATTTAAATACTCAAATGCCGAGATAACAGGTTTATTATCTTTGTGGTTATCAGCATTATTTACATCAATAGCCTCAGCAACACCAATATAACCAGATATAGATATTGTTATAAGTAGCATTAAATTAAATATTATATTTATCATATAACCTCCAAAGTAAAATTATATTTAAATCCAATTTAAATTTATAATTGCTTGTACAACTTGAGGTCGCAATGTTAAAAGGCGATGGACATTTTTTGTTTTAGGATAATTGGTAGTTAACAGTATGTATACCTTATCACTATTAATATCCCTCCCCAACTTCATACAGAGAAGTGATGCAAGTTGACCATACTGTGAATTCGTACCACGATAAGTATACCCAACAGTTTTACCTAATTGTTCGGCAGTAATTGTGTGATTTGGTGCTTTGTAGTGATTTATAAGTAAGTGAAATTGTTTTTCTGATATGTGCTTAAAGATGTTTTCAAGAGCGTTTTGATATTCCTGAGTTGAAGGAAATGGGCCAGCAACATAATCGATTTTTATCATAAAAAATTCTCCAATTAACAATGTGTTCATACAGATTATTATAAATCTATCATTTAAATCGAGATAATTAAATAGGCTTTTCGACTCAATAAGAACCTTATTTAGTCCGCTTACAATCTGGTTATCATCGAGCTGATACAGCTCCTTAAGGTCAACACAAACTAGCACATAAACAGCTAAAGATAAAAGGTTATTTCATTGTTTTCTTTAACTGCTGGATTTTGGTTTTAAAGCGTATTGGTGTCGTTGGATTCTGAACCGCTGGCCGACTCTTGCCCTGATAGATGCCTTTCATCTGCGCCCCAGTCTAATGCCCAAAGATATCGTTTTGGCAGAACTGCTGTTGTTGAGGTGAGCCGCCCTTTGGCCCGGTAAGTTTTGGTTTTGGCTTCCTGGTGGTCGTAAGTGTCTTAGCTATCTCCACTAGATTGGGATTCTTGTATCGCATGTTGCAGATTCGCTTCCTCAACTGATAAGCCTTGGCGGTCAACTCATGCCTGGTGGTCTTCGGCAAATTGTAGTAGCCGATGACCTCGTCCACGAGTTGGCTTAAATGCAGGGGGGCGCTGTCGCCGTCCTCCTTGTCGCTGTAGTGCGCTAACATTCTGTGAATCATATAGCACTCCGTTTTAGTGTAGCCTGCCCCGAACAGCACACGAACCCTTCGGGACATGCTCAGATTGGCAACCTGAAGCCGAATGAACTCCTCTTTTTTCCATATCACCGCAAGCCACTGCATGAAGTAAAGGTTCTCTTCCGATAACGGGTCTGCTATCAGTCCCATCTTCTCAAGGAACCGCACAGCCTTTACATTCAGCCCCGAATTCTCTGCCAACGCCTTAACGTTCATAAGCTCACCCCCACACATTGATTGTTCTGGATAAGATACTACATAATGACTAAATCGCACAAGGGCATTTGGTAAAAAATTATTAAGTAAAGTACTTACTTCCGTTTGTCTGCTGTTTTTAGGCAATTTATTTGTCTCAAACAATAACATACCGGATAGTACTTTATGGTATATGTTTTATTGTGATAATTAATATATTACTTGATGTTATCTTTGTTCATATACTGCTTTATACTTGCTTGCTAATAGTATTATATGATATAATTAATCCATATTTTGATGCTTCAAACAATATGATATTTTTATGTGAGTATCAATCACACCGTACCTACCGATTAAAACGACCGTTTTTACCAACCCGTTTTGACCAACAAAAAAGGTGGACTTATGATGGCTAAAATAGACCGAAATAAATCGCATTCGCCGTTTTCATCGAACACGGTCAGAGCGGCGCGGGTGATTGCCTATCTGCGAGTAAGTACCGTGGAGCAAGACGTGGCTGGCCAGAAACTGGCGATACTCGACCATGCCCGCAAGCTCGGCATGGTGATAGATGAATTCATCGAAGTCGAGATGTCCTCGCGCAAGGATACCGTTTCCAGGCGGATTGATGAGTTGCTGGCGAAACTGCAGCAGGGGGACGTACTCATTATCTCGGAGCTGTCCAGATTGGGGCGGAGCGTGAGTGAGGTCTTGCAGGCCGTTAATTACATGGCGGCACGTAAGGTGCGCGTCATCGTGGTGAAGCAGAACATCGACCTGGCAGAAGGGCACCAGGACATTTCATCGAAGGTCATGGTCACGCTTTTCAGCCTGTTCGCCGAAGTGGAAAGAGACCTCTTGTCCGAAAGAACGCGGATGGCGCTTGCTGCTCGCCGTGCTGCGGGTGTGAAGCTCGGACGGCCCAAAGGGGCCACCGGAAAGTCCGTTTTGGATGACCGGCGGGCTGCAATCGAGGAACTGCTTCGTCACCGGGTCTCCAAGGCGGCAATCGCCCGGATGATGGCAGTGTCTAAGAGTACCTTGCATTCGTACCTGACCACAAGGGGTATCGCTGCATAAACGGCGGTACCGCGTGGACGGCCAAGTCCCCGTGGCCGGCCAAAGTCCCCGTGGCCGGCCAAAGTCCCCGTGGCCGGCCAAAGTCCCCGTGGCCGTCTAAGGCCCCCATGTCCGTCTAAGGCCCCCATGTCCGGCCAAGTCCCCGTGACCGGCCAAGTCCCCATGTTCGGCCAAGTCCCCGTGGCCGGCCAAGTCCCCGTGGCCGGCCAAGTCCCCGTGGCCGGCCAAGTCCCCGTGGCCGGCCAACCATCATCTTTCCAGCGTCCATGACCTTGCTCTTTCGATAGTGCGGACTAAATATCGTTCGAGACGATTCCCCCCTTGATGATGCCTCCAATCAATGCGTTCTGAGATTAGGCGTTCTATTATCTCAGAGTCCGCCAACCCGCGCCGAACTAACGCCATACAATAGCGAATGTCAGTTCTGGACGGGTCTCCGGTCTCATAATCTTCGCGACAAAAAGATTCTTGGGTGCCAGTCTCTTTTTTGGCCGCATCGAAGGCTATAGTTCTAGTAGCCTCCGGTGAGATTTCCGGCAAGACCATTTCTACGGGACGAGAATCGATGTAGTGCAGTTTTGCGTAGGGATAGAGGCCACTAGGCATAAGGTACTGAGATTTTCGATTTGTGTACCCTGGTGCCCTCCCCCAACGTTTATTCGGAGCTGCTCCTGGGTCGGACTGCAGTTGTATCAAAAGTAATTTTTTTACATCGTCGGAAATTGGATTCACGCAACGAATCCAAACTTGGTAATTTCTAGGTGATGATTCAATTATCAAGCGTCCATGTTCACCGTTATGCTTATTGACCTGTTCTTGATTTAAATCGTCCACAAGCAAGAAAAACTGGGTATATTCGAGTAGTGGACGTATGTATATGTTATGCCCCTTGCAATTCTGAGCACGTAGATAAGACAGCCTTTTAATCTCGGCTGGGACTTCCCAGACCATCGATTTTGTTTCACAAATAGAATGCACCCCGAACTGGAAGGCATTATCAAAAAAGGCACTAATTTTAATGAAATCGCTTTCTTTCATGGGGCCACCATTTCCGGGTTTGGTTTTGCCTTTTTCCCCCCAAGGGGGGCGTGTGTCAAATCGAGTTTTTTTACAAATCTTTAAAGTCTTTAGGTTATCTTTTATATTAAACTGACGGTTCAAGTATTGCAGATATATTTTATCTAATATTTACTAGCAGTTGTATCAAAATGTATTACCAAAGTATCTCAGCATATCCCGTTGCTGAAGTATCTCACTCTTATCAATTCTTCGACGGGTTTTTAGTCTTTATATAGTAATTAGACTTGAATATTAAATAAAAGTTAACATCTCGTTGACGTACTAATATATGTCTGAATTTCCAATCACTTATTAATTTATTACTCTTTAATTTATATAATGATTCGTGAACGTCAAGTCTTAAGGTTCTTGCTTTTTTGTTATATTGTTTTACTTCTGCCTTGTAATTTTTCATTAATTTAGCAACGGTTAATTTATCGTCTTTAGTACTTATTTTCGGTATTTTGGGATAGTCTAGTCCAAGAAATCTAAAGAGTTTTCGTTCAGAAATCCATTGTTTTGCGGATTTATTATTACAATCTAAATAAAACAGGCATCCTTTTGATACTTGGCCAGTAATATTTTGAATTGCTTGAAATCTAACCCTCTGATTTTTTTCAATACATTCTTCAAGAAAATTTTCATCGATACTTATTCTTATCAATCTATGACCGTTAGACTTTTCTATCCAACCATAATCAACAATAAGTCTTATAGTTTCGAATTCAGTTACAGTTTTATTTGTATAAGTTTTTTTATACACAACTAATGATGTTAAACGTTCCATTGATTTGTTTATTCTATCAATATTCTTACCATTTTGTTTTTTACCTACATAATCACAAAGCTTTCTTCCGCTGATATCTACTTGTATGATTTTTCTCTTATTTATTATATTTGTTTCAAGAACCTCACCTGAACTAAGTTTAAGTTGATATAGTCTTACAATACCAAGCAATGTATCTAAATCATTGTAGTTTGGAAAATCACCACTTAAAAAAACCCATTTCACATATTTAAACTTTATTTCTCTACGTCCACTTGATTTTTTTGTAACTATAAAAAACGGTAAATGACCGATATCATAATCAAATCCACATGTACAAGTCAATTTATTCAGTTCAATAGGCTTTTTTGTTTTATTACCATTTTTATTTAATACTTCTATTTCTTCAGTCATAGTATTTCCTGTTATATTTTATTTTAAAAATTCTCCTGTTTCTCAGAACTTTATTTAATTGCACGTTGAATATAAATTATTGACATTAGGAGACTATCATAAACAATCTCACACAAGGTGTCAACGTAAATAGCTGAAATAACTGTGTTTTATACTTTTTGGTACAATTTTTAACGATAAAATGGGCCATTTCCTGCCCACAACCAGCAATAAATACAGTGGTTTTATGAACTAGCGTGATTGAAATTGTGATGTCAAAGTGTGGTGTGGTACTTTATCTTGGCTAACATGAGGAGTGCTGCCCATTTGCTCAGTTATGAAGCTGTCAAAGTAACTTTAGCATTGGGATTGGTGGGTGTGTGTGAGCAAATAGATTTAGTCGTTCCTGCCGTAAGCAAAACAACGGCCTTACTAACAGTGCAAGAAATTGCCCTGAAACGCTCAAATTTGTGTTCTAAGGGGTTTTTTTGTATTAGGTGATGTTTGTTACCTGATCGCTTAATTTAGAGCTGTACAGAAGCAAATGGTTAGAACGGTATGGTAGGGTCATCCAAGTCCAAAATCTTCTTCTGTTCTCGTTCCTGTTTTGCATCCTCCTGAATATCGGTCCAGTCATCAGACTCATCCTCTTTAAGTGACCGATTCGCTTCCCATACCAAGTATTCTGTTTCGTAATCCGGTGGAGGAGCAGGGTTGTGGTTAATGAGCACTTCCAACTTGTCCAAGTCTTTTTTGAACTCCTCAACACCTCTGAGACTCTTGAGGTACTTCTCTGTGGTCTTAATGTTGCTGTGGCCAAGTAGGAGCATGCAGGTCATGATGGGAATTTTCATGTCGTTCAAGTGGCTACCAAACGAATGACGCAGACCGTGAAAAACCGCATCGAAATCAAGGTCAGCTTGTTCTGGCATGGGTAGAGGGTCTAATCCTTGTGCGATTATTTTTGCGTTTTTCCTCGCCAGTATTCCAAGAGTTTGCTTATCAGTCCGCAGCCTGATACCGGCATCTTCGAGCACATGCCACCAGCTCTTATTCATATTGTTCCACTTGGTTTTGGTCTTAGGATTGAAAAAAACGTATGGGATGTTTTTTTGTCGGACGGCCTTACGCTCCTCTAAAACGGTACGCACAGGTTCGGATATAGGCTGCACCAGCCACTCCTTGCTTTTTTGATTTTTGGGCGGGCTGCTAATTTCATTCTTGTTGTAGTTCACTTGTGACCATTTAAAATCAAAAATTTTGCCCTTCCTTATGCCGGTTGCAATTGCAAACCGGATAACCTGGTAAAGCTCCTTGTTTCGCTTTTCAGCAGCGGACAGTATGGCGTGTAGATGCTCAATATTAAAAGCTCTGGGTGGTTTTGCCTGTTCTGGAAGCTTTTTGTAATTTACGTCTTCACGAATAGTTTTCAAGGTCGCTTTGTGAAAATATCCCTTCGATGCGGCATACGACAAACATCCAAGAATCCATTCCCTATGTCGGTTGAGAGTCCCATTCGATGGTCTTTCTAAAACGGGCTTACCATTTTTATCTAAATTTTTCGTTTTTACACGCTGGCTGTTTTTGTAACGGAGCAGATGCGAGATGCCGATATCGCGTACAAGCAAGTCCCCGACCATGGGCGCATTATCTCCACCGTCATCCGTCAACTTGAGGACTGCAAATTTTTTAAGCGTGTACTCCCTAGTTTTGCCAGACGGGGTATTCTCAATTGATGGATAATAGTCGTCGTCAAGGAACTCTTGGAAGGTCTTGTTCTTGCCCTTCAGCTCTTCCAAGATAGCCGCCGCGACCGGGCTTCTCCTCGCCAGTACCTCCCTCCTCCGACGTATCAAAAGAGCCTCAGCAACTTCCTTATCGTTCCCCTTGCTGCTTTCGGCAACCTGCTTCCCAAACTCGTTCGTAAAGCGAATATAGATGATTTCCGTACCTTTTGGATAGAACAACCCCTTGGGCAGTTTCCCTCGGTGCCTCATATCAAACACCTCGCCATGTATAAAAGTTCAAAAATATTTATTCGACGCTTTGACTAATAAAATATTAGGTAAATTTTGTACAGCAAAAAGAAAAGGGACTTCAGTAAGTAACTGAAATCCCTAATCTTTTTATGGTCGGTGCGACTGGATTCGAACCAGCGACCACTAGACCCCCAGTCTAGTGCGCTACCAGGCTGCGCTACGCACCGATATGCTACATCTGATTCCGCAAGAGCAAAAGCTCGTCTCGTATATCCCGCAACAGCAGGAGATGTCTCTCCGGGGGGGGTGACAAGGCTAAATCGCCATCGGAGATAATCCTGCCCTTGGGGGTTATCCGTTTTTTTACCCCTTCAATGGTAAACTTTTCGTCATAAAGCAACCGGCGCACCAGGAGGATGAGATCCACTTCCCGCTTGGAATAAAGCCGTTGCCCTGTCGTGCTCTTCTCCGGTTTCAGAAAATCGAACTCACTCTCCCAGAAACGGAGCACCGATGTCCTGACACCCGCCGTTTTGGCAACCTCGCCGATCTTGTAATACAGTTTGTCGGGAAGGGTGGCGCCCATGACAAAGTTCGCTTATTTGCCCTCTTTAGCGGCAGTGTTGATGGCGTTTTTCAGAACCTGGCTCGGCTTGAAGGTAAGGATACGACGAGCATCGATGGTTATGGTTTCACCCGTCTGGGGATTGCGCCCTCTCCGGTCGGCCTTCTGTTTGACGACAAAATTGCCGAACCCTGCTATCTTGATCTTTTCGCCATCCTCAAGGGTACTCTTCAGAATACTGAAAACAGTTTCAACCATTTCAGCGGATTCCTTTTTAGAGAAACCAATCTTCAGGTGAATTCTTTCAACGATGTCGGCTTTGGTCATGACAACCTCAATCTGCAAGTTCTAGCGGTCTTAACGAAGGGAAATTTTTATAGCACAGGGGATCGCATTACGCAACAGGTTTTTATCTTATTGATACTTTTACCTTATTCAAAAGCGTATCAACAATTTTTCCATGCAACTTTCCGATCTCTTCATCCGTGAGCGTACGCTCAAAAGAACGGTAACGAATGCGGACGGCAATGCTTTTAAAGCCCTCCGGGATTCCCTTGCCCTGGTACAGGTCAAAGATGTCAACCTGTTCAACTTCCTTGGTCCTGACGCCTTGGATGCACTCAATGATCTTCTCCGCCGGCAGCTCCACAGGGGCCAGCATGGCGATATCCCGAGTGCTGTCCGGAAAGCGTGACGGGGCCGAGATGGTCTGTTTCTGCCGGGCAAGGGTCAGCACCTTTTCAAAATCGAGTTCAAAACAATAGACCGGTTTGTCCAGGCCAAAATTTTCCTGGACCGTCGGATGCAGCTCGCCGACTGAACCGATCCGCTCCCTGCCGGCCATGATACTGCATGATTTGCCGGGATGATAGAACGGTTCCGGCGCATCGGCCACCCACTTCACGCCGCCGACACTCAACTGGCTGAGCAGGCTCTCCAATATCCCCTTGGCATCATAGAAATCCACCGGTTCATTGGCGCGGCTCCACTTCAGGCCGTCGCGGGAGCCGGTCAGGGCCCCCACCACGTAAAGCGGCTCGTTCGGCATCTCGCCGCCTTGCACGGGAAGATACACCCTGCGCATCTCGAAGAGCTTCAGATCGAGAGAGCGGAAGCTGATGTTGCGGGCAACCGTTTCGAGAACTCCGGGCAAAAGGGTGGAACGCATGACCGACTGTTCGTCCACCAGCGGGTTGACCAGGCGGATCGTGCTGCGCCGCGGATCATCCGCGTTGAGCAGCAGCTTATCGGCAGCCCCCGGCGCCGTAAAGCTGAAGTTGATGATCTCATTCATGCCGTGTGTGACAAGGATGTCCCTGACGCTCTTCTCAAGCTGCTGGTGCCTCGTTGGACGATCCGATACGACCTGTGCCCGAGGCCTGGTGGCGGGAATCCGGTCGAAACCGTTCATGCGTGCAATTTCTTCGACCAGATCGATCTCGCGTTCGATATCGATCCGGTAGCTGGGAGGCGTTACCGTCAGCACCCCTTCCGGGGCAGCGGCGACAGTGCACTCAAGCCGTTCGAGAATGTCAATGATCTCTTCTTGCGGCAGATTGATCCCGATTAACGCATTGGCGCGCTCCGGACGGAACGGGATTGCTGCCGGCTCGCGTTTGCCGGGATAGACATCCAGGCGCCCCCTGGCCACATGACCACCGGCCAGTTCCGCGATCAACGCCGCTGCCCGGTCAAGGGCCCGTGTCACACCGCCGATGTCCACACCCCGCTCGAAGCGATGGGAGGATTCGGTATGCAGGCCAAGGCGCTTGCCGGTCTTACGGATGGCTGAAGGCAGAAACCAGGCGCTTTCGAGCAGGATATTGGTGGTTGTATCGGCAATCTCGGAGTTTTCGCCCCCCATGATGCCGGCCAGGGCGACCGGCCGCTCGGCATCGCAGATGACCAGATCGGAGGCCATGAGGATGCGCTGCTGGCTATCCAGTGTCGTGAACCGTTCCCCCTCGCCTGCACGGCGAACCACAATTCGGCGCCCGGCCAGGCGATCACAGTCAAAGGCGTGCAGCGGCTGCCCCAGTTCCATCATCACCAGGTTGGTGACGTCCACAACATTGTTGATAGATCGTACTCCAATGGCATTGAGCCGTTTCACCAGCCATTCCGGTGAGGGCGCTATTCGGCAGCCGCTCAGATAACGCGCTGCATAGCGCGGACAGTTTCCGGCATCTTCAACCGTCACGCTGATGCTCTGATCGACGGGATCAGTCCCCTCATTGATGACGATCTCAGGACAGCGGATCTTTGTGCCCAGTTTGGCGGCAATCTCACGGGCAATGCCCACGACGCTGAGACAATCGGCGCGGTTGGGGGTCAGGCCGACCTCAAAGAGGGTGTCTTTCAGGCCCAGGGCTGCAAAGACCGGGGTGCCCGGCGTAAGGCTTGCGGAAAGGACCATGATGCCGGCGCTCTCCGCTGCCAGTCCCAATTCCTTTTCCGAGCAGAGCATGCCGCAGGACTCCTCGCCGCGGATCTTGGATCTCTTGATCTTAAAATCACCGGGGAGCGTTGCGCCGATCCGGGCCAGGGCAACCGTGTCGCCCTGTTTGAAATTCTGGGCGCCGCAGACCACATCCAGCACCTCGGTGCCGTTGTTCACCCGGCATAGCGAGAGTTTGTCGGCATTGGGATGTTGCCGTTTTTCCTCGACCACGGCCACCACCACATCGTCCATCCCCTCGCCGAGCTTCTCCATACCCTCCACCTCCAGCCCGAGCATGGTAAGCAGATCGGCCAATTGTTCGGGGGTGAGGTCGAAATCAACGAATTCCTTGAGCCAGTTGTAGGTAACGTTCATATCAGGACACCCAGATCGGTTGGATTCAATGGCTGTTCAGCCAGACAATACGGAGCTTTCTGAAGGTTGTTCAAAAATAGTCAGATCGTCGCACCTGCAGAATGCCCTAAGGAGGCGTAGCAGCGCTACGCCGCACGAAAGGGCATTCGAGGATGGCGGCGAGATGGCTGTTTTTCAACAACCTCCTAGAACTGCCGCAAAAACCGCACATCATTTTCGAAGAGCAGACGCATATCGCTGATGCCGTACTTCAACATGGCGATACGCTCGATGCCCATCCCGAAGGCAAAGCCTGACACCTCCTCGGCATCGTAATTGACGTGACGGTAGACCTCGGGATCGACCATGCCGGCCCCAAGAATTTCGAGCCAGCCGCTGTTTTTACAGACGCGGCACCCTTTGCCGCCGCAGATGACGCAGGCGATATCCACCTCGGCCGAGGGCTCGGTAAACGGGAAAAAGCTGGGGCGCAGCCGAACTCCGGTCTTTTGGCCGAACAGTTGGTTGGTAAAGATGGTCAGAATACCCTTCAGGTCGCCGAACGTAATGCCCTTGTCCACCATCAGCCCCTCGACCTGGTGAAACATGGGAGAATGGGTGGCATCGGAATCGCAACGGTAGACCGTTCCAGGGGCGATGATGCGCACCGGAGGTTTCTGCTTCAGCATCGTCCGGATCTGGACGGGCGAAGTGTGGGTGCGAAGCAGCAGGTTGTTTTCGACGAAGAAGGTGTCCTGCATGTCCCGGGCCGGGTGCTCCGGGGGGAAGTTGAGCGCTTCGAAGTTATACCAGTCGTGCTCGATCTCGGGGCCTTCGGCAACCGAAAATCCCAGGCCGGCAAAAATATCGCTGACCTCTTCGACCACCAGGGAGATGGGGTGTTTGGTGCCATTGGACGGGCTGCGGCCGGGCAAGGTAACATCGATCCGTTCCGACTGCAACCGCTGTATCTTTTCCGTCTCTCGAGTCGTCTTCAGGGCATTCTCAAGGCAGGCCTCGACCTCTTCCTTGACGGTATTGACCAACTGTCCGATTACAGGCCGTTCCTCGGAGCTGAGTGCGCCGAGTCCTTTCATGAGTGCGGTCAGCTCCCCTTTGCGGCCCAGAAACCTGACCCGTATTTCCTGAAGGGCTTCCTCGCCGGAAACGGCTGCTATGGCCTTTATGGCCTCATTCCTCAATTGTTCAAGTTGTTCCCGCATGTCGTGACTCCGTAGTCATCAAATCTGCAAAATCCCCTGATACCCGCCACAAATCCCGAAAATGGGGAGGAAATCCACTGATATTTGCCGCGCCGCCAAATAAAAGGCGGAACAGGGCAGAGAAAAAACGTGCCGGTCCGCGAACCTTACAAAAAAGGGAATGGGACCGTTGCATCCCATTCCCCCAGTTTTGAAATCACAACCGGTCTGCATATTCCGGTTTCAAATCAAAGATGACATCAAGACGGCGAGGATCGAGGCGACGAAGGCGTACAAGTCAGTACGTTGAGGAGCCGAAGACGAGCCAACGAAGATGCCGCTTTGATTTGGAATTGGAATCAAATGCCAGCCTTGGCGAGATCGGCAATCTGGCTGAATCCGGTCGGATCGGAGACGGCGATGTCGGCCAGGACCTTACGGTCGATCTGCACGTTGGCTTTTTTGAGGCCAAAGATGAATTTGCTGTACGACAGCCCGTTGAGACGGGAAGCCGCATTGATACGGGTGATCCACAGACTGCGGAAATCGCGCTTCTTGACCCGGCGGTCACGGAAAGCGTAATTAAGGGCACGATCAACCGCTTCGGTCGCACTGCGAAACAGTTTGCTCCGCGCGCCCCGGTACCCCTTGGCAAGTTTCAACACCTTGTTCCGTCTGCGTCTCGCTTTGAATCCTCTTTTTACGCGTGGCATGTTCTACTCCTTCGAGATAAATTTCGCCCGATCCATAAGGGGAGACAATTCCTCATGGTTCTTGGCATGGTGCCGTTCCAAACCCTATCTGGCATGCTGAAAACTCAGGTTGTTCGAAAATAGTCAGATCGTCGCACCCGCAGAACGCACTGAGGAGGCGTAGCAGCGCTACGCCTCACGAAAGGGCGTTCGAGGAGGGCGGCGAGATGGCTGTTTTTCAACAACCTCTCAGTAGCTATTTGTAGGGTATCAGCCTGGCTATATTCTTCTGATCCACATCAGCCACAGTGGCGCTGTGGCGCAAGTGCCGCTTGTTCTTGCGGGTCTTGGGGGTCAGGATGTGGCTGGTAAAGGCATGGCTGCGCTTGATGCGGCCGGTTCCGGTTTTTTTGAAGCGCTTGGCGGCGCCGCGGTTTGTTTTGATCTTCGGCATGGACTCTTCTCCTTTATGCATACATGGTAGACAGTAATTTAAATTCGTTATTTCTTCACCTTCGGTGCAACGATCATAAACATATTGCGGCCATCGACACGCGGCTGGGACTCGATCACGGCAACATCCTGCAACTCGGCGGCAAAACGCTCGATCACGGCGCGCCCGATATCCATGTGGGTAATCTCTCTTCCCCTGAACACCAGCGTCACCTTTGCCTTGTTTCCCTCTTCGAGGAAGCGCCTGACATGCTTGATCTTGAACATGAGGTCATGATCATCGGTTTTAGGCCGCAGCTTAATCTCTTTGACCTCGACATGAACCTGTTTTTTCTTGGCTTCCTGCAGCTTCTTGCTCTGCTGGTACTTGAACTTGCCGTAATCCATGATCCGGCAAACCGGCGGAACCGCCGTCGGTGAGACTTCCACCAGGTCAAGCTGCTGCTGTTCGGCCAGTTCGAGCGCCTTGGAAGTCAAAATGACGCCGAGCGCCTCCCCTTCGGCGCCAATTAAACGAATCTCCGTGGCGCGGATGGTATTGTTGATGTTCACGGTCGGTTTTGCTATGACTGCACCTCCTGAATTACTTGAAGTTCTTACATTCCAAGGCAATAAAATCAACGAAATCGGCGGGCTTCATGGGATGCAGGTTCTTGCCGTCGCGATAGCGCGGCGTCACCGTACCCTGCTCCACTTCCTTGTCGCCGATGACCAGCATGTAGGGGACTTTCTGCAACTGGGCCTCGCGAATCTTGAAGCTCAGCTTTTCATTGCGAAAATCCGATTGCACCCTGACGCCGGCCTCCCTGAGGTGGGCAAAAACCTCTTGGGCAAACGAAATCTGGTTATCGGTAACGGTCAGCACAATGGCCTGAACCGGGGAAAGCCACAGCGGGAAGTTGCCGGCGAAGTGTTCTATCAGAACGCCGATAAAGCGCTCAATGGAACCGAGGATCACCCGGTGAACCATAACAGGCCGCTTCTTCTCCCCATCCGGTCCGATATAATGAAGATCAAAACGCTCCGGAAGGGTAAAATCGCACTGAATAGTAGCACACTGCCACCGTCTGTCAAGACAATCGCGCAATTTGATGTCTATCTTGGGGCCGTAGAACGCGCCGTCCCCCTCATTGATCTCGTAGGGGCGACCGGTATCCTTGAGAGCGGACAGAAGCGCATTGGTGGCCAGGTCCCAGGCCGCGTCGTCGCCGATGGACTTTTCCGGGCGGGTGGACAATTCCATCTCGTAATCGAACCCGAAGATCGCCATGACATCGCTGACAAAGGCCAGAACCCCCTTGATCTCCGCGTCCAACTGTTCGGGAGTACAAAGGATATGGGCATCGTCCTGCGTGAAGCAACGCACCCGCATAAGGCCGTGCAGTACGCCGGCCCGCTCGTGACGGTGTACCGTACCCAGTTCGAAATAGCGTAACGGCAGATCGCGATAACTGCGGAGCTGGGATTTGTAGATCATCATGTGGGCAAGGCAGTTCATCGGCTTGATGCCGAACCCCTGCTCGTCCACCTCGGTGAAGTACATGTTCTCACGATAGTTCTCGTAGTGTCCGGAGCGCTGCCACAACTCGGTCTTCAGGATCTGGGGGCCCACCACGATGTCATAACCGCGTTTGAGGTGCTCCTTGCGCTCGAAGTCTTCCAGGACCGTGCGCAGCATGGCGCCCTTGGGGTGCCAGATGGCGAAGCCGGCGCCGACTTCGTCCGAAAAGGAAAAGAGGTCCAGCTCACGGCCCAGCTTGCGGTGGTCGCGGCGCTTGGCCTCTTCCAGGCGATGCAGATAGGCGTCAAGCTCCTTCCTGTCCACAAAGGCCGTGCCGTAGATGCGCTGCAGCATGCGGTTCTTTTCGTCACCTCGCCAATAGGCCCCGGCGATGGAGAGCAGTTTGAAGGCCTTGATGCGGGAGGTGCTCGGAACATGGGGGCCGCGGCAGAGATCGGCAAAACCGCCCTGCGTATAAACCGACACCGTTTCAGCGCCGATATCGGTGATCAGTTCGGTCTTGTAGGATTCGCCCATTGCCTCGAACATGCGGATGGCCTCGGCGCTGGACAGGACCTGACGCCCGATCTTAAGATCGGCGGCAGCGAACTCGGACATCTTGGCCTCGATCCGCTCCAGGTCTTCAGGGGTAAAGGGCCGCTCCACATCGAAGTCGTAGTAAAAGCCGGTCTCAATGGCCGGTCCGATGGTCACCTTGGCTTGGGGAAACAGTTCTTTCACCGCCTGAGCCATCAGGTGGGAGGTTGAATGCCGGATAATATCCAGGGCCTCGGGGCTTTTTTCGGTGATAATCTCCACCTGCGCCCCTTCGTTTAACGGTGCGGAGAGATCCACCAGTTCGCCGTTGACCTTGCCGGCCAGGGCAGCTTTTGCAAGACCGGCTCCAATGGACGCCGCCAGATCATAAACGCTCGCACCTGCGGGAAGCTCCCTTACGGAACCGTCAGGAAGTGTGATATTGATACTCGCCATACCAATCTCCTGTGTAACTTTCGACCTTGAGGCATCCAAACAGAAAAGGCATCGAAACATCGATGCCCGCGCTTGCCGCTTTGCTTAAGCACTGCTTCTAGTATGGTAGGCGCGGGCGGTCTCGAACCGCCGACCTCTACCGTGTCAAGGTAGCGCTCTCCCCCTGAGCTACGCGCCTGCACAAGAAAGCTGAAAAGTAATAGCAACATACCGTGGGCTTGTCAAGCCTATTTATCAATTTTTCCTGAATAGGTGACGCCGGAATGCCGCACTGTCCGGAAGAGCCGGGGCCGACCCGCCGCCAGGTTGCATCAAACTACTCACTTCATCGGTCCTCAGCAGGCCTGGCGCGCATCTTCTCACAAGCAACGGCAGAGGCCTTTCGGACCAACGGAGACATGGATGCGTCACGTATTCAGGTTTTTTCAAGCAGGGCAACGTTTTCCACATGAACCGTCTGGGGGAACATGTCAACCGGCTGTATCTCCCGGCAGCAATATCCGCGTCCTTTGAGCGCAGCCAGATCCCGCGCCAGGCTCTGGGGGGAGCAGGAGACGTAGATGATCCTGGCCGGGGAGAGGGATGTTAGCAGTTCGAGCACGTCGGGCGCACATCCCTTGCGGGGAGGATTGAGTACCGCAACGTCGATCCGCAGCTCTTCTTCCGCCAGTTCTTCAAGCAGTTCGGCCGCATCGCCGGCTTCGAAACGGCAGTTTTTGCGGGCATTGAGCTTTGCGTTCCGGCGCGCATCCGCAACCGCCTCCTCCACGACCTCGATACCGATCACCTGGGCCGCCTGGTCGGCCAGGAACAACCCTATCCCGCCGATGCCGCAATAGAGGTCGAGCACGTTTTCCCCGCCCTTCAGGCCTGCCCACTGCTTCACCTGCTCGTAAATCAGGCGGGCGCCCGAATTATTGACCTGGAAAAATGACCGGGGAGAGACCTGGAAGGCAACAGTGCCGATCCGTTCCGTCAGATAGTGCCGCGTCGTCAGAAAGTAATCCTTCTGCCCCATGATGACATTCCCCTCGGAGGCATTCACATTCTGGGCAACGACCTCGACCTCGGGTATCAGCTCCTGGACAAAGCGCCCCAGGTGATGGATCTCGTTGTAGGAGCGCCGGGCAGTCACAAACACAACCATGGCTTTGCGTTCATGTGCGGAAACCCGCACCACCAGATAGCGCAGGAGCCCCATCTTGCTCTGCGGATTGTAGACCGGCACCCTCAGCTTGGCAATCCCCGACCGCACCGCCTCCACAACCCGGTTGATCAGCGGGTGGTGGAGCGGGCACTGTTCCAGATCGTAGACGTCGTGGCTGGCGCGGCGGTAAATGCCGATAAAGGGGTCGGAAAACTTGCCGGCTATCGCCAGCTTTGCCGTGGTGCGATAGTGGATCAGATTCTCCGGCGAAAGCAACGGGTGAACGGTCACACCGGCCAACTCGCCATGCTTGGCCAATTCCGCCAGGATCATGCCCCGCTTCCAGACCTTCTGTTCACCGTATTTCATGACGATCAGAGGACAGCCGAGGCAATCGGCGCTTTCGGTGCAGGGGGGGTGTTTGCTGCGCAACGACGATGGCTTCAGCACTTTGAGAACGTGGCCGAAGGCGGTGCCGCGAGAGATTTGATCGACCTTGGCCAAGACCGTATCACCCGGCAAGGCGCCGCCGATCCTGAGCGTCATCCCGTCGTCGGTACGGGCCGTACCGTAACCATCCTCATCCAGGACGGCTATGGCGAGTTCAATCACCTCATTACGCTTGAGAAGAGGAACCCAGCGGGATTCCACGGCGTTTGCCGGAGCTGCCCCGCGGGGAACTCCGGCCCGTGGAGCGGGGCGCTTCCCGCCTCGTTTGGCCGCACGTTCATCCTTCACGGTGTATCGCACCTTTTTTGCAGATATTCGCGGAACAGCCGGAAGGCCTGCCCCCGGTGACTGATGCGGTTTTTATCATCGACGCCGAGTTCCGCCATGGTTTGTCCATAACCGTCAACCAGGAACAGCGGGTCGTAACCAAAACCGCCCTCGCCACGCGCTGTATCAAGAATGCGCCCCCCCACCCTGCCGGTGAAGACATGCTCGGCGCCTTCAGGGGTCACGAAAGCCAACACACAGACAAAGGCAGCCTTTTTCGCTTCAGGCGGAATTCCGGCCAGTTCACTCAGCAGTTTGGCGTTATTGGCGGCATCCCCCGCCCCTTCGCCGGCAAAACGGGCCGAATAGACGCCAGGCCGACCTTCAAGCACATCCACCACCAGGCCGGAATCATCGGCCAGGGCCGGCAGTCCGAAAAAGCTTGCAGCCTCACGTGCCTTTTTGAGGGCATTTTCCTCAAAGGTCACGCCATCCTCCACCGTATCAGGGAACTCCGTAAAATCCCCGGCGCAGCGAACCGACGCAACCAAGCCGGTCAGCATGGTCCGGATCTCCAGGAGTTTCCCCTGGTTACGAGTGGCAACAACGAGTTCTTTCATCCCCGCAGCGCCTCCTGCTGGAACGTAAAAAGCTGTCGTATTCCGGCCATGGCCTGGTCTCGCATGGCATCCATCTGCAGGGTGGTGAACGGTTCGGCCTCGGCCGTGCCCTGAACTTCCACAAAGCGGCCACTGGAAGTCATGACAAAGTTCATGTCAACCTCGGCCCGGGAATCCTCCTGATAATTCAGGTCCAGGAGAGGTTGGCCGTCGATGATGCCGACACTGACCGCGGCTACGGCCTCTTTGAGAGGAATATGGGCAAAAATGTCTTTGTCCCGAAGTCCGGCCAGGGCATCGGCCAGCGCCACATAGGCCCCGGTGATGGAGGCGGTCCGCGTGCCGCCGTCCGCCTGGATCACATCGCAATCGATATAGATGGACCGTTCGCCCAATCGCGCCAGATCGGTGACGGCACGCAGCGAACGTCCGATCAGGCGCTGGATTTCAAGGGTCCGGCCGGTCTGTTTTCCTTTGGCCGCTTCGCGCGTTGAACGGGTATGGGTTGCGCGGGGCAGCATTGCATACTCGGCGGTTACCCACCCGGTTCCTTTGCCCTTTAAAAACGGCGGAACGGATTCCTCCACCGATGCGGTACAGATGACCCGCGTATCGCCGAATTCGATCAGCACCGACCCCTCGGCATGTTTGGTGAACCTGCGCGTGATGGTAATGGGGCGCAAATCACAACATCCCCGGCCGTCATTCCTTATCATCTATAACCCCTCTCGCTAAGAGCTTGTTCGTAAATAACTGCCGCAAGGACCGCGCCCGGATTTGCGGCAGATTTGACCTGGCCGATTGAGCAAAACCGCAGGCGTAGCAGCGCTACGTCGAGGATTTTGCGATTGAGGCCGGGGCAAAGATGCCGTGAAGGCGGGATGCGGAATCCGGAAGATGTTCAATATCCTTTCGTCACCCTTGTGTCAAACAAAAAGGGAACCTGATACCAGGTCCCCTTGCTTGATAAAACCTCAATTCGAACAAATTATCAGCCGAGATGCAGATCGATGCAGCGCGTCCGATTGGCAAGAATGGTGGAGTCCAGCATCTCACCACAGCAGGTGCATTTCCATGCATCGAACGAGCGGACGAAATCATAGAACTTCTCGGCAAACATACGGCCTTTGCAGCGTGGACATTGCATAGCATACCTCCTCATAACAAAATCGCAGTAAAACTCTACCCATGAGTGTATACATCATGTATGCCAACTCCAGTAGCGTATCGGTGCAACAACGTTCGTCAAGAGGTATTATTATTTCATTTCATCTAGTTAGAAATGAGATTTTAGAATTTTATACTTCTTTTCACCTATCCCTTCCACATTGAGCAACTCCTCCGGGGTCATGGTGCCGCCATTATTTTGACGGTACTCAACGATGCGCTTGGCGGTCTTGGGGCCGGTGCCCGGCAACAGATTAAAATCAGCAACCCCCATAGTATTGATATCCAAGGGGATTCCCATGATTATTTTTTCAGGCGCGGGGATTGTATCAACGGTGACCGCCCCCTGGCCATTCTCTTCGATCTTGAGACGGACATCATCGCCATTTTTAAGGTGCTGCGCTGCAACTGACGTTGGGGCAAGACTTCTCAGGGTGCTCAGCGGTATCGCCATTTTTATGACGCTCACCGTCACCATATTGGCGGTTAATGGATACATGCCGGGATGAGCCACATCTCCCCCGACATACACAAATCCCTTGGGGGAGGACATGACGGAAAAACCCGTCAAAGCGTCACTCTGCACGCTTTGACGGGTCATCATGACTGCGGGAATCGAAGCAGCCACGGCAACAAGGAGAAGGATCAAGCGCTCATGATACACCATGCCCCGCCTCCGCTGAATATGGTGAATGGTGAATGGTGAAAATCGTGAACAGTGAACAGTGAACAGTGAACGGTGCAAACCTTGAAGCCGTTAGCCCTTCGTTATTCGCTTTTCACCATTCACCATTCATCTGTTCACTGTTCACTGTTCATCTGTTCACTGTTCACTGTTCATCTGTTCACTGTTCACGATTCTCTTCTTCCGACTTGTGCAGCTTGTAATCAATGCTGTCGATCAGTGCCTGGTACGAAGCATCGATAATATTATCGGATACGCCGACCGTCCCCCAACGCGAATGCCTGTCTCCCGACTCGATCAGCACACGGGTCGATGAAGCCGTACCCTGCCCCGCCGGCAGGACACGGACCTTGTAGTCCAGGAGCTTGACTTCCTTAAGTTTTGGATAGAATTTTTCCAGTGCCTTGCGGATAGCGTTGTCCAAGGCGTTGACCGGACCGTTTCCCTCTGCTGCGGTATGTTCAACCTTGCCGCCGACCCTGACCATGATGGTCGCCTCGGCCAGCGGTTTCTGGTCTTCGCCGCGCTTTTCGTCGATAACGCGGAACCCGAGTACGCTGAAGAATTTGCGATGAGCACCCAGGGCCTTCTTCATCAACAACTCAAAGGACGCCTCAGCCCCCTCGAATTGATACCCGCGATTTTCCATCTCCTTGATATTGTCGAGGATCTCCAAGGTGACCGGGTCCTTGCTGTCGAGGTTGATGTTAAACTCCTCGGCTTTTGCCAGGATATTCGAGCGCCCGGAGAGATCAGAAATGAGGACGCGGGTACAGTTGCCGACCAATTCAGGCCGCATATGTTCGTATGTTTCCGGGTGACGCTGGATGGCGCTGACGTGCACGCCCCCTTTGTGGGCAAAAGCGGAATTGCCGACATAGGCCTGGTGCTTGTCGGGGGATACGTTGGCCAGTTCATAGACATACCGGGAAACCTCCCGCAGATGGCGCATCTGCTCGTCGCTGATGCACTCCTTACCCATTTTGAGCTTGAGGGCGGGGATAATGGAGCAGAGATTGGCGTTGCCGCAACGCTCGCCGAATCCGTTAATGGTCCCCTGAACCTGCACAATCCCCAACTCCACGGCATGCAGGGAGTTGGCCACGGCACACTCGGAGTCGTTATGGGCATGAATGCCGAGCGGCGTCTTGATCTGTTTCCTGACCTCCTTGATGATCTCGGCCACCTCAAAAGGCATGCTTCCGCCATTGGTGTCGCACAGGATGATACAGTCGGCTTTGGCTTCCTCGGCCGCCTTGAGGGTCTTGATGGCGTATTCGGGGTTGGCCTTGTAGCCGTCGAAGAAGTGTTCCGCATCATAAAACACTTCCGGCGCGTGCTTTTTCAGGTACTCCAGCGAATCGTAGATCAGCTCCAGATTTTCCTCCAGCGAAATGCGCAACGCCTCGCGCACATGAAAGTCCCAGGTCTTGCCGAAGATGGTGATGGCATCGGCCTCGGCCTTGATCAGGGTGATAATATTGTTGTCCTTGTCCGGCGTCACCTTGGCCCTGCGGGTGGAGCCGAAGGCGGCAATCTTGGCCTGCTGAAGCTTTTCCTTCCTGATGTCTTTGAAGAAAGCAACATCCTTGGGATTGCTTCCCGGCCACCCCCCCTCAATATACTGAACCCCGAGCTCGTCCAGTTTGTGGGCTATGCGGATCTTGTCTTCCACCAGTAATGAGATGTCTTCCGCCTGGGTGCCGTCACGCAGGGTTGTGTCGTACAATTTTACAAGGCTCATCGCTTTCTCCCCCAAGCACTAGATCTATACTTTTTTGAATGTAGCTGAAGCTATGCTTGTATACTTTTTCAGAGCAATTTTCAACATGCTCGTGACGTTGCATCATGAATCACCCACCCGGAAGCTCACGCAGTCAATATGCAAGGCCGGAATAACAAAAGGTTGACTGACAGGGGAGATTTGCACCGCTCGAAGCTATATGAACATGTCAACCACCCCCGGCCCTTCAGGCTTTTAGGCCCACTGGGTCCCAGAGGATCCTCCTAACAGGTTGTTGAAAAACGTCATGAGGAAGGCCGGATGCCAGGCGCCCGGAACGGAGCGGCCGAGGCATAACAATTAGTTATGCCTTTGTCGCGAGTACCGCGCAACGCCGCAGACGGCTCTCCGCAGTAGTTTTTCAACAACCTGCTAAACGAGGAGGGGAGGAAAAACACTCTTCCCCCTCCTTGATAAGGAGGGGGTCAGGGGGTGGTTGAGGACCTTTCTTTGGGTTATAGAACCGTAAATCTTGAGTATTATTGTACGGCAACGTGCAGGGGCAACCTACGATAAAGCATCGGCGTTGGGGGATCGTGCGGAAATGGTAAACAGGTACTTCAGGGCTGTTTTTTCAGCAAAAGTGACCGGTTTGGACGGTTTTAACTGGGAAGGCGTTTCGATATTAGGAGAGAGGTTTAACGTGCCTATCTGAGAGCTGGCAATCGGGTTTGCCGCTACGTTGATAGGCCGCCTCGATTTATTGGCGTTACCATGGGCCTGTTGTTTTCTCAACTGCGAATATTCCGCCTCTAATTTCATTGCCGCGGCTTTACGCACAGAAGCTTTCATTTTATTGGTCCTTTGGGTAATAAAATGTCGGAAAATTGTTCTGGAACTACTAAAACACCTTCTTCGTTGTCAAAAATATGACGTATAGCCATCCGTTCATCCGGCGTTAAACCCGGATAGCCACTCTCAGTTTCGATCACACTTTGCGCGTTCATCCGGTTTTTACCTATATTACAGATAGTTTTGCCGCGTCATCATCGCCATGTGGTTATTTATATCAATTTGACTAACCAATGAATTTATGCAAAGAGCCTGCCAATATAGCTACTCGTACTATGCCTCGGCAACATCTCGTGCCCTCATGGAAAATCCGGGACAACTATTGTTTAAAAGTTGATCCCGACCCCGCCGCTATTTATGAAAAACCTCTTATGTTTTATTGACTTGAAGAAATCGCAGGATTACTATGACGCAGATTAAACGATATTTTGTACTGTATGCAACGGAGAGTATTATCAGGAACCAGTGCAACATAGCAGGCCACTGCACCTTCCCGTTTAGGATGCAAGCACTTATCGGGAAGTGCTTCAACCTTCGTTGCGTTCAAAGCGGTCATGAAGAGGGGGCTCTATAATGGCTGATTTTGCATCCTCAGGGGCGGGTTTACAACATAACGATGGATTCTACCGTTCTCTGTTTGAAAATTTGTTGAACGGTTGCGCATATTGCCGCATGCTCTATAAAAATGGAAAGCCGGACGATTTTGTCTATCTTGCCGTAAACGATGCATTTGGGGCACTGACCGGACTAAAGGATGTCGTCGGAAAAAGAGTCTCTGAGGTTATTCCAAACATTCAAGAGACTGATTTTCAGCTTATTGAAACCTATGGCCGAGTTGCGCGTGAGGGTAAACCCGAGCGGTTTGAAGTTTTTCTTGAAGCCCTGAAGATGTGGTTGCTTATTTCAGTGTATTGCCCAAAACAAGATCATTTTGTGGCAGTGTTTGATGTGATAACCGAAAGCAAGCAGACGGAGATGACCTTACAGAAGATTACTTACGAGATGCAACGTTTATTGGATACATCAGCCACCGGACTTGCTCGATTAAATCGGGATCTGAACTATATTACCGTCAATTCTGCCTATGCCAAACTTACCGGAATGCCACAAGAGCAAATTATTGGCAACTCGCTGGTAGCGGTAATAGGTGAAAATAGATTCGCGGCAATTACGCCCTATATCGAGAGAGTCTTAAACGGCGAGCGCGTTGAATATGAAATTGGAGTCCCCTTTAAATTAAGTGGCGCTCGACACTTACACACTGTCTTTACACCGTATGAAGATGATCTTGGCGATATAATCGGTTGGGTCGCCTCAGTCACTGACATCACCGAGCGCAAACAGGCTGAAGATAAACTTCGAGAGCGCGAAGAATCGCTTCGTTTTTTCTTTCAATATGCTCCTGCCGCATTGGCGATGTTTGATACCACAATGCACTACATATATGCCAGTAAACGTTGGCTGAGTGACTACCGATTGGAATACGATGATTTGATCGGACGGTCGCACTATGAAGTATTTCCCGAGATCACAGATGAATTGAAAGCTGTGCATCAACGAGGACTTGCTGGTGAAGTTGTCAGAAAGGATAATTATCGTTTTGAACGTGCCGATGGGACGGTACAGTGGCTTTGCTGGGAAGTCCGGCCTTGGTTCAAGGTTAGCGGGGTTGTTGGTGGAATAGTGATCTTTACCGAAGACATTACCGAGCGCAAAAGAGCGGAGGAAGACAAACAGGCATTCGAACAGCAACTGCAACAGACTCAAAAACTGGAGAGTCTTGGCGTATTATCAGGAGGCATAGCCCACGACTTCAATAATATTCTGGCAATCATCTTGGGATATTGCAGCCTGACCAGGAGGAATTATGAGACTGCCGGAAAGTATATCCCTAAGATAGAAAACGCCGTGGAACGCGCTGCCGGATTATGCCGTCAGATGATGGCTTACGCCGGTAAAGCAGAGATCAAAAAGGCCAAGGTCAACCTGTGGACGCTGGTGGACGAAATGCTCGCCATGATGAAAGCGACCCTTCCTCAAAATGCTGAAATCAAACCTGATCTTTCAGCCGATAATCCCTATGTCATTGGTGATGTCAGCCAAATCAGACAGATTGTCATGAATCTTATTATCAATGCATCAGAGGCAATCGGAACTGAGCGGGGTGAAGTTCGGGTGTTACTTGCCAATGAAACGGTCACAACATATCAACCTGTTAAGGATTATAATGGTAAAGTAATTCCTGCTGGCGAGTATGTCTGTCTGGAAGTAACCGATAACGGCTGCGGTATGGATGAGGAAACAAAATGGCGGGTCTTTGAGCCGTTCTTCACTACGAAATTCTCAGGACGCGGCCTTGGGATGTCCGCTACCCTCGGTATCATCAACTCGCATAACGGAGCGCTTCAGCTCTTCAGTCAGTTGGGTCAGGGCACAACATTCAAAATGTATCTGCCTGCTTCTTCACGTGCTGAAGATGGAAATGCTGATTCAACAGTGCCTTCAGCAAAATGGCAAGGGAGCGGCACAGTACTGCTGGTAGAGGATGAAGACCAAGTCCGGGATATTGCCAAAACGTACCTTGAAACTTTTGGATTCACTGTGTTGGAAGCTGTAAATGGCAAGGAAGCGCTGGAGTTGTACAAGACAAACGCCGCAGAAATCAACTTGGTTGTGACTGACATCGGCATGCCTGTTATGGATGGCTATGAATTGTGCGCTAAACTTAAAAGTCTAAACCAAAAACTGCCGATCATTATTTCCAGTGGTTTTGGAGATACTGACGTTACCTCAAGAATAGAAAGTGGCAACATCGCTGGGATAATCAGCAAACCGTATACCCCGAATCAGATTATGGATGTGCTAAAGGGTGTGGTGAAGGCTAGCTAATTTCCATCCGGAAACTCCGGATGAGAAACTAGTTGTTTTCAGTTTGGAAACGAGCAATTTTTCGTCATGGCCAGGAAATCAAGGGATTGCGCGGAGGCGTACATCGGTACGCCGCACAAGCAAGACCGAAGATTGACGCCGCCATGGCGGAAAAGGGCCGTTTCCGGATGAAAACTAGCTAAAATTGCTTGTATCCGCTATTTTTTATTGTAAGGAATGTAGCTGGTAATCAGGGGGGGGCCATGTCATTAAACGCTGACGTTGGTGAAGTATCCTATACTTCTGCAGAGGTCAGGCAGCGGATTTACTCAATCGTTGCCGCTTCATCTGGCAACCTTGTTGAATGGTTTGATTTTTATATTTTTGCCTTCGGTGCGATTTATTTTGCGCCACAATTTTTCCCCAAAGCAAACCCGACTGTTCAGTTATTAAACACGGCAGGCGTTTTTGCGGCTGGCTTTTTAATGCGCCCGATTGGGGGGTGGCTGTTCGGAAAAATCGCCGACACCAAGGGCAGGAAGCACTCTATGGTGGTATCTGTGGCTTTAATGTGCCTGGGGTCTTTAGCTATTGCCGCAAGCCCCAATTATGCGCACGTGGGTATTTTTGCACCAATTATCTTGCTATTGGCACGCATGTTTCAAGGTTTATCTGTTGGGGGAGAATATGGCGCCACAGCAACATATATGAGTGAAGTCGCCCTCAAGGGCAAAAGGGGGTTTTTCTCTTCATTTCAATATGTAACGCTTATTGGCGGCCAGTTGCTTGCCGTTTTGGTTATCGTGATTCTTCAAATGGCGCTTTCAGAAGCAGATATCAAGAATTGGGGATGGCGAATTCCATTTGTGATTGGAGCATTGACTTCTGTTGTTGCATTGAAACTAAGAAGTACGTTGACAGAAACCACAACAGATCAATCACGTGCGCATAAAGATGCAGGCAATTTACTGGTACTCATCACCAAGTACAAAAAATCTTTTTTAATAGTGCTCGGTTATACTGCTGGAGGTTCATTAAGCTTCTATACCTTCACAACCTATATGCAAAAGTATTTAGTGAATACCGCTGGATTCTCAATTAAATCTTCCAGTCATGTGATGTCCGGTTGTTTATTTGCTTTCATGATTATACAACCGCTGTTCGGCGCACTTTCAGACAAAATCGGACGCAAAAGGAATATGTTACTTTTTGCCGGAATCGGTGTATTTATCACAATCCCCGTTATGATGGCCTTGCGGACCGTAACTAATCCCTCTATGGCATTTTTACTGATTAGTTTTGCTCTTGCCGTTGTTAGTTTATACACCTCGGTTGCAGGTATTGTTAAAGCAGAAATGTTTCCTATCGAATTGCGTGCGCTTGGTGTCGGTTTAGCGTATGCAATTGGTAATGCTCTTTTTGGCGGATCAGCCGAATTTGTGGCTTTAGCTTTTAAAGCTGCCGGGATTGAGTCTGGCTTTTTTATATATGTTACGAGTATGATGGCCGTTGTTTTTATTGTGAGTCTCTATTTACCTAATGATCCAGAATATTTAGCTAATGATCACTAAATGGTATTTCTCAAGTGACTTTCTCCCCGCTATGAGCAAACGGGCATCTTGCAGGTTTTGATTCAAAGGATTGCATTTTGTTCAAAAGCCATCCCTGCAGGACTTGGCAAAAAAAGTGCGTGAGGTGCTGGACAGCCTATCGGGAACGATATAATTCCAAATCAAAGCGGCATCATCGTTGGCTCGTCCTCGGCTCCTCAACGTACTGACTGTACGCCTTCGTCGCCTCGATCCTCGCCGCCTTGATGCCATCTTTGATTTGAAACCGGAATAAGAGAGGAACAAGGTATGGCCCGAATACTCATAATTGACGACGAGCCGCAAGTGGTCACCATGCTCCAGATGTACCTGGAGCGCGAAGGCCATGCCACCGTATCGGCAAACAACGGTACTGAGGGCTTGAACATTCTGGCCGGCAGCGTTTTTGATATTGTAATTACCGATATCGTCATGCCCGAGCGTGATGGTTTCGAGGTACTCATGTCAATCATGAAAATGCCGAACCGTCCGAAACTCATCGCCATATCGGGTGGAACGCCCTATCTAACCCCCAAAAATCTGCTTGAGATTTCAGAGAATTTGAAAGCTGATGTGGTGCTGCCGAAACCGATCAAGTTGTTGAGACTCTCGGAAATAATTAAAGAACTGCTCAGCGGGGACAACCAAGGTAGAGAGATGATGTAGACCAGACGGCGTATTCAATTACTAAGCCTTTACTGCGAAGTCAATATATTTTCGAGCTCACGTATTTTTGAAACCGGGTATAAACACTACAGTCAGGATGCGGGATGAACAATGTTAAAGAACCTTTTGAGTAAATATGAAGTACTTATTAAAATAGTACTGACTCTAGTAATTATTGGAGTTAATTTTTATAGATGCCCACAACTATTATATGAACCGCGTTTCTATGCTGAAGAAGGTCAAAGTTTTTTTGCATTTGCATACAACAATTCATTATTAGATTATATATTGACGCCAATGTATGGTTATTATGCACTGTATAATGTGATATCTACTTATTTGGCAACTCTGATTAAATTAGAATATTCTGTATTTATAACCATTTATATGGCGCTATGTGTTCAAATAATCACGTCGGCATACGTACTATGGAGTGATATTCCAATATTGGATTCGAAAATAAAACGTTTTTTAGTCGCAATAATATTTCCACTACTCTGTCCTGCCCAAATATGGTTGACTACAATTGGTGTTCAGTATTGGTTATGTATTATAACAGTACTGATTCTGTTGGAGAAGCATTCAACAGAATCAAAAAGCACTTATATGTTGAAAGCAATAGTACTATTGATAAATGGATTGACAGGTGTTCTATCTTGCCTGGTAACACCTTTATATATAGTTAAAATGATAGCAAACAAATCAAAACAGCTGATTTTATTCACAGGTATTTTATGCTTATGTTCAGGTATTCAGATATCTATTTTTATATCTGCATATCTTAAACATGACAATGGATTAGCCTATAGATTTGTTCGTGACAAGTCAGTAATTGATTTTATATATAAAACTTCGATATTATTTTTCCATAATATGCTTATTACCAGAGATTTAATGGTTAAATTAACTACACTTGATATAATAAATAATATTGACCTTATGATAAACGAAAAAATATTAAATATATTAGGGAGGCCATTATTTGCTCAGTATGAACTATTATATATTTTAAACAGCATTATTATTGCTATTGTTCTCATACCGGTAATAATAAAAAATTATAATAAAATAGATTACTTGGTTATTATTTTTGCTTCATTGATTATACATTATTTTTCTGTGTTTTTATCAATCAACTTTACTTCAGGCAACAGGTATCTATTTGCACCAATGGCTATTCTCATGTTGTTATTAGTTGCATCAATAAATAAAAACAATTTTTGCTCAGCGTACAGATATTATTCATCAATTATCATTGCCTTGATATTCTTAAGTCATATTCTCGATTATACCTTTTCAATGAATCAGACCTATAATGATAATTGGCCAAAATGGAAAGAAGAGGTTCGTCTTTGGCGGCTGGATGCGAATCACCCATTGCAAATATGGCCGCCTCCCTGGCAAATGAATTTAAAAGATGCGGGCAATTAGTTCATTACGAACCAATTAATGCCTGAGAAACCGTTCCCAAACCATTTCCATAATGAGTGGATCTGTTCACACCCGTTTGAACATACATGAACTTCCGGCACAACGGGGTGAATGATAACGTAACGAGCCTCAAGGAGTCCATGCTATCACTTGATGCGCAACCAAAATGACACCGCTTCGTCGGAGTAGACATTCTGGAACCGTTTGTCCCCGGAAAGTTTATGCAAAAGGGGCTCCGTGTCGTATTCTCCAAACCCCACCATTACGCCCTGAATAGTAAACGTGTTCATCACCCATTCCCAATCTCCAGCGTTAAATCGTGCGGAAAGAACCCGGTTGAGAGTAGCCGGGTCATACACCTCCCATCTTCCGTCAACCGTAGGCTTGAATCCATGATACAGAGAGTAACCGCCGAGATAGGGTGGACTGTAGATAACTCCGGTAAAGCCGATTTTGTGCAAATAGTCCGGCAGGTTCGTGGAGTAGGCTTCCTTTGCAACCCCAACCCCAAAGTGGAGCGGCAGGTTGAAGGTCCGGTAGTAAACTCCCGAGATGGGCAGAATGCTTGTGGCTAAGAAGAGTCCTGCCATGGCAATCCGGGCTGGATAAGGGAAAGAAATAACGCCGCGGAGAGTCTGCAGGTTTTCGGCTATGATCGGTGCGGCTGCCAGGGCAAACAGAGGCATATTCCTTCTGCCCGTCAGGGAAAGGCCGAACAACAGAAGCACGATGACCGATCTGCTCCACGAGAGCTGCCGTTTCAATGCCGTTGGTATCAGTGTCGCTGCAACCAACACCACAAGGGTTGCATAACACCAGAAATCAGGAAATGACCGGGCAACTCCGCCGAAAGTCGGGGCGAGTTCCAAAAGCCCCTGAAACAAGGCGCTGGAGTTTGATCCCGCTTCCTGCGCGAGCAGGAGGGCGTACCGCCAGCCATCCGGGCCAAATGGCGTTATGAGTGTCGCGGCCACGAGGGTTGCAACAAGTCTGAGCAGGGCGGTCCGGTCGGCTTTACTCTTGGGATCATTTTTGATGAAGGCGCACGAAAGATAGCAGAAACCAAGCACGGGACCGATAACGAAAAGCCCATGAGAGTTCGCCCAGACAACCTGCAGCAGAGCGAAAACCGCCACGTGGCGCATTGTGGTGTAGCGCCTCTCCTGAAGAAGATAATAGAAGACCGTGATCATGAGCAAGGTGACGACTTCCGGTCGGGGCAAAAACCGGTCAGAGCAGGCTATGCAGACCAGGAACAGTAATAGAGAGGCCACGGCGGGCGATGTCCAGCGCCGCACGGCTTTATAGCAAAAAAGAAAAGTTAGTCCCCACAACGCTGTGGAGGCCAATCCCACCCCAACCATGCCACCAAGCATATCCGCCAGTGCAACCACCACCTGAAATAGCCAATGGGAGTCATGATAGGGCCTGCCGAAGGCCGCAGCCGCATAATGGTCGATCCGGGGGACCTGGAACCGTTTAATAATGTCTCGCCCAATGGCGATCTGCCAGAAGGTATCGGAATCGACAATTACTCGAAGAAGGAAGGACAAGATGGCGATGGCGACAGACGAAAGCACGAGCGCCGAGCAATTCTTTTCAGTGACTATGCTATGGGGCTCTTTTGCTGTCATATTTTCTTTCTTCGGCTTGGCAGGTTTCATGTTGTACTATCTCTCAACATTGTCCGGGTTAGGAAACTGCATTGCCTGAAATATGCTTTATGTTCCCCCTCCCTTGACGGGAGGGGGAGTTAAGTGCAAATACCAAACGTACACTGCTGACTATCTCTGGCCTAAAACTCACACGGCTGTTTCGTTGAGAGTCATGGTGCCGATTATGACTCCGCCCGGCTCGCCGCGGGGTTACGCATCATATCATCATGTAGATGAAATGAGTAAAATGAACGAGTGAAAACAGAAACAATAGTCCGATGCATACCGGGACGGTTACAGTACCAATCCGGCTTTTTTCCGCCCACCCTGCCCCGAATCCCATGAAAACCATGAAGAAGGGCACCGAGTTGAGGAGATACGATGCCTTGATGGAGTTGTACACCGGAAGCTTCAACGTAAGGGCAACGATACCTGCTGCATTGCACAGGAACAGCAGGGGAAGCAAGGTCAATACCACTTCGGTACGTGCAGCAGACTCGGCAAGGAAGGCTTTTTTTCCTCTGAAATAGCGGCAGAGGCCGATCATCACGAGAGCCAGGGGCACCAATCCGAGAGTTTCCAGTGATGAACCACACCATCTTGTTATCCGGGATTGTCCGTGATTCTCGCCCGGGAATGCTCCTTTGCCCCGGTACCAATCGTAATAGCGGTCCCACCACCCACTGTCCGTATCAAGGTAACTAACAAAGTAGGGCTCGGTGTCGAACCACATGCCGCCGTAAAGCATCGTCCAGAACGAGTTGAGCCTGCCGGGAGCGAGGATAGGCGCCTCAATCTCCTCCCAGGGTTTGAACGTAACAAAACTAATCCCGCCGGGATCGCGAGGACGGTCCACGCTCGGGTCATAGAGGGTGACATTCCAGGGAAGTGCCGTCCCATACCTGCGGGTGTTGTGCACCATGTAGCTTGTCAACATTGTCAGCGGCAGCAGGAATGCAATACATACCAGCAGACAATTTCTCTTGCTCCGCTGAATCAGCCGCCTGGAAAACGCAGCGGCAAAGACTGCACATGCAGTGGGTAGGATTGCAAACGCGGTGTATTTGGTGAAAACCGCGAGTGTTATGGCGACGCTGAGGGCTGCCAGTTTCCGGACTGACAACCTTTCCTCGACAATGACGAGCAGGAGGTAGACACAAACCGATACCAGCAAGTAGGAGAGCGTGTCGTTGGAATTCATTGCCGACATGTACACGTGCCGGGGCAAGATACATGCGGCAGCGAAGGCGAAGAACCTGGCAAAGCCCGACAGGGGCAGCTTCTCCGCGATCAGGTACCAAACCCACAACGACAGCACGCCGTAAAGACACGGCAGAAACTGCAATAGTTTGGTCAAGCCGTTTAACGTCAAGCCGAAGTTCTTGGCACTGTCCCCAACCAAGGCGGATATCCAGTAGAAAACCGGAGGATGGTAACACTGGAAGCACGCATCTTTGGCAGGGGTGCAACCGGTATTCATAATCATGAAGATGGGTTCAAAGTGATTGTCGAAGGAATTCCCCGGTGGATTCACCCAGTACAGCAACAGCCGAATTGCAACGGAAAAAAAGAGCACGATGGTGACTAAGACTTTGTAGTGGTCTCTCATATCTAATCCAGATCATTTAACAACATTCGAAGCAAATCCCCCCTAACCCCCCTTTGTCAAAGGGGGGAATCGGCACTAACCTTTCTTTGGGTTATAGGTCCCAAATTATTAGTGTTACAAGGTACTGGCCTTCGCACTCTTTTTTTATCACAATGGAAAAGGTTAAACAAGATGATTGGGCTACGGAGAGGAAGGGGACAAGAGCGGGAAAGCGGCTCAACTATTGCGCGAAATAATTGCCGGTTTCATTCAAAACAGGTTTACGTGCCAAACAGACCATACAAAAATGATGAGTCGTTGTCGTTATTCGATTTGAGACAAATCCATAGGTGAACATACGTTGTTCGACTCATATGCCACTCTTCCGCACAACGAGCAAAAGTATCGTCCATTCTTGGATTTCCGTGCCAGTGTGAGCATCTGTTTGCTGTCAGCAAGAGCACAGAGATGTTGATTATGATGAGTCTTTGGGTCGCACTCCGTCAAATGTATGGACATGATTCATACCTCCATTCTATGACATTGTATCGTAATTGTAACACCAACTGAGATTTATGCCAACGCTATTATATTTATTATAAATATTATATATTTATATTATTGCAATAAATTCAAAGGTTTATATGTTTGGCGAGTATCAAAACCGTTTCATCCGTCGCTTCGATCAGGTGTGGAGGCCCTGGGGAGCCCTGCTTACCGCAATCTCCGGCATGGCGTGCCAAGCAGTGACGGAAAAACCGGGAAGTGTCCCTAAAATTCCTGAATTAAGCAGGGAGGTTGTATGGATGTATCTTTTAACGCGATTGCCCGTCTGGTTGCTTTTGTCAACAAGATCGTTGGAGAAACCTACCCAGAGACACCGTCTATTATGCATTCAAAGATCACAGCAAATGTACTGACCCCATGGATTTCGCAATTCATGTTTTGCGATGACCAGACCAGGCTCCTCTTCTGCGGGGAAAGAATTCAGGACCGCGTTTACAGATCGCAAAAACTTAATTCTGCAGACGCGGCCCTTGGGTGTACTCTTCTTCAACATTGCGCACGGGAACTCCGTGGAAATAAATTTTGATTTTCCGAAAAACATGATATACGAGGGCTTGCGTACTTCCAAGCATGATTGGTATACGACCGAACCTCATTTTTTAAAGAAAGGATAACGCATGAAAAACGTACTACTGGCCTTAGCTTTTTCTATCCTTGCATCGACAAGTTTTGCCGAATCGATTGATTCCCCAACATATAAGCCTGGCGACACGTGGTTATACCAAGATACCGTTGAAAAAGGCGCAACTGGTTGGAACCAAAATCGAACAGAGATTACTATTTCACGAACATCCGGCACAAGCATTTACTACACATCCAAACAAAGTGGGTCAACACAACCACCGCATGACAGGATTTCCGGCAGTGACTGGAGCCGTCTCCGAAACGTAAATGGCAAAGAAACCCTCGTCAACAAGCCGTTATCCTTCCCCCTATCGCAAGGCAAAACGTGGGAGATCCAATATACGGAGCAACATCCAAACAAAGATCACAAAAGTGAGCAATGGATTTCGAAATACACTGTTGTTGCCGCTGAACCCATAGAAGTCCCAGCAGGGAAATTTAACGCAATCAAAATTGAATCTGAAGGAACGGTGGTAGTTGAAATAGAGCCCAAGGCCAGTGTTGTACAAGGCGTAGAGACTACTTCAACTGGCACAACCATGGTTTCCAAGGCACAAAAGCCTATTGCAACGACCTTTACAGCTCGAACTTACAAGGCTTTTTGGTATGTTCCTGAAATTAAACGCTGGGTAAAATCTGTAGAGGAATATTACAATGCAAATAACGAAAGAACTGAGAGATACACGGACGAACTAATTTCATTCAAGGTCGGAGAACAGCACAAGTAATATGGCTTAATGGGTGACCCCATCCCAGTCCCTTCAACTTTTATGTCTTAAATATTTCTTAAAAATGCATCAGAGGTCTGAAGCTATGAAAATCGAAGACATTGTTCAGGGAATTGTAGTGGGTATCATATTTACGTGTGCTGGATTCACCATGACATTTAAAAAGAAGAAATTTATTGATGCTCTGCTTTCCTCAAATAAAATTTTCTGGGAGAAAATGAATTTAAGCGTTAATGAAGACAAAAACAAAGCAATCACAAATATTATGATCCCACTGATGGGCCTAGTATTTTTGGCTGTTGGTATATTCTCAATATTTAAAGTACTCACGAGTTTGTTTGCTTGAGAAAATAAATCCGGGATAAATGCCCAACCAGAGCGGGGGCTCCCTGGGGGACGTTGTTAATTTTGCAAACCATCTCTTAATGGCCAATTTTGACTAACCTTAGCATGATCTAATATTGAGAACAATTCAATTAAGTTGACAAACTTAACTACGTCCCACTTGATCTCCCCTCGATCTCCTTATTGGGCTCATGTCCCCTTATTGGGCTCAGCGATAAAATTGATTTTGATGAAGCCCATTCTCTCTAAGAAATTGGCTGTAAAATCATCTATGCATGCTTAAACTAGCGCCATTCCAGCCTATCCCCTTATTGGACTTCGGCCCTTGGGTGTACTACTTAACAAGGAGTAGCAATGTCCGGTTATGAAATTGTATTTGACTGAAACATGCTCTAAAGTCCCCTCTCCCCTTCCCCTATTTTATATGTGAAAAAGGGGAAGTGTCTCTGGTTGTACCCAGAATGGGCCGCAACGTGAGAACCAGCGGTATAATAACGGCGGCCGTCAGAGCCGCGGCCAGGATACCGACGGTCCGATTGGAATGATCGGCAATCGCGCCGTAAGCGATCGGCGCAAGCCCGCCAGCACCGATGACGCCCGTGTAGAACAGCGCGAATCCACGGCCGATGTCGCCTTTTGGGGCCAGGTCCGGGACAGTGCCATACAATACGGACGAGGTGCCGTTGAGGACGATACCGAGAAGCGGAAGGACCGCGAGCATCGGCGTGAGTGGTAGCATCAGGGTCGCCGTCATCAGCAATGCGGTTGCAGCTTCGGTGGCGATCACGCTCCACACGACACCCAGGCGGTGGCCGAGCCAGCCGCATGCAGCTTTGCCGAGCGCTCCCCCGATGAAGAGCAGGGCAAGTCCAAGACCAACGATCGCTCCCGTCCCGCCGCGGGTATGCAGCAGAAACGGCAGGAACAGGAGATAGCCCATCCGTGTCGCCGTATCGAGCGCACCGATAGTAAGGAGCAGACCAAAGCCTCTGCCACTTCGTTTTTTTGCTGTGGATTTATCCTCGACCGGCGCGATGAAGGGTTGCCGGGGCACGAGGGCCAACAAAGCGGCAGCCACCACCAGTCCGACGAAGGCCATGATTCCGACGACCGGCCGCCATGCGACGACCGGCAACAGCAGTGCGACCATGGCCGGAAAGGTTGCCTTCCCAAGATCGCCGGCAAAATTATATATGCCGAGTGGCGCGCGTGAGGCTTTTCCGTAAGTGTTCGTCACCAGAAGCGAGGCGCGCGGATGCTGCACGCTCGATCCGATGCCGGCGAGGATCAGGCCGGCGCACAGGCCCGGAAATCCACACGGGAGGGACATCACAAGATATCCCGTTGCCGCGACGAAGGTCGCCAGTGTCAGCGCCGCGCACGAGCCGAGCCTGGCGATCAGTCTGTCGCCCGGGATCTGCAAGCCGCCCATCGTGCCGGAATAGAGCGCCCGAACTACTGCAAGACCGGCATAAGACAGGCCGAACTCCGACTGCCAGACAGGCAGCAGCGCATAGAGTTGATCCGTGTAGCCATCGTGCAGCATATGGGCGAGGCACGCTCCAGCAAGATTGCGCCTCTGCGGTGAAGTCCAGGCTCTCTGCCGGATTGGTAATAAGTCTGCCGTGCTTGCACTCTGCATTCTGTGTTTCGTCCTCCTCAACCTCAAATCCTCTACAGGTGAGTTTTTGGCGACTAGACTCACCATCATCACTAAGCTACCTGGGCAACAGGAGCAAAGAAGCTTAAAGGATCAGCCGCTGACACGAGACAATTGACTTGAATTCACCCCAAATAAACTTATGTTAGGGGCTGCCCCCTCACTCAGCTTCCACAAATGGGGAGTTCAATACTGCTTCTACAAATACCGAATTTCAATCAACCGGCATGAATTCCGATACAGCCTGAAAAAAGGCTTGTGCCTTTACTAGCAGCACTTCCGCAGCCTCCTTGTTCAACACGGCTATCAAATCATAATCGCTCAGGTTTCTCATGTCCTGCGCCTCTATCAGCATTCTGTGAAGCTCCTGAGGCAGACGCCCGGTTTTGGCGAAATGTTGGCCAAAGGCAGCTATCACCGACGAATGTTTTGAAAAACTGAAATTATCCGCCAGAAGCACGGCCTCGGCACAATAAAACATGGAATAATATAGTCGGGATATGGCGATATCATAGTAACCTTGGCTGATAAGCATAACAGCCGCTTCGATGTTCTCCTTCGCCTTCAGTATCAATGTTTGCTGGTCGCTCGTCATATCACCATCCCTTCGCGGCGGATGTTCATAAGCAACGGGCTGTTTTCGTGCAGGTAGCGTTCTTCCTGCATGAAAAGACAGGAAATGACCGTGTCGTACGCCAGCGAGAGGTGCGAGGTTGCTTCACTCACCCGCAAGATTTCCTCACATGGATCAACCTGACCGTGAAGCACGACCAGAACGTCTACATCGGACCCCGTATCGGCATCACCACGGGCCTGTGAGCCGTAGAGGAGCAGCTTTACCAGTCGATTGCCGTAAATGGCTGCCAAGGTGGAATGAATCTCAGGAATGAGACTTTGAACAAAAGAGGTCATATCCATTCTCCGTCAGACCGAAAAAACTGCTCGTGTTCCGTGCGATTAGTCGTGTGAAGTAATTCCTTTGCTATTTTGGCTGGTACCAAGGCGCGGCGACGCAGGTGCAGCAGGGTCTGCATCAAGAAGCCGTAACGACGGCAGCGGCCAAAAGAGCTGGAATTACGAGTACGTACTAACCGCACGGAATGCTAGTTCAGGGCGTGCGCTGGTATCTTTTAAAGCAGTACCCAAAACAACTTTCTTTAAGTGTACCACAAAGCCTCTCGCACAATATGCAAATATGCAATACAAAAGCCCCTGTTTTCAAGGGGCTTTTATTCCATATCGGACTGTTATTTAACTTTTTCTTGGTGCCCGGAGCCGGAATCGAACCGGCACGACCCGAGAGTCGAGAGATTTTAAGTCTCTTGCGTCTACCAGTTCCGCCATCCGGGCGGCGGTACATCCTTTGAAAAAACGTCAGCAGTTAACCCGTTCCTTCAACTCCTTGCCGGTCTTGAAGAACGGCGTCTTTTTCGCCGGGATGCGGACGATTTCTCCACTCTTGGGATTGCGGGCCTCACGCCCCGAGCGCTCGCGTATCGTAAAGCTGCCGAACCCGCGAATCTCCACTTTGTCGCCGGTCTTCAGGGCCTCCTCGATGGAGTCGAAAACCGTGTTCACAAGGGCTTCGGATACCTTCATATTCAACATCCCATGTGTCTGGACGACTTTTTCGATCAGTTCACTTTTGGTCATGGTGTCATCCTCCCGATCCGTAGGTCTATTGATTGTTTTTGTTGTTGATTTCCTGCTGTAAAAGCTCGCCAAGGTTGGAGGTCGCCTCTCCCTGGGAACTTAAGTACTGGGCAAACTCTTCCTTCTCGGCCGCGGCGTGCATTGATTTGATGGAGAGCGAGATGCGCCGTTCGCGCGAATCACAGCTCAAAACGACCGCTTCGAGGATGTCGCCAACAGCGGCAAAATCCTTCGCTGACGGCACCTTTTCGCGGGAAAGTTCGGAAACGTGGATCAGGCCTTCAATCCCCTCTTCAAGTTCGACAAACACGCCGAAATCGGTCAGGGAGGTCACTTTGCCGGTCACCTTGGCGCCGGCCCGGTACTTCTCGGGCGCAAGGCTCCAGGGGTCGGGTTCGAGTTGCTTGATGCCGAGGGACAAACGTTCGTTGTCCACATCCACCTTGAGCACCACAGCCTGGACGAGGTGTCCCTTTTCATAGACATCGCCGGGGTGCTTGACCCGCTTGGTCCACGAGATGTCGGAGACATGGACGAGGCCGTCGATGCCGTCTTCTATGCCGATGAACATGCCGAAATCGGTCATGTTCTTGATCTGCCCTTCGATCTTGGTGCCAACGGGATACTTATCGGCGATTGTTTTCCAGGGGTTTTCCGACACCTGCTTAAGCCCCAGGGAGATCTTGCGGTTGTCCATGTCAATGCCCAGTACGACCGCTTCGACTTCGTCGCCGACGGTGAGCACATCGGCGGCACGACGGACACGCTTGGTCCAGGACATCTCGGAGACGTGGATCAGCCCTTCTACTCCCGGCTCCAACTCCACGAAGGCGCCGTATTCCATCAGGCTGACAACCCGGCCCCTGATCCGGCTTTCCAGCGGATACCGGGAGGGCACGTCCAGCCACGGATCGGAAAGAGTCTGCTTGATGCCGAGAGAGATCTTCCCCTTGGTGCGGTCAAACTTGAGCACCTTGGCGGTCACCTGCTGACCCGGTTTGAGAATATCGGACGGCTTGCCCACCCGCCCCCAGGAGAGGTCGGAGACATGCAACAGGCCGTCCACGCCGCCCAGATCGACAAACGCCCCGTAATCGGTAACGTTCTTGACGACGCCTTCCACGATCTGTCCTTCTTCAAGCTTGGCAAGGGTTACGTCACGGACTGAAGCGCGTTCATCCTCAAGGATGGCGCGGCGGGAAAGGACGATATTGTCACGTTTCTGGTTGAGCTTGATGATCTTGAACTTGGCCTTGAGGCCTATATAACTGTCGGCATCGGACGATGGCCTGATGTCCACCTGTGACGTGGGAAGAAAGGCGGGAACGCCGATATCCACCGTGAAACCGCCGTTGACCCGTGCCGTAATGGTCCCTTCGATGATGCCCCCCTCCTGTCCCGAACCGCCGATCTTTTCCCAGGCAGCCAGGTAATCGGCCTTTCTTTTTGAGAGGATGTACCCTTTTTTCCCGTCTTCGCGCGTCATGAGCACCCGAATACGGTCGCCGACCTGAACCGTAATCTCGCCATTGGCATCCCGGAACTCGTTGGCCGCCACAAAACCTTCCGACTTAAGGCCGATATCCACAAGTACGGTTTCCTGGTCGATACGGACCACCGTTCCTTCTATGATTTTATCCCGTTCAGGCCTTTCCTTGAGGCTCTCCGTGTAGAGCTCGGCAAATTCATTGCTTTGCTGTTCAGCCTCGTCGTCTTGCTCTCCGGTGTCGGAAGTGTCGAGCTTTTTGAAATCAACCATTACAACTTACCCCCTGGACGTTTTCTATCATTCCGTTTTTTTAGATATGATTTGTAAGCGTAATAATATGGCAAC
>Ga0326727_10004134_pt1 | contig 44394 bp, 44 predicted proteins | sample MB2enrmetagenome_FD_207643 | JGI IMG/M metagenome (GOLD analysis project Ga0326727, IMG submission 207643) | Lab enriched peat soil microbial communities from McLean, Ithaca, NY, United States - MB29MY | ecosystem: Environmental > Terrestrial > Soil > Wetlands > Peat | place: USA: New York... | reverse complement strand
TGGCGGCCATGGTCGAGCATATCAATGCCAACAGCCGCAAACACATCATCACCCTCGAAGACCCCATCGAGTATGTCTTTGAGGACAATCAGTCGGTCATCGAACAGCGCGAAATCGGCCTGGACACACCCTCCTACGAGCACGGCCTCAAATACGTGCTCCGCCAGGACCCGGACGTCATCATGATCGGCGAAATGCGCGACGCCACCAGTTTCTTCGCCGCCATGAGCGCCGCCGACACCGGCCACCTGGTCCTTTCCACCCTCCACACCACCAACGCCTCCCAATCCGTCGGGCGCATCCTGGATTTCTTCAAGGCCGACGAACGGGAGCAAATCCGCCGTCAACTTGCCGGCACCTTGCAGGCGGTGGTCTGCCAGCGCATGGTGCCCACCATCGCCGGCGGCATGACCCCGGCGCAGGAGATCATGATCAACACCGGCACGGTGCGCAAATTGATCGAGGAAAACCGCCTGGAAAAACTCTCCGCCGCCATCGAAACCGGCGGCGAGGAAGGCATGTTGAACTTCAACCAGCATTTGTTCCAACTGGTCAAGGACGGCAGGGTGTCGCAACAGGACGCCCTGGCCAAAGCCACCAACGCCCAGGCCCTGGAAATGAATTTCCAAGGCATCTTCCTCACCGAAGGCAAACGCATCCTCGGCTGACATTTCCAGGCCCGGCCTCGGCCTGGGCTCACCCACCAACAATCAACAATGCAATATACTCGATTCCGAGGACTGCCCCTTTTACCAGCGCGGCAATGGCCTGGGCATCGGCGATGGCGGCCGGCGCATTGGAGACGAGGTTGGCCACGGCCGGGTCCAGCGCCGAGCTGGTGGTGACAACATTGGTGCGGGCGGCATTCGTGCCGGATGCCGGCGTGACGGTCGAGGTCGTGGTGCTGCAGCCGGGCGCGAAGGTCAGCAGGGCCGACAGGCCCAAGGCCGCGGCGCAAGCAATGGGGCCGATGAATTTTCTCATGTCTTTTTCTCCAGTTTTTGGCGGTTCAATTTAATTTCCAATCGGACCAGCGCGATCTTGTAACCCGTATGGACCACGGTCAGCACCGCGGCCAGCATGGTCAGCCAGGCGGGCGCGCCGCCGACATCCAGCCCCGCCGCCGCCACCGTTCCCCCGAAGGAGATTCCCCAGTCCCGCAAATGGTCCTGCATTCCGCCAGAGCCCGCGAGTTACAGCAGCGGTTTTGAAATGCTAAAGGCTAAAGGCTGAACCGGCCCAATTGTCAATTGTCAATTGTCAATTGCAAATTATCCATTGGCGCGGTGAGACTCCGTCGAACCCTGACTCGATCCGACGGCTCCCTCAATGCACGGCGCAGGTGATGTTCGAGTTGGCGGTTCGTTGACGTGTTTATCTCGTCCGAAATTCCGGAAGTGGAGCAAAGAGATTTGTGCCCACGAGCGCCGCAAAATTTGTTGCTTGCACAACGATGCCATTGGGGCTTGGGTGCGCCCCGTCCGCTTTAAAATAGTTGGTGTTTAGATAGTAAGTTGACCCAAGCAAGTTGGAAAACATCATGTCCCAGTCGGCGATTCCATCAGCCCCGGACGCACCTGTTCTGAGCCACGAATTGACAGCGAGGATCGTGTTGGTGTTGGTGGTCCCGACATTGTAAGGATTGAACATGAGGGTTGGAATATAAATTTTGCTGTTGGCTGAATGAACAGCGTTAATCTCCCAGGACATGGCCGCTTCAATCGCAGCAGCCGAACAGTTCGCTGCGCCTCCCAAAATCCCCGCATTGTTTGCCCCCATCGACTCCAGCACAACCGAGGGAAACACAATGTCATTTCCGTTGGGAAGGTTGGTTGACAGACAGGGGTAAAAACTGTTGTTGATAACCCCGACCGTCCTGCCTTGCAACGCAACCAGAGTGAAAATGCAGTTGCCCCAAAATGGAGCGTTGGTTTGCAGGGGCAAACCAAGCGTTCCATAGGCATTGGGACTTTCGTCGGAAAAGAAATTCTGCGCCAGCGAATCCCCGTCGAAACACAGCCTCCGCCACTGTAAGACCCCGCTGTGTTGCGCATATAAAAATAATTGTTGAGCCTGCGCAAGAGACAGGCTGTTGGAAAAGGCGATGAATCCATGAACAATGCCAGCCATCGGCAGACTCTGGTTTCTCCCGGCCCCGATTATGAGTTCGTTGAACGGGTAGGTGTCAGCAGTAGGCACCCCGGTAGATACCATCCAGTTTGAGTTATACGAAGCTTGTGGCAGCATGTTATACCACTCGTAAATGCTGAAATTTGTGGGCGTGCGACTCAGGACAAGAACATGGGAGAACCAATCATTTAAAGCTGAAGGGCTGTTGCTGCTGTTCAATCCAATATCGTTCGTAGGCGTATACCAGAAAGCAGTCATGCCCCCTCCTTCATCCGCTGCAAACATGTAATTTCCGTTGCAAAAACCACCCACGTAAAATTCGCCGTTGGCCTGATTGACCGCTCCCTGCGTCGTGTAAAAGACCATCAAGCTCATCGCTCCTGATTGCACGGGAATGTTGGAAAAAATGATTCCAGAATTGGTGCCGGTCAGATACAACCCGGAGTTCGTCTGAATCGCGTTGAGCGCGACTCCAATGTTTGCAGCCAGTCCATTCGGCCCAAGATTGTTGTTCGGATTTTGAACAATTCCCGTGACGTTATACATCCCGTTGCTCGAGCTGGGAGCGACCCAGTTTTGTCCCGGAGCAAACCACGCCGCAACCAACAGGTTTGAGTATAAATTCATGCTTTGAAGGTCATGGACAAACTCACTCACCGCCGCCGAGGGCGAGTTTGTCGGCAAATTCGCCGGGCTGATCGTGCCGCTGACGGTGGAGGCGGGAACAGTGCCGCTGACGATATTGAAGTTTGTCGCATTCAAATTCGTCCCAAGATTCGTGGCCGTCCCGGAGCCGCCGCCGGCAGGCGAGGCCCATGCCCCATCGCCGCGATAATAGGTCGTTGGGCCTGGCGTGCCGCCCTGGCTGCCGTTCAATTGGGACGGGGCAATGGCGCCGTTGATGCCGGAGGCGGGAACAGTGCTGGCGCTGGAGGCGTTGCCATTGAGCGGGCCGTTGTATTGGCCGGAGACGTAGTGGCTGCCGTTGCTGGAATAGTCGTAAATCGTGTTGGTGGCGGATTGGTAGCCGCCGCCCCAGGTCCGCGTGATGTTGCTGTTGCCCAACTCATCCACCGCCGTGAAATGGGCGTTGGTCGTGAGGGTGAGATTCGCGCCGTTGGCCGTGTTGCTTTGCACATAGGCGCCCTGGTTCGTCAGGCCGCCCGATACCGTCAGGCCATAACCGACATTGACCGGGCCGGCGTGATTGATCGTGAGGTCCACTTGGTTGTTCAGGTCGTCAACAATAGCCAGGGTGCTGCCGCGGTAACAGTTGATGTCCCATGCCCCCACTCCATTCGTCAGAAACCGGATGCCGCTGACCAGCCCGGCCGTGGTCACCGGTTCATCGAGCCAAATCCAGGCGCCCGAGGCCAGGCTGCCCTCGACCTCCACGCTGTTGCTCACCACGGTCGTCCCTCCAAATGTCCAGGAGCCAAGGCAGAGGTTCGTCCCATTGAGCGTCGGCGTGTTGCTGCCGCCGCTGCTGCCGAGGCAGACGCCGGCGTTGGAGAGGCCGGCGGCCAGGGCGGCGGCGTTGGCGGCGTAAAAGTTGGTCGGGTTCGGCGCCGTCATTTGCAGCGTGTTGGTGTTGAACATCATGCTGGCGTTGGTCCCGGCAAAGACTATGGCTGAAGGCGGAAGGCTGAAGGCGGAAAGCAAAACAAGGAAGAGCTTTTTCATAATAGGAAATTACAGATTTTCAATTGTCAATTGTAAATGGGTCATTGCTCATTTGTGTTCTCGGTGTTCTTTGTGGTTAAATTGTTCAGGGCGCTGCGGAGTTTGTCGCAAGGAGAACCGGGCTTGAGATCGGTGCTGCCGTCCCCTTTCAGGCAGGGCCAGCCTAGGGCGCGCCCTATCGGCCCGGCGACCTGGTGAATCGCATCCCCCAAGCCCCGGCTGGCTCCGCCGTCATTCCCGGTAGGGCGACGCTCCTGCGGAGCCGCAGGATGGACAGCTCCCTCTCCCCCCCGGCTCGCCGTGAGGCTCGCCCTGCCACCATCGAGCGCGAACCTCGCCTGCACATCGGCCCACTGCGCCTCCGTCAGGATGACCGCCCCGCCCGACGATGCGGCGACCGGCTTGCCCAGCCGGCGGCATTCCTCCGCGAAGCCGGGCTTGAAGGGGGCGACGTGCTGGTCGGTGAGTGGAACAACAAAGTTCATGGTGGCATCAAACGCAGTTCATGGTGGCCTCAAGCGCAGCTTGTCATGTGTAGCCGAACGGATCGAGATTGTTATAGCCGGGCCGCGGATCGCAGATGAGGCCGCCTTGATAAGTTGAATGAAGACCCATGTTGCCGCAATTGTTGCCCGCCCACCAATCGAGGTTCGCGGCCTCGAACCAGGTCGTAACGTCCGGCAGGTAGGGCGCGCCCGTCGAGTAGCCGTAAAGATATTGGGGGTGAGACGGCAGGCTGGCAGGCCCGACCATGCACCAATAATAAAACGCCGCCGTGGGACAGCCGCCGGGCGGCGGATAGCTGACGTCATCCGGCGGCGCGGGCATCTCGATGATCCCGCAGGCAAAGGGCAGCGACGTGCAAGAGGCCACGCAGCAGTTGTTCCCGCCATAAGTCAACGCCACCATGTATTGGTAACACCCGCCGCAGACCAGCACCTGGCTCCGGCTGGCCAGGGGGGCTTGCGGCCCATAGTTATACGAAATCCACGCCGGCGGCGCGTAGGGATTCAAGCTCGGCGCTGTGTTCGGATCGCTGCTCCACCAATTCTGCCCCCAGGGAATGACCGACATGTCCCAGGCATTGATCTCGCTGGCGCTGACCTGCCATTGCACCGTGCGAATCTGAATGCCCCCGCCCTGGCATTGCCCGCCTCTGAGGATGAGGATGCTCATGGGGGAAATGCTGAATGCTGAATGCTAAATGCTGAATGAGGAAAGGATTTCAGGCTTCGACGGAGTCTCAGCCCACCTTTGTCAACTTTTAATTTAGCATTTAGCATTTAGACTTTAGCCTTTCTAGTTCTGCCTTCTGCCTTCGTTTCTCATGCGCCGAGGGAACTGGTGTAGGGTTCGCTGCACAGGAACAGGCGGTAGGCCGTCGTGGGCGGGTTGCCCGGCTCGCACGTCTGCAGCTCGCGCAGATAGACGTGCAGATTGGCCAGCGCCCCGGCCCCACCCACCAGGTCATGGAGATGAAGCCGAATCCACGGATTGGCCTCGCCCGTGGCCAGGCCGCTGATGGCGCCCGGCCCGGCGGCCAGCGTGATGCCCTGCCCCTGGCCAAATCCCCGCGTGCCGCTGGGCGTCGCGCCCGTGAAGGGATTGACGGCCGCCCCGCTGTCAACATGAACCCCTCCCGCCAGCGTGGCCGGCGTGGCGCTTTGGTCCCCGCTCAGACTGGTGAAAAAGCTCTGGAACGTGAACAGCTTCGCGCCGGGGCTGGGGGCCTCGGCGGGCAGATTGTTCCCAAGCTGGGCCGGCGAGCCGCCGCCGCTCATCGTGTTCATCGGGTCCCCGCTGATCAAATTATACCAGCGCGGCCCCATGTTGTTCCTGAATCGGGCGATGAATTGCGCCGGCCCCAGGTGTTTGGCCGGGCCAAAGGTGATTTCCGTCTGCCCGTTGTCCGAGTAGCGAACGTCCTGCAAGCAGGCCAGCATGTTGCTCCATTCCGCCCGGCCGCCGCTGATGTTCAACGCGCTCCCCATGGGACACACGTCGCTGATCTCGCTTTCCTGCGCCACAATGCTCCCCTCGTATTGCGGGATCGTTTCCAGGGCGCAAATGTAGCCCGCCAATCCATAGGGGAGCGGCTCCCCCGCCGTGGCGCTGCTGGCGCTCGAATAAGTCCCGCCCGCCACCGTCGTCAGCGTGAGGGTGCAGTGATGTTCCTTGTAGCCCACCGTCGGATTCGCCACCGCGTTCCTGCCCTGCGCATTCTCCGTGTAGGCCAGGTAGGCCGTGACCTTCGCCTTGACCGTCTGCCCCGCCACATAACTGCCCGACGTGCTGTTGTGCGCCGGCATCCACGGCGCCGCCTGCCCGTCCACAAGCTGATTGATAAATACCGTCGTGTCGAGGGCCGCGCCGCTCAAGGCGTTGACCACCGTCACCGGGCAGTTGACCGCATCAAAAAAACGGACGTTGCTCGCGCTCGCCAGCTCGGGGAACAGCGATTGCCAGAAAGCCAGCGCCGCGCCGCCGCCGGCGGGATCGCCCAGGTTCAGCGCCTGCGTCGTCACCGTCGCCGTCGCTCCGCTGACTTTCAGTCCCTGGAAATCGAACGTTTGCACCACGGCCGTCGCCGTCTTGGCCGCCGCCATCAAGGCGCTCTGAACCCCGCTGGAAAGCGCGTTGCCGGACAAATCCGTCAGCGCCCCGATCTGGCCGATGCCTTCCACCAGAGTGCCGCCGAGGTAGGCCGCCACGTCATTGATCACCACGTTCCACGGCTGGCCCAGAAAGCTGCCGGAAACCTTGTATTTGAAATGCACCGCCGCCGGGATCAAATCCGTCCGGCGCTTGATTTTATTCTTGACCGTGATGCCGCTCAACGGCAGGGTCACCGCCGTGAGCCGGTCCCGCGTGGCGATATGAAGCTGGGGCGGCGTCTGGCTGTGGTCCGTCCAAACCACCGGCGAACCCATCCCGCCCAGCCACTGCAACTGCCGCCGCATCGCTTCGGCGCAGGTGATGGCATTGACCGTGTCCAGCGGCGCGCGCAGGATGCAACTCCCCGCCGGCAACGTGCTGGCCGAGGTCTTCCCGCCCAGCGCCCCGGCCGCGTAATCGTTGATCAGCACATGGGCGCTGGGCGTCTGCAACAGGTCCCAATTCACCCCGTCGATCTCGTTGGTTAGCGCATCGCATTGGAACTGCGCTCCCCCCGGCCAGCCCAGCCCGTTGTTCGCTTGCTGATACCCGCTGTCCGCCTGCGCATACAGGCAAATCTCTTTGACCTGCTGCGCGATGCTCATCAAATTCGTCGAGACCGTCCCCGGAATCGTGTCCCCGGCCCCGCTCAGCACCGGGATGCTCACCCCCAGCACCACGTCCGATTGATAATCCAGCACCTGCGTCGTCCCATTCCATGTCAGCATCAGCTTCTGGAATATGAGCCGCTCGAAGAAAAACGGGTAAGGCCCCGCCAACCGGTAATTGAACGACTCCGCCCCCGCCTCACCCCGCCGCTCATTGTCAATACAATATCCCCAAAACCACTGCGTGCCGCCGGTGAAAGAGAGCGCGCCGCCGCCGTCGTTGAGCGAGGCCGGCAAGGTCGGATTGATCGGGTTCAACCGCGAGGCGGCGCGGTTGATCCGGATGACGGCCTGCGCGCCGTAGGGAAAAACGTCATTCCCATCCATCGGCGCGGGCATCGAAAAATCAAACCCGTCCTGCGCCTGGTTTTGCGCCGTCCGCGACCACGTCGAAATTCCCCAGTCCGCCAGCGTCTTTTCCGTCCCTTGGTAGGTCAGCGTCGTGTAAGTCATTCAACGAAACAAAAAGAGTTGAACACCCGAATCATTGGCGTCTTGTTCGGGGAGCGCGACCGTCCCGGTCGCATCCGTCGGCGTCTCGCCGACGGAATGTCGTCCAAAACCGGCCCGCCATTTTGGTGAATTCCCAACCATTTCGCTATTGATTCAGGTTGAACACAAAGTGAACGAAGGAAACGAAGGCCTGTAGGAGCCGACGTAAGGAGGCCCTTTGAGCCACGGCTGGCTCATGAAGGGAAACCTTCGCCGTCTTCTCCCTCTCCTCCACACACTTGTGGAGGAGAGGGCGGGGAGAGGAGGTTTCCCACCCTCTCCTCCGGCCCTTCATGAGCCAGCCGTGCTTTTGAGCGCCGATCTCTTCTCCTTCGTTTCCTTTGTTGCCTTGGTGTTTCATGTCTTGCGCGGAGAGTTGAACACAAAGTGAACGAAGGAAACGAAGGCCTGTAGGAGCCGACGTAAGGAGGCCCTTTCGAGTGCTGATCTCTTTTCCTTTGTTGCCTTGGTGTTTCATGTCTTGCGCGGCTTCTCTTGGTGGCCTCAAGCGCAGCTTATCATTGCGGGTAAGCGCCGGAGCCGAGGCGCTGTTCGATCTCTTCGAGCCTGCGCCGCTGCGCGCTGTAATCCGCCAGGGCCGGGTGCTGGCTCACCCTTTCCAGCAGGGTAATCGCCTGCTCCAGCAGCGCCTGCATTTCCTCGGCGTTTTGCCCCTGCTCCTGCGCCGCCCGCCGCGCCGCGTCGAACCTGTCTTTATAACCGCCCCCGCCGCCCCCCGCCTCGGGCCGCGCCCCGTTCCCGGCCGCTTCCCCGGCCCACGCCGGGCTGGCCAGGCTGATTTGCCTCGGCCCCGCCTCGCCCGGTTCCGGGTCCGACCCGCCTGTGGGGCCTGTCGCCGCCGCCCCCCCGTCGCTCTCGCCGCCCGCAACGCGGCCCGCCTTTTCCCCCTCGGCCCCGGTCGGCGCGCCCCTTCCGACGCCGGCATGTCGTGGAGACGCCGCGCCGCTCCTGCCGCGGAACACCGCCAAGTGTCCCGCCGCCCGCCGCAAAAGCCCCGTGGTCTGCCGGCCCAAATCCGCCAGGAACCGCTGCAATGAAGGCGCCTGTTTCATCATCTCCTCTTCTCAATAGGCCGTGTCCCCCAGGCTCAGCGTCCGCGCCCCCCCCACCGTGTCAATCTCCAGGTTGTAATAATGGCCGCTCACCGGATCGTATAGTTGCGGCACGAGGTTGCCCCCTACCGTCTGCAGCCGGAACCAGGCCGGCGCCGGCGCCGCCACCGTGCTGATGGGGCCGTCCCGGACCGTGATGGGCCCGTCCAGCAGCGTGATGATTTTCGGCGGCGCGTCGCTCGTTTGCGCCAGCACCCGTAGCCAATAATTGACAGACGCCTGCCCGTTCAGGCTCACGGCCGTCTGGCTGTTGGGAAAGACAAAGGCCGCGTGGCAGCACGCGCTCGTGTTGTTGCCGTTCCACTGCGCCTGCGTCAATCCCAGGTTCATCCCCGCCGCCGGCACCGTGCATGACATCATCGGCGGATTGCCGTCGCTCTCGCTCTGGAACACCTGGCAAGTCACGGCCGCCACATTGCCCGGCGCCGTCAGCAGCGCGCCGCCCTGGCCGATGCCGATGTCGATTTCAATGTCGTCGCCGCGGTAAAAGGCCGGCGGCTGCGACGTGTTCAAATCCAGCACGTTGCTCCGCGCCGCCAGGTCGCAAAACAATCGGATGGGCAAGGGTGATAGGCTCATGGGAAAATGGACAATTGATAATTGTCAATTGTCAATTGTAAATTATCAATTGAGTTCATGGATTTGTTTGCCACGGGCCGTTGCCCGCGATCGTGTATTGAAAATCGCAGCTCAGGCCGATCTGCCGCAGGCATTCGACCTTCTCCACCACCGCGCCCGGCAGATACCGCGCGATCACGCCCCCGCCGCTCTGGCTGGCCAGCGTGATCTCCCCGCTCTCCGGCACGCTGTCCGGGTGAAAGGCGATGAACGCCACGCACGCCTCCAGGCTCTGGAAGCTCCGTTGCACCGTGAAGGCAAACCGGTTCTCCAGGTTGCCCCGCGCCAGGTTCACCGCGTAGGCCCCGCGGAACAGCCCCGCCTTTTGCACCCGCCGCTTTTGTTTGTTGACAAATCCTTCCTTGATCTGCCCGCCCGCCCCGCCGCTGAAATTCGCCCCCGGCACCACGCTCGCCGCGTCGTCCCCCAGCACAAAGGGCGTCCCCCCCGTCGGTGTGAGGATGATTTTCACCCCTCAAGCCAGGGTTAACGGCGCCACCGGCGCGCCGCCGCTCAAATCCGCCGTGCTCACAAACCCGATTTCCCCCTGCCGCAGCGGCTTGGAGCCAAACTGGAATCCGGCCGTCTTCAGCGCCGCGTTGCCCAGCGTCACGCTGATGCTGCTCGTCCCGCTCAGCGCCAGCGATGGAAATGTGGCGCCACCATTGGCCGCCTTGGCGAGTTGGCTGAGCCGCGTGCCCGGCGTGGCATTCGCCCCTTGCAAGCCCAGGGCGGTGAGCAGGGCGGCCATGGTGGCGTCGGCTGGCTTGCATTTCGCCAGCGCGCGGTAGCTCAGCAATCGAAAAGCGCGCGTCCGCCCCTGGATCACCACCGGCGCCCATTCCAATTCGTGCGATATCGTCCACGTCTCCTGTGCCTGAAATCTCGTCAACCCCCCCACCGTCCCAAACACACCCGTGTACTCCTGCTGCCCGATCAGCGCCGTCCCCGCCGCCGCCGGGTATGCGAAGCTGTAGCTCCCCCCCGCCGCGTTATACGTGTAATAGGCGCCCGCGCTCGTCGGGTCCTGCCCCGACTGGATCAACCCCCAGATTTCCATCGGCCCCAGAATGACTTTCTCCATCCCCAGCATCAGCTCCGGCATCTTCCCCACCATCGCGTTGTTCAGAATGAACTGGTCGCCGTTGATGGAATTGATGCTCGCCGCCGCGTTCCCGCCCCCGTAAAACGCCCCGATCGCCGGATACGTCCCCGTGTACGGAAACACCGCCCCGATCGCCCCCGTGTCGTAATACCGCGGCGTCCCGCTGAACTTGATCAGCAGATCCGTCGGTATCTCGTCGAACCGCCCGTAGAGCGCCGACGACAACACCGCCGTCGTCGGCGTCATCTCCAGCGCGCAATCGCTCTCGAACTGGATGTTCCGCGTGTTGAAATTGACGAAGGCCGCGCCCCCGCTGAGATTTGCCACATTGACACTCATAATTTTAGAAAAGCCGAAGGCCGAAAGCTAAAGGCAAATTGAAGCGCCCGAAGCAACCCGCCGTCGCCGGAATTAGTTTGTTTTAATTTAGCATTTAGCATTTAGCATTCAGCATTTTAGGAATTAATGGTTGCCAGGCCGGTCGAGCTGCCGAGCTTGCCGGCGATGTAGGCGGCCCAGCGCACAACCGTCCCGCTCGCCACGCTGAAGGGCCTCCCGTAAACCGCCGCCGCCCCGTTGCCCGGCCCCGGAAACGACCCGTCCGTCGTATAATAAATCGTCGCGGACGGATCGCTGGCCGGGGCCGTGAACGTCAGCGTCAGCGGCGGGCCTTCCGCCGGCGGGGGCGGCGTCCCGGTCCGCGCCGGCGCGTTCAGCGGGCAGGTCGCCTGCATTATCACGTCGTAAGCCACCAACCCGTCCCGCCCCGAATCCCGCCGCGGCGTTACGCATTCCGCCGCCGGATAAAAGGCTTGACACACCCCGTCGAGCTGGAACTGGTGCAGCGTCTGCAGGATCGCCTGGCACAATTCCTCCGCCGTCAGCCCCGTCCCGCCGCTCCCCAGGTTGATCGTCGGGTTCTCCCTCACCGTCAGCCGCTGTTCCAGCGTCACCACCGGCCCGGGCGCGTTCCCCAGCCGCGTCTTGACCAGCGGCATCAGCACCTCGATGGTCGCCCCCGGCAATTTCCCCGCCTGCCTCGCATCGAACGCGGCCGACGACAGCGCCTCGTTGATTTCGCTTTCAAACCGCTCCTGCCGGATGAGAAACAGGGACACGGCCGCAAAATACGGCTCGCTCGCCAGCTTGTTGAAAACGTCCGGCTGGATCTGTTCGATCTGCGGGTTCATATCCCCCGTTCCTCCTCCAGCCCGAATTCGCGCCGCGCCTTGCTCAGGCGCGGTCCCGGCGCGCTCGTCACTTCGCTCGTCGGATTGTCCGGCGCCGATACCGCCACCCGCCCCTCCGCCACCCCCTGCAACCGCCGCAGCGCCTGCTCGTAATCCGCCTGCTTGTCCTCGGCGATGGCCTTTTTCCGCAGCCGGTTGGCCGCCCGGTAAATGATGATGTCGATGGCGGCGTTCTTCAATTCCTGCGGCAGCGTGCCGCTTTGGCCCAGGGTGTTGCGCCGCCGCACGTAGCCCCGCGCCTCCGCGATGACGTCCGGTATCAACGTGTCAAGTGGATTGTCCTGGCCGGCCGCCAGGGCGGCGTTCAAGGCCGCCGCCAGCTCCGCGTTGTTGATCGAGGCCAGCACGTCGGCTTGTTCAAGCGTGATCCAGGTGTCCATAAAATTCAGTGGCGTGAGTGGGAATCGGGGCGATATGTCTTTGTAGTGCTATTCCTGAGAATGGCCTGCTCTTGGCAAAATTAGCCGTCTTTCCGAATAACAAATGACAAATTCTCAATGACAGATTTTCAATTCAGCCGCTGCGCCTTGGTTGCGGCTTGCCGTGCTGTGCTCTTTATATTCTCTGTGGTTAAAATCGGGGCGGCGCGGCTGCGTCGCGCCGCCCCCCCGCGGCGCACACTCTTACGGATAACCGCCCGGCACGATGTTCCCGAAGCTCACCGTGATCCCGGCCAGGTTGATCGCGCCGTTCCCGGCCGCCGTGCCGTTCTGCATCGAGTACGGCGTGATAAACAGCTCATTGTTCAGCACCGCGCTGGCGAAGTTGGTCACCACCGTGCAGACGTTCGTGCCGTTGGCCGTGCTGCTCAATTGCAGCAACCCGGCCGTGGACCAGTTCGTCCCGTCCAGGCTCGTCGCCCAATTGACGCTGAACCCGCCCGTGACCGAGTTGCTGGCCCCGCTGTAGGTCATGGCCGCCGCCATGCCCTGCCCCTGGCGCAGGCTGATGACGTTGTTGCCCGGCGCGCCCCCGGCCGCGAACAGGTTCGTGGTGGTGTTGGCCGCGATGCTCGCCGGCAGGTTCGTCAACACGAATATCGTCGTGGGCGTGACTTGGCTGAAGGCTGAAGGCTGAAGGCTGAAGGCTAAAAGAAGCCCGGCAGCGAGCGATCCAGCTTTTTTAAACAGAGTTTTCATGGGTATTTGTGTGTCAATTATTAATTGTCAATTATCAATTTCCAATGTGCAATTCCTCAGGACAATTGCAGCCGCACCATGGCCATGGCGCTCGTTTGCTCAATGTCCTCCGACCAGTCAATGATGTGTCCCCCGTAGAGGCCGTTCGGCGCCATGTAACTCCGCACCGCCTGCACGTTGCTTTGCCCGGCCACGAAGCACTTGAACGCGCTCGGATCGTAGAGCGTCGGGTCCGGCGCGCTGTAATGGATCAGGATGTTGCCCGCCAGCAGCCGTTTCTTGCCGCTCCTTTCCCCGGCCGACGCCCCGCTCCCCCCCACCGGCCCCTGGTTGGTCCCGCTGTAGCTGATCGACGCCACCATCAGGTCCACCGGGAACAGCAGCATGGTCTTGAGCTGTTCGATGCTGATTTCGCTCACCTGCACCCCCACCAGCCGCTTCTTGACCAGCGGATGGCTGCGGATGGTCCGCCAGGCCGACACGTCCATCGTCACCTTGATGAAGTTGATCGAACCGCAGGCCAGCGACAGCCCGTCCAGTTGCTCGTCCATCTGGTCGATCGGATCCACGTTCGGGTTGCTGAAATTGCCGCGGTTGGCCACCGGCGTCGTGTTGGCCAGCACGTAGTTGGTCCGCTTGTAGGCGTAGCTCAAGGCGGTGGCGTTGAGCACGGCCTTGATCTTCCCCTCGTCCAGCAATTGCTGCGCCACCGCGTTGTTTTCCCCCGCCTGCCGCCGCTCTTCTTCATCCACCGTCACTTCCAGCGCCTGCGGCGTGCAATTGTAATACTCGTCCTCCGCCGCAAACTCGATCCGCGTCGGGTCCGCCCCCATGGCCCGCGCCGTGTTATACGTTTGAAACGAGTTGACGTCGTCGAATTTCTTGTATTGACCGTGCGAGCCGGGCACCCGCACCGTCGGGCAGATGCGCTCGGCGTACTCGTAGGCGGCTTTCAGGTCGTTCATGTGACCGGTCGCGAAATCGGTCAACTGGTAGTTCAGTGTGGCGGATAATGTGGTTCCTTGTGGCATACGTTCCTTTCAGTTTTTGAGATTTATGTTTGATCGCCTTAACTGGCGATCGTTGGAAAACACGGGTCGGCCAGAAAATAATCCCCGGCCGCCGCCGCTTCCAACGACAGCCCCACGATCACTCGCCCCGTCCCCGCTCCCGGATCGGCCACCACCTGGCCCGACGCGTTCTGCGCCAGCCGGCTGAATTGGCTGATCGTTCCCCCGGCCCGCAGCCGGATTGGCGGTGTCTTGCCCAGCGTCCCCATCGACGTGGGCCGCCCGGGCGGCAGGCCGTCCAGCACGACGGCCACGGCCGGCACGGTGGCGCTGCCGCTCACGGTCAGCGCGCCGTTGTTGTCGGCCACCAGGTACCCTTCCATGCCCGTGAAATCGGTCACGTTGTTCGGGTCCTGGTATGTAAACAAACTATTCGGTCTTGCAAATAATGCGGAATTCATAATCTCTGTCTTCTCTTTGTGTTCTTTGTGCTCTTTGTGGTTACTCTTCTCCTGGCTTTGTGGCTACGCGCGCGGCGGCAGCCCGAACAAGCCCGGTTTCCGGCGTCGCACCGCGTCGTGCGCCTGCTGATACGTGCAGCGGTTGGTGACGCGGTAAGTTTCGATGGCCGCGCTGCGCTCCGCGGAAAGCGCCGCTTCATCCGCCGCCTCGCCGCCCGCGGCGGCGTCAACGGGTTGGGCGCTTTGCCGGTTATGCAGCCGGGCGGGCGCCAGTGGGCTTTTGCCCTCGGGCTGGCTCTTCAGGAATTCCACCGTGGCGGCCCGGTTGGTCACCAGCAGGGTCCTGACAAATTCCCGCTGTTTGGGATCGTATCGGTTCTTGTAGGTTTCCAGGTCGCTTTCGATCTGGCTCCCTTCCAATTCCTTGACGCGGTTGAGCAGCCGGGCCACTTCCGCCTGCACGGCCTCTTCCGAGGCGTCGGCGGTCAGGCCCAGCAGCGTGCAGACGCTTTTCATCTGGGGTTCTTTCTCCGCGGCTTCGACTCCGCGGTTTGTGATCGGTTTCTGGCCTTTGTTGTTATTGGCGTTGGTCAGAGTCAGGCCGTCCAGGCGCAGCGGTCGCGCGCGCTTGGGACTCTCCCCCGCATTTAAAATCTCCACCTCGCCCGCATCGTACTCCGTCGAGAAAAACCGGTAATCCCCGCCATCCACCGCCTTCCGCCCCGTCTCGCTCCACCGGATTTGCCCGTAAATGCCATCCGCGCGCGCCTGCAGCCGTTCCAGCCAGCCGTATGCCACCGTTTCCTTGTCCGCCTCATGCTTGAAATGCTCGTGGTCAATCAGCATCCCCGCAAAATCCGGCTCCGCCGCCTCGGCGTTGAATTGCTTGACAATCGCCCGGCACGCCGCCTCGTCAATCACCTGGATCACCCCCGCCCGGCGATTGGGATGCTCCCCTTTGGCTTCGATCTGATACCACCCGTCCGCCGGATGCTCGAAATCCCGGTTCCGCACCCGCTGCGCTATCGCCCCGCAGATTCTCCTGGCCGATTCCTCCGAATGCCCTTCGCAAGTGCGCATGTGCAACACGCACCCGTCAAACCCGCCCTTGAACGTCCCGTCCGCGTTCATATGGGAACATTTTGTATTGTGTGAGTTCATAGTCAGCCCCTCAGCCTTCGTGTCCGTCTGTGTCCGTCTGTGTCCGTCCGTGTCTGTCCGTGTCTGTCCGTGTTCGTCCGTGCCCGTCCGTGCCCGTCCGTGTTCCTATGCCCGGCCATCGTGCCTTCATGTTCATGGTTCGTTGGGTTTTGCCGTCAGGTTGTAGCCCGTCTGCCGGCTCAACTGCGCCGCATCCACTTGATACCCCGCCTGGCTCAACTGCAGCGTTTGCGCGCAGATGCCGCTGACGTCCGTTTCCTCGTTGGCGCACAACTCGAACCGCGCCAGCGCCGGCTGACCCGGAAACTCCCGCGCCAGCCAGGGCCGGTCGAACTGGCAATTCAGCACCCCGCTGATCTTGCGCGCCTCCATCTTGCTGATCTTCTTGAAGGCGTCTTCGTGCGCCGTCGTCGCCCCGTGCCCGATCCCCGTCGGCATCGACAGCATCGAAAGCAGCCCCCCCGTCCCCGCCAAAACCAACTGCTCCTGCAGCCAATCCAGCCGCGGCCGAAACGGATTGCTGTCCCGCGGCTTGTCGGCCGATTTCAGGTCCGACCCGTGCGGCAACGTCCCGTTGCCCCCTTGCGCGATGATGTCCGCCGCCGCCAGATACTCCGGCTCCTTTTCCTTCGGCAGGTGCGGCGGCATGAACACCACCCAATGCGGCACCCCGTATATCTCGATGAACGCGTCCCAATCCTTCTCGCACAGCGACGCCCGCACCCACAGCACCAGCGCCACCCGGTCCAGCGGACGGCGCGCTTCGTTGATGACGAACTGCTCGTAATGGATGGGCGCCCCGATGTTCGTCTGCGTGGCCGCGGCCACGTACTCCCACTCGGCATACATGCTCTTGCGCGTCCAATGCCATTGCTCCACCGGCTCCAGATGTTCCACCGTCAGGTCCGTCGTGCCGGGGTTGGCGTAAATCTTTTCCAGATGCGCGTAGCCGCGGAACGCCCCCAACTCCAGCCACTCGATGGCCTCGTAAAGATTGTCAATGCCCTCGTAAGCCTCGCGCAACGCCGCCGCCTGGTCCTCCGCCATCCCCTGGCTGGCCCCCTTGGGCAACTGGCCGGCCGGTTTGCACGCCCAGTTCATCTCCAGCAACGGGCTGGTTCGCCTCTCGATCAGCCCCATCAACGTCGGATACAGCCCTTCCATCTCCCGATAGACGTTCTGCAGCTCCGCGTTCAACCCCCGCCGCGAAAAGTCGAACAGCGCCCGCGCCCGCTGGATATTCAGCGCCGGCAGCGGATTGTAAAATTCCCGCCAATGGTTCTGCACGCTCACCACCGTGCCGATGTTCAACCCGTGCGCCAGCCCCGCCGCCGCCGGCGGATTGAACACCCCCGCCGCCGCCGGCTTTAAAGGAGATCGCGAAGCCGCGTGGTAGGGCGAGGCTCCTGCCGAGCCGTCTTGGGTAGGGACGCGCTGCCGCGCGTCCGCTGCCGGACGATTCCCCCTCTCCTTGGAGAGAAACCCGGGGTGACTGAGATGTTTCTTCATAATTCCAGGCTCCTCTCCCGCCGCCCCGCCAGGACGCGGTTAATGCGACTGACCCTGAGAGGCGCAAGCGGATTGCCTTTCCCTCTCTCCCCGCAGGCGGGGAGAGAGCCGGAGAGAGGGGCTCCTCTGTTCGTTCCGGCGTCGTGGTAGGGCGAGGCTCCTGCCGAGCCAGTGGCTTGTTTTGGCACGGTTCTGCGGCCGAAATCCGAAATGGCTGTGCCGATACCCCCCAAATCAGCCCGGCCCATCCCGGCGCAAAATCCCGCCCCGCTGAATTTAGCATTCACGCTTTGGCATTTGGCATTCACGCCAGGCTCCTCTCCCGCCGCCCCGCCAGGACGCGGTTGATCCGACTGTCAATTATATGAAATCCGCCCTCCTCCGCCTCCGCCCCGCCTCCGGCCCGCGCCGCCAGCGCCAGCGCCGCGCACCGGTCCGCGTGCCCGTCCGCCGTATGCGGCGCCCTGTAACTGATCTGCCCCCCCGGCGTCGTCACCCGGTTCACGCTGTGCAAATCCTCCCGCACCGCCCGGCTCGCCGGCACCAGCACCAGCTTCTTCTCAAAGGCCAGCCGCAGATTCGGATAAATCTCCTGCTTCAACGTGTTGGTAAAGGCGCACAATTCGATCTTCCCGAAAAGATGCCGCTCCGGGTCGTACTGTCCGAACTCCCGCGCCAGGTGCTCCCCGAAATTCTGCCCCGGCCCCGTCGCATCCACGCACACCCGCGCGCATCGCCGGATGCGCGCCGAAAGGATTTCCTCCTGGTCCGGCCCCGGCACATTGTCCAGCGCCAGCACCTCCACCGTCCTCAACGCCTTCCCCTGCCGCATCACCGTCCACGCCACCGTCAAGTCCCGCCGCCGTCCATAATCGATCCCCATGTAAAGCGGCCCCGGCGCCGCCGCCTGCCAGAACTCCGGCGCGCAACTTTCGCTCGCCTCGGCCGACTCGCACGAAGCAATCAGCTCATAAGGCAGCAAAGTCACCTGCGCATCCAGGAACTGGCATTCAAACTCCTGCGCCCACCCCTCCGGATCATCAATGGCCGCCTTGAGCTGCTCCACATCCACCGGCAACCCCTCCCTCACCGCCGTATAAATATCCACAAAATGGCACGACCACTGATTCTTCCCCCCACGCATCCCTTCCGTCCGTGTTGGTCCGTGTCCGTCCGTGTCCGTCCGTGTCGTCCCTTTCGTCTCTTTCGTCCCTTCAGTCCCTCTCGTCCCTTCGGTCCCTTCCGTCCCTCCCCCATAATTCCTCACCCAAATCTCATGCGCCTTGTTCCCTATCCCATTCGGCGTTGTAATCAGCCGCACCTTCTTCTCCCCGCCCCGCAAGGGATTCGTGATGCTCGGCAAAATGGCCCGCCACGTCAGGTCCGGCTGCTCAAAAAACGCAAACTCCGTCAACAACACATTCGCCGAGTACCCCCTCACCGTGTCCGGTTTCCCCGGCACCGCGATCACCCGGCTCCCGTGCGGAAAACTGATCGTGGCGCTTTTCAGCAGCGATTCCCCCTTGCCTTCCCGCTTCTCCTCATACCCGGCCAGCGACACCTTGAACGCCTGCGCCCAGTCCTTCCACTTGGCCAGCGATTCCAGCGACTGACGCTCCGACGGCGCGGCGATCAACCAGGTCACCGCCTCGCCGGCCCTCTCGCCCCGAAGAATCTCCTGAATCCCCTCGTAGCCGCTGCTGAAATCCTTCCCCACCTGCCGCGACATCAGCCCGAATTTCCACCGCGACTCGTCCTCCACCCAGCGCCGTTGATACGGCAGCAGCACCGACCCCGGGTCATACACTTTCCTCGCTTGATCCCCGGATTCTGCCCCGCCTTCCCGCTTGATCCCCAGAATCTGTTTCACCGCCGCTTCCTTCTCCTCCGCCGTCAGCGCCTCGTTCGTCACCGCCGCCATGATCTTGGCCTCGCGCGCCTCCAGCAGCGCGACCTTCCGCTCCTGCACCTTCACCCCCTTCTCCCGCGTCCGTTCCCGCAGCAGCCGCACGAACCCGGGATTGTCCTTCTGCATCATCGCCAGCCGGCCGAAGAAAATCTGCCCCGCCAGGAACTCCTCCTCCGCGTTCCGGATCCACCCCCGTTTCCGGCACTCCTTGACAAACGCCACCGCCGTCTCCTCCGACCGGCGCAAATCCTCCTGCAGCCTCCGCCACTCGCAATATCGCGACAGCGTGCATATCGAAACCGAAACCCCGCTCCTTTTCAGCCAGCGCGCCCCTTCTCGCAGCGTGTGAGCCTCCTTCCAGCGGCCCTCCCCTTCCAGGTAATCCATGACCTCCTGCTGCAGCTCCGCCGGCAGCTTCCTCAGCACCGCGTCGCGCCGGAGTTTTCTATGCTGGACTTTCGCTCTCTTCATGGCCCGGTTTACAAATTGTGCTCATCCAGGTAGCGGCGCCCCCCGTCGCTGATCTTCCACGCCCGCAGGCTCTTGTGCACCGTCTTGTCCACCTCTTCCGCCAGCCCCTTTTCTGTCAAGTACTCCAATCGCCCCGCCACCTCCTCCTCCGTTGCCCTCCCCCCGCCGAAGGCCCGCGCCTGCAGCCGGATCGCCCCGGCCCCCAGCCCGAACCGCGTGTGGTTGGCGCTCAGCGCCAGCAAAATCGCATCGTCAAGTATGTTTTCCTGTTGAGCATTCATGATGGCCTCAAACGCGGGAAGCCGGGAGGCGGCTCCCGCCCCGTACCCCATTCAGTGTTTTGATTACATTAATCATCACACTGCATTTATACCATAACTATTGAAATTTCCACAGTCCACGGTGTGCATAAAATTTTTTGCGCAAAACCCGCATAAAATATGGCGAAAAACGCGGTCGGGCCCCCTCTTGTCAACTGTGTATTCTTGACACAGCCCCAAAAATCGGGTCAACTTTTGCGGGTTTCTGGGGGTGAAAAAGGTTGGCAAAAATGGAGATGGCGCACCGGGCGAGGAACGGTAAACACCGCAAAATCAATTTGGGAACATCACCAAGCGGCGCATCTCACATTTTGTGCAACTTAAAGGAGGCACTTCTTGGGCCCCTCCCCTCCCTTTCCCTCTTCCCGCTTGCGCAGAGCGAGGGGACTCAAATCGCCGCCCTTGCCAAAAATTGAGATGCGCCCATCACCAAGCGAGTGGCAAATTTTCATTTGTGGCAAGCCGGCTGATGCGGTACAAGGACGTCATGCACAGACTTTCTTCATATCGGGAGATGATGGGAAACATCATTGAAAAAACCAATGGAGAAGGTTTTTGAAGCAGATTGAGCTGGACCCCAAAATTAAGGTCGTGTACTAACGGATTGTTGCTTCGGTAAATAACGCAAGCTCTGGCTGGTTCAAATCAATTCCCTTTTGTTGCATCCAGACTTTAACCGAGACTGGCCCATTCTCAGTAATCAGCGGGGGAAAATTGTCAATGTCGTTCAGCATCTGGCGAACGGTTTCCATCAATGCGCGGTGCGTCTCCACTGGATTCTGAGATTGATACTGGATGGCAGTTGAGCAAAGATTATAAATCTGCTCGGCAATTCCCCTTCTCATCTTTCGCTTTTTTCTGTGGCATTCCTCTTTTAAATTCAGGACTTCCAGATGGTACACACCCTCAGCCGTGATGCCAATCCATTGCCCATCATCATCTTCAAGAATATGGCCCTGAAACTCGTTTTCCTCAGTGCAATTTAGGATTCTGAGTTTTGGATTATAATGATTGACGACAGGTTTATCCAGCTTAGACACATTGCACGCGGAACAAGCCAACATTAGATTTTTATATCGATGGCGCCTTTTTTCCGGGAGCTTGCAGTCGAAGTGATCAACATGCGTCTGGTTTGGGTGGCGCAGTTCGTCTGGATCAAGGCAATAGGCGCACTTCTTCTCAAAATCTTTTGATAAAAATGGGAGCGCCTTTTTGCGGTACGTCCATTTAGTCATTGTTGACTTCGGCCCCTCCCCACGTATAACCCGTGCGCTCATTTCAAATTTAGAGGACGGAGAAATTGTTGCAGTTCGCTCAGTTTTTTCGATAATTGTTCCAGTCGGCGCGATTCGACGTAGTCCTGAAGATACCGATCTGCAAATATCTTGGGGTTGCGATTTTTCTTCATCTGCTGGTAATACCGCCGCTCATCGTCATTAGCAACCCCAGCCAGAGCTTTTTCTTCGATTCGCGCATATTCCTTTCGGACCTTGGGGTCGTGCCAGTTGAAGTTCAGAGTTGCGGGTACCTGTCGTGGTTGTGGCGTATAAATCTCGAAATGGTGTGCCCCAAAATAAACACCGGGGAGTGGCGGCTCAGCCGCTGGAGTGGATGTTTGATGCAGAGCGGCTACTGCGCCGAAGCCTTGCGGGAAATCCATTCTTGAGTTGGGCGCAATCTGTCCTTCTGTGGCATAAAACATCATAACCAAATATAATCTACATTAGCAGGCTGACAAGCTCAAGCAAAAGTTTTTTTTGCAAACCAGGGCTACTAATGACGACAAGCTGATCTTCACTCATAACCTCACGGACCGTGGAGCTGCCTTCTTGCCGGGCGGCCTCCACCCAGTCCGCAAACCGAAAAAGGGAAAAAATCGTCTCCGCCGTATTGAGGAGTTGGCATATGTGAACCACGTTCGCATATGTGTCAAAATCCGAGACGGGGATTTCCTCCTTAAGACTCAGGTCGTCTGGCTCATGTTGCAAGGCCGCAACATATTCTTTCAATCCTGCGAGATTGGTACGGAGTATCACCGGGTCGAGCGAAACGCGTTCCCCTTTACGGCCCCGCTGTTCCAGGTCAATTTCCACAATGCCAGACGCCTTATCCATGCGTATCCTGAATCCTGTGGCCTGAATGATTTTGGCCTCAGGACGCATGTGGCGTTTCACAAAGATTGCAACCTGTGTCGTTTTTTCCGGCATATCAATTTCCGACGGACTTCAGCAGATGATTGCAGATTGCCAAAAAAATGCAACTGCCCTTCTTTAGGGGTATCGGCTGGAAATTTGCGCCCCTTGAGCCAATTTTCCAAAGTCCTTCCAACCAAGGCATTCCTATGAAAACCTTGTCAAATAATCCGGTCTTTTTCCCCGGCAGGCTGATTAGCCTCTGGGAAATGAATCAACTCCTCACAGGTCATCGATCCCTGCCTTGGATTTCGTCCTCCAGCTCCTCCCGCGTGAATCGCTTGAACCCGGCCACCGTCAGCGCCAGCGCCAGCGATTCCAGGTTCAGCCCCATGCTCCGCCCCGCCTTCAGCGACCGCAGCAGCGCGTCGCGAAACAGTTCCAATTGTTCTTTGGCAATCATATTGACAGCTTTCAAATCCTATGGCCCCTCGCGCAGCGTCCTTTCCATCAGCCGGTCGATCTTCGCGTCCATCTGCACCAGCCGCGTCGTGTTGATTTCGCTCGCCTGCCGCAGCGCGCACAGCTCCCCTTCGATCGGGTTGATCCGCAGATGCAATTTTTCCCGGTCCGTCCTGCTCTCCGCTTGCAGCGCGTTGAGCCGGCTCTCCATCCCCCGCTCCACCCCGCCTATCCTCGAAACTATCTTGTCGTGCTCCTGCCGGTTGTCCTGCGCCTCCCGTTCAAATTCCTTCTTGTCCACCGGCGTCCCCGCGAACGTCACCTGCACCTTCTGCGCCCTCGCGATCGCCACCCACGCCAGCACCGTCGTGATCACCACGCACACCATGCTCAACGCAATCGAAATGACCTGCAGAGTATTCATAACAACCGTGCGCCTCAGTCCGTTTGGAGTTCCGCCTTCCGGCGGCTCTGGTTTGTCCCTCTCGTCCCTTCCGTCCCTTCAGCCGTCCATGTCGTCCCTGTCGTCCATGTCGTCCACTTTGGCCCCGCCCCATACAGCTCCAGGTATCGTCCTATATGGTGGTCCGCCAGCAATGCCAGCCTCCCCTCCCGGCTCCACTCCCTCCACGCCCCGAACACATCGCTAAACCCCTTGCTCCACCACGGTGGATCAATTCTGTAGTTGGTAGGGCGAGGCTCCCGCCGAGCCGGGGCAATTTCCAGGAGGCCGCAACTCGGGTAAAAAACCTCCGTCCCGCAATGCCGGTAGGCCCACAACAGCCAGGGAATGCGCGTCACCAGGTCCTCCCCGTCCACCACCCGGAACGTCCGCCCCTTCAACAACGCGTCGTAACAATCCCGCCACGCCCCATTGCCCACCCGCGGCTCCCCGAACGTATAGACCCCGTCCGGCCGCCGCTTCTCCAACGCCGCCCGCAGCGCGAACAACTTGGCCAGGGCCCCTCCCAGGCTGTGTCCTGTCAACCAAATCCTCCCCCCCTTCGCCCCCCTCAAACCCGCCAGCGCCCCGCGCACCTCCCAATAAATCGAATCCAGCGCCGCCAAAAACCCCTCATGCGCCTCCATGCCGCCCGGACAACCCGCCCCTGCGCCCGCCGCGCCAACATCCGGCCACCCCACTCGCCCGCCTGCTGTCCCCTCTCCCTCCTGGGAGAGAATTCCCCGAAAGCATTCGCGCATTGAACCCATGAACCTGGGCCATGCGCGTTCCATCTCCCTCTCCTCCACACACTTGTGGAGGAGAGGGCTGGGGAGAGGAGGCTGCTTGTTCGATGGGAGGTTCAGGGTGAGGGCTCCCCCCCCAAAGATATTAGTTCTGACATCCGCCCTCTCCCGCGGCGCCGCCGTAAAAGCCACGCGCCGCGCCCGCACATCCGTCACAAAATTGGCCAGCGACCGCGTCCCCCGGAACGCCACCACCACGTCCCCCCCCGCCTGGAAAATGGACGCGCTCGTGTCCGACGCGTTGGGCCGGCTGCACCACGTCGGCTCCCCGCCCCCGTAAGCCGCCGCCGCAAACCCGCACAACGCCGCCGCGTTCTCCGCATCGTATCGGTCTAAAATCGGCTCATTCATTTCCGTTTGGAGTTCCGCATTCATGCGGTTCAGTGTTTGCAGTTCCGTGTTCGTCCGTGTTCGTCCGTGTCTGTCCGCATCCCTGCGCTCTGGAATTGGGGTTTCATGATGGTGGCCTCAAACGCAGTTTGTTCACTTCACCGCCGTTTTCACCGCCGCCCCAATCACGTTCCCCGCCGCCGTCCCCCCCGCGGCGATGGCCGGCACCACGTTGCTGTCCACCAGCACCCCCAGCCTCCCGGCGGCGAACCACGAACCGCCCCCCAACGCCCTTTGGTTCGTGTGCTGGGCCGTCATGGACTGCACCGTCGGGTCCGCAAACAGAAAAACGCCCCCGCCCCCCTCCTGGTCCCGCCACGTCTCCCGTGCCAGCAAGGCATCCGCCCGCGCCCCCGCCTCAAAAACCTCAACCGTATGGATCGTCACCGCCTGGCGGTGCGGACACGCGCACCCCGCCCCCAACCCAAACGCGCCCGCCGCCAAAACCGCGAGCAAGAGTTTGCCTTCGAGTTTCATCCGTTTTCTTTGCAGGCCAATGTGAGGCTTCGTCATTTTTGGCACCGTCTCCTCCTCTTCGATTCCTTGCTGTTCAGCCCTCTTCTCTCTGTGTTCTTTGTGCTCTTTGTGGTTGAGTATTCCCCTCAAATTCACTTCGTCGGGATGGTCGTTGAAGCCGCCACGCTGTTGGTCCCCTGGCTGTAAGAGCCCCCCACCGTGATGGCGTTGGTGCCGGCGCTGACCGTCAGCCCGGCCGCCACCCCCTTCTGCGCCACGTCCACCGACACGCCCAGCCCGGCCAGGTTGGCCGACGTGCCGCAGCCGCCCAGGCACAGCGCCAAGCCCAGCGCCAGCGATAATTTGCAAATAGTCTTGTTCATGAGTGTTCTTCCTTTCTGGGTTGCCATGGGAGGGTCCGCGGGGGAGTCCGGGGCCGCGTGAATGCGCGGGAAGGCGGGCGGCTGGCTCCCGCCGCGGACCACGTCCAGGGTGTTGATTAAATTAATCATCACACTGCATTTATATCATAACTAGTGAAATTTCCACAGTCCACGGTGTGCATAAAATTTTTCCCGCGAAACCCGCGTAAAATATGAGGAAAAACGGGGTGGGACCTGTTTTTGTCAAGTATGTATTCTTGACACAGCCCCAAAAACAGCGCATTTTTCAGCGGTTTTTCCGGGGTCAAAAAGAGGCAAAAAGAAGCCTCCCGCGCGGAGCCATCTCTTCGTTGGGAGTTCCGCGTTCACGCGGTTCCGAGTTGGGAGTCCCGCCTTTACGCGGTTCAGAGTTTGCAGTCCCGCCTTTACGCGGTTCCAGCCTCAGACAACGCCCCGCCCCACGCCCAGCGCCGCCGCATGGGCCGCCTCACGCTGGCGCAGTTGCCGCCGCAACTCCGCCCGCTGGCAGCAACTCCGCGCCAGCCATTGCCCGTAGCTTTCCCCGCGCGGCTCCGGCAGCGATGGGCCGGATTTCGTCCCCTCGCTCTGCTCTGGTCTTCGATTCGTCGTCATGGATCTCCTGGCCGGGCCTCTTGCGCCATGCCCCGCCATGTCCAATATGGACGACCCTGCCCCACAGCGTTACTGAAGACTCCCTTAAGATTTGTTAAGCATCCTGTCCCCCCCCCCGCCTCGACTCCACGCGAGTCCATGTCGTCCATGTCCGTCCATGCCAGTCCGTGAACGTCCGTGTTAGTCCGTGTCAGTCCGTGTTAGTCCGTGTCAACACTCCACTCCGCCTCGCCTCACGGCAGCGTGATCTCCAATTGGTAGAATTTCTGCGCCTGGCTGGCGTTGGTATCGGTCAAGGTGACCTGCGCGCCATTGGTGACAGGCGGCGCCAGGGTCGTGAGCGGCCCCCAACCGCCCCCAAGCTGGCTGCTGAACAGCGGCGTGTAGCTGCGCCCGGCCACCACGGGACTAAAGAGCAGATTCATCCACCCGGACGGGTTGCTCACCGCGGCGATGCTGAACACGAAGACCGACGCCGGGTTCGTCGGGTTCAGCCCCGTCACGTATTTGAAAAAATTGTTCTGCCCCGTCCCGTCGTAATCCACGTTCGACTGCGCCTGCGGACAATTGGTGCAGCCGAAGTATTGCATTTGCCAGGCCTGGAAGGGCGTATAGATGGTGACCAGATTGGTAACGGTATAGGAGCCGGAGCCTCCGGGACCGGTGACGGTTTCCGTCACGCTGTAAACACCCGGGGTGGTGTAGGTGTGGGCCACGGTGAGAGTCGTGAAAGTGTTGCTCATCGCGCCGTCGCCGAAGTTCCACGACCAGTTCGTGATGATCCCGTAGAAGGGAAGGCTTGTGAAATTCATCGTCAGCGGCGCCGCACCGCTCCTATAGATCGAGAAAGTAAAAGTGGCGTTGGGCGCCGGCACGGGGATGGTGTAATCGGCCACCACGGGCAGGTGATCGCTCGCGCCAACCAGGTCCGCGTAGAGCTGCGATGCGCTGATCGTCGAGCCGGGGGCCAGATCGCTGTTCAACGCCGTGTCGGTTCCGTTATTGACACTGTTCTCGTAAGCCGTCGAGCCGTTGTTGCCGAACGCGTGATACGTCCCCGCCACCAGCGCCAATCCATTGGAAGCCCCGTAAAAAATGTTCGTCGTGCTCATCTGGAAATCATCCCGGTAATGCAGCGAAGAATCCTTCTCCGTCTTCTCCGATAAAAGCGAGTTCGCCGTCCAATCAATGCCCGTGGCCGCGTTCGTATTCGACGGATCAACCCCCTGCCCCTGCGCCACCCCGCCCGGCGAATCCACCGCCGCAATCGTCTGGTACGACGCCTCGCTGCTGGTGCTGACGTTGAAATCGCCGCAGTAAATGACCCGGGCATTGGCCGGCAGATTCGTCTCGTCATTGCGGATGATGACCGCTTCCTCCGCGCGGTCGGTCAAATCGTATGAGGCAGTGCCGGATTTATAGTGGCTCACATAGAGGTAAAACGCCGAAGCCGGCGTGACGATTTGATTCGCCGGGGCAAACTCGTACCGCATCACCTCCCGATATTCCCCGCTGGCCGACCCCAGCGCATTCGTCCCGCCCGGCGGATCGACCGGCGCCGACGCCAGAAGCTGCACCGTTTGCGTATTATAGACCAGGGCGTTCGGTCCATTCCCATGATCCACAACCCCGTCGCTCTCCGTCGCCTGGTAAGTGCTCATCGCGTACATATTCGACGCCAGCGGATTCGACACACTGTAAAACGCGTTCAAGCCCGCCACAATCGGCGCCACCGTCGTCGGATTGCTCGTCGTCTCCTCCAGCGCCAGGATGTCAATCGGCCGCGCCACCCCGTCGCTCAGGACCTCCTCGCCGATCCCTTCCAGCACCCCGCCGTTCGTCGTCGCCGTCGAGCCTGACGCCGGGTAAATCAGCCCCGGCAACGGCGTCGTTGCCCCGTTGATGTCCGCCGCAATATTGTAGCAGACCATCCGCAGCGTCAGGTTTTGCGCCGAAGCCAGGCCGGCAAACCCGCACGCCAGCCACAACACCGCCCCTCTCCGCACCAGGTTGATCGACGTTCGGAGTTCCGCATTCATGCGGTTCCGGGTTTGGAGTCCCGCGTTTACGCGGTTCCGAGTTTGGAGTCCCGCCTTTATGCGGTTCATAGTTTGGAATCCCTCCTTCAGGCGGCGCAAGAGATGGTGGGTGATTGGTTTCAAAAAACTCATATGCCCCGGCATCAGACAATTTTCCCCCGCCAAAGTCAAAGCCAGGTTTCCCCCCAGGCGCCATTCAGCCTTTAGCCTTTAGCATTTAGCCTTTGGCATTCGTCCCTCAAACACCCAATTTGACGCGCAAGCAAACGTAATGGTAGGAAGCAAGGTATTCCAGGTCCGGCCACTCCAGAGAACTCAGCCAGGCAATCCGGGCTGACAAGTTCATTTGCCTGAGAGGAAACATCGGGCAATCATGCGGATTGCACTGGCCCGCAGGACACGCCTCCAGGACATCAAACAGTCGGTCCCGCAACTGATCAGCGGAAAATGCCGTTGACGCTGTCGAGATCATTCCAACAATCCGGGTTCCCCTGACATTTGCCCAGGTTGCACCCCAAGTCAACAACTTTCGAAACAACTTTCGACGCGCCTGACTTCATGCGCACGGCTGGCTCATGAAGGGAAACCTTCCCGGCTATCTCCCTCTCCTCCACACACTTGTGGAGGAGAGGGACGGGGAGAGAATTCCCCGAAAGCATTCGCGCATTGAACCCATGAACCTGGGCCATGCGCCTCGTTCCATCTCCCTCTCCTCCACATCCTTGTGGAGGAGAGGGTTGGGGAGAGGAGGCTGCTTTTTCGATGGGGGGTTCATGGGGAGGAGGTTCCCCACCCTCACATCCGGCCCTTCATGAGCCAGCCGTGATTCCTGCGGTGTGCCCCAGTTCGATCCGGACAGGGGTTTATGTGGTTTTCGGCCCTGATTCAGTCAAGGATTGTTGATGGAAAGCGGCTGGAGCCAGCATGGCTGTGGCAACGGCCGCGCATAAAACACTTTTCACCGATCCCAAAAAATCAGCCGGAGCGTAGGGCTTCTGGAGCATGGCGGCGGGCTGGAGCCAGGGGCGGAGGGTGAACTCCTCCGTTGGCAAGGCTGACGTGGCCATGATGACCGGCACGGTCATGCCCGAAGCGCGCATCTTTTCGATCAACCCAACACCCGTCAAATTTGGCATGTCGTTGTCCGTGATCACCAGATCGTAGGTGTTCAGTTGCAGCGTGTTCCAGGCGACGGCCCCGTCTTCGGCGGCGTCCACCTGATAGCCGCAGCCGCTTAACATTTCGACGTTGAACTCCCGCACCAGCGGCTCGTCGTCCACCACCAGAACGTGATGGGGCGGGCTTCCCTGGCCTGGAACTGCCGCGTTGACAGACTCTCCCGTTTGCTCTCCGTTCCCAACCATTGTCCCGGCGGAAGATCCTCCGGCGGGATCAGCCGCGCCAGGCCCTCGCCAATAACTGCCCGGCTCAGCCAGCAGCTTTTGCGCCGTTGCCGCAAGCCGGGGTTCCGCCTCCCTCTTGTCAAGACAAGATATCCAGCCCGCTTTCTCCATATAAGCCTCGATCTGCCATGGAGCATCGGACACCAACAGCACCTTGGTGCAGGGGGATTGGCTGTGAAACCATTCGGCCAGCTCCCCGCCGTTCATTCCGGGCATGTTGAAGTCCGTGACCAGCAGATCGATCTTCCCTTGCTCTTCAGCCAGCCGCTGTGCCTGCCTCGCGTCGTTGGCTTCCAGAACCCTGTAGCCGGCTTTCCGCAGCGGATGAGCAGACAAAGCGCGATCATCTGCGCAGTCATCCACGATGAGAACGGTCGCCTGGGCGGGATGCGTCATGCTATCCCTTCGCCGGCTCCAATGTTGAGTCAATCATCATGCGGAAAAAACTAACGCAGTGGCCTTTGCTTGAGAATCGGTTGGGTTGTGATTTTACCATCCTAAAATTTGCGACCCGTCCAGGGGTCAGTCCTCACTATTTGCACTTTTTGTCCTTCTCATCTCAGGGGGTCTATCAGAGGTCGTACTTTTGCACATTTCGCCTCGTCTGGGCTGGAGCCTGGCAGCCTCCCTTCGTCTAGGGGTCAGTCCTCACTATTTGCATTTTTTGTCCTTCTCATCTCAGGGGTCTATCAGAGGTCGTACTTTTGCACATTTCGCCTCGTCTGGGCTGGAGCCTGGCAGCCTCCCTTCGTCCCCTTCGCTCTCCTCTCTTTGTGCTCTCTGTGCTCTCTGTGGTTGAGGCATTACGCCCGACCTGTTCCCTCCGCAAAGACCGCTCCTATCCTGACCCGGCCAGGCTGGCGCCGCCATGGCCGCAGCTACTCTCCTTCGTCTCAAAAGAAACCCGCGGCCGGCTCTCCGTTTCACAAAGCTTGATCAACCGCGCCGCCCCGCTCCCCAACAACGCCTCCGCCTCCGCCCGGAAACACGCAATCGGCATATAGACCACCGACGGCACAAACAATGACTCGAAGTATTCGCCGGCAACGCTTCTGATCCGCTCCACCACCTTCCCCTCGCTCTCGATCCTCGATTTCAGCGCCGGGCCGGGGATGTTCACCCGCGCCACGTCCCCGTTGAGGCCGGGGAAGGTGATGGCCCTCCCGCTGCCCTCGGTGGGGTCCGCCTCGTCCAAGCGCGACCGGGCCTCGATCACCAGCCGGGCCTTCATCTCCTTAAGCCGCTCCTGTTGCACGGAAATTTCACGGTCCAGGCTCACCGCCTCGGCCACCAATTGTCTCAGTTTTATCTCATTCATGGTTCGTTTTCCTCGCCTGCCCGCCATAGCCGCCTCGGCGACGGCGGGTTTCCTTGGTCTTCAGCCCTCTTCATTTTGTGTTCTTTTTGCTTTGTGGTTGAATGTTCCCTCTGCCGCAAGGTCTTGGACTGCGCGGACGATTTTGCGCAAGGCGCTGTTTTCGAGCTGGCAGACCTGGCTGGCGGAAACCCCGAGGATTTCCGCCACCTCCTGGCTCGTGCGGATGGGCCGCAGCGCGGCCGAAAGATGGCCGACGTCGCGTCGCAACAGGTTCCAGCGTGTCCTTGGCCTCTTCACAAAGTTCTCCTTTTGAGGAATTCGAAGGCGCTTTGATACAGAATGGCCGGCGTTCCCCGCGGCCCCGTCCGGCCCAGGCAACACAACTCCCCGTCCGCGATCAGCCCCGCCACGTGCCCGGCGCTGCAAAGAAATCGCCGTTGCAGCTCGCGGCCCCCCACCGTCGCGGCCCGCGGCGTGAGGGCGGGCGGCTTGGGCAGAACGGCGGCGATGACCTGGGCCAGGGCAAGGTCATCGGCCCCGGCCTCCGCTCCCGCCCCGCCTTCCCGGGCCAGGAAAGCCAGCAGCGATTCCCGCCAGATCCGCACCTCCGGCCGGCGGGCCCCCGGACGCGAAATGTCCCAGGCCCAGCGAATTTGGCCGCTGTCGATCAACCTCAGGATGTCGTGCCGGCCAAAGCGGCGCCGGCTCAGGCCGGCCAGCGTTCGGGGATGCTGGAGCTGGCACCAATCGGCGGCCGGGGCGGGGGCCGGAGAAAGTTGACTTTTTTGGTTGATTACCCGGTTAGAATTCATTATCATTTCGCTAAGCTACGTTATCTGCTGATAAACGTCAAGTGACAAATTAACTTAAATTAAATCATTTATTGCATTATGGACCCATTAAAGGAAGAGTTTGCGAGGCTGGTGGCCATCATGGGGTGGAACCAGAGCGAGACGGCGCGGCAACTGCACATGAGCGCGGCGGCGGTCAGCAACCTGATGAACCCCAACCATTCCAACCGGCCGCGCCCCACGACGCTGCAATTGCTGAAGTTGATCGTGTCCGGCGAGCACCCGGAGGCCATCGAGCCGCGGCATTTCAAACTCAAGGGCAAGCCGGGCATGGGGACCTCGCTCTCCGTGCGGGAGGATTACCTGGATGCGCGGGAGCGGAAGTTGATCACCGACATCCGGCGGCTGACGGACGACGAGCAGGAGACGATTTACCGGGTGGTTTATGCCATGATCTTCCGGGCGCTGCCGCATGGGGCGGCCAGGAAGAAAAAGTAAAGGGGGCCGGGTTTGGATCCTAAGCGCGGGGCGCGCAGCGGCTTTCCCCGGGTCTGGCTTCAGGGCGCGCCCGGTGTCGTTTCATAGGTGACGGCCGTTTCATCGGCGAAGGGATCGTCGATTTTGGAAAGAATCCGATAGGTTTTGATCTGGAACGACACCCTTTGTCCGTCGGCCAGCCCCAAGCGCGAGAATTCCTCCTTGCTGAGGCGGGAACGAATGGTCAGCCCGCTGTCCAGGACCAACTCCAGCCGCAACATCAGCCCCAGGAAATAAGTGCGGCGCAAAACGGCTTGGAAACGGTGGGCGCTCGGGTCAGGCGACACTTGCACCGCATAGGGGCGAAAGCCCACGCGCATCTTTTGGCCTTCGGAGAGGCCGTGGGCGGGGAATTCCAATTCCTGGCAGCGCGCCACCCCGCCGCGCACTTGTAATTCGAGAACGTTCAGAACCCCGACAAACCGGGCCACGAACTCGTTCTTCGGCTCCTCATAAACCTGGCGGGGTGTGCCGATTTGTTCGAGCCGCCCCTTGGAGAAGATGACGATCCGGTCCGCCACCTCCATCGCTTCCTCCTGGTCGTGGGTGACAAAGATGGTGGTCAGTTTCAATTCCTGATGCAGCCGCACCAGCCACTGGCGCAGTTCCTGGCGGATTTGGGCGTCCACGGCGGCGAACGGTTCATCCAGGAGCAGGACGGCGGATTGGGCGGCCAGGGCGCGGGCGATGGCCACCCGCTGGCGCTGGCCGCCGGACAGTTCGTGCGGATAGCGCTTTTCCAGCTTTTGCAGATCGAGGCGGTTGATTAATTCCGCCACCCGCGCCTGAATGCGCGCGGCGCTCCAGTGTTTGACCTTCAGCCCAAAGGCGATGTTCTTGAACACGGTCATGTTTTTGAACAGGGCATAGTTCTGAAAAACGAAACCGATGTTGCGCCTCGGCGCGGGCACGTCGTTGACCGGCGCTCCGCCGATCAGGATGACGCCGGCATCGGGGTTCTCCAGCCCGGCGATCAGCCGCAGGGCGGTCGTCTTGCCGCCGCCGCTGGGCCCCAGCAATGCCACCAACTCGCCGTCGCCGACCGAAAAGCTTACATCGTCCAGGGCCGCCGTTTTGCCAAAGCGCTTGGAAACATTCTTCAGTTCAATGCTCACTTGGAAATAAAAAGATAAGGCTGGGACATTGTGCCTGGGAATGAGCCGGCGTCAACGCAATTGACCCCGCCGCCAGCCGGCGCCTCTTCCGCCTTGGCAGGAGTTCGGTCAAGATTTGCTCTGTCTTTCCCAAATTCCGGTGAGTTGGCGCCCGGAATTTCAATTAATTTTCCCCAGGCTGATTTCGATGGGCCGTCACGCACGGCTTGCGAAGCAGAGACAACGCAAAGCAAGGAGATGACACGCATTCACCCAGCAACGGGGATGACCGCAAGGCCCGTCGTGGCGCCTTGGTCCTGGCCGTGGAGAAAGTCCCGGCCCGGTTCACGGTCTCGGCGGCGCGTGTCTGGCGCGCGACCCATGCGTGAGGTTGATGCTCGCCCTTCGGGAAAAACAGCCAACTTCCAGTGCCTTCGCCCTGACCCGAAGCGTGGCATGAGGAGTGCTTGCGTCAGGCGTTCACCTGAAGGAGGAAAAAGGAGCCGTGTTCGAGATGGAGGGTTGGGCTTCGGCACTCTGAAGGAGACGCGCAATGAAATCGGGTTACAACCAAAAAGGAGTTCCAGACAATGAGAGCCACAGCAATTCTGCCCGGGTGCGGCCTGGGTGTTTTCACGGTTTTTCTGGCCCTGTTGCACGTGGCCCCGGCGCCGGCGCAGAGCATCCCTCAAGGTGTTTCTTTGACATGGGATCCAAGCCCCAGCGTCATGGCGGTGGGTTACGAAGTTTCTTATGGGTTGGCCAGCCGCAACTACACCTCGCAGATCGACGCCGGCACCAATACCAGAATTACCTTGTCCGGCTTGACCCCAGGTCTGACTTATTACTTTGCCGTGCGGGCCTACAATGGCGCCCAGGATCAAAGTCCCTACTCTAACGAGCTGATTGACAGCGTTCCGCCGCTGCCTCTGATTATAAGCCAGCCTATGGCTCGATCCGTCGTTGCCGGAGCGAGGGCCCGTCTTACTGTCAGCGCGACCAGTCCCATCCCGATGTCGTACCAATGGTACTACGACAACGCGCCCTTGCCCGGCGCCACCAACGCCAGGCTGGTTTTGCCTAATGTGAGCGATGCCAACGGAGGCGGTTACACTGTGGTGATTAGCAACAGCTCCGGCAGCGTGACGAGCAGCGTGGCGGCATTGACGGTCATTGATCCGCCGGTGATCCTCAGCCAGCCCGTCGCGCAAAACGTCGGGTTCGGCGGCAGCGCCGTCTTTCAGGCGGTCGTGCGGAGCACGGCGCCGCTGACTTTCCAATGGTATGACGGGGGCGCGGCGATTGCCGCGGGAACGGGGGCGACGCTTGAACTGGCCAATGTCAGCGGTGCCAACGCCGGAAATTATTACGCCATCGTCCAGAATGCCGCCGGTGCCGTGACGAGCGCCAATGCGGCCTTGACCATTACCAATGCCTTCGTGCCGCTGGCGGGCGTGTACAACGGATTGTTCTATCAAACCAACAACGGCGGCCCGGACATTGCCGTGCCAACCTCGGGCATGTTGGGCAACTGCATTGTTGGGACCAACGGCCTTTACAACGCCAAGCTCTATGTGGCCGGTGGCGTTTACCCACTCGCCGGCGTCTTGAATGCGGCCGGCAACGACAGCGAGGTTGTGTCGCGCGCCGCCAAAGGCCTTCCCAACTTCAGCGTTACCTTGAGCCTGGACATGACCGGCTCCAGCAGAACGATCACCGGGCTGGTCGCGAACTTGTCCGCAACCAACCCTTGGACAGCTCCCTTGCTGGCGAACCTGGCCACTAACGCCCTGCCAGTCCCGGCTGGAGAATTCGGCATGCTTCTCCTGCCCCAAGCCGGCGCCGCGAACGCGCCGACGGCCGATGGCAGCAGCTCCATCGTCAGCGGGACCAACGGCATCATCACCCTGGCAGGCTGCCTGGCCGATGAAACGCCCTTTTCACAATCCATCCCCGTATCGCAAACCGGCAACATCCCCTTCTACTGCAGCTTATATGGCGGTTCGGGACTGGCTGAAGGATGGATCAACCTGGCGGGCGGCGTCCCGACTGGCTCGATCACCTGGATTCGCCCGGCTGGCGTCCGCACCGGCCTTGGGTCGCCGCTCGGCTTCACGAACGTCCTGGCGGTTTCGGCTTATTCTTCCGATCTGGCCGGCTTGGCGGGTTGGTGGCCATTTAATGAAGGCTCAGGCACAAACACCATCGACGCGTCCGGCAATGGCAACGAAGGCACGTTGATCAACTCTCCGCTTTGGACAAACGGCGTCATCGGGGACGCCCTTTTCTTCGACACAGCGGCCGGAAGCTATGTCAGCGCGCCTCAACCCCTGGCTTCCGTCTCCAGCCTCACCCTCGCGTTGTGGGCCAGGAGCAGTTCCAGCAACGCCAATCCGTCCGGGACCCTGCTGGAAACCACGGCTCCTTCCTATGGCCTCATTTACTACAATGGCTCTTGCGCCTTCGTGGGCTCTGGAAGAATGTCAAGATGGGCTGACTGGAATAGTCGACTCCCTGACGACGGCCGCTGGCATCACTGGGCAGGCACCTGGAATGGAAGCGCCGGCATTCTTTATATTGATGGCGTGCCCGAGGCCACCAACAGCACCATGACCATGAACGCTCCCGGCTCGATGCTGGAGATCGGCGGACCGGGCACGAATTACTATGGTCCTTATTCCGGCACGATTGACGACGCGCGCATTTACTCCAATGCCTTGTCGCCAGCCGTCATTGGCCAGATTTACAGCAACGGCCTGGCTGGCGCGCCGTAGCCCACCACCCGCCAGACAAAGGGTGAATCCTGGAAAGCAGAAGCGGCATTGCCAGGCCGGCGCGCAAAGCTAAAACCTCATTGCCGCTCGTAAAGGTCTGACCTCGGCCTCTGCTCTTCTTCAAACCCAGAGCCTGAGCAGGTAGCAGCCGGCCAGGCTGGCCAGGCTGACCGCCAGGACGCTTCTCGATGAAGCCAAAGCATGGCGCATCCGCTCCAAGGCATCTTTGACCGCCTCGCTGACCGGACGGCTTTTGACTCCGGTTTTCAGGAGCTTGGCCACGTCAAGCATGCAATTGGACTCGGGAGCGGCGGAAGAAACGCGGGCCGGATCTTCGTCCGGGAGGCCGATCGTGAAGCGGACGGAGGGCTTGAGCACATCCTGGATGGCTTCGACCAGTGCGCGGGTGGTGATGGCGCCGGGATTGGTGACATTATAGATGCCGAACGGGGCGCGAATTTCCCAGAGATCCAGCGCCGCCTTGACGAAATCCTCCAGATGCGAAAGGGAGTTGATCTGGTCATAGACGGTGGCCTGGCGTTGCAGCCGGCTCAGCCAATTGCAAGGTTCGTCCCGCTCGTTGAAAGGCAGCCGGGGACGCCAGAGGTAGCTTTGCCCGATCTCGCGGATCGCTTCCTCGGCCAGCGCCTTGGTTCCGCTGTAAAAATTGCTCGGCGACGTCCGAAACGTAAAATTCGGCTCGTCCAGTTCCGTGAAACCGAGGAATCGCGCCGGCTCCCTTTCATAAAGCTGGCGCAAGTCCGGGCGGCTCAAGTCCGGCTCCGTCCGCAGTGTTTCGTCTTCCAGCACCTTGGCTCCGGAATAGATCTCGCCGGAAGACACATGGCCCCAGGGCGTTTTCGTCATGGAGCAGACCCGCGCAATCATCTGCGGCAAAATGGCGTTGGCCGCCATCATTTTCTCCCGCTCCTCCCGCTGGGCGCTGGCGCCGGCGGGTCCCCGATAGCCGGCCGCGTTGATCAGGAAGACCGGCTTCATCGTCCGAACGTAATCGAACAGGAAATCGAATCGGGAATAATCGAAGGCACGGCGGGTGAGGGGAATAAATGAATGTCCCCGCCGCCGCAGTTCGCTCGCAAAAGCTCGCCCAATGAACCCGCTTGCGCCTAGCAGCAAAATCATACGTGTCCTACAAGCCGACTTCCGCCCTGAATTTGGCCGCAACTATTGTGCCATAATGTAGCAGGCCGGCTGCAGTCATTGAAAATTGCCTGATGTATGTAGCTACAAGGCAATAAATTAGGGATTATAACTAGCTTTGACAGGCCTCCCTTGCGTTCCCGGCGCAGGCGGTCATCTAAGCTCAAAAGTGTAAAGCCCACCGACAGGCCTTTGACACATTCTGTCAATGAGACAGGCGAAGGAACAGAACCAATATGCCAATCAATCCAACCCCACTTCCAAATCCGGTCAGCACCAGAGCCTTGTGGTGTTTGAGTATCTCGCCGACAATCGCGTGCGTGGCGAGGAAAACAAAGCCGCCGCCCGCGTGCGCCAGCGCGATGGAAACCCAGAACCCTGAGGCGTTGGGGAACACGAACCAGCCCAGCACCCCGCCCAGCAGGGTCGTGGATTCCACCGCCAGCACGCGCCAGAGGATTCCCTTGGCGGCCAGGCCGGCGCCGCGCAACAAGGCGCCCAAGGCCAGCCCCTCCGGAATCTTATGCACGCACACGGCGAGGATGATCGAAAAATTGACCACCCGGCCGGATGCCGGGGAGGCGGCGTTGGCTTGGCTGCCGGCGGAGATGCCCAGTCCATCGACGGTGCAGTGGATGGCCAGCGCCAGCATCATGGCCGAGGCAATTTCGCTGAAGTGGTGCGTTGTGGCCTCATCGAAATGGCTGGCGGCGCAGGCCGGGCAAACATGGAAAATGTACCTGCTGATGATGGCAAAGACGGCGTAACCGGAGGCCAGGGCGAGCAACAATTGCCACCAACTCAGGTCCTCAACCGCTTCCGGCAGAATGGCAAAGAGCGTCACCCCCAGCAACGTGCCGGCGCCCAGGCTGATCAGGGCGCACAACCTCTTGTGCGATGTGCCCACCAGCGCGCCGAGCGTGCCGCCGCCCATGGCCAGCGCGAAGGCCAGCGCCACGTATCCGAGAGAGGAATCTCCTTTCACCGCCGCCTTTCCCTCATTTGCCTTTGCCGTCCCGCAGGAAGGTGGCCAGGTGCCGGGGATGCTCATGCCAGAACCGGACCAGCCTGGAGAAGACCCGCAAGGTCTCCGGCTTGAGATGGTGCTCGATGGCTTCGACCTCCTGCTGCACCGTCTCCGCGCTCACCCCCAGCAACCGCAGCAGCTCGGCCAGCGTTTGATGGCGCACCTTGATGTGGTTGGCCACGGCGCGGCCTTGCGGCGTCAGGGTGAAGCCGCGGTACTTCTCATAATTGACATATCCGCGCTTGGCCAGCCGGCGCACCATGTTGGAGACGGCCGAGCGGCTCAAATCCAGCGACGCCGCCATGTCCGAGACGCGGGCATACCCCTTCAAATCGACCAATTCCTGCATCCGCTCCAGATGGTCTTCGGTGGAGTCGGACCGGATTTGGCCGGTGACCGTTGCGTGCTTCAAATTCGCGCTCACCGGGATCTTTTAGCAGGCCGGCCTCGCAAAGGCGAGCATTCCAGATCACGCCCCCCAGCCTCAAACGCGGCATGGCATGGCGGCGGCCCCCGCCGCCGCCATGCGGCCCATCCCACCCCCGCCTAAATCACCTCATGCCGCCGCCCTTTCCAGCAGACCCTCGGTCCGCCGGCGAATTTGTTCCTGGCGGGTCTCCTGCCGCCGCGCGGCGCAGACCTTTTCCTCCAGCAACACCGGGAAAACGAGCAGCGGGAAAGGCGTGATCCACGCCAAACCGGCCGCCTCGTTGGCGGCGCGCCGCACCCCGGCGCGCTGGGCCGGATCGGCGGCGGCGCCGAGCAAGGGCTGCACCAGCCGCTCCTTCAATTGCTCCAGCTCGCGTTCGAGCGCCCCCCGAAACGGCACGGGGGCGATGGGCCCCGCCTCGAACCGGGTTTCGGCCTCGAACCGTGTTAGAATTTTGCCGTATTGCTGTCTCATCTTTCCTTTCCTGACTGTCTGCCAGTCCACCTCGTTGGCCAGAAAACGAAAAACCCACGATTGACTGGCAATCGTGGGTTCAACATCTGTTTTCTGGCCTTAGAAAATTGCCTCCACGTTGCCGGCGGGCCGGACGGCGCGCCACATGGCAATCGCTCCGCACGAGCCGTGGCCGCGCACGCTAGTCTGAACTTGCAGTGTCCTGTTCATTTACAACCTTCTCATTAAACCATATCCCTGTCCTGTTGTCAAGGCCGGGCGGATTTCCCTTGTCCCCACGGGGCGCCGTGCTACCTTGCCCCTGTGAGCAATGTCCAGACAAGCGGCAGCAAACCATTGAAGATGGTCACCTGCGGCCGCTGCAAGGCCAAGACGTTCATCTCGGGCGACCTGGCTCCCTTCGCCGTCGAGCCTTGCAAGAAATGCGGCCACCCCGTCATGTTGCCCGTCATGCTGCGCAACTTCGAGCTGCTCTCCATCATCGCCTCCGGCGGCATGGGCACCGTCTATACCGCTCACGACGTCAAGCTGGACCGCGAGGTGGCGCTGAAAATGATGAAGCGCGAAATCGCGGCCGATCCGGAAAGCGTGCAGGCCTTTGGCCGCGAGGCCCGCGCCGCCGCCGCCCTCAATCACACCAACATCATCCACGTTTATAGTTTTGACGAGTACGAAGGCCAGCCCTACCTGGTCATGGAGCTGGCCGACCAGGGCAGCCTGGACCAACGCATCGAAAGCGAGGGCCAGGTGCCGGAGTTGGACGTGCTGGACGTCGGGATTAAAATGGCCTCGGCCCTGGCCTCCGCCCTCAAGCACAACCTCCTGCACCGCGACATCAAACCCGGCAATATCCTCTACAACGCCGAGGGCGAACCGAAACTGATTGATTTTGGCCTGGTGCGCGCCGCCGAGGCCAGCAACACGTGGGAGGAACACGTCTGGGGCACTGTCTATTACGTCGCCCCGGAAAAAATCGAGCGCCGGGGGGAGGATTTCCATTCCGACATGTACAGCCTGGGCGGCACGCTCTATCACGCGCTGACCGGGCGTGTGCCATTCGAAGCCCCCACCGTCGAGGAAATTGTCGCCGCCCATGTCCATACGCCCCTGACGCCGCCCGACCAGGTGTTGGTGGGTATCTCAGGACTGACCAGCGAGGCCCTGGTGCGCGCCATGGCCAAGCAGCCGGCCGACCGTTTCAAAGATTACGAGGAAATGCAGATGGCGCTGGAGGCGGCCCGCAGCCAGTTGCTCGTGCAACAAGTGCGCGAAACCGGCCAGGCGTCGCCCAACAAAAGCTGGTGGCGCAAAAGAAAGTAAGGCCCGCTCCCGCTATTTGGTTGCCGGGGCTGGGTTCGCAGGGGGGGCAGAGTGCGCCTTTCTGGGCTTTGGTTCCCCGACGTTCACGGTGTTGGCCACCCAATTGCCGGATTCATCCTGGTGTTCCCTGCCGAATACGCTCAGTCCCGCCGTCAGGTCCGCCAATTGGGCAGGCTGGCGATCCTTTGAAAAAACCCGCGTGTCGGACGTGCAATGGAGGATTTGCGAAGTCCCGTTGGTCAGGGCGATGGTGAGGGTTTTGGCATCGTTGTCCACGCTGGCGATTTTGCCAACATAATTCTTGCCTTTCGGCTTGGCGGCGGCGGCCGGTTTGTTGGTGCTGGACGTGGCGGCCTCGGCCTGCGCCTGGGCCGCAAAAGCGGCCAGGGTCGCGGCAGTCACAAGAACGAGGCAAACATGGGTGAAGGATTTCATAGTCTTTCTATTAGTTGATTGGATATTTGTTCCGAGAACAGAGGGCGTGATAGCAAAGGGCGGTCCCCCTGACAAGCACCTTTTTGAGCCCTATTCCGGCGGCATGGGTGGCAGCGGGACATCCGGCGGCAGAGGCGGCAAGGGCGGCAAGGGCGGCCTGACGGCGCCATCACGGAATCCGGGCCGCCGAGGCGCGGCGTGGGTGGGAGGCGGCGCAGGCGCTGCCGGCGCCGACTCCAAGGCGGGGAGCGAAGACGACGCCCCCAGGGACGGCGGCCAGGGAGGCAGATTCAGAATATCCAGGGGATCGGACGACGCCGGTTCCTTCTCCGGCACGACGGGCCCCGGCGGAAGGAGGTTCGGCGGTTGGGTGGCTTCTCCCGTCCCGTCTTCCGATGGCTCTCCGGACCCTGAATTTGCAGCTAAAAGGACCAGGTCGCGCAACCGCGGTGATGCGACTCTGAGCTGCCCGGGCTTTGAATGACCGGGTATCTCACTCCCTGGATTTTGGACGAAAGCGATCAAGTCGGTGAATTCCTCCAGGGAAAGGCCGGTCTGCAGGCCCTCGGGCATGAGGGAGATCTGGCTGATTTTCCGGCTCTTGATCCTGGACTTTTGCAGGACGTTTGTCATCCCCAAGCTGTCGATCACCATCACCGTGTCGGGCGTCTCCGAGCGGACGATCCCGGAGCAATCCTCCTCCTCGTCTGTCATGTAAAAAAACACCTGTTGGTAGCCGTCCAATATCACCTTGGAGGGATAGAGCACCGACTCGATGATTTGGGCGCGGCTTTGCCGGGTGGCGATGCCGGTCAGTTCCGGGCCGATGTGGCCGCCCTCGCCGTTGACGGCGTGGCACCGCACGCAGTTCGGGCCATTGGGATCCAGGAATATTTGGCGGCCGCGCCGCGCGTTGCCGAAATGGGCGAGGACGAACTTCTGATACTCCGGCACCGGCCTGACTTTGACCTTGAACAACCGGCCCTTTTTCGCGGCGGCGGAAGCCTGATAGATTTGCCGCAGGCTGGCAATCGTGTCGTCGGGCAGGCTGTCGGCGGAGGCCAGCCGCGCCTCAATCCGCGGCAGGGCCGCCTCGCGCAGGCTCGTCACCGCCGTCCGGCACTGGGATCGGACCGCCAAGTTTTTCGAAGCCAGCCCGTCCAAATAAACGTCCAGGGCGGCCAGGTCCGGCATGCGCGACAGCGCCTGGATGGCGGAGGTGGCCAGGCGGCTGTCGGCGCTGAGTTTGATCAAGCGCGGCACCGCCGCCCTGGCCTTCAACGCGCCCAGCGCCTCGGCCGATTTCTGCTGGACATCCACGGACGGATTGTCCAACCCCGGCATGAACTGTGTGATGGCCGCGTCCCCGCCGATGCCAAGCAAGGCCTCGTAGGCGGCTTGTCGCAGGTCGGCGTTGGAGCCGGCCAGGCTCTTGCCCACAATGGGCGCGGTCCGGGACAGTTTCTTTTCGCCAAAACATCGAAGCAACTTCACCAGGATTGGGTCATTGGCCGGATGTTCCGACAGCCGGACCAAATCGTCGTCGAAGTTGCTGCCATTCATTTTCCGCGCATAGTCAATCGCGGCCTCGAGCAGGGGCAGCGGGGCATGCGGGTCTTTGAGGATGGAACCGATCATGGCCCGGCTGTCCGCGTCGTTCTGCGGCGGCAGGGCCGACAGGATTTGGGCGCGCAACGTCACGTTGGTTTCGTGCTCGAACATGTTCCGCAGCATGCCGGCGGCGCCGGGATCATGGGAAAGGCGCAGCCAATCCAAGACAATCTGGCGCACGGCCGGCTGCGGGTCCGGCAGGACTTGGCGCATGGCGGCGGCGACGGCGGGGGAGCCTTCCCACTTCTGGGTTTTTGGGGGGGGCGCGCCCATGACGGGCATGGTGTTCCACCAATCGCCGTTCCAGGGCGGCGCCTTGAGATAAAGGCTGGACAACAGATTCAACACATTGGTGCGCGGCCCCGTCGGGATGCCCGGCTTGGCGAGGAAGGCGCCGAGGGCGTTGATCAGGCCCATGTCGTATGTCTCGCGCGTGGCGAAGAAAACTCCTTCGCGGATCTCCGGCTTGGGGCTGGCAAAACCTTCCACAATTTGCGGCCAGGCCCCGGCATCGGACAAGCCGATGCGGTTGAGCGCCTTGAAGGCGGCGTAGCGGGCAAAGAGGTCATTTTGCGCCAGGGCCTGTTGCAGGGGCCGCACCGCCGCGCGGTCGCCAATGCGCCCCAGGGCGGTCGCGGCGCGGAACCGCAGCGCGGCGTTGGTGCTGTCAAGCATCGCGACCAGCGGGCGCGCCGCGTCCCTGGCCTGGCGCGTCCCCAGCTCGCGCGCCGCCTGCGCCTGCACCGTCGCCTCCTTCTCCCTCAAGGCGGAGAGGATGGCCCGGTGCTTCCTTTTGCCGCCATCAATGGCGTCCAGGGCCCAGATGGCCGACCATCGGGCGCAGGGCGGCGCCTTGCGGTTTTTGACCAGGGCGGCCAGCTTCCCTTCGCTTTCCCGGCCGCGGTCGGCCAGGCGCCGTTGCGCGACCATGCGCACGCTGTAGGAGGGATGCGACAAGGCCTTCACCAGTTCCCCCGTTGAAGCCTTGAATTTGCGGCCCATGGCGGCATCGACATACCAATCCGGCTTGGGCGCAGCCAGGGACTTGTTGGTATAGGTGAACTTGAAAAGCCGCCCCAGGATTTCACTGCGTTTCCAGCCGGACAACCCCCAGTCGGTGACGTACAAGCTCATGCCGTCGGGAGCGACCGTGATGCCCACCGGCTTGAAACCTGTCAAGTGGAAGAAATCATCTATAAAACCTTTGCTGGTGATCGGGCTGCCGGAGCCGTCGAGGCGGGCCACAAAATCGTAGGTGCTCCCCGTGCGTTTCACGATGACCCGCTCAACGGCATCCCCCGCCCAATCGCACAGGAAAAGGTTGCCGCGGTACTCCGGCGGCAGCGCGTCTTCGTTGTAGCACAGCGCCCCCGTCGGAGCGCCCCCCGCGCCGCCGTAATCGGTCATCATCCACAGCGTGTAGGGCCGGCGCGGCTTGAAATCGAACGGATACCCGTAATAGCCGCCGTCCACCATGTGGCTCAGGCGCGTCCACCACCCCCCGCCGTCGTCCGTGTTGTCCAGCGTAAACATCTCGTCTTCCGGCGTAATGGCCACTTCCAGGTGATTGCGCGTCCCCGTGCAATACACCTCCAGCCCCGTGCCATCCGGCCGCATCCGGTATATCCCCCCGCGCATCTCCAGCTTCCGCCCATCCGTCCCCACCGCCCCCAGAATCCCCTTGTCCCCAGTGCTGATGTAAAAGTAGCCATCCATCGCCAGTCGGAGGCCCGAGGGAATGTGATCGTTGAACGTCGGCAGCCACGGATGCGGATTGTCGCTGGCGATCAAATCCACGCGGTGGACGCCCACCCCGTCCTGGTCATCGAAGACGCTGAACTTCGGCGTATGATGCACATAGAGCTTTCCGTCCAGGTACTGCAGGCCGAAAACGGCGTAAAGATTGGTTGCAAACACCTGGATCTTGCCGTCGGGATGGATGCAGACGATCCGGTCCCCCGGCTTGTCGGTGGGGCTGCCCATGTCGTTGGGATCTTCGCCCATGAAAATCCGCCCATCAGGCGAGCAGCAGATTACGGACGGGGCCTGAATGGCCGGGGCCTGCGCCACAACTTCCGCCCGCCACCCCTGGGCGCACTTGAACACCGTCGCACTGGTTGGCAAGCCCACGGTCGCATTCGTCGCGCGGCCTCCAATCGCCTTGGGTGCCGCGCGCACCGTCGCGTTGGTTGCGCGGCCCGCAATTGCGTTGGTCGCGCCGGCCCGGGCCCCGACGGCGCAGGATAGCAGCAGCGCCAAACCTATGAGGAGACTGCTCAAGAGTAATCGATCCAGTCTCCTCCATTCCCAGCCCTTTGGAAAGCTAATTCCGGCGCCTAAGGGGTCAAACCGTACTTTTGCACATTTCCGTTGACCTTTGTTGAGAGCTTTGAAAGACTTGGCCCATGCCCAGACTGATGCGCGTCGAGTATGCCGGGGCCATTTACCACGTCCTGAGCCGGGGCGATCGCAAGAAAGCCATTTTCCTCGATGACGTGGACCGGCAGGATTTCCTCAAGACCCTGGCCGAAACCTGTCAGAAGACCGGTTTTGAGGTTCACG
>Ga0326727_10004133_pt1 | contig 44400 bp, 33 predicted proteins | sample MB2enrmetagenome_FD_207643 | JGI IMG/M metagenome (GOLD analysis project Ga0326727, IMG submission 207643) | Lab enriched peat soil microbial communities from McLean, Ithaca, NY, United States - MB29MY | ecosystem: Environmental > Terrestrial > Soil > Wetlands > Peat | place: USA: New York... | reverse complement strand
TTGCCCGGGGCTCATCGCGGAGCGATGTCTTGAAGGTAGCCGTGTGGCTTCAGCCCACGGGTGGCGCGCCCCGAATCAGTGTTGCGTCGCGGAGCGACGCCTGCTACACCCAGCGCGTTCACGCAACTATGGCCGATACCTTCACCAGTCTCCACTACCACGTTGTCCTCAGCACCAAAGGCCGCGAGCCCTGGCTGCGGCTGGACATGCAGGAGGATCGACAAGGCAAGCCAGGCCTTTGAGTTTCTTCTTGATTCGCGCATCCTTCTCCCCGCAGGCTCGCTGGAAACAAGAACCTGCTATGAGTGAATGGACACGACGCGACTTCACCAAGAGTGTAATCCTGGCCGGGGCGACGACTGCGCTTGGGGCTGCTCGCGCGGCCGGGGCGGGCGATCGCGTGCGGCTGGGCTGTATCGGCCTGGGCAACCGTGGCGACCAGGTCCTGGATGCCTTTTTGAAGCAGCCCGACGTCGAGGTGGCAGCCGTTTCGGACCTGTCGCAGGCCTACATGGACTTTGCCGCCAGGAAGGCCGGCACGTCGCCGCGGCAATTCAGGGACTACCGGCGCATGCTCGAACTCAAAGACCTGGACGCCGTCGTCATCGCCACGCCCGACCATTGGCACGCCTTGCAGACCATCCAGGCATGCCAGGCGGGCAAAGATGTCTATGTGGAAAAGCCGCTGTCGCTCAGCGTGATGGAGGGCCGGCGGATGGTCGAGGCGGTCCGGCGGCACGGGCGGGTCTGCCAGGTGGGCATCCATCGGCGCTCGGCGCCGGTCTGCCAGGAAGCCACCGAGTTCGTCCGCAAAGGCGGACTGGGCAAAGTGACGGCGGCGCGCGCCTTCCACATCCACAACGAATGGCCGGCCGGGATTGGCAATCCGCCGGACACAGACCCGCCCGCGGACTTTGATTGGGATGCGTGGCTTGGTCCGGCTCCGCGGAGGCCCTACAATAAGAACCGCACCTTTTACCGTTTCCGATGGTTCTACGATTACAGCGGCGGCCAGGTCACCAACTTTGGTGTGCATTACCTGGATTTCATTCAGTGGGCGCTGGGCGCCCAGGCGCCACTCTCGGTTGCCGCCCTGGGCGGCAAGACGGCCGAAATGAAGGACAACCGGGAGATACCCGACACCCTCGAGGCGATCTGGCAGTATCCCAGGGGCACCCTCGTCACCTTTTCCCAGTTCAACGCGACGGCCGCGCCGTGGAGTCTGCCCGGTTGCGAACTTGAGTTGCGCGGCACTTTGGGCACCCTTTATCTTCATGGCGACGGCTACGAGGTCGTCGCAGACCCGATTTCACAAGATGAATTCCCCGCCCTCTCGCCCCTGACCCGCCAGCAAGACTCCCGCTACCGCAAGGATGCCAAGCCGCAAATCGAGTCCAGGAGGGTCCGCGGTTCCTCCAGCTCCGACACCGCCCCTCACGCCCGCAACTTCCTGGATTGCGTCAAAAGCCGGGCCAAGTGCAATTGCGACATCGAGATCGGCCATCGCAGCACCAGTGCCACGCTCTTGGCCAACATCGCCTTCAAGACCCGCAGCGTCCTGGACTGGGACGCCCAGGCCGAGCACTTCCCCCATCATCCCGAGGCAAACAGACTCCTCAGATACCAATACCGCGCCCCGTACCGCTTTCCTGAAAAAGTGTAGCGCCAGGGGAAGACGGATTTCCAAGGACTGCCGGGGAGAAGGTTCGCAAGGTGGTATGCCTTGGGCAGCCTGTGGTTTTGGTGTGGCATTGCGGCAACAGGTGTGATTAGACTGGGCCATGGCAGAAAAGAGCCTGAATAGTCTTCCGCGCGACGTGCGGGCGCTCTATACCAAGGGCAATGAAGCCCTGGCCCGCGAGAATATAGACTATGCAATTGACCTGTTCAACCGGGTCCTGGTGAGGGAGCCGGGTTTCTACGAGTGCCGCAAGGCCCTTCGGATCGCCCAGTTGCGCCGCTCGGCCAGCAGCGGCAGGGGGTTCTTCAAGAAAATGATCAGCGGAGCCAGTTCCTCGCCGCTGGTCGCCAAAGGCCAACTGGCCTTGCATACCGATCCCGCGGCGGCGCTGCAAATCGCCGAGCAAGTCCTCAACAACGACCCCAACAGCTCGGCGGCGCACAGGTTGATTGTGGACGCTGCCACCACCCTCCAACTGCCGCGCACGGCCGTCCTGTCGCTCGAGCTCCTGGCCAAGTTCTCGCCTCGAGACAAGGACGTGGCCATCAAGCTGGCCAATGCGCTGGCCGAGATCGGAGAGGCCCGGCACGGCGAACGCGTCCTGATCGAAATGTGCCGGCTCTTCCCGCGCGACTCCGAACTGGCGCAGGCCCTCAAGGATGTCTCGGCCCGCAAAACCCTCGACGAAGGCGGGTATGAGGCCCTGGCCGACGGCTCCGGCTCCTATCGCGACATTCTGAAGGACAAGGAAGAGGCGATCTCGCTCGAGCAGGAGAACCGCCAGGTCAAGACTGACGATGTTGCCGCGCGGCTCATCGGGGAATACGAGGCGCGGCTCTCCAAGGAGCCCAATGACCCCAAGCTCCTGCGCTCCCTGGCCGAGCTTCATACGCAGAAAAACCAGTTCGACGCCGCGCTGGGCTATTACGACCGGCTCAAAAAAACCAGCCTCGGCAGCGATGCGTCGCTGGACTGCGCCATCGCGGAAACCGTCGCGCGCAAATACGATTGGCAGATTTCCCAGCTCGACCCCGCCGCCCCCGATTCTGCCGAACAGACGGCGGCCCTTCAGGCCGAAAAGCGGGCTTACCAATTGGCCGAGTGCCGGAAACGGGTCGAGCGGTTCCCCACCGACCTGCAATTCCGCTTCGAGTTGGGCCAACTCTATTTTGAGGCCGGCAACACCGCCGAGGCCATCCAGGAGTTCCAAAAGGCCCAGAACAACCCGCACAAACGCATCGCCGCGATGAATCTCCTGGGCCAGTGTTTTGCCAGGCGAAAGGCGACCTGCGACCTGGCCGTCCGCACCTTCCAGAACGCCCTCAAGGAAAAGCCGGTGTTCGACGAGGAGAAAAAGGAATTAATTTACAACCTCGGCTGTGTTCTGGAGAGCATGGGCAAGAAAGAGGAGGCCATGGAACAGTTCAAACTCATCTACGAAGTGGACATCGGCTACAAGGACGTCATGGCCAAAGTCAGTGCCTTCTTTTCCGCCCAGGAGTGAACGCCCGCTCTATGGATCGGTCGAGCTGCGTGAATATGAAACAGACGGCATTGGCGGTCCTCCTCCTTGGGATTACCCTGGTCTGGGCGCCGGCGGCTGGGCCGGCTCCAACCGGCGGCATCCAGGTGTACGCTGAGAATCCATTCTACTGGGAATACCAGGGCAAACCGGTGCTGCTCCTGGGCGGGTCTTCGGCGCCAAAAGGCGGGCTTAACGATGAGGGAATGTTCCTCTGGCCGGACGTTGCCGGCAGTCTGGACAAACTGGCGTCGGCCGGAGGCAATTATACGCGGTGTCTTATGTCGGGGCGCTTGCGTGGCCAGCCGCTCTGGCCCTTCTTGAACGCAGACGGGCGTTTTGACCTGGATCGCTGGGACGAGAACTACTGGCGTTGCCTCGAGAGCTTTCTGGCGGAGACCAAGAGACGCGGGATCATTACCGACATCGAGTTGTGGGCCACCTTTGATTACGCGCGCCTGCCCTGGACCAGGAACCCTTTCAATCCAATCAATAATCGCAATTATACCGCTCAAGAGACCGGCCTTCCCGCCGAGGTCAACAGCCATCCCTGTTTGGCCGAGAATGCGTTTTACCTCACGGCGCCGGACGAAGGAAAAATCCCGGCGGTGCTCAGATATCAACAGCGCTTTGTGGATAAGGTCCTCTCTTATACGCTCCAGTACGACAACGTTTTGTACTGCATGGACAATGAAACCGGGGGCAGTCCTGCCTGGGGCGCGTATTGGGCCCGCTACCTCCGAAACGCCGCGGCCAGGGCCGGAAAGAAGGTCTGCATCACCGAGATGTTCGAGGCCCATGACCTCGATCACCCCTCCTACCGCAACGTTACCGATTACCCTCAAACCTACGACTTCATCGAGATTTCCCAGAACAACCACCAATCGGGCCAGACCCATTTTGACAAGGTCCAAGCTCTGCGGCAACGCATCCTCACGGCGCCCCGTCCGCTGACCAACGTCAAAATATACGGCAGCGACGGGGGCGGGTTGTTCGGTACGAGCCGGGAGGCGACGGAACGGTTCTGGCGAAACATCTTCGCCGGTTGTGCCTCGGCTCGTTTCCACGAAAAGCACCTCGGGGACAGCGCACTGGCCCAACGCATGGTGCGTAGCGCGCGAGAGGTCACCAGTGCCTTCGATCTCTTTCACTGCGCGCCACATAGTGAGCTTTTGGCAGACCGTGCGCCCAACCAAGCCTACTGTCTGGCCAACCCGGGCAAAGAGTATGTGATTTATTTCCCGTCGGCCGCCCGAGTCCAACTCCATACCCCGGGGCTCGAAGGCGAGGCTGAACTGCGCTGGTACGACATCCAACGCGGGACCTTCATGGAACCGACTCGGGTCCGGGGTCAGAGGCCCATTGCCCTGTCCACGCCGGGCGAGGGTCAGTGGGCGGTCCTGGTTCGGGCCTTGCGGTAGAACTGCCGAACCCGCGCCAGCTTTGACTGGCGTGAAATGACCTTGGCTGCCATACTTCCACCAATGACTATGATCAATCTTAAGGAACTGGAGGCCTGGTTTGTCACCGGGAGCCAGCATTTGTATGGTCCGAAAACTCTGAAACAGGTGGCGGCCAACTCCCAGGAGATCGCTGGGACCCTCGATGCGTCGCCTGGGATTCCGGTGAAAGTGGTTTTCAAACCGGTCGTCACGACGCCCGGCCAGGCCACGGCGCTGTGCCAGGAGGCGAACCTCGAGCCCAGGTGCATCGGCCTGATTACCTGGTGCCATACCTTTTCGCCGTCGAAGATGTGGATCCACGGTCTGAAGCTGCTGCGCAAGCCCTTGGCGCATCTGCATACGCAGCACAACCGCGATATTCCGTGGGAGTCCATCGACATGGATTTCATGAACCTCAACCAGGCGGCCCATGGGGACCGCGAGCACGGCTTCATCATGAGCCGGATGCGGCTCGAGCGCAAAGTGGTGGCCGGTTACTGGCAGGACCCGGCGGTCCAGGCGCAACTGGGGGCCTGGGGCCGGGCGGCGGCGGCGTGGAACGACTGGCAGGGGGCCAAGTTCTGCCGTTTCGGGGACAACATGCGCGAGGTGGCCGTGACCGAAGGGGACAAGGTCTCAGCGCAGCTCCAGTTCGGGTACTCGGTCAACGGCTACGGGGTGGGTGAGCTTGCCAAGTGTGTGAAGGAGGCGGGAGAGGCGGACATCGCGCGGCTGCTCGAGCAATACAAAGCGGCTTACGTGATGGGCCCCGGCTTGCAGCCAGGCGGCGCTGCCGCAGCGGCGCTGCGCGAAGGGGCGCGGATCGAGGCCGGCTTGCGGGCCTTCCTGAGCGCCGGCGGTTTCAAAGGTTTCACCACCACGTTCGAGGACCTGCACAACCTCGAGCAATTGCCGGGCCTGGCGGTCCAACGTCTCATGGCCGAGGGCTACGGGTTCGGGGCCGAAGGCGACTGGAAGACCTGCGCCCTGGTGCGCGCGCTCAAGGTCATGGCCAGCGGTTTGAAAGGGGGCACCTCTTTCATGGAAGACTACACCTATCACTTGAACCCGAGACGGATGACGGTGCTGGGCGCGCACATGCTGGAGATTTGTCCGAGCATCGCGGGACGCAAACCCGCCCTCGAGGTCCATCCCCTGAGCATCGGCGGCAAGGCCGACCCGGTGCGCTTGGTCTTCGAGGCCGCGCCAGGGCCGGCCCTCAACGCCTCCATTCTGGACCTTGGCAATCGCTTCCGCCTCGTGGTCAACGAAGTCGAAGTCGTGGCCCCGGAGAAACCGCTGCCCAAGCTGCCCGTGGCGCGGGCGATGTGGATTCCCAAGCCCAATCTGCCGGTTGCCGCAGCGGCCTGGATTTACGCCGGCGGCGCGCACCACACGGCCTTCAGCCAGGCGGTGACGACCGAGATGATGGAGGACTTCGCCGCCATGGCCGGAGTCGAGTTGGCGGTCATCGACCAAAACACCCAACTGCGCCGGTTCAAGCAGGAGTTGAACTGGAACGAAGTCTATTATGCCCTGCGCAAGGGCTGGAATTCGTAAGCCTAGTCAATTGTCCAAAGCGTCAGCGAGTCCTGGTCCTTGATGAGAAGGCGATTGCCGGCCAGCACGGGGTAGGCGTAGGTCTGCTTGTCGGCAACCTTAATGCTCGCCAGTTCAGTGTACTGCTTGTCGCTGGGTTCAAAGGCGACCAGTGTGGACTTGGAGGTCAACCCGAGCAGGACAGAGCCGGCGTCGACCACCGAGCCGAACTGGCCGCGCCCGCCGGTCGAGTCGACCCAGTCGGTCTTGCCGGTTTGGGCGTTGAGGCAGAAGAAGTTGCCCCGTTGGGACAGGCCGAATAGGAGGCCGTCCTTGAGCACCGGTGTGTCGAACTGGACGGCGTTGTCGGGATTGCTCCAGAGCTCTTTGGCGGTGAACGAATCCCCCTCCTTCTCGATCTTCACGGCCTTGGCGCCGCGCCCGGAGCCGCAGTAGATGACAGTTTGCCCGTCGACAATCGGCGTGGCGGCATTGTAATTCATGCCCTGCGGCGCAAAGGGGTCCCGCCACAACAGCTTGCCCTCGGCCACGCCCAGGCCCACCACGCTCTTGGCCGTCAGCGTGACGACCATTTTGACGCCGCCGGCCGTCATGAGCACCGGGGAGGCGTAGCCGGGACCCTCGTCGGTCCATTTCCATTTCTGTTCGCCGTTGGCCAGATTGTAGGCGACCATGCCCCCTTGGCTTTCCTTGCCAAGCTGAACGATGCACAGGCCGTCGGTGACGATGGGAGAGGTTGCGGTGTGAAATCGAGGCCACTGCCCGGGAAAGTCGTCCTTCCGCCACTTGACCGCGCCGCTGGCGGCATCCAGGCACGAGACCGTGCCGGAAACGCCCAGCGTGACAACCTTGCCCTCGGCCACGGTGGGCGAACTGCGCGGCCCGCCATGCACCGAGGAGTCCGGTCCGCCAATGGCCGGCACGGCGTACTTGTCCGACCAGATTTCCTTGCCGTTGGCGGCATCCAGACAGCTAACGACCTCGTTGCCCTCCTGGCGCGTGAAGACATAAATCTTGTCGCCGACCAGCGCCGGCGTCGCGTCTCCCGTCCCGACGGTGATCTTCCATTTCTGTGTCAGTTCCTTGGGCCAAGTCTTGGGCGGGGTGAATCCGGCGGCCTTGGCATCGCGATTGGCGCCGCGCCATTGCGGCCAATCCTGCCCCGAGGCCCCGCTCAAGCCGGCCAGGACCAGGCAACCCGCGGCCATCGTCATAATTCGGTTTGTGTTTTTCATAGCAGATGCCTTTCGATTGTTGGGTAGCGAGAATAATCAGTGCGTTCTGGAGGCAGACTACACCCGCATCGCGCGCAGGGAAAGCAAAAAAGATCGACCTACGCAAGGACTACCCGCTTCGGCCCGACCCGCCCGCCGTCAGTGACACTTTGGCTGGGTCTGGTTTTTGGCTTGACTTGGACTGTCCGCCCGATCAAAGATGGCTTTCGATATGAAGGACGTAGTGATGAAAGCGGGCTTGCTGTTGATGCTGGTCTGGCCAACTGTCTCGCCCGCCCAAGTGTTGTCTGCCAACCGCGGGCTTGCCCTAATCGAACTCTCTTCCTCCCTTGACTATCAGCCCGTTTCAGTGACCCCCGCGGCCTTGTCCGCGCCTTTGCCGCTGGACTTGAGCCAAATTCCCAATGGGGGGGTCGTGGTTCAAGGACTGCAAATGAGTTTGACCGCCCAACAGGCCCTCGCCAGCAACGGTTTTGTCGTCGTTGCGGCCGGCCCGCAAACGGACATGGTCGGGGCCTACACCAACCTCTCCGAGAAGTGGATTCCGAATTTCATTACCTCGGATTCCGTTCTGCACCTTTACCATGAGCAATTCGATGAGGTCTTGAAGGCCATCGAGTCCAATGACTTTTTCCCGCAAATCCAGGAGATGTCCGAGACCCTGCTGGCTGGAGCCACGAACGCTTATGCCGCCAACTCGGGCGATTTGCAGGAAGCGGCCCGGCGCAACATGGCCTACTTCAGCGTGGCGTTGAGCCTGCTGGGAGAGGCGGTTGCAGTGCCGGCCCCAGTTGCCGATGTCGTCCAGGCCGAGTTGGCTAACATCAACGCCCATGCCGGCTTCGCGCAGAGCCCGCTTTTTAACTACCAGGTGGATTATAGCCAGTTCATCCCGCGCGGCCACTACACCACCAGCGTAGCGCTGCAGGAGTATTTCCAAGCCATGATGTGGTACGGCCAGATGGCCTTCCTGCTCAAGGGAGGCGACCCCGGCCAGGCCTTGGTTTCAGTGGCCGAGGCGCGCATCCAGACCCTGGCCGCCGCGCTTTTCACGCTCGACCTGGACCAACTGCAGAACGGCGGGCAGGACATTGCCGATATTTGGAACCAGGTCTATGCGGTGACCGCTTTCTTCGTCGGCGTGGCCGACGACCTCACCCCTTATGAGGACAAGATGGCCCTCGAGCAGGTCTTTGGCGCTCAAGTCAGCGTGCAGGCGCTGACCGATGACCCCACGTTCCTGGCACTGCGCAAGGCCCTGGCGGCCATGCCCAGCCCGCAAATCTACGGCGGCACCGGGGATTGCTGGCTCCCGCCCAACGCCACCGCCGCTGACTTGGACAACCTCCTGGACGAGACCAAGGGCACGCGCCTGATGGGCCAGCGCTTCGTCCCGGATTCGTACATGATGCAACAACTGGTCTTCCCCGTGGTCGGCCCTTATACCGGGACTGGGAACCCCTTCACCCTGGTGCAGAGCATGGGCGGCCCAATTCGTGGTTTTCCCCGCGGCTTGGATGTGATGGCCGTGCTCGGCTCAGCGCGGGCGCTGGACATCCTGGATCGCGACGGCGACACCGATTACACAAACTACGACCAAAGCATCAACGCGCTGATCGGCCAGTTCGCATCCTTCAGCACCCAGGACTGGACCCGGAACCTCTACTGGGGCTGGCTTTATACCCTCCAGCCCTTGCTCCAGCCATGCGGCCCCGGCTACCCCGCTTTCATGCAAACCACGGCCTGGCAGGACAAACAACTCCTCACCGCCCTGGCTTCCTGGGCCGAGTTGCGCCACGACACTATCTTGTACGCCAAGCAGAGTTACACCCCGGTTCGCGGCGTTGTCCCCACCCCACAGGACCTCGGCTATGTCGAGCCGGTGCCCGAGCTCTACAACCGGCTCCGCGCCCTGACCCAAATGACCAGCAACGGCCTTGCGAGCATGAACCTGTTGGACTCGACGCAATCGATGCGTCTGGACCTCCTGCAAGACGTGCTGGACCACCTGACCACCATCTCGGTGGGTGAACTCCAAGGCCAAGGCCCGACCGAGGACGACGGGGCCTACATCAGCAGTTTTGCCCAGGTCTTGGCCCCGCTCCAAACCGGCCTTTCCGTCCCGCAAGCCGCCTCCACGACCCTCGTCGCGGACGTCCACACCGATGAGAACACCGGCAACGTCCTCGAGGAGGCTGTGGGCTATGTGAAGCTCCTCGTCGCCGCCTACCAAATCCCCGGCGGACAGATAGTCCTGGGCGCCGGGCCGGTCTTTTCCGCCTACGAATTCAAATGGCCCTTGGCCGAGCGGCTCACAGACGATGCCTGGACGAATCTCCTGGCCGGCGCCGACTGCCCGCCCTTGCCCGACTGGGTTGGAAGTTTCACAGACCCCGTTACCAATTTCTCCAACGCCAACATCTCCGCAACCAATGCGTTGCGCCTCCAACCTCCCTCCTTGTTGGGCGCCAAGGGCGTCCGCCTCCAGTGGCAAGCCCAAGCCGCCCAACGCTATCGCGCCCTTTACTCGGACGACCTGCGCACCTGGCTCCTGCTTGGAACCCCGGTTCTCCCCGGCCAGGCCCAGGCGCAAATCCTCGATCCGGCCGCCCCTTCCACCGGCCGGCGCTTTTACAAGGTCAAACCCGTCCAGTAGCGCCCGAGTAACCAGCCGTCTCGGAATCAGCGTTGGGCGGAGGCGACGGGGCGAGGCAGTGAAACCCATGGCAGACAAGACACAACACCCGCCAACGATTGACCTCGACGGAGCGCGTCTGCGCCCGCTCCAGGCGGCCGACGCTGCCGCGCTGTACGCCTACCTGCGGGATCCCGTCGTTACAGAATTGACAAGCTATCCCGTGGTATCACTACCAATGGTCGAAGCAATCATCGAGCGGTCTCTGAGCCGTTGGGCGGCCGGTGAACCGTCCAAATGGGGGATTGCTCTCCAACGCGATGATCAGCTTGTTGGCACCTGCGGTTTCAACGAGTGGTCCAAGGCACACCGCTGGGCCGAGCTGGGGTTCGACCTGGCGCCAGCTCACTGGGGCAAGGGACTGATGCGCCAAGCCGTGGCCGCAGTGCTTCAGTGGACTTACCGACAAGACCAGGTCAATCGCGTACACGCCTTCGTCAGGGTCGACAACAGGCGGTCGGAGCGCTTGCTTGAGCGCAGCGGGTTTGTGCGTGAGGGCTGTCTGCGGAGTTATCGTTTGTGTCGTGGGCAACCACACGACTTCTACATCTACGGTTTGCTGCGCTCGGATTGGGCGGCAGCCCAACAACTGCGTGCAGGCGACGCGGGGTTCGCGCCTTCCTGTTTCAATGACAGACGACATCACTATCCGCCCGGCCGGTTGCGCTGACCCGGCTGCCGGCCAAGCCCCTCTGCGCGACGGAAACACCCGAAACAGGCAGGTTTTGGCGGTTGACCGCACAGCTCCCGCCTGCCAAGATACGGCCATTATGGGCGGAAGCACAGGAAGCCATTGGTCTAAACCGGCCGCGCCTCCACTTCACTCGACCAGTTAAGTTATGCTCGCTCGAGTCCTCGTGGCGTTCTTGGTGGTGCTTTTGGCCGGGTGCGGCAAGTCAGCCGCTCGCTCGGCGGCCAAAAGCGCACCTGATCAGGCACAAACCGACGCCGTGGTCAACGAACTGACGCAAGTGGTGAGGAAATACGCGGTCGAACAGCGCCGCGCCCCCAAGGTCCTGGATGAGCTCGTAACCAACGGCTATCTGGCTCGAATTCCCAGCGCGCCCGCCGGAAAGAAGTTTGCGATCAACAAAAACCTCCAGGTTTACCTGGCCAACCAATAGAGGGGATATGGTGTTATTCCACGCCCATTGGCGGTCCGCACATCCGAAGCGGACACGCTGCCCACTGGCCGACGCAGGAGCGTCGGCCGGCCCGAGGTCCGCTTCACCCCACGCGTTCACGTTGATCGAGTTGCTGGTGGTGATCGCGATCATTGCCATTCTGGCCGCGCTGCTCCTGCCTGCGCTCGCAAGCGCGAAGGCCCGGGCGCAGAGGCTGCAGTGTGCGTCCCAGATGAAACAGCTTGGACTGGGGTTTACTCTGTTCGCCGCAGATCACGTCAATCAATATCCACCGACGGCCTGGGCGAGCGGGGACTACCAGTACCAACTGTCATGGGACGATTACATCCACCGCTATATCGGCGGGACGGCGCCTGATGCGGACCTGATCGTGGGCATCTCGGGAGGTATTTCTGGCAATTGGACTATTCCAAAGATCCTGAAATGTCCCGCCGACCGCATCGAGATCACGATTCCCTGGGCGGTGTTCGGCCAGCGCAGAACTTACGCTATGAACTACGCCGGCCCGCAGTTCACCCTCACCTCCGCGTCCGCGCCCCTGCCTCCGCCGGATTACGGTATCGGGGTCTATTACGACTTCTATAACACAGCCCCCGGATCGCTTCCAGACTGGGACGCGCGGGGGTATAAGGACACCGTGCCTCAGGACCCCGCAGGGACCATTCTGTTGGTAGAACAACCTGAAGGCGGGAACATCTGCGGCAACGACTGGCCCTCCTTCTGCATGGGTCCCACTGGCCCGGCACAACAAGGCACCTACCCGGAACAAACCCCTTACCAGATCGTCTCCGGCGAGCCACAGAGGTGGGGCGCTTCCACTTATGGGCTTCATGGCGGGCGCTTCAATTATCTTTTTCATGACGGCCACGTGGCGATCCACCGGATCACGGAGACAGTGGGGACCGGCACCACGAATGCTCCCAAAGGGATGTGGACAATGAAACCGGGGGATTGACCCTGACCACCCTCCCCCCCCACCGATCTCAAGAGAGAACATAAAGAACCGCGGAACACGCTTCGAGCGGCAAAGCCGCAACCGAGGAAAAAGATGAACCGCGGATGCCACGGATCATCACGGATTTCTTCTATCCGTGCCATCCGCGAAATCCGTGGTTAAAAAATCTTCGCAGTCTGCGGGCAATCTCGGCTATTGCAATACGCAGAAGAGGCTCTTTTTCCGTATTCCGGGTATTCCGCGGTTGTCAAAGAATCTTAGGCCGGGATTTTGGGGGCGCGCTCCCGGCTTGACGAACGCCCCCTCGCCGCGTGAGTATCTGCGAATGCGTTCCGGCAACAAATGAAAGCGTGTGTCTCATAATAGGGGTCCATGCCAACTTCTCTCACAGTCGAGATTCTCCGCCAGGAGGCCGCCGCCTTCGCGAAAGCTGAATCGAGGTATCACGAGCCGTCGCTGTTCGGTGTGACGGATGGAAAAGCCGTCGGAACGTATTTAGAGCACAAGTTTCAAGCATACCTCCAGACCCGCTACGAATACGCCCGCGGCAGTTCGGCAAAGGGCATCGATTTCCCGGAACTGAATGTGGATGTCAAAGTCACGAGCATCCGCCAACCGCAGTCCTCCTGCCCGTTCGAGAGCGCGCGCCAGAAAATCTATGGTCTCGGCTACTCGCTCCTCGTCTTCGTTTACGACAAGAAGGATGATGCGCAGACGCAAACGGGCCTGCTCGGCATCCAGCACACCCTCTTCGTCGAGAAGGAGCGGACAGCAGACTACCAGATGACCGTTGCCCTGCGACGGATGGTCGAAAACAGGGCGAATCGAGACGACGTCCTCGCTCTTTTCGAGGAGCGCCTTTTGCCTATCGACAGCGCCGAGGCGGAGAGACTGGCCGAGGAAGCACTGCGCAATCCCCCCGAGCTCGGTTACTTGACGATTTCCAATGCACTCCAGTGGAGGCTTCAGTACTCGCGCGTTATCGAGCGGGCAGGAAAGGTGGACGGCATTCTGCGACTTGTGTGAGGACCAACAGCAAGGTTGAGTTTGGGGATTTCCAGACGCCGCTGGCGCTGGCGCGCGAAGTGTCTTCGCTGCTGGTCGCGCAAGGGGTCCAAGCGGATTCAGTGGTGGAGCCGACCTGCGGAGTGGGGGCCTTTCTCGTTGCGGCGGCTGAGGCCTTCCCCAAGGCCCGGCTCTTCGGCTGGGATATCAACTGCGATTATGTCTGCCATTCAGAGGCGGCTTTGGCTCAAGCTGGCGCCGCAGCGCGCGCCAAGTTGGGCCAACAGGACTTTTTCGCGCACGATTGGGAGACGGAGCTTTCAAGCATTCACGGCAGTCTTCTCGTGCTGGGGAATTTGCCGTGGGTCACAAATGCGGCCCTCTCCGCCATGAGCGGCTCAAACCTTCCTGCAAAAGAGAACTTCCTTGGCTTTCGCGGGATCGAAGCCCGCACGGGCAAGTCCAACTTTGACATCTCGGAGTGGATGCTCATGCGTCTGGTGAAGGCGCTTCGCGGACGGGCTGCCACCATCGCGATGCTCTGCAAGACGGGTACCGCTCGGAAGGTTCTGCGCTTCGCGTGGCAGAATGATGGCAGGATCACCAAGGCGTCGCTCCACCTGATTGACGCAAAGAGGCATTTCGGCGCGTCGGTTGACGCCTGCTTATGGGTCGCGCGAACGGGCGAAGCCGGGGCTGCTGAAGCCGACGTTTTCGACGGACTCGCAACCAAGCGCCCTTCGTCAACTGTCGGCCTTGCCGGACAGGATTTGGTTTCCGACATCAAGGCTTATCGCCGGCTCAAGCACTTGGAAGGACTCTGCCCGTATCAGTGGCGTTCCGGCGTGAAACACGACTGCGCGTCCGTCATGGAGTTTTCCCGCGCCAGCGCCTGCACGCTCCGCAACAGGCTCGGCGAGGAGGTCCGCATCGAGCCGGATTACCTGTTCCCATTGCTCAAATGCTCCGACTTGGCAAACGGACGCCTTGAACCGGAACGTTTGGTTCTCGTGACGCAGCGGCGAGTTGGCGAAGACACCGCTGTCATCGCAACCAAAGCTCCACAGACCTGGCGTTATCTCAATTCTCACCGAGGGCTTTTCGAGTCGCGAAAGAGTTCGATCTACAGTGGTCGCGTTCCGTTCGCGCTATTTGGCATCGGTGACTATTCGTTCGCGCCATGGAAGGTGGCGGTATCGGGGTTGCACCGCAGAGCGCGTTTTGCGTTGGTCGGACCGGTGAACGGGAGGCCGGTGCTGTTCGATGATACTTGCTACTTTTTGCCGTTCGAGGATCAGTGTGAGGCGCGAGTCGTAGCCGACATCCTCAACTCGCGGGAATGTCAGATTTTTTTGGCCTCCCTCACTTTTGCCGACTCGAAGCGCCCGGTCACGGTTGAGCTGCTTGGGCGGTTGAACATTCGCGCAATTGCCCAAGATGCAGGTCGGGCTGATGAGTGGTCAGCCTGCCGGAATCGCGGCGTGCGCTACCCGGAGCGGCCGATCTCGACACAAGCCGAGTTTGTGATGGAACCTCCAACGAACTCACGATGAAAGCGGCGATACTATCCCTGTTGCTTTTTCTAGCCGCGTGCTTCGATGCCCCCGCGGCGCCGGAAGGCCGGGTCGTGTTTTGCAGCAACCGCTCCGGCGCCTGGCGGCTGTGGCTCATCCAGGCCGACGGTTCCGGCCTCAGACAACTGACCCGCCAGGACACCGACGACCAGGACGTCGACCCGATGTTCAGCCCGGACGGGAGGTCCGTGCTGTTCACTTCCACGCGGGGCGGCAAGACGGGCATCTGGCGGCTGGCGCTGGAGGGGCTCAAGGCCGAGCGGATTTGCGATGGAGACCAGGCGGAGTGGTCGCCGCAGGGCAAGCAGATCGCCTTCCGGCGCAACGAACGCATCGTCACGCGCGACTTGGCCGCGGGCGCCGAGAAGGTCGTCAGCCCGGAGGATTGGCCGCACTGCTCGGGACCGGCGTGGAGCGCCGATGGCAAGTCCATCGCCTTTGCGGCGCGCTGGCAAGGGGGCAATGGAATCTTCATTGTGCCCAGCGGGGGTGGCAAGCCGGCCAAGGTGTATGATCAGCAGGGCGCCTGCGAACCTCATTGGTCTCCTGAGGGAACGCGGTTGGTCTATGAGACTGAAACCCACATCTGCACGATCAATCCTGACGGCACGAAAAACCGTGTCATCACCCCTTTCGGCGGCGTGCAGCGCTATGCCCGCTACAGCCCCGACGGCAAGTTCCTGGTCTTCTGCCAAGGCGTCTCCGAGCAGGGCCCCTGGGAGTTGTATCTCATTGCCGCAACCGGAGGGACGCCCGCCAAATTGACCGAGGACGGTTCGGACATGTATCCGGATTGGAGATGAAGGCCCTGGCCCATGCCCTCGAAGGGCGATCGGGATGCGTCCCGGCCTGGCTCCTGGCGCTCGCCGTTGGGTTGGCGGCCCCGACGCTCCCGGCGCAGGACGATGGGCCAATGACACGGCTCTTCGACAGCGTCCTCTCTTCGACCGAACCGGCCGAGGAGTTGATCGCCGGGCGGAACCACTGGCGCCAGGTTCCGGAAGAGGATGTCGGCCACCCGTTTTCGGGCGATGCCATATTGCTCAATGACAAGTTGGCGGTGGTGGTGAGAAGGCAGGGCCCAGGCATCGAGGTCTGCTCGAGGATGACAGGCCGGCCCAGGCGCCGGGCTTGGCTGGGACATACCGGGGGTCCCGGTTCATCGTTGGACCCGCCGGATCGGCTGAGGATTGTTCAAAACACAGAGAGCAGCGTCGTCGTGGAGGCGGCCTTCAAGGGCAGCGCAGCGGCTGTGCTGCGCCTGCGCTTGACTACGGGCGAGGCGATTCTCGAGGTTCAATGCGCCGAGGGGGCCGGGTTTGTCGAGGTGCGTTCGCCGGCGCGCTATGTTGTCGTGCCGGATTATTTCGGCGACGATTTGATCTACGGCGGGCGGGGCACTGGCGAGTTTTGGCTCCCCGCGGAGAACTTCTGTCTGAACCTGCTGGAAGGGCAAGAGGCCATGATGATGAGCGTTTGGCAATCCGGCGGACCGGAGGCCTGGCTTGGCTTCACAACCCTGGCGGCGACCGGGGAAAACCCCGGATTGGCCAGCTCGACCCGCGTGCGCTGCCTCAAGGGCAAGAGTCTCTGGCTGGCCTTCCTGGAGTCCCCTGGCCTGTGGCACAGCCGCAGCGGTTTGGCCGAAGACGGTTGGAAGCCGCCGTTTCCTGCGAAGTGGCGGACCACTTTCGCCCGGGGAAATGGGCTGGCCGATTCGTGGGACCTGGACCGCGGCCCCGGCGCGGAGCAGACAGAGGGCGCCCATGCCGGGCCTCTGGTTATCTATCCTCTCGACCGCAGCACAGCCACGCCCCTCACGGCCACCTGTCCGACCGATGTCATGCGAAACACGCTGGGACTCGGCCCGTGCCAGTACATCCTGGCCTGCGAGGGCATGGCGGCAGAGGGTGATCCGACGCCCAACAGCGTGGCGACCTGGGTCGAAAAGCAGTTCGAGCAGAAAAGGCAGAACAAGGCGGGCGATGAGATCAAGGAGCGTCTGGAACAGATGGTCAAGCACGTGGCAGAGGCCAGGGCGAGAATCGAGCGTTACCTGCAATTCGCAGCCCGGCTTCGAGGGGCGTCCGGCCCCAAGCCGGAGTTGTTCTCCGCGATTGCGGACGACATCGAGCGCGCCGCGGCCTCGGGCACGGCCGCGGCGGCCGCCCCGGAGCGCGCCCGGGAGTTGGCCGCCGAGGTGGCCGCGCTCCTCGGCCAGACTAATGCGGTTCCGGCCTGCCAACGCCTGGCCAAGGAAATCCGGGCCATCGGCGCTGCCCAGGACCGGGCGCTGGCCAAGTGCCGGATGAATGTCCGGCGCGCGGGCCAACCCGCTCGGACCCTTGCGGCAACCTCGCCACTGGACAACGGCGCCGGCCAGCAGGTCCTGCGCCTGATAGAACAAGCTCTCCAAAACAAATGAACAACAACAGCAACATCCCAGTGCCATCCCCGCAAAGCAGACTTTCGCCGGGCCTTAACCCGCGTTTGAAAGAGTTTTTGGTTGCGGCCCTGCTTCTTGGGCTTGTCTGCGCCGGGGCGGGCCAGGAGCCGAAGGCGCAGGAAGCGGCCGGGATTGCCGTCCGGTTGTTCGATTGCAATGCGTCGTCCTCGGCGCCGCTGACAAGGGAGGCGCTGCGTGGACGAGCTGGATGGACGGAGGTGGCGGAGGGGGGGGCGACGCATCGTTTCAAAGGGGATGCAGTCCTCATGAATGACGCCATTGCCGTTGCCCTTCGCCCGGGCGCGCCGGGCCTCGAGGTCTATTCGCTGGGGCCCCAAGGGGCGGTTTTGCGGGGAGTGCTGGCGCCGGCCATGGGCGCCGCAGGCGCTACCCTCTCCAGGTTTGGCATTGTCCAAAGCAATGAGGGCGTGGGGGCGGCGGACGTGGAGTTCAGCGCGCAGGACGGGTCCGCGCCGGCCTTGCGGTGTACACTCAAGGCCGGGGAACCGGTTCTCCAGACCGAGGGGCGCGGTGGCGCCGCTGCCCTGCGAGTGGAAGCTCCGTGCCGTTTTGCCGTGCTGCCGGACTTTTTCGCGGATGACATCGTGGTGGACGCCTCCGAACTGCCTGGGAAGGAGGCCGAGTTGCCCGGCGACAACCTGCTGCTCTATCTGCTGCCCGATCGCCAGGCCATCCTGTTGACGGTGGCCAAGACCAGCGAAGAGGATGTGCGGGTCACCCTGTCCGGCCAAGGGGCGGACCGGCGCATGACCGCCTCCGAACTGCGCTATGGCAAGGATGGCAAGATATGGGTGGCTGTCCTGGCCGCTGATGCCATCTGGCACATGCAGAACATTGCACCGCAGCAGGCCGGCCATTTGGTCAAGCTGGATTGGAAGGCGCCCTTTGCCGCCCAATGGCGCACCGATTGGCGGCGGGACAACGGGGTGACGGACAGTTGGGAAATGTTGAACCGGCGAACCGGCGGCCAGTTTGTGAAGTACAGCCCTTCGGGCGGAGCGGACACGATTCCGGCGGATCGGAAGCGGTGGACGACCGTGCTGGGGGAGTTTAATTACCCGTGCTGGCTGGAGCAGGATGGCGCGGCCTGGCTGGAACCGCTCGCCAGTCGGGCCCTCAGGTTTGAGGGGCCGGCACTGGTTTACCCGCTCAACCGCGCGCCGGCGACGGCGCTAGGCACGTTCACTGTGGTCGATGTCCTGCGAAACACCTTGGGCGTCGGACCGTGCGAGTACGTGTTGGACGTGGAAGGCCAGCAATCCCATTACAAGGGCCGGGCTACCTGCTCGGTCAGGGACACCTTGAACCCAATTTACAGCGGCCACGAACAGAAACAGCGCCGGGCCGAAATCGAGCGAACGCTCGAGGAGTTGATGGTCTTCATCCGGCACATTCGCGGGCGCATCGAGGGCTATGTGACCTTCGGCCACGAGACCCTCGGCTACCTGGCGGAACAGAAGCGGGCACACCCCGAACTGGCCGGGCCTCTGGACCAACTCGAGGCGCTCACCCGGGTCATCGATGCCCGCCTGGCTGCGCGGAAGACCGAAATCCAGACGCCGGACGAGGCCGCCAAAATGGTGGAGGAGTTCAAGAAAACCGTCCTGGACTATGACGGCGAGGATGCGCCGGCCAAGTGCCGGCGCTTCACGGAGGCATGGGTGGTCATCGGCGGGAACCAGGATGAACTGGCAGGGGAATGCCGCTGGGCGACGAAAATGCTCCGGCAGAAGGCCGGGCTGCTCACCGCTGCCGACGCGCGAATGGCGGACATCGGCAGGGAACTCCGCCGCCGCAGCCAAATCGTCCTGCGCAACCCCGCAGGTCATGAAGGCGCCCGGCATTGAGACGGAAGGGCCAGCCTTGAAACCGGCGTGTTTGACTCTTGCCCTGGGGGCGCTGCTGCTGGCCGCCTGCAATAGGGGCGCGGCGCCGGCAGCGGATGCCCGGCCCGAAGCTGCTGGCCGCTCGAGCATCACAGGTTCCAACGGCCTCACGATGGTCCTCATCCCCGCCGGACACTTCGTCATGGGCGACGACGAGGGTGAGGCCGATGAAAAGCCCGCGCACAAGGTGAGCGTCAGGGCCTTCTATATGGACGCCCGGGAGGTCACCCAAAGGGCCTACCAGACCCTCATGGAAAGGAACCCTTCCAAAGCTATCGGGCCTGACAGGCCGGTTGAACAGGTGGATTGGTTCCATGCCATCCTCTTCTGCAACATGCGTTCTCTCAAAGAGGGCCTTAAACCCTGTTATTACCCCAAGACCCTGGCCTGCGATTTCGCCGCCGAGGGCTACCGGCTCCCTACCGAGGCCGAATGGGAGTACGCCTGCCGGGCGGGGAGCCGGGGCAAATACTCTTTCGGCGACGACCCCGCCAAGCTCAAGGCCCACGCCTGGTTTAAGGACAATGCCGGGCAAACGACGCATCCGGTCGGACAGAAGGCCCCCAATGCCTGGGGCCTTTACGACCTCTACGGCAATGTCGCCGAGTGGTGCCATGACTTCTACGCCGAGGACTATTACGGCAAGAGCCAAGGCCAGGACCCGCGCGGCCCGGCCACCGGCGACCGCTGCGTGCTGCGCGGCGGAAGCTGGCGGTCCAGCGCCGATGGCTGCCGGTCTGCCTCCCGCAACAGTGAAACCCCTCGCTTCGCCGATGCCTGTTTCGGGTCCGATGCCTGCGGTTTTCGCTGTGTGAGAAAGGCATGGTGAGCGCCCGGGACGCTTGGCCCCCTGCACGTCCAGCCGGCGGGACCGACTACTGGCTGCGTATCACCCTGGTATAGAAGTAGAACCAAAAAGTGTCGCCGAAATTGTGCGCCAGGGCTGGGCGGTCATTGGGGTTGTTGCGGGCGCGGTTGAGGGCTTCGGTAAACTCGCCGAATCGCTGGACGGTTTCGGGACGAATCTGGCGTCCATGGAGATCGACCCGGACGCTGTTGAGCCGCTGGCAGAGGAGGACAGCCTCCTCGATGTGCCGGGGAATGGTTGTGTAGCCAAAATCGTCCAAGCGCCCGAGTTGCTTGGCCAGGCGGTCCACGTCGCGGGTCACGAGGTAGTGCGCCAGCAAGTATTCGAAAGCCATCTGGTTTGGCGGAACGGAGTGGAGCAGTTGCTGCAACAGAGACTCGGTCGGCACTCCGTCATGAGGCAGGTCCGTAGTCACCATCCGCGACCGGATAAGGGCCAGGGCCTTGTCATCGGGCGAACGAGGGCCGTTGTCGAGGTCGCGAAGGCAGGCGGCGGCCCAGGTCCCTTGGAAGGGCGCCTCTGCCAGGAGGTTGAGGAAGACGCGGGCCGCCTGGGGACGGTTTTTGAGAATATTGATTCGGGCGAGCAAGCGGAGGAGGTCCGGTCGGTTGCCCTCGATTTCCAGGGCCTCATGGGCCAGGTGCTCGGCGTCGTTGACCTGCCCGAGCTCCAACAAGGTCTCACATTGGGCGCGGCAGGCCCCGGACCCCAGCCTGAGCCCGGGGAGCAGTTGCCAGGCTGCCTGATTGCTATAAGCAAAGAGGTCCTGCAAAAGCCGGCCGGCATGGTAGAGGGCAAGCTGTAGGCGCACTTCGGAAGCGGGGTTCAAGACCGGAAGCGGGGCGGCCACGGCCAGCACTTTGTCGAATTCCTTCCGGCCGGCGTAGTATTCGATTTGGGCGAAGGCCCTCTGCGAGCCGCTGTGGGCAAACCACACCGCCGCCCAACCAGCCAGGAAAAAACCCGCTGCGAACGCGCGCTTTACGACCGGATTGCGCAGTCGCCGGCCCAAGGGGACCGGGGCGGGCGCCTTGTGGCGGGCGCCGGCGGTCTCTTTCGGGACGGGCGCGGGCTTGGGCAGAACCGCCAGCACCAGGGCCGTCAGCGGGACGCAGAGGAAGAGCGCGGCAATCAGCCACAACGGGGCTTTGGTTCCCCAAGGGTTCAGGATACGGGTGGCGGGCAGGCCGGCCAGGCCGATCACTGCCAACGGAGCAGTCATTGCGGGCAGCAGACAGGCCAGCCCCGGTTTCCAGGCCCGGCGCGCCGCGAACTCATACCCGCAGCCCAGCGCCAGGAAGAGCACACACGGCCACAAGCCGGCCACGCAGCCGGCCAGACCGCTCAACAGCCAGCAGGCGCCAAAGCGGAGCCAAACCGATTGCCAGGGCAGGCGCATGTAGCCGATGGCCAGCCCGAGCGCCAGGGCCACGCCCAGGCCCGCAGCCAGGGCCTGGCCGTCCTGGAGACCCCATAACCACAACAGCAGGAAAACGGGCACGAACCCGCCCGTGAGCGGGGCCAACCCGCTGAACCGTGAGAACACCGCCCGGGCCTCCAGGAAGAGAAGGCAACCCAGGGCCACAAAGACAAGCCCGCCCAGCCAGTCGTAGTAATCGAGTTGCGCCAGGAAAGCCGCCCCATACTCGAGGAGCCCGCCCGGATACCCCAGGAACTCCCTGAAGAACGAGCGGCTCAGAAAGAAGGGGACGCCCGAACAGCAATACTGGACGGATGGCTCAAGGCGCAGCAAGACGTAGGCATAACCGAGGAGAAAGGACGCGGCTGCGCCTGCGGGAAAACTTCGCAACGGCCAGGAAATCGGCTTGGGACTGTTCTTTGTGTCAGTCGGCCGTCGCATTGCGGGGTCTGTTCCTCAACAAGGTCTTGCGGATGACGGCCAGGCCCTTGCGTTGGGCGCTGTTCAGTTCCGGGTATTTGAGGTTGAGGGATTCGAGGGCATCGACAACGACTTCGGCGACGACCAGGCGCGTGAACCACTTGTTGTTGGCCGGCACGACATACCAGGGGGCTTGTTCGGTTGCGGTGTGACGGATCATGTCCTCGTAAGCGTCGGCGTAGTCATCCCAGTAGTGGCGTTCCTGGACATCGGCCATGGAGATTTTCCAGTTCTTGTCCGTTTGCTCCAGGCGGGCCAGGAGGCGCTGCCGTTGCTCCTTTTTGGAGAGGTGGAGGAAGAACTTGAGGATGACCACGCCGCTGTGGTCGAGGTGGCGCTCGAAGGAGTTGATGTCCTGGAACCGCTCGTTCCAGAGCTCCGAAGTCACCAGCGGAAGGGGCAGCTTTTCATGGGCCAGCAGGTCGGGATGGACCCGCACGACGAGCACCTCTTCGTAGTAGGAGCGATTGAAGATGCCGATGTGCCCGCGCTCGGGCAGGCAGTTGGTCGTGCGCCACAGGAAATCATGGCTCAACTCCTGCTGGGAGGGGGCTTTGAAGGGATAGACCTGGCAGCCCTGGGGATTGACGCCGGACATGACGTGTTTGATGATGCCGTCCTTGCCGGCGGCGTCCATCGCCTGCAAGATGATCAGCACCGCCCACTGGTTCTGAGCATAGAGCAAGTCCTGGAGTTGCCTGAGCCGAGTCACCCCTTCTTCCAGCCATTGCTGGGCGTGGTCGCTTGATTTGAGTTTCCAGGTGTCGGCAGGGTCGATGTCTTTGAGGCGGAACTTTTTATCGTTCGCAATCCGATAGCGGCGGACCAGGTCTTTGCGTTTCATGGTTGTGCGGGGATTGTAACTCAGTTTCGGCGGCTGCCAATGACTAAACTCGCCGTTCACCTGGCCGCCAGGTCCACGCAGATGATTTCCTTGTCATTGCGGGCGTACATGCGGCGGTTGGCAAAAGCGGGGTGGGACCAGACCACGCGCCGGCCGGGATCGGCATTGGTGGGTTCGAGCACGTGGGCGCGGCTGATTTCTTCGTAGCCGGCCGGAGTGAGACGGGCGATGATGAGGTCGCCTTTTTCGTTGCAGAGGAAGAAGCGGCTCCCGTTTTTGACCAGGAAGGCATTGGCCCAGCGGACGGGGCTGCCGGAGGTGGTGGCTTGAAGGGTCTCCCAGAGGCGCCGGCCGGTTTCGGCCTCCAGGCAGCGCAATTGGCCGTAGCTGCAGACGCCGTAAATATGGCCCTCTTCCAGGAAGGGCGTGCAAATGATGGCGTTGAGGTGGGTGGTCTCCATCTCGGAGACTCTCTGGGTGCGCCAGACGGTCGTGGCGGCAGGCCGGTCCGGGGCCAGCCGCAACATGAGCGAGCCGTTGTAAAAGGCGGTGACCAGGAGCAGGTCGCCCAACTTGCGCGGCGTGGCCACGCATAGGCCGGTTTTGGATTTGAAGGGCGCCGACCAATAGACCTCGCCGGTAGCGGGGTCGAGCGAGTTGACCGCTTCGGGGTGCCAGAGGATAAGCTGCCGTTTGCCGCCGGCCTCATAGATGACCGGCGAGCTGTAACCGGGTTCCTCTGCGCTCAACGCGCGCCAGATTTCCTTGCCGGTGTCCTTGTCGAAGGCAACCGCCGTGCTGCCGGCCCCGCCCGCCAGGCAAATCAGCCGGTTGCCGTCCAGCAGCGGGTTCCCGGCGAATCCCCATTGCGGCGTCTTGATGCCGAAGTCCTTCTTGAAATCCCTCGACCAGACGACTCGTCCGTCCGCCGTCTCCAGGCAAAGCAGGTTCCCTTCGGCGCCCAGTGTATAGACGCGCCCTTGGCTCACAACGGGCGCTGCTCGGGGCCCGGCCTGATAGCTCATTGTGTAGGCGCATTCATAGCCGTGCTGCCACACGATGGCTCCGTCGGTTTCATTCAAGCAGAGCACTCGCTCGCGGCTGCCGACCGCCCCGCCTGCGAGCGGCTCGCCGGGATTGCCCGTCTCTCGGGCAAGCTGCCGGTCGGTCACATAGACCCGCCCGCCGGCGACGACCGGTCCGGAAAAACCTCCCCCGATGGGGGTCCGCCAGCAGACCGGCGGCCCGCCGGCGGGCAGTTTCTCCACGATGCCGCTCTCGCGCCAGACTGAGTCGCGGTTGGGACCGAGCCACTGCGGCCAGTCTTCGGCAAACAGCCTGTCGCCGCCCAGGAGCCAGAGCACGCCGAGGCAGCACGCCCCGACATTGCGAATGTATGGAGAGGGTCCCGCAAAAGTGGCTGCGAAAATGCGCAGAAAGCGCAAAGTTATGGAGAATAACACGCTTTCTTGCGAGTTTTGCGCATTTTCGCAGCTATCTCCCAGTTTTTCAAATTCCTTTGAACTCATTTTTTCTTTTGTTGCAGACTCCCAATCTCCGGACCACGCCGGGAGTATAGGGCCAGCCGCGCAGCGAAGTCAACGGCCGCACTCGCCCCTGGTCCCTCACCCCTCGGCACTCGGCACTCGACACTCGACACTCGACACTCGCCCCTCGACACTCGCAGCATGTTCGGCATGAACGTGGAATTGATCAACACGGGGACCGAGCTGATGCTGGGACGGGTCCTCAATACGCATCAGCAGTGGCTCTGCCGCCAGTTTGCTGATTTGGGATATGTGGTCTCGAGGCAGGTGGCGGTGGCCGATAGCAGCCAGGCAATCGAGCAGGCGGTGCGCGAGGCTCTCGGTCGCGCCGACCTGATCGTAACGACGGGCGGCCTCGGTCCGACCTCGGACGATCTCACGCGCGAGTGCCTGGCCCGGATGCTTGGCCGCTCTTTGCGCGAGGACCCCGCCGTGCGCGCCCGGCTCGAGGCCTTTTTCAAGGAGCGCGGACGCCCCATGCCGGAGCGGATGCGCGTGCAGGCGATGGTGCTCGAAGGGGCGGTGGTGTTGCCCAACGCCCACGGCACCGCGCCGGGTCTGGCGCTCCAAGTTGCCCCGAATCATTTTCGCGACGGCGGACGGCCAAGCTGGCTCGTCCTGCTGCCGGGGCCGACCCGGGAATTACGGCCCATGTTCAGCGATGTCTTGGCGCCGCTGCTGGCGCGGGTGTTGCCGCCGGCGGACGGTTTCGTTTGCCGCACCCTCAGGACGACCGGCATCGGGGAATCAATGATCGAGGAAGCAGTGGCGGGTCCGCTGCGGGACCTGGTCAAGGCGGGGCTTGACCTCGGGTATTGCGCGCGGCCCGGGCAAGTGGACGTGCGGCTGGCTGCCACGGGCGCCCGCGCCCGGCAATGGGTGGATGAAGCGGAACGAATTGTCACCGGGCTGCTCGGTCTGCGCATTTATGCGGCGGGAGAACAGGAGCTGGAGACGGTGCTCGTGAGCCGGCTCACCGCGCTGGGCAAGACCCTGGCCCTGGCGGAGTCGTGTACGGGCGGCTGCGTTGCGCACCGCCTGACCAACGTGCCCGGCGCCTCGGCGGTCCTGCTGGCAGGCTTCGTGACTTACAGCAACGAGGCGAAACGCAAGTTCCTGGGCGTGCAGGCGGAGACGTTGGCCCGGCATGGCGCCGTGAGCGAGCCGGTGGCGCTCGAGATGGCCGAAGGGGCCCGGCGCCAAACCGGGGCTGATTATGCCCTGTCGGTCACCGGCATTGCCGGTCCAACCGGCGGAACCGATGCCAAACGGGTCGGAACGGTCTTCGTGGGCCTGGCCGGCCCCTTCCCAACCAGGGTCGACCGCTATTTCAATCCATACGACCGGGAGACTTTCAAGCAGGTCACCGCGCAGCAGGCCCTGGATTTGTTGCGGCGGACGGCGGGCTGACGCTCCCAGGCTCCACGCTGGCGCAAGCTGCGGCCGCCAAGCTACCGCGACACGCCCCGCGCCCTCAGCGGGAAGAGCACGCGCGACCAGGGGGCGCGCTCCGGCCGGTACAAGGGGAACGCCGGGCCGGCGTCGAACGGGGCCGGGGGCGGCGGGGCCGGCGTATCGCCGCGGAGAAAGACGCCGACAGGGAGGTTGGCAACAAACCCCTCGGCCTGGATGCGCACGTCGTGCTGGCCGGGCTGGACGTCGGCCAGGAACCAGACCCAATGCTCGATGTGCCCCTCCCCCGCCGCCCCAAAGGCCCCTTGCGACTTGGATACTCTGACCGGCGCCTCCTTGCCATCGACGGTGATCCTGCAAGTGTTTCCGGCGACAAGGGCATCGCCTTCGCACAACACGCAGATTTGCCCTCCGGCCACAGGGTCAAAGTGAGGGGTGGCACGTGAGGAGTGACCGGCCTCGCCTAAGATCAGGCGGCCTCCGGCGCTGAAGCGCGCGCGCTCTTTCCGAGGGCCGTCAGCAGGGGTTTGTGCCGGGCTCGATGCGGCGGGAGCATTGTCGAGGGCGGGTTCGAGCCGGGGTTCGCCGGCCGGTTGCCAAAGAAAGGCGGGCGCGGGCTGCGGTTCGGGTTTGGAAGGCGGTTGATCGGTCGGGACGACCTCGACGAACTGTGTCTCGTATGGGCCGAGGGGCAGGCTCGGCAGGGGCGTGTTGGGGGCCAGGCGCGCGATGAGGCCGCGCCGGGGATAGAGCATTCGCGCCTCGATGTTGCGGGCAGAGTCGAAGGGTCTGAGCAGGGAGATGCTCGCCTGTTCCATCCACGGATTGCGCAGGCAATACACCTGGCGCGAGCCGCCCAGGAAGGCGTAGCCGTAGGCCTGGCGTCTCTCAGGGTCGCCTCCCAAAGGGATTGGCTCGCGGAGGAACTCGCGGTTGTGGCGCGCCCATCTCATCAGGCCGGCAAAAAAGCGCCACGCCTCGGCGTCCATGAACTTCGGGTTGATATAAGAGGAGATGAACCAGCGCCCGCGCCCGACGGCCATGGCGGCGTGGTTTTGGAACGCGCCAGGGCATTGGACAATGATGTCGAAGCACTCCAGCGCCGCGCTGGGCATCAGGAAGGCCTGGCGCCCCCGCAGGTTCTTGATTTCGCGCGCCGTCGTCATGGATTCCAGGTAGTCCGGCGCGGGGCAGCGTCCGTAAGGGCTGTCGTCGCCAAAGGGGCCGATGATGAAGGGCACGTGCATCAGCCACCACGGGCTGGGTTGATAGCCAAAGCAGGTCGGCTCCAGGGCGATGTCCGGATTGGAGGCGCGCAGTTCGTCGAAGACCTCCATCAAACCCTCGGCAATGGGCAGGCACGAGTCCAGGCCGGTCTTGTGGCCGTGGCCCGGCTCGTCGCAGCGCGCGATGAATCCATCGAACTTTGTATGCGCCAACCGGGCCTCGCGCGCGTAGCCCAGCGCCGCATTCTTGAAGGCAGTCTGATACTTGCCGCCCTTTGCCAGGCAGGCATTGAGGCCGAGGCCCTTGCAGGGCGTGACTTCATAGCCCGCGGATGCCAGCCAGTGGTTGTCCAGCGCGAAGGGATAAAGGCTGCTCGGGGAAATCCACAAGCCGACATGGCTGCCCATCCCCTCGAGGGCCTCGCGGATCGGGGCGAAACGCTGCGGGAAATGGTTCGTGTCCATTTCCCAGACGGATTTGGGGTTGGACCACCCTGCATCCAGCGCATAAGAATCGAAGAAGAAGCCGGTGGTCTCGTAGAGGCCCGTTTTCAACTGGGCAATGTTCTGCAGCACGAACCACTCCGAAGAGGGCACGGGGGCGGTCCACCAGTCGTTGTAATGGACGTGCATCCGCGTGGGTTTGACCCATACCGTCTCCAGGTAGCGCAGGAACGCCCGCCGCAGTGCCTCGCCTTGCGCCGCTTCGGACTCGGCCTTCGGACACGAACCGAAGACCGCCCCGGGCAATCCGGTCCACTCCCTGTCGAGAGTCAGGTAAGGATGCTGCGCCAGCTCGAGGCTGTCTCCCCGCGCCCGGCACAACGCCGAGGGGTGCTCGATCCCCGCAAACACACCGTCTCCAAACACCGGTGACGAAACAAACTCCGGCCCCATCAGCCGAAAATCCTGGCCGGCCACCTCGAGCTCGAGCAGGCCGGTCTCCTGGACCACAACCGCCTCCCCCGTCGAGCGCAGGAAGCTCTTCATCCGAAGCGTTCGTCCGTCCGCGCAGAAGGAGAAAACCTGTCTTATTTCAACCGAAACCTCCGGCAGGGTCTTTTCGAGGACGACCTGGCCGCCCTTCGCCTTCAACTGGTCGAAGCCGGTCTGTTCGAGGCTCGCCCGAGCCCCGCCCTGGACCACCAGCGTCAGGCGCGGTCCCCCGATGCGCCACTGCCGCCCGTTGGCCGTGTCGCGGTAACCCACCCATTGATAGCCCCCGCCGCTCCGGTCGAAGACGGCCTCGACCGCATCGGCCCCGCGCAATATCACGGGCCCGCCCTCACCGGGCGCGCCGGCGCCCGGCTCGCAGACGCACAGCACCGATGATAGACAGCCCCAGACTTGCCAGCTTTTCATCCGAGCAGGAACAGCAGAGGGTTCTTTCTCATGGCTCTGTTTTATCCAGCCCGATGGCTTCAACGCAAGACAAACGGAGAAACCTCAGCCTCCAGTGTCCACGGAAAGGCGCGGGCAGCTACACAACTCCAGCCAGAACCGGCTCCCCTTTCCCTCCTCGGACTCCACGCCCGTCTTGCCCCCCATCCGGTCCATCACCTTGCGGACGAGCGCCAGCCCGATGCCGGTTCCTTCATGCGTCCTGTGCCCGCGAGAGAACATGTCAAAGACACGCGGCAACATCGACTTCGAGATGCCGATGCCGTTGTCCTCCACCCAAATGCGCGCCCAGCGGTCCCGCTGCTCCGCCCAAATGCGGATTTCCGGCGTCTGGCCAGGTTTCCTGAACTTCACCGCATTGCCCAGCAGGTTCGAGAAGCACTGTGTCAACCCGGCCTCGTTGCCCATCACCCACGGGATCTCGCCCTCGATGCGAATGTGGGCCTCCGAGGGTTGCAGCTCCGGGTATGTATCGAGCATTCCCCGCAGCAGCGCCCCTGCGTCCACGGGCTCCAACGGGAGTTCCTGCCGCACTGCCTGGCTGTAATTCAGCGCGTCGCGGATCAACGAGTCCATCCGGTCCGCCGAGGTCATTATGCGCCGCAGGAACCCCTTTTGTTCCTGCTGGGGGCACGTCGCGCACAGTTCCTGGACCACTTCGCTAAACCCCTTCATGGCCCTCAACGGCGCCCGCATGTCGTGAGTGATCGTGTAGGAGAAATGCTCCAACTCGCCGACCAGTTCCTGGAGCTTGGCGGTGCGTTCGGCTACGAGCCGTTCCAACCGGGCCTGGAACTCCTTTCGCTCGGTGATGTCGCGGTTGATTTCGAGGATGCCCACCTGGCGGCCCGCGTGATCCCGCTGCGCCGCCCAGCGACTGGCCGCCACGATCTCCCGTCCGTCCTTGCAGGTCTGGGTCAACTCGCCGTCCCACCTGCCCTTTTCAGCGACCTCCGCGAATATCTCGGCCTGCGGCTTGGGGAAGCGGGTCTTGAGCAGCTCGCAGGGCATCCGGCCCATGGCCTCCTCGCGGGTCCATCCGTAGGTCTCTTGGGCTCCCCGGTTCCAAAATGTGATAAGGTTCCCCGCATCGCGAACAACGATGGCATCGTGAGCCAGGTCGAGCAACGCCGCCTGGTTGCGCAAGCTCTCCTCCGCCCGCCTGCGCTCGGTGACATCGTGGAACACGAGCACCACGCCCTCGGCGTTGCCGGCGAAACCGGAGATGGGGGCGGCGCTGTCCTCGATGGGAACCTCCTTGCCGTCTTTGCTCACCAGGGCGGTGTGATTGGCCAGGGCAACGATGCGGTTCTCCCGCATTACGCGCGCCACGATGTCCTCGGCAGGCTGGCGGGTGCGCTCATTGATAATCTTGAGCACGCCTTGCAGCGGCTGGCCCAGGACCTCTTCCGGCTTCCAGCCGGTGAGCGAGGCGGCGACTGGATTGAAGAAGGTGACTCGCCCCGAGGTGTCGGTGGCAACCACGGCATCGCCAATGCTGCGCAACGTCACCTGGAGCCACTCGCGCTGCTGCCGCAGTTTGCGCTCGGCCTGGTGATTGTGGAGGGCCATCTCGATGTGGGTCTCCAGTTCCCGCTCCTCGAATGGTTTGAGGATGTATCCGAAGGGGTCAGTCAACTTGGCCCGCTGCAAGGTCGCGCGGTCGGAGTAGGCGGTCAGGTAGATTACCGGCAGATTGCATTCTTTGCGAATGCGCTCGGCGGCTTCCACCCCGTCCATCTGCCCGGCCAGGCGGATGTCCACCAGGACCAGGTCCGTGCCCCGCTCGCGCGCCAGGAGCAGCGCATCCTCGCCGCGCGGGGTGGCGCCGCTGACCCCGTAGCCGAGTTGCCGGAGCTTGTTGGCGAGGTCGGCAGCAACGATGGCCTCGTCTTCGACGATGAGAATACGTGCGCTGCTCATGGATGCCTATCCTATATCACTGCGTTTCTGTTTGTGCAAAGGCAATCTCAAAGTGCGTGCCGCCGCCAAGGCCCGCTTCCAGCGTGCCGTTCAACTGCCCGGCGAGCATCCGGACCAGGCCCAGGCCCATCGAGGGCGACTGCCGCCAATCCAGACCGGAGGGCAGACCGACGCCATTGTCGCTCACACACAGGCGGACCCGGCCTTCCGGGCTGGCGTGCAGGGTGACAGTGACTTCCCCATCGGAGCGGCCCCGGAAGGCGTGCTTGATTGCATTGGCGGCCAACTCGTTGAGGATCAATCCGCACGGCACGGCCGTTTCCACCGAGAGGGAGACGGGTTGCAAGTTCAGCTTGAGCCGGATGCCGGCCTGGCTGCCAGTGTGCGCGCGCCACAGGTAACTGAGCAGGCTGCGGGCGTATTCAGCAAAGTCCACCCTGGCCAGGCTCTCGGACTGGTAGAGCCTCTCATGCACCAGCGCCATGGAGCGCACCCGGTCGCGTAAGTCCGCAAAAACCCCGCGCAGGGCTGCATCGCCCAGGACGTCGGCCTGAAGGTCCACCAGGCTGGAGATGACTTGCAGATTGTTCTTCACCCGGTGGTGGATTTCCTTGAGCAGCACTTCCTTCTCGCGCAGTGACGCCTGGATGCGTTCCTCCGCCCGCTTGCGCCCGGTGATGTCCACCGTCACTGCCACGCCGCCGATGACCTTGCCCTGGGCATCGTGGATGGGGGCTCCCGAAGCCTCGGCAGACCAGCGCCTGCCGCTGGGCAACTCGACCTCGAGGTCCATGGGCGCGATGAACCGGTTCTCGGCGACGGCCCGCTGCAGGGGAAGGTCGGTATCGGTGATCGGCTGGCCGCTATGGAAAAACCGCAACTGCCGGCCCGGCGCGTTGGCGTCCGGCGCCGAGGCGGAGAGGTTGTCCTGGGTCGTGACCTCGAACTGGGCCAGCACGGCAGGGTTGCCGGTGACGCGTTGGCAGGTGGCGTCATCGGAAAAACTGACCCCCACCGGCAGCGCTCGCATGAGAGCTTCCAACCGCTGATTTGAAGCAAAGAGCTCACGCTCGGCACGCTTGATTCCGGTGATGTCCGCGCCCGTAGTGATGAAGTGATCGCCCAGGGGGACACTCGTGAACCGGAAATGCCTGTCCAGGTTGGGAAAGTAATCCTCGAAGCTGAACGGGACCCCTTCGGTCATGATTCTTTGCACGACGGGCATGTAGTGCTCCTTCGCGCCAGGACCGAAGACCTCGTCGGTGGTTTTTCCCCTAATCTCATCGATGCTCTTGCGTCCCCAGGTCCTCAGCGCGGGCGGATTGGCATCCACCAGTCTCCAGGTCTTGATCCGGCCGCCCGCATCCCGGAGCACCTGCCAGAAGTGCACCTCCTCCGCCATGTTCTCGAAGAGCGTGCGGTATTTCTCCTCGCTCTCGCGCAGGGCCTCAGCGGCCAGTGCCTGCTCGGCGGCGGCTTTGGCCCCGGCCTCGGCTGCCGCCGAGCGCTTCTGGGCACGATGCATCGCCTCGACGATGATAGAGAGGAGCGCGCCGCTAATGCAGAAGACCGCCAGGGCCACTCCGTCGGCGGAATCTCTCACGACAAGCGTGCCCACGGGGTCTATCCAGAAGTAGTCCGCGGAGAGAGCCGAAAGGGCCGTGGCCAACAGACCTGCCCGCCCGCCGCCATAGAGCGCAGCCAACATCACGGCCGGGTAGAAGGTGACGAAGACGTGGCGCATCTGGATGCTCTGCAAGAACGCCATGCGAACCGCAGTCGCGGCGAGCACCAGGACCACGGCCATGGCGTACCGGTAGGACTCTCGACGCGATGTCTCTGCCGACGGAAGAAGCGGCAGACGGGACTCACGCAGCGCCGCCAGGGCGGCCATGAGCAGATAGACCCCGCTGAGCCACTCTGCGGAGCGGGCCAACCAGTTCACGACGCTGCCCAGGGACAACTGGATCATGATGCCGAACAGCCCCACCGCCATCAGCAGCAGGGCCAGGGCGTACCAGGAGGCAAACGGAGGCCGTGCCGCGCGCTGGCCGGCGCGCAACAGGGCGGCCGAGAGCACGAACATGGCGATGGCCGAAATGAGCACGAAGTAGCGCATTGGCGTGCCCCCCTGGCCCGGGACGAAGAAGACCGGCATCCGGCCCCCCAGGGCCGCCCGCGTAACCAGTGCCAGCGCGCCCAGGGCCAGGGCGCAGCCCGCCGCCAGCCACAGGGGCTTGGCCCGCAGCGGCCGCTGCGGGCGTAGCGCCAGGGCTGCGCCCGTCAAATGGCACAGGGCCGCCAGGAAGATGCTCGTGTTGAAGATGGTCACGTTGATGTTCGCATCGCCGTGGTCGACGGCGTCAGCCACCGTGCCGGCCAGACTCCACAGGACCACCCCGCACTCCAGCAGCAGCAAACCCGGCCTGCCTGATGCCAGAAAACTCCGTCCGATGAGAAAGAGGGTACCCAGCGAGACCAGCGTGTAGAAGGTGAAGCTCAAGACGAGTCTCAAAGTGTGGGGCTCGTAGGACCCGCCCAGTCCCGCCGCCCGGAACAGGAGGATGGCCGCCAGGAGAACGGGAATGGGCAGCCAGGCGAGATGGAGGACCCGGGCGGCAAACGGAATTGCGGCGGCCGGCCTCGGCGGAACCTCCGCTGGGGAGGGTTTGGGCGGGACTTGTTTGGTCTTCATGGGGACTGCTTAAGTGGCATGGCGCGCTGAGGGCCCAGGGCGCCTTCCCTGGCTGGCGCAACGGGGAACGCCCCCAGTGAGGTTGAAATGCCTTTCATAATTAGCTCCGCCACGCCGCGCGTGGAAGGTCATTCCCGCGCGCGTTCCGGGGCGCTGCTGGCAGGAACGGGCCACGGCAGGGCTCTGCTTACCACAGGGGAGCTCCGTTGGAAAGACGAATTGTTTGGCGTCTCAGCAGCCTTGTTGACCACACGGCCCGCAGCCCATACTCTTCCCCGCGGATGCAGCTAAAGGAGCACCCGGCATCATCCGAACCGCCACGGATCAGGACCTGCTCCTGTGGACGGGTTGGCGGCACACTACTTTCGCTGCCGATTGGCCTCATAGAGGAACACGGCTGCGGCGCTGCCCACATTGAGGGAGTCCACCGACGGGGGCATCGGAATGGCCGCAGCCTCCTGGCAGGCAGCCAGCACGGCCGGGGAGAGCCCGTAGCCTTCGCTGCCGAAGACCAGGCAACAATCCCCGGAGAAATCGGTGGCCGACAACAGGCGGGCCTGGGCGCGCGGATGGGCGGCGATGCTCCGCACACCGTGCGCGCGGAGTTGGGCCAGGGTCCCGGCCAGGCTCGAGGTCTCAAGCACCGGCAAATGAAAGATGGCGCCCATGGAACTACGCACGGCCCGGCGTAGAAAGGGCGTGACGGAGGTCTCGCCCACCAGCAGGGTCTGGACGCCAAAGGCGGCGCAATTGCGGACCAAGGCCCCGAGATTCTCGGCGCTGGACAGCCCGTCCACCGCCGCCAGCAGACGCGGCTGCGGGCTGCGCCGCAGCAGGGCCGCCAGAGAAAGCGGCGGCGGCACTCGCCCCACCGCCAGCAAACCCTGGTACATCGAAAAACCGGTCAGAGTCTCCAGCAGCTTCTTCTCCGCCACAAAGACGGCGACGTCCTCCGGCCGCGCCCGGAGCAGCGGCCCCAGTTCCACCAGCCAGTTGGCCGGGAGCAGCACCGAAACCACCTCGAAACGGCTCTCCAGCAGACGGCGAACCACCTTCTCCCCCTCGGCGACGAACAGGCCCTGCTCCCGGTGGTCGAACTGGCGCCGCATGGTTCGATACGGCTGAAGCTCGGGCAGATCAAAGGCGGTAATGTTTTGGGCGTGAAACAAGGATTGCTTTGAATCGGCTAATCGAAATTCGTCTTTGCGCGGGCGCTCAGATCGGCAAATGGCTTTGGACTGAAGGTCCCGGAGGCTGCGTCGGCAGGCCTGGGGCAGCGGCAGAGCCTGGTTGCTCTACGGCCAGCGCGTTGAGCGTCAACATGGGGCAGGGCTCGCCCTGGGAAGTGAGTTCGAGCCGGACGTGTGAGGCGCCGATGTTCCGGAGCCGTTCCTGGACCACCCGGTAGGCCAGTTCCGGACGATTGCATTCCCGGCTCAGATGCCCCAGGTAGAGATAGCGCAAGCCGGCGGACATAATCCGCTCGACGGCGTCGGCGGCCGCATCGTTGGAAAGATGGCCATGGCGGCCCAGAATCCGCTGCTTGAGGCTCCAAGGGCGCGTCGGGCAGTCCTGGAGCATCTTGACATCGTGGTTGGATTCGAGCACCAGGACATTGGCCGCGCGCACGCGTTCAAGCACCAGCCGCGTCGCGTGGCCCAGGTCGGTCAGAAAACCCAGGTTCCCGGCGGGTGTGCGCAACAGGTAGCCGACTGGGTCCTGCGCGTCATGAGGGACGCTGAAGGTCTCGACCCGGATGTCCCCCAGATCGAAGCTCGAGCCGGTCTCGAAGACGCGGCAATCCAGGGGCGACTTGAGTTGATACTCGATAGCTTCGCGGGTTGGGCGGTTGCAACAGACCGGAATGCGCAGCTTTTTCCCAAGGGCCGGCAGGCCATAGACGTGGTCGGTGTGCTCATGGGTGATGAGGATGGCGGTCAGGGTCTCCGGCGCCCGGCCAATCGTGGCAAGGCGCCGGCGAACCTGGCGCAGGCTCAATCCCGCATCGATGAGGATGCGCGATTGATCGGTCTCCAGGTAAGTGCAGTTGCCGGAAGAGCCGCTGCCGAGAATGGTCAGACAAACAGGCACGGCTTACCATAGTAGCCGCAGCCGGAACGGGCAACGTTTTTGTTCATTGCGTGGCAAGGCCCCGGCGATACGCGATGTTCTGCGGCGCCGCAGACCCTTCTGAATTGGATGCAAGAGCTTGATTTCCTGGCCGTTTCGGTCTTCTTGTTTCCATGCAGAGTTCATTTCCATCGATGTTGACTCGCCGGTGCGCCGGCGTGGCGCTCCTTGTTGCCGCTGCCTTGGCCGGGGCGGCGCCGGAGCCCGATGTCTTTTCCGTTCGTGATTTCGGCGCAACCGGGGACGGCCGGACGGACGACACGGCAGCCTTTCAAAAGGCCCTGGATGCCGCTGGAAAGGCCGGCGGGGGCATCGTCTATGCCCCGCGCGGCAACTACCTTTTCGCCGGCCACCTCAACGCGCCCAATGCTGTCACGTTGAAGGGCCTCTGGGAATCCGTCCCGGCCCACAATGGCATCCGCGATGCCGGACTGCCCAAACCGACGGAGGACGGCACGACCTTCCTGGTGACCGGGGACGCGGGCAAGGAGGACGGTCCGCCTTTCATCACGCTGAACAATAACTGCACGCTCAAAGGCGTGGTCATTTACTATCCCCTCCAAGACCCTGCCGAGGAGCCGAAGGCCTACCCATGGGCGATAGCCCTGCGTGGCAAAAACCCGGCCGTGCTCGCGGTCGAACTGCTCAACCCCTACAACGGCATCGATGCCGCTCACAACGAACGGCACCTGATCCGGGATGTGCAGGGGCAGCCCTTGCGCCGGGGCATCCTGGTGGATGACATCTACGACGTTGGCCGCATCGAAAACGTCCACTTCAATCCCTGGTGGAGCACAAAGCCGCGTTTGTTCCAATGGCAGCAGCAGCATGGGGAGGCCTTCCTTTTCGGCCGCAGCGATTGGCAATACGTCTTCAACACCTTCTGCTTCGGCTACAATATCGGTTACAAGTTCATCCAGACCCGGGCCGGCGTCTGCAACGGAAACTTCCTGGGCCTTGGCGCCGACGACTGCTTCACCGCGCTGCTCGTCGAGAACTCCGCCCCCTACGGCCTGCTCATCTCCAACGGTGAATTCGTCTCTTTCCATGGACCGGACCCCACCATGGTCCGCGTGGAAGCCGCCAACTCGGGCAGCGTGCGGTTTGTCAACTGTGCGTTTTGGGGACCGTGCAATCAGATCGCCAAAATCTCCGGACGCGGCACCGTCGGCTTCAGCGATTGCACCTTCGTGCAATGGGACCGCAAGAACGAGGGGCGTCATGCCATCCAGGCCGAGGGCGGAACCCTTCTGGTCCGCGGCTGCGAGTTTCGGGAAAACAAACCCCAAATCCAACTCGGCGAATCCGTCCGCCGCTCCGTCATTTCCGACAATGTATTCAACGGGAAGCCGCGCATCGACGACCGCAGCCAAGGGAGCTCGCGGAAAAGTGATTGATGGGAGTTCAGAGGGCGTTACATTGTGATTATGGTCGATGAAGGCACATTGGCGCAAATGAATGGGCAATACGCCCTGCCGCCCGATGCCGGCCCGGCATGGCGGGCAGCGTATGAAGCCGGCGTTGATATGTCGCTCGTGGAAGGCGCCCTCAGAATGACGCCGGAGGAAAGGCTTGCCGAGCATCAGCAGGTCCTTGATTTCTTGCTGGAGGTCCAGGAGGCGGGTCGCTCACATGGCACAAGATGACCAGGCATTGCTCGCCCGGCTCAAGGACAGCGGCCTGGATTTCGTTGTCATTGGCGGGGTTTGCGTCGTTTATCACGGCGCGCCCCTGGCTACGTTTGACCTGGACATCTGCTGCCCTTTTGGCGAGGAAAACGTCCTTAGGATCGAATCCGCAGTCAGGGACCTCCATCCGGTTCATCGGTTTACTACGAACCATTTGCCTCTGGAGATGACGCGAAGCGCCTTTGGCGAATTGAGGAATTTGTATTTGCAAACAGATTTGGGCAGACTGGATTGTCTAAGCGAGGTGGCGGGAGTAGGGAATTTCGAAGCGGTGCTCGGCAGGAGTGTCGTGGCAAGCTTTTCCTACGGCGAATTCAGATTCTTGAATCTCGATGCCCTGATTGCATCAAAGAAGGCCGCCGGCCGGGAGCGGGATTTGGCCGCCGTCCGGTGTCTTATCGCCATCAAAGAGAGAAACGAGCGGCAGAACAATCTCCTCTGACCGTTGCGCGGTCCCTGAAAACTTACCGGATGGTGGTCGAACTCGCCTGGCGTTTCTCTCCTTTCTTCGTGCATGGCTTGCTCGCGGCGTGTAATCATCGCATCCGGTATGAGCATGAAACACCTGTGGTCAGCGTCGTTGTCCCTGCTTTCTCTGCTCCTTGTGAGTTCCTGCCTCCAGGGCCGGCCAGGAAATGCCTCTCCGCCCGCACCGGGCCCGGGCATTTTCTTCGTTGCCACCAACGGCGACGACCGGTGGTCCGGCACTCTGCCCGCGCCCAAGGCGGATGGGACTGACGGGCCCTGCGCCACGCTGGGCCGCGCGCTCAAGGCCGCGCGCGATCTCAGGCAACAGGGCGCCGCCTCCAAGCGACGGCTCACCGTCTGGGTTCGCGGCGGCTCCTATTTCCTGGACCAACCACTGGTTGTCGAGCCTGAGGATTCAGAGATGGAGTTGGCCGCCTATCCGGGCGAGACGCCGGTCCTGAGCGGCGGCCGGCCGGTCACCGGTTGGCGCCAGACTACGCTGGGGGAAAAGGAGCTTTGGGCGGCCGATCTCCCCGCCGCCCGCGGGGGCAAGTGGCCATTCCATGAACTCTGGGTCAACGGCCGGCGGGCCGTGCGAGCGCGCCATCCGGGGCACGGCTACCTGGCCGTGGCCGAACTGCCCGATAAGGCCCCCGATTGGACCAAGGGCAACAGCCGCTTCCGCTTTCGCCAAGGCGACCTCAAGGCCTGGAACAGCGTGACCAATGCCGAGGTCGTCGTCATGACCAAGTGGGTCGAATCCCGCCTGCCCGTCCTGGGGGTCGATGAAAAAGAGGGCCTCGTCCGCTTTGCCAAACGCTCGGTCTTTGCGCTGGAACCGGGCGACCTTTACTATGCCGAAGGCGCGCTGGACTTCCTGGACCAACCGGGCCAATGGTGCCTGGACTCGGCCGCCGGCAGGCTCTACTACTGGCCCCTTCCCGGGGAAACCCTCGACCAGGTCCGGGCCGTGGCCCCTGTGCTCGCGCAGGTCCTTCGCTTTGAAGGCCGTGCCGAGGCCGGGCGGCCTATCGAGCACGTCACCCTGGCCGGCTTGACCTTCTCCCATACCGAGTGGTGCTTTCCGCAAGGCTTCTCTGCCGGCGACCATGCCCCCGTCATCGAGCCGGCGCCCGCCCCCGAGGTGGGCGGTTTTGGCCAGGCAGAGGTTGGCGTGCCCGGCGCCGTTTGGGGTCGGGGCTTGCGCCACTGCGTCTTCGAGGCGTGCGTGTTCTCGAACCTGGGCAACTACGGCCTCGAACTCGCCCGCGCCTGCAGCGAAAACCGCATTCTGCGCTGCGAGTTTGCCGGTTTGGGCGCCGGCGGCATCAAGATTGGCGAAACTGCCATCCGCCCCGACCCCGCCGAGCAGTCGCGCGCCAACGAGGTCAGCTATTGCCGCATTCACGATGGCGGCCAGATGTTCCACAGCGCCATTGGCATCTGGATCGGTCAATCGCCCGGCAACCTCCTGAGCCATAATTTGATCCATGACTTCTATTACACCGGCATCTCGATTGGCTGGACGTGGGGCTACGGCGAGGCCCGCGCCAGCAACAATGCCGTCCAATTCAACCATGTCCACCACATCGGCGTGAAATCCAACGGCGACGGCCCGATCCTCAGCGACATGGGCGGCATCTATACCCTGGGCAAACAGCCCGGCACTGCCATTCGCAACAATCTCTGGCACGACATCGCCGGACTCCGCTACGGCGGCTGGGGCATCTATTTCGATGAAGGCAGCAGCGGCATTCTCGCCGAGAGCAACGTCGTCTATCGCACCACCCACGGAGGCTTCCATCAGCATTACGGTGAAACCAACCTTCTCCGCAACAACCTCTTCGCCTTCGCCCGCGACCACCAACTCCAGCGCACCCGCCCCGAACCCCATCTCAGCTTCAGCTTCCAGACCAACATCGTCTATTTTGATTCCGGCGTCCTCCTGGGCGGCGATTGGTCCGGCGACCGCTATCTCATGGACTGGAATCTCTATTTCGATGCCCGGCGCCGCGCCCAGCCCGAGTCTCTGCCCGTGGGCCCCTGCTCTCTCGAGCAATGGCGCCAACGCAATCACGACCGCAATTCCATCATCGCCGACCCGCTCTTTGCCGCGCCCGAGAAGAACGATTTCCGTCTCCAACCCGGCTCCCCTGCATTCAAGCTCGGTTTCCACCCCATCGACCTGGGCCAGGTCGGGCCCTGAGCGGCCGCTACGGCGCCAGCACAACTGCTCCCTGGATTTTCCCCACCCGGAGGCGTTCCAGGGCGTCGTTTGCCTGGGCCAGAGGAAGTGTCTCGACCGTCGTGCGGACCGGAACACGGGGCGCCAGGGCGAGAAACTCCCGGCCATCGCCCCGGGTCAGATTGGCCACGGAGCACAGGGTGCGCTCTCCCCAGAGCAGCGCGTATGCAAAGGCGGGGATGTCGCTCATGTGAATGCCGCCGCACACCACAATGCCGCCTTTGCCGACGGCCTGAAGCGCCAGCGGAACTAATTCGCCCGCGGGAGCAAAAAGGATGGCCGCATCGAGCCTGGCGGGCGGCAGCAAGGCCGAATCTCCCGCCCAGACCGCCCCGAGCGACCTTGCGAACTGTTGGCCCTGCCAATCGCCCCGGCGTGTGAAGGCGTAAATCTCCCGCCCTTGGAAGCGAGCCACCTGAACGACGATGTGCGCCGCGGCGCCGAACCCGTAGATTCCAACGCGGCGCCCCTGGCCGGTCTTGGCCAGCGAGCGATACCCGATGAATCCCGCGCAGAGCAGCGGAGCTGCTTCCGCATCCGAGTAGCCCTCGGGGATCGGAAAACAGAACCGCTGGTCGGCAACCGTGTATTCGGCGTAGCCCCCGTCGAGCGTGTAGCCGGTGAAGCGGGCCTGGTCGCAGAGGTTCTCGCGCTCCGTTGCGCAGTACTGGCAGGAGCCGCAGGTCCAGCCCAGCCACGATACCCCCACCCGGTCGCCCGCTTGAAATCGATCGGCCCCCCTGCCCGCCTCCGCCACAAGGCCGACAATTTCGTGCCCCGGAACGAGCGGCAACTTAGGGCCTGGCAATTCGCCATCCACGACATGCAGGTCCGTCCGACAGACGGCGCAGGCCCGGACGTGAATCAGAACCTCCCCCGGTCCAGGTCGAGGCCTCGGCAGGTCGACTGCCTGAAGCGGCTGCCGCGGCCCGCAAAGCACCATCGCGCGCATAGAATCATAGGAGCTTGGCCAGTTCGGCCTGGCTGGCGGCAAACACTTCTTTGTGCAGCGAGTTGCCGTGAGCGTCCATCGTTACGACCGCCGGAAACCCGGCCGCCTCGAACTCCCAAATCGCCTCAGGCGCGCCGAACTCCTCCATGAAATAGACCTTCGGCACTCTCTGGATGCATTGGGCAAGCACCTGCGCGGCCCCGCCGACTGCGTGCAGATACACGCAGCCGTGTTCCTTGCACGCCGCCAGCGTCTTGTCGCCCATGCCGCCTTTGCCGATGATGCCGCGCAGGCCGTAATCGCGGATGATCTGCCATTGATAAGGCTCTTCGCGGATCGAGGTTGTCGGACCGGCGGCGACGCATCTCCAGTTGCCCTGTTCGTCCTTGACGATCACCGGACCGCAATGGTATAGGAAGCCCCCTCGGAGGCTTACCCCCGGGGGGAGTTGGCCCCCGTCGTGGAGATACCTGTGAACGGCATCGCGTCCGGTGAATAAGACGCCCGTGATGGCGACCTCATCGCCGACTTTCAAGGCGCGGACTGCAGCCTCGCTAACCGGTGTCGTAAGAGTAATCATGGCAAAGGGGACCCATCGCAGGATGCTTAGTAGAGCCATTGCCGGACCTCGCCCTGGGAACCCAGCGCGATGCCCTGGCGCCGGTAGGCCCAGCACATATAACTGACGCTCACGAAATAGGAGGCCGGCAGGCGATTGAGCACGCCGATCTTGGTTCCCAGCAAGGTCGTTCGGCCCCCGAAACCCATCGGCCCGATGCCCAACTTGTTCGCCGTCGAAACGAGGTCCTGCTCCAACCGATCCAGCTCGGGGTTCGGATTGTGGTCGTCCAGCCGGCGCAAGAATTGCTCTTTGGAGAATTCATAGCCCGTCGCGCGGTCCCCGCCGATGCAGACACCGAGGATGCCCGGCCCGCAACCCTTGCCCTGGGCCTGGAGCACCGCGTCCAGAATGGCCTTGCGGCACCCGTCCAGGTCGCGGTTGGCCTTGAGCCCCTCATGGGGCAGCGAGTACTGTGCCCCCACGTTCTCGCACCCGCCCCCTTTGAGTATCACCCGCACCGTTGTTTCCAGGGGACGATGTTGATGAAAGTGGATCACCGGCGAACCGGGCCCGACGTTGGTGCCGTCGTTCCGTCCCGTAACCGAATCGACCGAATTCTGGCGCAGAAAACCCTTGGCGGTGGCCAACTTGACCGCCCCGCGCGCGGCCTCCTCGAACCCGATTTGGTCAAAGCCGGCCGGGCACTCGACATAGAAAATGATGGTCCCCGTGTCCTGGCAGATCGGCTGCGACTTGGTCCTGGCCAGGGCGATGTTCTGGTCGATGATCTTCATTGCGCTCCGGGCAATCGTCCCCTGCTTCTCGCGTTCGAGCGAGGCAACGATGGCCCGGTGAACATCGTCCGGCATCTCAACCGACGCGCGGCGAATGAGTTCCAGCAGCGAATCAGGCAACAAGTTCATCTTCCGGCAGGCTACGCCCCCGCCCGCCGTGTGTCAACCCTCTGAATGGATTGCATCACCAATAGTTACTTTGGCGCGGCGGCGCCCCCGCGCGCGGCGCGGCGCCTTTCCTCCATTGCCTCCAGGAGCCGGCACAGGGCCGTCAGGCGCGGGACCGCCACCTTGGCTTTCCGGGCCTGGCGGAGAGGCTCCAGAAAGAGACTATCCAGTTCCAGGGGCAAGCCGCGCTCGAAATCCAGCAGCGTGGAGGCCTTGTAGGCGCCCATGGCGCCGGTGCGTTCGATGTGTTTCTCGGCCAGGGTCTCGGACACCTCAAAGCCCAGCGCGCGCGCGGCCTCGATGACCTCGATCATGAGCTCGCGCAGGAGCTTCTTCCATTTCGGATTGGCCAGAAGTTGCTCGGTGGCCAGGCAAGGGCCGAGCGGGCCGTTGGCGGGCAACTCCCCGCCCGTGGCCGCGTCCCATCCGGCAGCGCCCGCTACGCCCAGGCCATTGAAGGGGATGTTCCAGGTCAGCTTCTCCCAGTGGGTGCGCGCCAGATTGTCGGTGACCGAGCAGGCAACGGCGGCGTTGCCGAACAGGGAAGCCAGCTCATGGGTGCGCCGTTCCGGCCGCCGCTGGAATTCGCCCAGGACGATTTGTCCGTGAGCGATGTGATGGATGAGGCCCGGGACAAGGCGATTCAGACAGACGAAGCAGAGGCCGCCCAGGATGTGCTCGAGCGGAACAAGGCGGGCCAGTTGTTCTTCGTTGCCCAGTCCGTTTTGCAGAGTGAGCACGGCGGTCTCCGGCCCGACCAGGGGCGGGAGCAGGCGGCAAAGCTGGTCGTTGGCCGTCGTCTTGAGCCCGATGAGCACGAGGTCACTGGGGCCGATTTCCTCGGGCAACCGGGCGCAGAAAGGCCGCGCGTGGAAATCGCCCTCAAAGCTGCGGACCCGCAGACCCTGGCGCCGCACAATCTCGTAATCCGTGCGCAAAAGGAAATGAACCTCCTGCCCGGCGCAGGCGAGTCTGGCTCCGTAATAGCTGCCGACAGCCCCGCAACCCACAACGGCTATCTTCATGGGCAAAAACGAAAAGCACCCTGGGTTGGACAGGGTGCTTTTGGACAAAAGACCCGATTACCCGGGGCCCAGGATGGCGTCTTTGGCGGCCTTGGCAACGCGGAACTTAACGACTCGCTTGGCCGGGATGGTGATGGTCTTGCCTTTGTCGGGACCGAACTGCATAATCATGGAACGGGCCGGACGGCTGACAAGCACCAACTTGCCTATGCCAGGCAGCGTGAAAGAATTGCCTGCCTGCTTGTAGGCCAGGTTTGCTATCGTATCGAGGACCTGCACGGCCTGTTTCTTGGAGATCCCGTTCTCCTCGGCGATCGTGGCGGCGATTTGTGATTTGGAGAGTGCGTTAGCCATAATTGTCAATGATGCGCTTTGTTGTTAACGGTCGCTTGCTTGCCAACTCGAGTCGAAAGGCTCGGGCTCGACTCGAATTAAACCCTTTTGCCGCGCCAGTGCAAGCTTTTTCACAAGCCGTTTCGAGACCGGCAGGGACCGTTGTCGCGGAAAATCAGAGACTCCTTACGTCGTCTCCTACAGTGATTTGCCAATCAGAGACTCCTTACGTCGTCTCCTACAATGGCTTGAGCCGGCTCGGGGGACTTGGCGGACGGGGTATCGAGTGAGGAGTCAGCATCCGGGAGCGGCTCACGTTCCTCCATGCCGTCCCACATGCTCGAACAGGAGGCGCATAAGTTTGGGTTGCGCGAGCGGGAGTTCCCACCGGGAGCCATCGCCTCACCACAACAAATGCAAATCCTCACGCTCATTGCTCGAAAAAACTAATCCCGCTTCCAGAGGGTTTCAAACGGAATTCGCCACAAGTTGTTCACCGGCAATTCACACGTAATTCACCGGGGCCCCGCCCAACGCCGGCCGCCCCTTCCGCCTTCGCGGCGCGCCAACCGCTGTCGCGACGGCGGCGACACCCGCCCCTGGACCCTCGCATGTGAGGTTCCGACAAAGGCTGCCAATAAGAGCCGGGGCTTGACTTCGTGGAGTGGGTTCGGTCAACATCCATGGGTGGCCCTCTTCAGGATACTTTTCGGACAAGGGGCGGCCTGGAGCGGCGAGACCGCTCCAGGGGGCGCGCGGGTCCTCTGCCGGGCCTGTTTGGGCCGGTCCACTGGTTCCAACTCCCCTTCCAGATGAGCCCCGTTGACAACTCGAGCGTGAAAGTGGGCCTGGTTCAATCGAGCGCCTTGACGGACCCGGCGGCAAACCTGGCCAAGACCCTCGCCGCTGTCGAACAAGCGGCCGACAAGGGGGCCCAAATCATCTGCACGCAGGAACTGTTTCGCTCGCAATACTTTTGCCAGTCCGAAGACCCCCGCTTCTTCCAATTGGCCGAGCCGATCCCCGGGCCGAGCACGAGGGCCTTCCAGGA
>Ga0326727_10004132_pt1 | contig 44409 bp, 37 predicted proteins | sample MB2enrmetagenome_FD_207643 | JGI IMG/M metagenome (GOLD analysis project Ga0326727, IMG submission 207643) | Lab enriched peat soil microbial communities from McLean, Ithaca, NY, United States - MB29MY | ecosystem: Environmental > Terrestrial > Soil > Wetlands > Peat | place: USA: New York... | reverse complement strand
GGCCATCATGCCGAAGCGGGGCGAGGTGGGCGGCGAGCGCGGTACTTTCGCGGCCGCCGTTTCTGCGGAGACGGCAGTTGGGCGGCGCGTAAGATGCGGCGCACGGTCTCGCGGCTGAGGGTGAGGTTTCCTTCTTCGCGCAGTTTTTCGGCGAGATGAGAATCGTTGAAGCCCTGGTATTTGCCTCGGGCCAGGGTCAAGATCAACTGCTTCTGGGGAGGGGAGACGGCCCAGGGCATGGGGCGTCCGCGATTGCCGTGGTGCACCCAGGCGGTGGAATCGGGCCGATAGCGGCGTTTGAGGCGCTGCACCTGGCGTTGGCTCAGTTGCAGCAGGCGGGAGGCTTCGCGTACGCTCAGCCTCCCGCCCGCTGCATTCTCAATCACTTTCACCCGCTGGAACTCTTTCTGACTCATGGTCACCATCCTTAGAGGGTGACAAAGTCTGGTTGCAGTTATGGGGTGACATTATCTTGGAGCATCTACAGCGATTTCTGAAGCCGGTGGAGATCACAGTGGACCGCCTATGTGAGTGGAAGAGCAGCAGCGGCAATGGCGTCAAACAGGCCGGTCAATTTCTGTTTGTCCAGTTTGCCATCGGTTCGCACGCCGGAGCAGATGTCCAGTCCGAAGGGAGCGACCTCGCGGATGGCTTCAGCCGCGTTGTCAGGATTCAGACCGCCAGCCAGGAAAAGTGGAATGTCGATTCGCTCACGAATCCTGCGGCTCAAGCTCCAGTCGTGCCTCCGTCCGGTCCCACCCAACTCTTTTACCGCAGCCGCCGGCTTGCCGGAGTCAAGAAGCAACGCGTCCACATGGGGAGCGATGGCAAGCGCTTCATCGACCGATTCCGGGCCGACCACGTGAATCACCTGGACAATCGAGATTCCGGGCAACGCGCTTTTCAAGTCCCGGTGGGAACCACGCGTGAGGCTGTCGCAAATCTGAATGGTGCTGCAGCAACAACGCCGCTGCTGGGCAATGATGGCTTCCACGCCCTGCAGGCTGGTGAGCAGAAACGTGGCCACTGCGGGAGGTAGTTGGGAGGCAATTTGCGAAATCTCCTCCTCCGAAATCACGCCCGGGCCGCTGGGCATCTTCGATACCAATCCCAGCGCCGACGCACCAGCAGCTACGGCCAGTTCGGCTTCGGCCAGACTGCAAATGCAACAGATTTTCACGCGGGGACGGGAGATGGGGCGCATGAATCCGTAATCGTGAATCTCGACGTCACGTCGCCGGCAGGTGGTCCGTGCCGGGCTCTTCACTTCTCCATGAGCAGAACCTTGTCCTGATTGTCAATCTCGGTCAGCTTCACCTCGATGACCTCATTCGCCGTGGTCTGCACCATACGGCCCACGAAAGCCGCTTCGACGGGCAATTCGCGATGGCCGCGATCGATCAGAACGCACAACTGCACCCGGCGCGGGCGGCCCTCGGAGAATAGAGCATCCAGCGCAGCGCGTGTGGTGCGGCCGGTGTAAAGCACGTCGTCCACCAAAACGATGTTCTTGCCTTCGACGGGAAAGCCAATTGCGGACGGCTGCACCACAGGTTTCGGGCCTACGGTAGAAAGATCATCGCGGTAAAAACTGATGTCGAGCTGACCGACCGGAACTGGGGCTCCCTCAATCCGCTGCACCAGCTTGCCCAGGCGCTCCGCCAAGGGCACGCCGCGGCGCCGGATGCCCACGAAGGCTAAGGCATCGCCGCCGCCGTTTTTTTCCACAATCTCGTGCGCCAGACGAACCAGCGTCCGTTCAATTTCCGAAGCTGACATGAGCTGGGCTTTCTGGCGTAGTTTCGGTTGGGCAGGAACTCTCATGGTAGCCATACCGACAAGCATAATACCCATGCGGGAGACCGATAGCAAGCAGTTCTGTGCGCTGGCTCCGCCTTTGGCGTGAGGGGCGTCACAAAACTCTTGACAACCACGGCATTGGAGCGGTAGCTTTCCCGCATTCCAACTAATTGAGAAGAAAGTGATCCAAGCACGGCGGGTCGATTCAAGACTTCGAATTCATACGGGGGAAATCATGTTTTCAAAAGCGCGCTTTTTTGCATTCGCAATTTTGTGTGTATGGCTGGCAGCGGCTTCCTGGACTTCAGCGCAGCAAACTTTGGGCGGCATTACGGGAACGGTTACGGACCCCTCGGGAAGCGTGCTTCCCGACACGCAGGTGACTGTCATAGGGGACCAGACCGGGTTGACGCGCACCGTGAAAACCGATGGCAACGGTACCTATTTGCTGGTGAACTTGCCCATCGGCAATTACACCCTCAGCTTCAGCCACGAAGGTTTCAATGCGGAGAAGGTCCCGGCCATTCTGGTGCAGGCCGACCGCACGGTGACTCTGAACGCGCAGCTGAAGGTTGGCTCCGTCACCGAGTCGGTGACGGTGGAGGCCCAGCCGTTGCTGAATGCGGTAGACACCACCAACGGTTACATCCTGGATACACAGCAGATCCAGTCGATTCCGCTGGCTACCGGCAGTTTCACGCAACTGGCCGTCTTGTCGCCGGGCGTGAACGCAGAATTGCTGAACGGTACCGGCAGCAACAGCGGATTGGGCAATCAACCCATCTGGGCCAACGGGCAACGCGACACCAGTAATACCTTCCTAATGAACGGTGTCGATGCCACCAACCTGTTTAATGGCAAGAGCACCAGCCAAGTGGCTTCCTACCGCGTGGTGCTCAACACCGGAACCCAGGGGCCGGGCGGCGGCGGAGAGATTACGGGCAGCACATCGGTATATCTGGCCATTGGCCAAGCCCTGCCCACGCCCGCGCCGGAGACGATCCAGGAGTTACGGGTCAACACTTCCATGTACGACACCCAGCAGGGATCGACCAACGGCGCGCATATCGACATGAGCACCAAGTCCGGCACCAATGACATTCACGGCGAGTTGTACGGGAACCGCGAAACCAATTGGCTGAACGCCGCGCCGTTCTTTTATATATCCGATCCGACGATTCCGGCCGACGAGAAGAATCCCGATCTGCACCGCTGGACTGCTGGCGGAACCTTTGGCGCACCGATCATCAAAAACAAGTTGTTCGGCTTCCTGTCCTATCAGCACACGCATGTGGCCGATCAAGCCACCGGAATCTCGCGCCTGGTCGTGCCGCCGGGATTGACCGATGACCGCAGCAACGCGGCGCTGATTAACGTGGCGAACGCAGACTCGTTCACCTCGCTTTCTCCCACCACTCCCCTCAATCCGGTCGCGCTGACCCTGCTCAACTACAAGCTCCCTAACGGGCAGTGGCTGATTCCCAGCGATGTGTTCGGCGCCGGCGACCTGGGCGGGGTAGACATGGGAGGTTTGATTCGTTATAACGCGTCCATCCCTGGTACAGCTCGATTCAAGACAGATCAAACAGTGGCCAATCTGGATTGGAACGCTAATACCAAAGACACGCTGTCTCTCAAGTATTACTACCAACACGATCCTGCCACTTCGCCGTTCGCCTTTTCCAATGTCAGCGGTTTTGACGAGCACATGGACGCCGGCAGTCAGGTGGCCAGCATCAATAATTCGATCACGGTGTCAAAGCATTTTTTCTGGACACAAACGCTGGGCATCATTCGCATGAAGGCATACACCTATAATGATCAGCTGTTCAACGCGAATGACGTGGGTATCAACCTGTTTGGCCTTCCCACTTTTCCCGGGATTAACATCGGCAACCTGAACCCGGCCATCTACGGCCAATCGCTCAATATCGGCCCCGGGGGCTATCCCGGAGGCTTCACACGCACGGGCGTATTCCAGAACCGCATCATGCCCTCGACCGACGCTATCTGGACGGCAGGGAAGCATACGGTGACGTTTGGAGGCAGTTTCCCGTTTACTCAGTTGAATATCCGCAACAACAAAACCGATACGGCCAACATCAGCGCCTGCAATTTCTCGGACTTCATCACCGGCGCTGTTTACTGCCCTCCGACCTTACAATTTATCGGAACCAATTTCTATCAAGGCAATGCTAACCGCTATTACCGAGCGAACGACCAAGGTCTGTACGTGCAGGACAAGTTTCAGGTGCGCTCCAATTTGAGCCTTACGCTGGGGCTGCGTTTCGACCGGCACGGCGGGTTGACGGAAAAGTACGGCGACTTTTTCAACTTTGATCCTTCGCGCTACGCCTACAACTTCACGACAGACACCATCGAAAACAACGGCGGTTTTGTTGTGGCCGGCAACAACTCGCAGTTTCACACCCCCGGAGTGAGCAACACTACATTGACCGGAAGACAATGGGGATTTGCCCCGCGTTTCGGTTTCGCCTATAGCCCAAAGATGTTCAATGATAAGCTTGTCATCCGCGGTGGTACGGGTTTGTACTACGACCGTGGGGAACTATTTACCTACCTCTCACCGGGTGCGGGAGGGGCCATCAGCGGCCCGTTTGGTGTGACCCAGGAACCACCGTTGTTTGTTCCCTCGCCGGCACAGCAGGGTGCGATCCTGTCTGATCCGTTTGGTGCAACTCGTCCGGCGCCACCGTCCGCCGATCCATCCACCTTCGCTGCAACTTATCTAGCCAACATACCGGCCATCAAGAACGGCGCTGCGGTGTATCCGTTCGGCGATTACAACAGCAATAACACCCTGCCTTACACCATCAACTACACGCTTGATCTCCAATACCAGCCACAGCGCACTCTAGCAATCGATATTGGATATGTCGGCAACCGCGGACGGCATGAAGTGATTCCGATTCCCTTCAACCAGGCGCAGATCGCTACGCCCACTCACCCGGTGAATGGACAAAGTTATAGCTACGGCTACCAGGTGAAGGATTCCACCCCATCAAACCCTGGAACTCTAGTACTGCCTGACGGCACTCCCCAGTTGTCTGTGGCCGACGGCGGGAACACAGACCTTCGCGTCCCTTACATTGGTTATGGAGTAAATTCGGTCAGCTACATGACCAACGGCAATTCCGCTTATGATGCGCTGTTGGTGCACGTGGAAAAGCGCCTCAGTCATGGATTTCAGGGCAGCTTCTCCTACACCTGGTCTCACGCCCTGGATGAACAAAGCGCGTTGGGTTTGTTCTATACCGGAAACAACCCCAACAATATTCGGGAAGGCTACGGTTCGTCCGACTTTGATCGCACGCATGTATTCACCTTCAATTACTCATACACTGTCCCTAAGCTGGTCCACGGGAACGGTGCGTGGGCGATGCTGGCTAACGGATGGGGACTGCAAGGCGTAACGATCCTGCAGAGCGGCCAGCCTTACAGCATCATCGATTACTCAGGCGCAGCGGGGAGCGTTTACTATAGTACCGACGATGGAATCACGAATCCCATCCTGCCACTTGCCCCGGGATTCACGCCGAAGACCGCGGTAACGGGCAAGGTTGGAGCCTATGGTTATCCTCCGGTTCCTGCCATCAATCCGGCAGCTTTCACGATTCCTTTAATTGCACCTGGGCAGGACGGCGTTCCTCCATGTGGTTTTAGCACTCTCGGCCTCCCGGTGTGCGACGTGTTTGAAACCGACTTCGCCAGCGGGGATCGCAACATTTTCCGGCAAGCGTTCCAGGCGGTCACCAACATTTCCTTCGTTAAGAACACAAAACTAACTGAACGGTTCAATCTGAAGTACTCGTTTGACATCTACAACTTGACCAATACCCCGAGCTTCGACATACCTGGACAGATTGCCACCGTGAATGGGTATTTCAATAACGCGCCCGTTTACCCAGGATCGTCAAACCCGGCCACCAATTTGCAAAGCCTGTATTCACTGAACAACAACCTGACGGTGAATGCCAAAAGCCAACCAACACTGGGAGTGATCAGTTCGACCATCGGGGCATCGCGGAACATTTCGATGTCGCTGCACCTGACCTTCTGAAAGAGAGCTGTCGGGCAGCGTGACGGAGCGGCTGGTATCCCCCCGCCGGCCGCTCCGGAGGTCTCATCGCCTCCACCATCTGCCCGAGTTTGTGACGTCCTCGCCTTACCTGTGGAAGATCCGGATACCTTCTTTTTCATGCGCGGCTTTTCCCGACCTGAATTCGCGCGAGCCTATGAAAACCAAGTATTATGAGGGCGAACTGTGGAAAGGCGAACTGGAGAACATTCTGATGCCGATGCTGGAGAAGTACGATGTTGTCCTGGTGGAAGACCCGGAGCACCTGATTCAGTGGCAGGAGGCGGCACAGCGCGGTTTTAGCGAACGCCCCCGGTTCTAGCCGCGTTGTGATAAGCCGAACGCTGCTATTCGCGAGGGGACTCCTTCGAGTAAGCTATGGGCGGGCTCTTCCCACATCGCTGTGCCGGGGCACACTCTGCCCTATGGGGCCAGCTTGAAGACCACGCCGCAACCCGGATCGTAGTCGGGACCGCAGGACAGATCGCCACCGTAAGGCGCGGTTCCGTAGAGATTCCCTGCATTGTCCATGACCAATGCGTCCTCGGGTTCGGCCCCGTCCTTGCCGCCGGTGAAGCTATACAGAACAGTTTCTTTGCCGTTGGTGTCTATCTTGAAAATGGTTCCGCAGCCGGGGTAGTCCCTACAATTGCCCGAACCGCCTACCGATGTGGTACCAAATAAATTGCCCGACCCGTCCCGGATGACGCCCCCCATGGGATAACCTCCATCGGGACTTCCCTGGAAAGCGTACACGACCGTTTCTTTGCCGTGTTTATCCAGTTTGAAGACGACTCCACATCCGGTTGTAGGATCGGCACAGTCGGACAGATTGCCCCCTCCTTCCGCTGTGCCGTAGAGGTTGCCTTGTCCATCCCTCACTAGGGGGCCCTGTGGAAACGCGCCGTCAGCTCCCCCCGTGAAGTTGTACAAGACCTCCAACTTGCCTTTTGCGTTGACCTTGAAAATGGTGCCGCAGCCCAAATCGGGACACCCGTTGGAATTGCCACCGTACTCTGCAGCCCCATAAAGGTTGCCTTGCTTGTCCCGGAGCAGTTCCCCACTGGGCGACCAACCGTCCGACCCGGAAAAGGCGTGCAGCACAGTTTCCCTGCCGTTGGTATCGATCTTGAACACCACACCGCATGCACCGTAGCCACTATAGCAGCCGGAGGTGCCGCCTGCTGTGGTTACGCCATAAAGGTCGCCGGAACTATCTCGAACAAGCCCCGCTTCTGGTACTCCTCCATCAGCCCCACCCGTGAAGGCGTGGAGCATGGTGAGTTTGCCTGCGCCATCCAGTTTGAACACCGTGCCGCAGCCGAAATCACATAGCGGCCACATGGGGTTTCCTTCGGGAGTGCCGCCCTCCTGGGTTGTGCCATAGAAGTTGCCTGATTTATCGCGGATCAAGCCGGACCAGGCGCGCAGCCCGTCCCCGCCCCAGAAGCTATGCAGAGCGGTTTCCTTGCCGTGCGCGTCGATCTTCAAGACGGCCCCGTAGGCGAAAGCTCCCCCAAAATAAGTAGTGGTATAGAGTGCCCCCGCGTTATCACGGAGCACACGAGCCCAGGGGACACCTCCGTCGGGTCTGCCCGCGAAGGTATGAAGCACCGTATAAGTCTGCGCCATCCCGGACAGCATTGCCAGCAGCAAAAACAAGGCTAGCAACGACATGTCCCGAACGGCGCGTTGTCCGCGATACTGTGGATGGCAGCCTGCTTGAATGTGGGTGGTTTTCATGGCCTCCTCCGAAAAGAAGCGCTTTGGGCGCCGAGTGCCAACCGCGCCAGAGATGCAGGTTGGGCGCTGGCGGATGCTGGGGCGGCAGGGATCGTAGGAACGCGATCTAAATGTGCCGATTCTGGCTGGGCCGGAGTCGCGTTAGCTTCTCCGGCAGTTTGCCCTGCGCAGATTCCCTTATTGGCGATGGTCTCGTAGGCATAGCCCGTCAGCGTGGCCGTGATTTGATAGTTTTGCACTTGAACGCTGAGCCGGGCCCATCCGTAATGGGTCTTTCCGTCGATCAGGAACTTCAGTCCCAGGTAGCCATCCTTGACGTTCACCCATGGGCCATACGTGCGGCAGGTGCCTTCGACACTACAGGCAACCCTAACCATTTTTTCGCCCGCATAGCTGGTGCTGGCAACAATGAAGTTCTGGCGCGAACTGATGGGTGCTCCTTTGATTAGGGCGGCGGCGGAGTGGCCGCTGCCTTCAACGGCATTGCCATACGCTTCCTTGGCGCTGAGAGATCGGCCGCCTTCGAACAGGGATGACCAGTTCCGAATAACGAAGTCCATCGTGCCATCATGGTTCAGGTCGAGACCGTAGATGCCGTTGAATCGAATTTCTTGGTGGGTTTTGGTGTAGACGATCTTCGCTTCGGACGGCTCGGCCAAGGCCAGTACACTGACTCCGGCTGCGGTGGCCGCGAGCGCGTACCAGTTGAGATGTTGATTCAGGGACGCAGACAGCCTAGCAGGGGCACGAGAGCGCCCAGGAGAGTTTCTCATGAAAACCTCCTTATACGAGCAATGGCACTGTACGCTGGGGAGGACGGGCTGTCAACGACCTTTTGAAGCTGTGTGCAAGAGTTTGCAGCCTGTTTCTCTGAAGCAGGCTGGATGGCAACTTCGCGCCAGATCCCTCGCCCCGCGGAAAGACGCGCGGGGCGTCGGGATGACGTCAACGGAGTTTCTTCATTACTCCTTCAGCTTTGGCCGCTGGCAGGCGTCCACGATCTTGGTTGGGTCGATCGCGTCTTTGTCTATTTGCTCTTCGAGAATCTTTCCGTCTTTTCCGATCAGGAAGTTGATCCGGCGGGCGGCTTTGTACTTCTCCAGATAGATGCCGTACTTGTGGGTGGTTTCTCCGCCCCAGTCACTCAGCAGTGGAAAGGTCACTCCAATTTGGTCGGCGAAGGCTTTGTTGGCGAACGGGCTATCCATGCTCACACCCAGAACCTGGGTGTCGGCGGCTTCCAGCTTCTGCAAATTCTTCTGGAAGTTTTTCATTTGCTCCGTTCAACCACCGGTGAAGGCAAAAATGTAAAACGCCAGCACGACGTTCTTCTTGCCGCGGTACTGGCTGAGAGTGACATCTTTCAAATCGTTTCCGTCGAAATACTGCAGTTTGAAGTCGGGGGCGACGTCTCCGACCTTCAACGCCGGCGGCGGCTGAGGCAGTTTATCGGCTGCGAATGAGTTGGCCGCCAGAGTGGAAGCGAGCAGCATGGCTGCCAGAACTAGTTTGTGTTTCTGCATCGAACTCACCCCTTTCAGAGTTGCGAGTCTATATTGTCTCAACAAAGCGCGGCGCACGCCACAGTTGGAACCAAAGAGGAAGCGTGGCCAAACCTGTTTCGCGGGGCGGCGGCGGACAGTCTAATTTGGGCTGCGAGTGCGCAAGCGTACATCGTCCTGACTGGGCGGGAGCGTGAAAGGAAACTCGACCAGCAGGTTGCCGAGCGGAACACGCAGCAGGAATTCTTCTTGCCGGTTCAAGGCTCCGATCCAGCGAGTGCTGGCGGCGAACAGAAGCCAACCGGAAATTTCGTTGTCGTCCTTCGAGATGGGTTGCAGTGTCTTGGTGCGGGACCACTCGATCATCTGAGAAGTACTCTGCTGCTGAGTTCTTAAGGTGGCTTCGAGGTCGGCTTTTTTCTCAGGATGTTTGCGAATCTCGCGGGCTGCGATTTGCACTTCCTTCTTGTCATCTGCCTGGAGGCGGGCAGCCAGTTCCGCTGGGTTCAACGGAGCTTCTATTGTGTGGAAGTGCTTTACGAACTCAAGCGTGATCTGCTGGAGAGCAATCGGGGATGGAGTCTGCTTCAGGAAGCGCACACTCAGGAATAGTCCGACAACCGGCTCGATCCGGCGGCGGGCTTTCTCCAGTTCCTGTGCATCCATGGCTAAGGTGACGACGAAATTGTCGGTGGCGAGCGCGTAACGATAGGTCCCGTCGTCTCCGGCCTGAAAGGCGCAGCCGGGTTGGCTTTCGCTCCAGCGCAGAACCTGGGTGGGCTGCGTCGCGGCATGCGAAAGCAGCGAGACAGCGATCCACAGCACTCGCGCAATAGGCCGACAGAGATGCGAAGCCGCCATCACAGCTTCCAACATACCGCTTTCTCAATGGTCCATCTGTGCGCACTGGTACAACACGCGCAGAAAGTTGTGCGCCCGGCCCAAATCAGGAACGCAAGGAATGCCTAACCGAGATAGGTTAGCGGCGTGCCACCCAGGAGCGGCGGCGGCAATCAGCGGCGGGGATTATGTTAACATCGCAAGAATGTGGACGCGTAGCATAGGTGGTAGAGGGATTTCCTTTTAGCAACTCTGATATCCCGCTGGTGGACGAAGGCACGCGAGTTGCCGACCATCTGCCAGGAATTGTGCCGGCAGTGGCGGATGGCCAACAAAATCTTCAACGAAGACTTACATAATCGTTACTTCTTGGTGACAACAGCCAAACCTCGCGAAGTTACCTTGCATTAGTTAAGATCACGGGCGGGCGGAGTTAACCTTGACAATCGGAGTTCTGGACTGGTAGTCGGTAGCCATTGTGCGCTGGACTGTGCGGGCCTTCACGGTTTGCCATTTTTGGTTCTATCATCACAGTGACAAGTGATCGACATCACGGCACAAATGTTCATGCCTCCGAGAAAATCTTCGTCCAATGGCAGCTGGGTCCAAACCAAGCCTTTAAAACCAAGAAAGAGATGGCGGCACGCAGCCGCGACGCGAAGACGGTCGCAGCATGGGGAAATGAGGTCGTCTGTGGCATGCGTGGCCAAAGAGAGGAAAAGTGACATGAAGAAGGCGGCGTTTTTTTTGCTTACGGCAGTTGTTGTCCTGGGTTTGATGTTTTGGGGAGTACTGAATCCGCCCCCAGCTTCAGCGGTTCCAAGCTACGCGCGGCAGACCGGCTTGGCCTGCAGTGGCTGCCACTACGCACCGCCGGAGCTGAATCCTGCAGGACGAAGATTCAAGCTGCTCGGCTATGTGGACAGAGGGGACGAAACAAAAACGGTGAAGACGGAAGGCGGGAAATCGCGCGCGGCGCTCGACCTTCTGGCTTCGCTGCCTCTTTCCGTAATGCTGGAGACTTCGTTTAGTCAAACCAATTCGCCCGTGCCGGGGACGCAGAACGGGAATTTCGAATTTCCGCAAGATGTGTCGCTTTTTCTCTCGGGCGCGTGGACAAGCCATGTTGGCAGCTTCCTTCAGGTCACTTACAACGTCCAGGACGACCATTTCAGTATGGACAACACAGACGTACGTTACGCGAATAGCCGGAAGGTGCATGGCAAGGAACTGGTTTACGGCATAGACCTGAATAACAATCCAACTCTGGAAGATCTTTGGAATAGCACACCAGCTTGGGGTTTCCCATGGATTGCCAGCGATTCTGCGCCGACTCCCGCGGCGAGTCCCATCATTAGTGGTCCTTTAGCGCAGGATGTTGCCGGGCTTGGCGGCTACGCGATGTGGGATAGTCACTTGTATCTGGATGCCGCCATTTACCGTTCAGACCACGTAGGTGGTCCTCAGCCGAACCCAGGCACTGGTGCGGCTTACAATATCCGCGGATTAGCGCCATACTGGCGCGCGGCTTGGCAGGAATTGACGGCGAAGACCCAGTATGAAATCGGCACTTATGGCATGCATATGCAATCCACTCCCAACGCGATAGCCGGCCTGGAGGACAGCTATACGGATTGGGGCATAGACACTCAGATCGATCGGACGGTATTCAGGAAGGACGTGCTCTCGTTCCGGGGCACGTACATTCACGAAAGTTCCGATTTGTTAGCCACCTTCGCTGCTGGAGGTGCTTCACGGCGCTCAAACCATCTCGATACTTTTCTTGCCAATGCCGAATACCACTACGGCAACTCCTTGACGGGCACATTCGGTTGGTTTGACACCGGGGGCACCGTCGATCCTCTGCTGTATCCGCCAGGCGCGGTCAACGGAAGCGCCAATGGCAGCCCGAGAGGCGCCGGGTATATCGCAAACCTCTCGTACTGGCCATGGCAAAACCTTCAGCTCGGCGCGCAATATACTGGATATACGCGGTTCAATGGCGGCGTGACCAACTATGACGGTTCCCTCCGCAATGCGAGCAGTAACAACACGCTCTATCTGGATGCGAAGTTCATTTTCTGAAGAACGTACGATGGCAATTGCAATTACAAACCCAAAGGAGAAAAACGCAATGAAGTGCAAGGCATTCGTATTGGTGGCACTGATAGCCGGGTTGTGCATGGCGGCGTGGGCGGGCGAGATCGAGGGCAAGATCACCGGGATGAAAGGCCATTCAGTCGTCTACGTCGACGCCATTTCAGGCAAAACCTTTCCCGTTCCCAAAGAGCACCCGGTCATGGATCAAAAAGGACTGCTGTTTGCGCCGCACATCATGACTGTGCAACAGGGCACAACCGTCGATTTCTTGAATAGCGACACGGTGCAACATAACGTCTTCTGGAGTTCGATCGGCAGCGACAAGAAAGCAGGACACAATCTCGGGACGTGGCCCAAGGGCGAAAAACGTGCCTTCACCTTCGATAGGTCGGGAGTCGTAGCGCTACTCTGCAATGTGCACCCGGAGATGGCGGGATATATCATCGTCAGCCCAACTCCTTACTTTGCCGAGACAGACGACAGCGGCAGCTACAAAATCAAAGATGTTCCGGACGGCAGCTATACAGTCGTCGTGTGGCATGAAGGGGCCAAGAACCAATCAAAACCGGTTACGGTCGCGGGTGAAACCAAGGCGGATTTCACGTTGAGCAAGTAGCCGAAGGGAGCAAGCAGAACGTTTTCGCTCCCAAGTTTATCTCTTTTCGTGTCGCCCGGAAACGCGGCATTCGTTCCCGTATGCTTAAACGCTACCGAGACAAGAAAGTGGACAGGGACTGGTTAAATACCAATTTCCCCTGCATGATGGCCTGTCCCGCTCATACCAACGCGGGACGCTACGTGTCGTTGATTGCGGAAGGGCGTTTCGAAGAAGCCTACAAGTTTGCCCGCGACCCCAATCCTCTGGCCAGCATCTGCGGGAGGGTTTGCGCCCATCCCTGCGAAACCGCTTGCCGTCGTGGGGAGATTGACCGGCCCATCGCCATCCGGGCACTCAAGCGTTTTCTGACTGAGCGGCATGGTCCTGAATCGAAACGTCCGCTCGACATCAACGTCGGCCGAGTTCAGCAGAAACTCCCCTTCCGGGTAGCGGTGGTCGGCGGCGGGCCGGTCGGTCTGGCAGCAGCTCATGACTTAGCCCTGATGGGTTACTCCGTCACCGTTTTTGAAGCGGCCCCGGTTGCGGGAGGGATGTTGTATCTCGGCATCCCCGAATACCGCTTGCCGCGCGACGTGGTGGAAGCGCAGGTGCGGGAAATCCTCGAGACCGGCGACATCACTCTGCGTCTGAATCAAGCCGCCGGACGGGACTTCATGATTTCCGACCTGCGGCGGCAAGGGTTCGATGCGGTTTTGATCGCGGTGGGCGCTCATCGCAGCCGGGATCTGACCATCCCGGGTGTGGATCTGGATGGAGTGTACAAAGGCATCGACTTTCTACTGAATGTGAACCTTGGCTACAAGTTCACGATTGGCAAGAAAGTGATTGTCATTGGCGGTGGCAACGTCGCGATGGACGTGGCGCGGTCGGCGGCCCGCGAGGTCGTCCGCCAGCACGTGGCAGGAGTGGAAGACCTGGAGCCCTCTGCCGAAAATGTAGCGGCGGTGGCGACGCGCGAGATGGTGGACATCTCACTTTCGGCGTTGCGCATGGGAGCGCACGAGGTGAATCTGGTTTGCCTGGAAAAGCGGGAGGAAATGCCGGCGGCGCTGGAAGAAATCGAAGAGGCGGAAGCTGAAGGCATCATCATGCATCCCGGGTTGGGTCCGAAGCGGATGGTCGGCAGGGACGGCAGGGTGGTGGCGCTGGAGGCGTTGAAGACCAAATGGGTTTTTGACGAAAACAAGCGGTTCAATCCAGCGTTCTATGAGGGCAGCGAAGTGCAACTGCAGTGCGACACGATTATCATGGCCATTGGGCAGACGCCGCGGCTGGATTTCTTGACGCCCGAGGACAAAGTCGAAGTGTCGCCGCGTGGGTTGATCGCGGTTAACCCACAAACGCTGATGACCTCCGCCCCCGGCATTTTCGCGGGTGGCGACTGCGTGTTCGGTCCGCGCCTGATTATCGATAGCGTTGCGGATGGCAAGCGGGCCGCGGTCGGCATTGACGAATATCTTCGTGGGCAAAAGCACCCGGATCCGATTGTGGAAGTGGAAGTCTTCAAGCGGCACAGCATGCCGCTGGAATTGCTGGACCTCGGCCGCCCGCCGATCCCGATGCTGCCGCTTGAGCGCCGCACTGGAGTCACGGAAGTGGAAATCGGGTACGACGAGCAGGAAGCGATGGAGGAAGCGCAGCGCTGCCTGCACTGCTGGGTGAACACCATCTTTGAGGGCAGTCCGGAAGATGGAAGTATGTGTATCTTGTGTGGCGGCTGTGTGGATGTGTGTCCGGAAAAATGCCTGGAACTCGTATCGCTTGATCGCATTCAATTCGATCCGGAAACCGTCGTGCAAATCCGCGACCAGCAGCAGTTATTCGGGGTCGAACTGGATGAAGTGAAAGCCGACGAGTTGGGAGTGGTGACCGGTTCGGCCATGCTGAAGGATGAAACTCGCTGTATTCGGTGCGGGCTGTGCGCGGCTCGCTGTCCCGTAGGCACTATCACCATGGAATCTTACAACCTGCTTCCGGCTGAACCGACCGGTCTGATTTCGATCGAAGCCATTGACGGGCCGCTGCGGACGAAGGCGTCGGTAGCAGGTGCAAGGTAGCTTATGCCCGAGGAGAAACAAACAAAGCCCGCAAGCGCCATTGAGTTCGACCGGCGCGCATTCTTCACCAAACTGGGCCTGGGGTCGTTGAGCATCGCCGCCGCCGGCACGGCGGTGTTTGCGTACCAGTTCCTTTCGCCAAACGTGCTGTTTGAGCCGTCGCCGATCGTGAACGCCGGCAAGCCGGAGAGCTACGCGTTGGATTCGGTGACGCTCGATGTGAACTCCGGGATTTATCTGATCCATGCCAAAGAAGGATTCTTTGCTCTGAGCGCGGTGTGCACGCACCTGGGCTGCCTGACGGCGTGGAAGCCGGAGCTGGGCATCATCGCGTGCCCTTGCCACGGGAGCAAGTTTCATCGCGAGGGTGACAAGATCGAGGGGCCGGCGCCGAAGCCGCTCCCCTGGCTGCGGACGTGGCTGAGTGACGACGGGGACTTGATGGTGGATCGTTCCACGACGATTCGTCCCCTGCAGTTCGTGAGGGTGTGAGCATGGCTAAGACTATCGCAAGCTACTTCGACGAGCTGCGCGCCACGCGGATCTGGCGTTCCATCTTCCGCAGCGGCACCGGTTCGAGTACGCTGCATCGCGCGCTGGCCATTCAGCAAAATGTCTTTCTGCATCTTTTTTCTACGAAAGTCCGGCGGCGCATGCTCAGCTTCAGCGCCACCTGGTACCTGGGTACGCTAACCTTTGGGACGTTTCTGATCCTGGTGATCACCGGCATTTTGCTAATGCTCTACTACCACCCATCTGTTCCGCAGGCGTATGCGGACATGAAGGACTTGCAGTTTGTGGTTTCATCCGGTCTTTTTCTGCGCAATCTCCATCGCTGGTCGGCGCATGCCATGGTCTTTCTGGTATTTGCGCACATGTTCAAAGTCTTTTATCGCGGGGCTTATCGCCCGCCGCGCGAGTTTAACTGGGTGATCGGGGTCATTCTGCTGCTGATCACGCTGCTGCTCAGCTACACCGGATATCTGCTTCCCTGGGACCAACTGGCGTTCTGGGCCATCACCGTAGGTTCCAACATTGCTTCCGCGGTGCCGGTGATGGGCGACAAGGTCCACTTCCTGATGCTGGGAGGGAACCTGGTGAACGCCAACGCGCTGCTGCGCTTTTATGTCCTGCACTGCGTGATTCTGCCGCTGACAGCGATTCTGTTTATCGCAGTGCATTTCTGGCGGATTCGCAAGGATGGTGGCTTGTATGCCCACCAGAGTGAGCCTGCGACCGTGCAGGCGCAAACGGCGAAAGCGAAGGAGGCGCAATGAGCGACAAAGACTTCGTAGCCGGCATGGACTCGAACGCCAAGAGATCGCCGCGGCGTGTGGTTTTCGTCACGCGACGAACGTCGGCGCAAGTGAAAGTCGCTGACGAAGAGCAGTTGCAGACCTATCCGGAAGTGTTGTTTCGCGCCGCAGTGGCTATCGAGGTCCTGGCGATCGCGTTGGTGCTGGCCGCACTTTTGTTCAACGCACCGCTGGAGGGGCTGGCCGATTCGTCGCACACGCCGAACCCGGCGAAAGCGCCGTGGTATTTTCTGGGCCTGCAGGAAATGTTGCATTACTTCCCACCGGTGGTTGCGGGAGTGTTGGTGCCAACCCTGGTGGTGATTGCGCTGGTGGTGATTCCGTATTTCAACATCAACGTCGAAGCGGAAGGTTTGTTTGTGAAGGACCGCAAGCGCAGGCTGCAGGTCTTCTACGGAGCTGTGCTGGCCCTTTCGCTGTTTTTGCTTTTTTTTCAGGTTTACGTGGCGCTTGTGCCCACGCTGATCGTGGCTGGGTCCATGTTGTGGGCGGCACGCAGTGTTGAGGGAACGCAATCGGGTTTCGGCCGCTATCTGGCGTCAAAACCGCTTTCATACTGGATCATGACCTGGTTTCTGTTTGAGCTGGTAGTGCTCACCGTGGTCGGCACTTTTTTCCGTGGACCAGGCTGGTCCTGGGTGTGGCCCTGGAGAAGCTAAGTGGACTCGCACAAGAACTCGTTTTCATCGGCATGGCAATGGTTATTCGGTGATCCCGTTCGCGCGTTCGGCGTGGTCAGCCTGTTGCTGCTTGTCTCGCTGGCAATCGCTCCGGCCAAGAACTACTTCAGCGAATGGCGGCACTATCAGAATCAATATCTGCAAATGATCCGCGGCCGCGGCGAGGCAGTGACGTTGCAACGCCATTTCCAGGGCGGCATTCAACAGATTTGGCTTCCCGAGCTTGGAGTGGTGGATCGCTGCACGACCTGCCACGTCGGACAGAATGAAGCGAGCCTGGCGGATGTAGCAACCCAGCCATTCCGTAGGCATCCCGTGATTCCGCACCGGTTGGATCAATACGGCTGCGTTATGTGCCATCGCGGGCAAGGCCCGGCGACCAGCGTCGAAGAAGCTCACCGCAGCACGCTCGCGTGGGAGCAGCCCATCCTGCCCGCGCGTTACATGGAGTCGTCTTGCGGACAATGCCATCGCAACGCGCTGGCCGGAACTCCCCAGCTAAATTTGGGCCGTCATCTGCTGAGCCGGTATGGCTGCGTGCATTGCCACACAGTCAAACTGCCGGATGGGACTGCCATGCGGCCGACCGATGATCCGCCCTCGCTGGAGCACATTGCCGACAAGACCACGCGGGAATGGATCTACGCCTGGCTGAAAGATCCGCAGGCATACGCGGTCACAGCCACCATGCCGAATTTCAAGCTGAGCGATGAGAACGCGCGAGACATTTCGGCATTTCTCATCGCTGACAGCACTTCACTTCCGGGAGACACGGCTCCGGTAGCGGCCTCCAAAACGCCGCCTGATGCGACGGCTGGACCCACTTTGTACGGGCAGTCGTTCTGCGCCTCCTGTCATGCTGTGCAGAATGCAGCCGGGAACATCGTGGGCGGCGACGTGGGGCCGGAGTTGACGCGAGTGGGTAACAAGGTGAAACCGGAGTGGCTGCAAGTTTGGCTGCGGAATCCGCGCATCTACGACGCGGGTACGGCGATGCCCCACTACCGGTTTGATGATCGTCAGGTATCGGTGCTGACGGGGTTTCTGCAGAACAAGACGGACTCCGATTTGCTGGCCAACGTTCATCTGGAGCCGGCGACGCCGGAGCAGATCGTCCATGGCAAGACGCTGGTCACGGAGTACGGTTGCGCTTCCTGCCATGAGATCAACGGCATCAAGAAGCCGGAGAATTTTGCGCCCGAGTTGACGCGTCTTGGCAGCAAGCCGATTACTCAGCTCATCTTTTTGCCTGGAATGGCCCACACGTTGCCGGACTATATCGGGGCCAAAATCCGCAATCCTCGCTCGTTTGGGGCTGCGCTGAAAATGCCGCAATTCACCTTCAGTCCGTCGCAAGTGGATTCACTCACTACGGCACTACTCTCGCTCACCGACCGGGCCCAAAGCTTGCCGCCAGCCCTGACCGTCCCTGCGCCACCGGTTTCGAACTACCAACCCGCGGGCAAGGCCGGCCAAGTGATGGCCGATCTGGCTTGCTTCAGTTGCCATGCGATCAATGGCCGGGGCGGCGATATGGCTCCGGAACTGACCTGGGAAGGTAGTGCGGTTCAGCGGCAGTGGCTGGAAGATTTTCTGAAAAATCCCAACACGTTGCGTCCCGCGCTGATTCGGCGAATGCCGAAGTTCAACCTTGCAGATAGCGAGATCAAGGAACTGACCGACTACATCATGACGGTTTATCAGACCCCGGCGTTTGACCGCGATTCCATGCTGCCGGGCGGCTATCCGCCCGCGCTGGTGGAACAGGGCAAGCAATTGTTCTATTCCAAGTATGGTTGTCAGTCTTGCCATATCGTGGACAGCAAGGCTGACAAGGGTTACGTGGGACCCACACTCACGCAAGTGGGATCGCGGCTGAATGCGGCGTGGATCTACAACTGGATGAAAAATCCTCAGGCCTTGCGTCCGGGAACGACTGAGCCGAACCGAGGCATGAACGACGAGGACGCTCGCGCCTTAACTGCATTCCTGATGATGCAGAAGACCACCGGCAAGCAGGAGGTGAAGAAATGAGAAGGTTCCTGCTGGCAGTTCTGTCATTTTCCCTTGCGATGGCCGGATCTGGTTGTGCCAGGAAATCCGCTGGCGCGGAGCCAAAGGCCGCGGCGTTTGGCAGCGCGCTGGTGGAATCGAGCGGCGGCAAACAGATTGGCGCGGTAGGCGCGGTGCTTGCGCAGCCCCTTGTGGTTCAAGTCAACGACGACCACGGATCCGCGGTCCCTGGCGTATTGGTTGAATTCACCGGCCCGGCGGGTCTCAGCTTCGATCCGGTCAGGGCTGTCAGTGATTCGAGCGGCCAGGTTACCACCAATGTCGCGCTTGGCAGTATGGCAGGGAGATATGAACTTACCGCCAGTACGTTCAATAAGGCACAGAAGGCGGTCGACCTGAAGCTGGTAGAGATTGCCCTTGGGTATCAGCAGCAGTTAGGGCAACAGCTCAACGAAAAGTATTGCGCGCGTTGCCATGATCCGGAGTCGACGCCGGAGCGCGTCTCGAACTACGACAACCTTGAGGTGAAGCCACATCCTTTCACCGAAGGGGATACGTTAAACAAGATCAGCGACGCCGATCTAACGGCGATCATCAGTCATGGTGGAGCGGCGCTCAATAAGTCGGTCCTCATGCCGCCGTACGGTTTCACTCTCAGCAAATCGGAGATGCAGGCCCTGATTTCATATATCCGTCTGGTATCCGATCCTCCGTATCAAGCCTCCGGAATGGTGTATAGCGGGAGATAGCAACAGCTTCTGCCGGCGCAGTTGTCGAGGAAGTGAAGTTGAACAACACGCTAAACCGAGCAATCCTGCCCGTGCTGAATCGCGACGCGGTTTGCGGGAAGGGGAGAGCGGGTCACATGGCGGCTGCCATCTTGCGCGGTCTCCAGCGGGACGCAACAATGCACTGTAGGCAAGGGGCACCTGTACCAAGGGTACGGAGGGGTTCAACCGTACCCCTTTGCAGCGGCGAGGTCACGGCGTCCTTGATTTCCCAAGAGTGAACACGATGTTTCACACAGCAGACAGCGGGCTGAAGCTCATGGCCTTCAGCCCGCTGTTCCACGCAATTTCTTGGGTTCTACCGCCTACTTCTTGAAGCCGTTTCCGTACTGACCTCGAAAGATGCGCGTTTGCCACGTATAACAATTGCTGGATGGCGTTCCGCAGTTGCTCGTTCCTGTTTGGCTGGCATTGTAGTATTCCCCCACGCCATAGAATGTCAGATTGTCGCCTGGGTCGATCACCGTAGCCGCGTATTCGCCCCAATTCGAGGTGTTCTCCTGGTCTCCCGTTCCCTGGATGATCAGAGTCGGCGGGTCAAAGCTGGAAGCCTCCCAGGGCAGCACGTCAAAATTGATGGCCGGGTGGTATTGTGTCTGGCAACCGGAACAGTAGGCCCCGGAGGTAGTGTAGGCGATGCCCAAGTTGCCATTCTGGTCGAGCGCCGCGCTGGGCATGAAGTAGAACAGGGTCTCATTCGGATCTTGCAGATCCGGAGGCCCGGAACTCCCGCCGCTGTTCACCAACACCGAAGACACCGACCCATTGGCCACCTGCAGAATGTAGTAACGGATGCCGGTGCGTTGGTTGCTGGTGCTTTCCATCACCACGTGCGCCGCCGTGAGAAACTCCCCATTGGGCCCGCTTCCGGGCGAAGACAGGTTGTTATAGGTTAGCCGGTTTGCCATGCGGTCTCCCAATGAGTCCACACAGGGAGTGTTAAACCAGTAACAAGAGGGCGTGCCATATCCCCCGATGTCGTTAACATTCGTGCTGGGCTCCGGGACGCAATAAGTGTTCCCTTCCCGTCCTGGTTTCGAAGTGTCATAGCATCCGGGAGTATAGGGATTCACCGTAACAAATGTTGGTCCCGCCAACCCACTCGTTCCCCAAGTAAACAGGGCCAGTTGGCTGGATGTACAGGGCGTGGCCTGGCTGGTGCAAACCCCCCGGCCGTTCTCTCCTTGCTGAGCGTTGCTGGGGTTGACAATCGAAAGGAAATATTCCGGCTCGCCGCTCGGCGGCCCGGTGGGACTGTCGATGTCCCCTACATCGACCGAGTGGATGAGACTGGGTTCATTGGGAACCATGTAGGTGTAGCAGGTCATCGGGTTTGCGGGTTGGCCTCGCGCCATGTCTGCCCGGTCCAACTGGCAAGCCTCAAAGCCCGCTTCGGAGTATGAATGGGTGACGTCCTGCAAATCAAATGTGATGTAGAAGCCATTGGACCAAGTCCCGATTCGCGGCCAGTCGGGGAAATAGTAATAGGCCCCGCCGGTAGTGCACTGGTTCGAACTTGGCAGGCAGGGAATTGCCGTGTCCATCTTGTACTCGTAGGCGTACCATTTGGTGCTGCCTTTGGACAAGTCACTGGCTGAGCTTATGGCAACACACCACGCGTAGTGGGCGATGCCGCTGACGTTGTACGTAACCCGCCGGTTGATCACAAACTCGTTATCCAGACGGTCGTAGATGACTTGCACATTTCCGGAATTCCCGCGGCACTCCGGTTGCGTTGAACTGGACCAGAGGCCGACCACGTTGCGCGGGTCCCCCGTAGTCCCGTCGGCGACGCTGTAGATAGCTTGCCCGCTCACTTTGTCAAACGCCTGAATGTTGTGCAAATTGACCCACTCAAGAACCTGCGCGTTTTTCCCGCTTATAGTGGGACCAACGGCGATATTGTCGTCCAGATTCAGCACTCCATCATAGAACTGATAACTCGTGCCAATGTTCTGTTGCGCGTCCATCCCTTCGATTTGATTTCCGCTCCAGGCTGCACTGCAAGACGAGCCCTTACACAGCTGAAAGTTCGCAGCCGTGTTCTCAGCCGTTTGCGCCGCTGTGTACGGGCCGGCGACCACACCCGCTTGGCAGTCGCCTGATTGGCAGCTCTGGCCCACCGAATACACGGCGGTGAGCAGGCAAATCACGAACACGCAGTTCTTAATGCTCATAAGCCCCCATCTTCACAGTGAACGTTGCCAGTGACACTCCGAATCCCCAGGCAAAGCCAAGTCCCAGAGCGCTCTTCCAAAGCACATAACCCGGTGCCAGGGGGGACAAGAAACAGAGCGCGAAACTGCACTATGTTAACCATCCGGCGCAATCGTGTGGAATAGCACGTTGGTGCAGAAAGGTAACACTGCGGGGGAAAAAGGCAGGTACCACCTCACACCTAGCGGATTATCTCACGCGCAGCGTCCGCCGCGCCAGCGGGCAGCGCCTTGTCGAACGTCGCCGCCGGCATGGCCCAGTTGGAAGCCGAGATCCGAAAGTGCAGGAGGCTCAACGAGGTTGCTTTTTCGAGACCAGCTCGCTTAATTTACTTTTGACTCACATGAACCCGCAACCTGTAAGTCGTTGGAAAGTTTGGTGAGCGCGGCAGGATTCGAACCTGCGACCCATGCCTTAAAAGGGCATTGCTCTACCACCTGAGCTACGCGCCCATCTTGTTTAACATCTACATCCTACAGCATTTAATTGACTAGAGCCGGGTTTCCAGTCAGACCAAAGATCTGCTCCGGTGCACTTGTGGTGTCACTTGGTTCCCCCGTCGCAGGCTGGGACACAATCCGCTCCACGGCAGCCAGTAGATGCTTCGGAGCGAGGTGTGCGCACCGCATTGTCATCTGAATCGTCGCGTATCCCATCTCTTCCGCAATGGTGCGAATATCAACCCCAGCCATCGCCATGCGGCTGGCAAATGTGTGACGCAGGCAGTACCACGTAAAGTCACGGATGCCCGCTTCCTTCACTGCCGGACCGAACCAATGCTTGTACCACTGCAACGGCTCTCCATGTATGGTAACAAAAACTTGGCCTTCTGCCTTGAGTGTAGTCCCGGCCGCTGGCCTCCGCTGAGTCGGAGCCGTGCGGCCAACTCCGTGACGCGTCTCTCACTCATGCATTTCAAGCTTGGTAGGGGATACGATGTGGGCAGGCTCTTCCAACGAGTTCAAGCGTTTGACGCTGATCGCGTTGAGTGGATAGAATCGGCTTGACTTTTGAGCACGGATTCCGTGCCAAACTCGGATAAAGGAAAGGATTGAATAGATGAGGAACAAGGCAGTTACTTTAGTCGTGGTTGCGGTTTTGATGTTTACATTGGCTGCTCCGTCGCTGATGGCGCAAGCGATGGGCGGTGCGCCCGCAAACGCACAGAAGCCGATGGCAACCAAAGGAGGAGGCCCGCATCCCCAGATCGCAAAGGCGATTAGGCATCTGGAAGAGACCAAGGAATTCCTGAAAAACGATGCCAGCAACGACTTGGAGGGCCACAAACACGCCGCGATTGAGAACATCAATGAAGCCCTCAAGCACCTGCACGAGGCCATGAAAGTTGAGCACACCAAGCCCTAGCTAGTAAGCCCCGACGGTCCTTTGGACGAATAGATTCGCCGCTCGGCCTTATCAAGGACGAGCGGCGATTTTTCTAACGACCTCAGGAATGTGTGATACCTGGGCGAAAGTCGCCTGCAAGCCAGCGCGTTCTTGGCTGGAGTGGCTGGAGTCTTTCGTGCATGGTATTTTTGTCCCTGTTGACCTGCAATCCCTTGAGTACCTTTCTCCCCTTTGAATTCTCGGCCTGGTGCCTTATAGTTAGATTGGTAACACAGCGTTCAGCGTCGACCTGGTTCGGGGCGGCACGGTTGGCGTTTCGGTACCCAATCCCCCACTGGTTTTTCGCAGTCCGCCCAGCCGAAGCACGGGATTCCGACGCGGAGGTCGCGGATGTCGACCCAAGGCACAACGGAAGTTGGGCGGTTCGCACGCAAAGGGGCCGTTCAAGAGCGGAGGAATGTGTTGACATTCGCTCAGCTGCAATTCTTCGAGCAGTATTTTCGGTGCCGAACTTGCCGAGAGGGAACATCCCAGTGTCTCGAAAGCGGCCCACGCGAACCACAGCCTGTCGGCAGCTAAGAGCCGGTGGATGCCGAAGCGTGTTACCGCACACAAAGTCTCTGTCGTCGCCGGGTGTGCCAGGAGAGGGCTAAATGTATATAGCGTACATAAGGAACTGCTTGTTGACGGTCGTGCTGTTGGGCGGGCTAAGTTCATTTGGGCAGAATTGCCAGTCGGGGGATTGTCAGCAGGGAGCGATTAACGGCCCCTACGTTGCAGCTCAGACAGCGGAGAACACAGCTGGGAACTACTCGGTGTGCAAGTCATCGTCTTGTGAGAGCGGCTCCTGGGGCAACGGTCAGATCGAAGGCATCGACGCGCAACAGAACATCGGTACGCGATATCAGTTTTATGATCAGGACAAACTTGTCGACAGCAATATTGCGGTAGGGCCCACGGTGGCGGGGAAGAATTCACAGGTGCTTGAGTGGGTGAACCCGAAATACGTTCAAGCTTTTGACAAAGTGACGGGTCAGCCCATCTTCACCACCAAAGGTGGAACCACAGCCTTGCCGGAAGGGGTGGTCGGTCTCTGGTCCAGTTCGACCCAAGCGGAATGCCGCAATGTGTCCGGCAATGTGCAGATCCTGTTTGACCGGCTGGACAACGAGTTTGTGATCAACCGGCGGGTCGCGTACAACGTCGGCAGTATCGCCCACTACGCGTGGTGTATTGCCGTCAGCTCAGCCAGTGACTTGTCGAAAGGCAGCACCAAGTGGTATGCCTACGAGTACAAGCTGGACTCGGTGATTCCATGTTTGCCCAGTTCGAAGCAGTGCACGACGGGCAACGCCTACTACTATTATCCCGACTGGCCGCGAATCGGGACTTGGTCCAATGGCTTCTACACCACGTTTGATTTGGCGGACCCGACCTATTCGTACCTTCCAATTGGCTTTGAAGCTTGCTCGTTGGACCGCGCCGACATTGCGAAGGGCGCTGGCTCAAACCCCATGAAGTGCTACACCTACATGGTTCCGACTGCGCAGGAGCCCAGCTTGATTCACTCCGTGGACGTAGCTGACATCGACAGCGCAACGGGGCCGCCAAACGGTGAGCCAGAATACTTCCTCTCCGTTGTCAACCCCAGTGACGCTCAGCAGGGGGACAACGGCCAGAGCCGTTGCACCAGCAAGAGCACCCCATGCACATCCACCCAACTGGCCCTGTTTACTTGGGGAGCGAGTGGGCTGGCGGGACCAACATTTGTTACGGTGAATCCCTATACTCCCGGATGCTATGACACTTCCCAACAGGGAGCGGAAGATAACACGGTGTGTATCCCGGAGCCCAGCACGAATGTTAACGACATCGGGGGATATGGCACGCCCTCTTGTTACTGGTTTAACACTCCCTGTGTGGACTCATTGGGAGACCGCATGGCAAACCGGCTGACCTACAATAATCTGTCTTCATCTGGGGGTCCGAACGGAGCGTTCCTGACGGCGGCGCACGTGGTGATGGAAAGCGCCAGCAACCAGCGCACCGGCATCCGTTACTACATTCTGCAGGTGGCCAGCGGGTCGGCCTCGGTGTTGGTGAACAGCGGCGGGAGTTCCGGGCCTCCGGATCTGCAAGATCCGAATGCGACCCTGTTCTACTTCATGCCCAGCGCGGCGCTGGACATGAACGGCAACCTGGGAATCAGTTTCACTACCTCCGGGGCCTACTGTTCCGGTTGCCAGACACAATACCACCCGGCCATCAATTTTGACGTGCTGCCCTGGGAGGCTTCCAGCTTCGACCCGCCGACTCCGATCATCCAGGGAAAGGGAGATGAGGAGAACGCACTGAACTGGGGCGAATACGCGGCCACGGTGATCGACTCCACGGACAACTTGACATTCTATGGAGTGGGCGAGTATTTCAACACGAGCCAGACGGGCCACAAGAACTGCAAGCAACCTTCAAGCAATTGCTTTACATGGCAGAATCGGATCTTCCGCACCAGTTCGGGAAGTGGTTCACAGTGAGGGACTGACGGGCGAACCGTAGATCCCAAGCTGCGCTTTCAGTTTCATCCATGAGTCCATGATTGTAACTTAGCCGCTGCTCAGTCGCGCGTTGTTTCTGTTCAGCCCTTCTGCGCATGATCTCTTCGACCACGTCCGTAGCACACATCGGTCGGTTACGTTGGTGGGGGCCTCGTGATAGCGGTGATGGTTGTAATAGCCAATGAAGTCCTGCCGGGTCCCCGCAACTCATTCTGGGCTGGTGTGGGCCGGCAAGTTCATGCGCATCTCCAGCGTGGTGTGTGAGCATTCGATCTTGCCATTGGTCTGAGGACTTGCGGCGGCGGGAGCCAAAATCCGAAGAACGCGTGGGTGCGCTTCGACGGTGAAATAAAACTACTTTCAGGCGTGACGCTGGGCGGAGTGGCGGGGGGAGATTCGGATTGCGCAAGAGCGCCTGCAGTGAGGCAGGCAATCAGAAAGAAAGTCGTTATTCAAGCGCAACTTCAGAACTCCGTATGGGTTCGTTACGACGTGAGCGGCGCAGCCAGTAACTCTCAAGCGTGAAATGTGGGCTGACGCCGGTCGCCTTGAGTGTTTAGAATGTCGGCAAAATCCGGGTAGGTTTTGGTGAGGGTTTTGCAAAAACAGAGGACAACGAGGAGAAAACTACACAATGAGGAATAGGTTCGGACGTTTACTGGCGGCTGCAGTGATGATGGCCGCGCTGGCAGTTCCATCAGCTATGGCACAGACAACCGCGGGCGGGATGCAGGGCTCCAAGCCGGGCGCTATGAACAAAGAATTCAAAAAAGATGAGCATCCGGCCATCATCAAGGCCATGGCAAAGCTGAACGAGGCTACGGAGATCCTGAATCAACATGCAGAGAACGATTATGAGGGGCACAAGCACAAGGCGCTCAAGGCAATTGACGACGCCGTGGAGGAGCTGAAGATCTGTGAAAAGATGAAACAGTAACACGGTGTCCCGGAAACGCAAGGCGCCGCCGGTCATCTACTCTAGCCAGCGGCGCTTTGGGGCGGTCCACATTAGCGCCTGGACGTTGAACAGGGTGCTTGGCGCCAGTTCCACGATGTTCTGGGCACAACCTTCCCGCCTATGTGCCGAGACCGCGCATGCCGGCCTTTTTGGGTACGCAGGACACTTACTACGTGGGTACGATCAAGAGCGTGGGCCGCAAGCGCTGGAGCCGGAGCGAAGCCTTGCGCAGCGGAGCGCAGGCGCGGCTGCCGATGCGGCTGCTTGATCTAACTAAAGTGTCAGATCAAGTCTGAGCTATTAACTCAGTACCCCCGTTTGCGTTGAAATGTTAAGGCTTTGTCACTTTCTCTCTCGCGCTGCCGTCCCTTGCGCCGTCATTTTCGAAAGCTCCCGGACCTGCGGGTCACCCGCGCACGGCACGAGAGCACCGCCGTCCTGAACTGCGTTTTCGTCCTGAACTTGCGCCCAAAGCCGGAACAGATTTCCGTTGGTCACGCTCGTCAGACCGCGCCGCGCGACGGAGTCGAGCACCGACTCCAACTTCCTCCATTCTCCAAGCTCCTCGATTTCCCAGCTATGCAGACACAAATGAGCGATGCCGCCATTCTTTGCCACGTCGTCCAAGCCGTAGGAGAAATGCTCCTGCCAATCGGTAGCGCCTTTGTGGGTTAAGAAGAAGTTCCGTACTCCCACGAAGTTCCGTTCCAGCAGTGCGTGCCGCACGTGGATGATCTTGCTGTGGCGGTGTGCCAGCGTGGTGACACCCCACAGGAAGGGGTTGTCGGGGAAATGACATAGATGGTGAAGACTGGTCCGAGCTCCAAAAAAGCCCGCTCTTTTCACTAACGCGACTGCCCGACGGCTGACCTTGCCACGGGGATAGCAGAAAGCAATAGGCGATTCTCCGAGAGTGTCTTCCAGCCACTTCTTGCCGTCTTGGATTTCTGCCCAGGCATTTTCTTCGGACATGGATTTCAAGGGAGTGTGGTGATAGGTGTGGCTCCCTATTTCGAAGGCTTGCCCCAACTCGCGGACCTGGCTCCGAGTCATGAGCGGCCGCTCCGGGTTATCGGCAGGAATGTAAAAAGTAGCGTGCAATCCGTACTTTCGAAACAGGTCTGCAGCCTTCAGGTCCCCGGGGTAACCGTCATCGACACTGATGGTGACGTATCGATGCTTCGTTAAGTCTTCACGTTCACCGAGCCGCGAAACCGACACTTCGGTGTTCATTGTTTATTTAACCCGTTATTCGAGAATATACCAACCGGACAATTCTCGATGGAATCCCACTCAGGGGAGCCATCGGAGAAGGGACCGCAGTGACGACGCCTCGGCTGATTGTAATGGAGCGCTGGTTCATAACGTCATTTCGCCTGGCCGATACGGCGCAGCGCCACGTGGGTCACGGGCAAACTCCAGTTAGAAGAGTCCGCCCAGCCGGGGACGACCTCCTCGCAATGACCTCTTCATAAATCTCCATCAATTGGCGGTAATTGGCCGCCGCCGTGTACTTCGCCTTGTACTCAGCGCGAGCATTTTCAGCGATGCGGCCCATGTATTCCGGCTGCTCCCACGCCCAGGCCATGGTCCGTGCAAGATCGTCCGCATCGCCCGGCCGGAACAAAAGTCCAGTACGCCCGTGCTCCACGATTTCTTGCATAGCCCCCACTGCGGAAGCGATCACCGGAACGCCACACGCGAATGCCTCAATAATCACTAGCGGCAGGTTCTCGTACCACTCGCTGGGAAAGACCAAAAAGCGAGCACCTTTGAGTTGGTCAAAAACCTGGCTGTGGGGCAGCCACCCCAGCAATTCCACATTGGGGCATAGCCTGGCAAGGGCTTCCGTTTCCGGCCGGCAAACGCCGTCTCCCAAGATCCGCAAGGTGCGGGTGTGCGGTAGCTGAGGCCACGCTTTCAGCAGTGTCGGAATACCCTTCTCTCGGTCGAGCCGCCCCGCGAACAGAGCATAGGCTCCACTGCCTTCTCGTTGGCCGGGATCAGACTCAACGAAGTTAGGTTTCACCCGCAGCTTTTCCTCGGGGAAACCGGCGGCCACATACCGGCTTCGGGAAAAAGCTGTCAGCACGATATAGCAATCGACCATCTCGGTCCAGGTCTTCTTCGCATGGTGCACGGTCAACATCAAAGCAACCGCAGCCGTCTGAACGCGTGAATTGCGATAGCAGCCATGGACCGCGCCTTGCCAGAATTTGCCAGTACTGCAATCCTCGCACGGTTTCCCATCACGGTAAAAGTTTGCCCCCGGGCATAGCAGCCGGTAATTGTGCAGGGTCTGGATCACCGGAACGTTTTCATTCCGGCATGCCCAGAAAGCCGAGGGTGAAATCAAAGGAAAGGCGTTGTGCAGGTGTACAATCGCCGGTCTGTGCCGCCGAAGCAAGCTGGTGAGGTCACGATGGGAGTCAGAAGCCCACACCGTGCGGGCCAGAAGGCCAATTTTGCGTACGATCGAAAGATCCTTTATCTCATCGTTGCAGCGGCGATACTCGACGACCTCGTGTCCAGCGGCTCTCAGCATATCGCGCTCGAGCCGGAAGACGACATCCTCTCCACCCTGTTGTTGGTACGCGTTGTGAGCAAATAGAATTTTCATGACGCCGGTGACTAACTGCCAGGCTCATACCTGGACTCTTGGATGCATCCCCTGCCCACATGGCTCATCAATGCCAATCAGCGTTTCCGGAATGCGCGGTTAACAGCGCATTCCCCTACACATTTCGCCGCTGGCTCGCGTTCAAACGTGCTCAGCAGCCGTCCTAGAAGAGCAAACCCGGCGACACCCGCGCTGAAAATGCTCCGTCGTGCCCCCTGCCGTCCCTTGCGGTTCTCGGCTGATGCTGTCATCTCTCGACTAGCATCTCTGCTTGTGCCTTGTGAAATTATGAACGAACTGCTATCGCCTCCTGCGCGGCAGTGGAAAGCGGATACCCGAGCCTACTCAGGACATCACCCGCGTACCGCTCGAATAACTCAAGCTGAGATTGGCTGAGTTTTCCGCGCCAACCCTGCACCGAGCCGCTGCGTACGAATGTGTCCTTCCCCGGGGGGAGTTGGGGTGAGCGGCGCTCCTTCTCACGCATCTGGCTGATCGAATTGCTGGCCAAAGCCCTCTGGACGGTATCCAGGCTCGCTTTGACGCCGAGAAAGTCGCAGATGCGTAGAAACGAGTCTTCGGGATTTTTCCGCAAGGTTTCATATTGCATCAGCAGAAGGTCGGAAGTACCCGTAATCGGGGAACCCAGCCAAGAGCTCACGTGTTGTTGCCACGGGCCAAAGCCGTTGACCCTATCGCGAGCTGCTACGAAGTCGGCGACGAACTGGTCAAGATCCTTGCGATAGAAACCCAGCGACGTCAAGTAGGCGTATTCAGAAAGCAGCACGTCGCGCCCATCCCGAACCAGATACAGGGCACGCCCATACTCTCCTCGATACTGTTCGTGGCTGCCCACCAATCGTCCCCCTCCCGGTAAGACTGGGATTCCGTGGGTCAAGCGCTGAACTCCGCGTAGCGTCGCGTTCACCGCATCGAAACTTGCTTCGCGACCGGTCAGGATTTCGTAAAGAACAAAGCGGGTCCATGTGCTCCCGGACCTCGGATACGAACCAAAGAATATATCCGCTGGACGGAGGCCCATGTGGCGAACCCAGTACAGCGGCCTGCGCAGCTTTGTTTTGGACAAGAAGTATCGAAGCCGCTTATATTCCATTGCCGGCTTCACAGTCAACCGCTCCTTTTGCATGGAACGATCAGTCATGTATTTAGGACTCCTCGTTTGAATGATTCACGGTCAAAAGGACGTTCAACCTTCCTCGTTGACGGCCGCCAATATGTTTGATTCAGAGACACTCGCGGCTGAGTGCTCCTTCAACTTACGATAGAGCAAGTAAGATACGCCGATGAAGGAAGCGATGTCTGCAACATTGTTGCCCCAGATCCCGCCCGACAGTCCGAAGGCCCACGTCGCGGGGACCCCGATCACCAGGGAGGCGACCGCGGCGAAGGCATACGCTGCAAACACCGATGTGGGCGACTTCATCCCCCGCAAGGCCATGGCGGGACCGTAGGCGGCACTCCAGAAGATTGATCCGACGGCCACCACAGGAATCTGGTGCGCCACCTCCATGTACCGTCCTGAGTAGAGAAGGTGAAGCACGGGCTTGCTGAGGGGGATAATGATCGCCCAATAGGCAAGCCCCATACCAACCGCGAACAGGGTCAGCCGCACAGTCAGAATCTTCGTTCCGGAGCCATCTTTCCCGTGCTGGACGCCGGCGGCGTAGGGTAGCAGCAGCATGGAAAGCGCCGCTTTGGTCTGTTCCAGGGGAACGGTCAGGTTCATCAGAGCCTTCAACTGTCCGGATTGCGCCATGGTGCCGAAGCTGCTCAGGATGGGGAAGTAGATGTAGGCAGGAATCCAACTGGCAATGCAGGCAGCCAGCGCCCACGCGCCGTAGTTCCAATGCTGCCGTGCGAGCGCCCGCGTCGATGGCCTAGGCCCTTCGGCACGGGAAAGCAGGCGCCGTCGGAACACCAGGAACGATCCGGTCGCCAAGGATCCGATGCCTACCAGGACGAAGGCAATAAAGGGCGAAAGCAAATGCTGACGGTAGAAAGCCCACAAGGCTACAAGAACAACGCCGGAATAAACGAAGGCTCCTGCCAAAGCCTCCCCAGGAACTAACTCCAGATAGCAGGTGCGGCGGGCCAGCCAGAAAAAAAACACGCAGGGCGAGGCCATGGTCACCCCGGCCAGCGCAGCAGGCATTCCTGCTCCCGCCCCAAACAGCCGGCTAACACCGGCGGTCGCGCCAAACAAGAGAAAAATCGCCAGCGACAAAATGACGTGGATCCACATGAGCGAGGCAAAGTATGCCCGGAAATTACTGCGATAAGTGGACCCCCCAAACACCGACATCGGCTCCAATACCAAAGACTGGTAAACGAGCGACAGCAGGACAAACACACTCCAAGCGATGGCGAAAGCGCCGTATTGCTCGGCTGTCAGCCAGCGGGCCAGCAGAACGCTGACCAGGAAATGGGAGCCATAGACCAGTCCGTACTCAATAACGGTGAGACTACCTTTGTGAGCCCAAGGCAGCAGTCTCCGCAGCAGATTACCGCGATCGGTGCCGAGCACCCGCGCGGCCAGCGGCGCTGGACTGAAAGACTCTTGCAGAGAACTGCCGGAGCCAGCAGGGTCTTGTTTTTCTTGGATCTTCAAAGCAATTCCGCCGGGGATGGATTCAAGTGGAAATCAGGAAGTCTGTGCCAGTTCGTAACTTGAGCTTATCTGGTCGATGCAAGTTCGCAGATGCTCCGCCAGATGTGCGACGCGCGGCTCATAGAGAATGCCGCGATGGTCGCCAGGGACCTCATGGATTTCCAACCTTGCCGCTAATGCTGCCCAGCGCATGTAGGGGTCCGAGCCTCGCCAAAATTTCTCCGCGGCGCGGAACAGAGCGACAGTGCCGGCATAAGGCCGAAGAACGTAGCGGTCGGCATTGGCAAAGTTCTGCTGGGTCACTCTCTTCAACGCGGGATTCACGCGTCCTTCTTTGACGGTGCGCCGGGCTATTTCTGCCGCCTTGAAAGGCAAATCGATGAACAGCAACTGGGGGTGACGCAGCAAGTCGAGGAGAGGATGTGTTCCCGGCTTCACGTTGCCGGGATAACTGTCGAGCAGCGCGACCAAAGCGACTTCTTCTCCGCCGGCGGAAAGCTGCTGGGCCATCTCATAGGCAATTACCCCGCCTAGAGAGTAACCTCCCAGGAAATAGGGCCCTTCCGGCTGTACTGCCCGGATTTCCTTGATATAGAGTGCGGCCATTTCCTCAAGACTGGTCAAACACGGTCGTTCGCCATCCAGACCTTGCGCCTGCAAGCCGTATAGCGGGTAGTCCGGCCCCAGGCGCCGGGATAGCGGTTGCAGATTGAGTACATTGCCTCCAACTCCGTGAACGCAGAAGAGCGGGGGCCTGCTCCCTGAGGGTTGGATCGCAACCAGGGACGACCAGTGTCTCGACCAACCGTCGCGCTGCAAAGCGGCGGCCAGCTTTTCGATGGTCGGAGCTTGGAAAAGCAGCGCCAGGGGCAAGTTCCTGCCTACCGTCCGCCCAACACGATGCATCAGTCTGGCGGCCAGCATCGAGTATCCGCCCACTTCAAAGAAGTTGTCGTGGATCCCAATGCCTTTACGGCCAAGCACAGACTGCCAAATGCCCACCAGCCGGGCTTGGAGCTCGTCTTGGGCCACGGCTGAAGGCTGGATGGAAAGCGGAGCAAGCTCAGGCTTAGGCAACGCCTTGCGGTCCACCTTGCCATTCACGGTCAAAGGTAGCCGATCCATGGTGACGAAGGCAGCAGGCACCATGTACTCCGGCAGCCGCTGCTTCAGAAAATCCTGAAGCTCGGCCGGCGATGCGGGTGCATGTCCAGGAGACCAGACGGTGTAAGCCACGAGGCTCTTGTCCCCGTTGGTGTGCTCGTGGCTGGTAACCACCGATTCTGCGAGATTCGGGTATTGGTGCAGCACCGCCTCGATTTCTCCCGGCTCTACGCGAAAGCCCCGGATCTTCACCTGAAAATCCACGCGACCCTGGAATTCAAGATTGCCGTCCGGTGTGTAACGAGCCAGGTCCCCGGTCTTGTAAAGGCGGGCTGAAGGGTCCTGACTAAAAGGATCAGGGATGAACTTCTTTGCCGTGAGCTCCGGGTGGTTGAGGTAGCCGCGAGCAAGGGGGGGGCCACCAATGTGCAACTCACCACTAGCTCCATGAGACACAGGCTTCAGATCTTCATCGAGAAGGTGAATTTGGGCGCTGGCGACCGGAGACCCTAACGGAAGACTGTCGCCCAATGCCACTCCGGGGAAACGAGCTGGTTCGAACGCGCTCACAATGACGCTGGCTTCGGTGGGGCCGTAGGTATTGATCAGCCGGACCCGGTCTCCGGCAAACCTCTTCCACACGCGATAGGCCTTGGTGGACGCCTTCTCGCCGCCGAGAATCACCAGGCGCAGGCAGGCGGGCAACTTGATCCCATCCGAAGCATCGAGCTGATGCACCAGTTCGTGCCAGAAAGCGGTCGGTAGATCCAGCACGCTGACCCGGCGTTCCTCGATCCACTGCAGGAACTCGCCAGCCTGCAAAGAGAACGAATCGTTTTTCAGCACAATCGCTGCACCGCATATCAGGGCAGGGAAGATCTCCTCGATAGCGATGTCAAAACTGATCGAGGAAAACTGCAGGACCCTGTCTGCGGGACTCAAATCATACAGGCTAACGGCGCAGCGGTTGTGATTGGCCAAACCGCGATGGGGCAACAGCACACCTCGCGGCCTGCCGGTGGAACCGGATGTATAGATGACATAGGCCAGGTTATCGGCCGTGAAGGGAGTTGCCAGATTGGACGCCACCCCGCGAAACGCCAATTCGGCTTGGGTGTCCAAAAAGACCAGCTTGGTTTTGGCAAACGATAGTTCCTCCGCCAGGCGATCTTCGGTGAGCACGACCGCAGGCTGCGAGTCCTCCAGCATCAACGCCAGCCGGTCGCTGGTGTAATTCAAATCAAGAGGCAGGCACGCACCCCCTGCTTTGAGCACGCCCAGGAGTGCAATCGGTAGGTTCAGCGAAGGCTGGAGGGCTACGCCAATGCGGTCTGCCCGCTGGATACCGGACTCCAGCAGGAAGCGAGCCAGTTGGTTGGCTTTGGAGTTGAGTTCGGCGTAGCTGAGGATTTGCCCTTCGTGGATAGCGGCAATGCCCTGCGGAGTGCGCTCCGCTTGGGCTTCCACGAGCCGGTGAACGCAGTCAGCTTCGCCCTGCTCGGTGCAGGCAATCAACCCTTGCCCCGCTGCCGCTAGCGGTTGGCCCGGCGACGTGTGAGGCGAACGATCTGCGTCTTCGTAGTTCACATGCATAGAGAGGAAGCAGCTAGCGCTGGAAGATCAGGCCGCTCCCGAGCCCTTTAGAACTGCGGGAATCGTGCGAGCGAGAATTTCAAAATCCAACCACAGCGACCAGCGTTGGACGTATTGAAGATCCAACTCCATCCACTGGTGAAAGGGCATGGAGCTTCGCCCATTTACCTGCCACAAGCAGGTGATGCCCGGTCGTACACTAAAGCGGCAGCGCTGCCAGTCTTCGCCCTCTTTGGTGAACAGGTCGTAGTCCCGCACTTGGAGAGGCCGGGGACCGACCAAGCTCATGTCTCCGAGCAGGACATTAAACAACTGGGGCAATTCGTCGATGCTGGTGCGGCGGAGGAACTTGCCGATGGCAGTCAGTCTGGGGTCGTTCTTGATCTTGAAGACCGGCCCACTCACTTCGTTCAGGTGCTCAATCTCACGAAGCTTCTTCTCCGCATCGACGACCATGGTGCGAAACTTGTAGATGTAGAATGAGCGCTTGTTGTAACCGACCCGTTTCTGGACAAAAAACACCGGCCCCGGGGAGGTGAGCTTGATCATGATGGCAGTGACCAGAAGCAAAGGGCTGATGAGAAGAAGCAGGGACAGCGACACCGCGAAGTCCAGGATGCGCTTCACCGTCAATGGCCAACCCTCGGCGATACCCACATAGTGCGTGATGATGGTGGAGCCTCCGAGCTCGTCGGCCCGAGCGCGCGCTGTCTTCAAATCAAACAGGTCGGATAACACACGAAGCATGATCCCCTGGCGCTCACAAAGCTCAGCCACGCGCGCACTGTTGGGATGAAAAGACCGAATTGGAAGTGCTAGGGCGACTTCGTCCACGACCGAATGCCGCAGAAAACTGGGCAGGTTATCGAGGTCACTGACAAGGGCGAAGCCGTGCTTTTTGAGTTCCTCTAGTCCGACCCACGGGCTATCCGCAAAGCCGATGATCCGGTATCCCAGGTCAGGCCGTGATTGGATGGTCTTGGCGAACTGGATGGCCCGACGGTTCGAGCCCACCACGAGCATGTTGCGCAAATTGTGCCCCTGGGCCCGGAAGCGGCGCAGCCAAGTGCGAAGCACCATTCGGGTCAATACGATGGTGATCGTACTGGTGGCCCAGAAGTCAGCTACAAACCCCGGCGTGACCACGCGGAAGCCGAACAGGAAGGCGCCCAGCGCAAGGGCGATGGCGCAGAGCGAAGTCGCTTTCAGGAGATCGAGAGCCTCAATCCGGCGGCTGGCCAACCGCTTCGAGTCGTACAGTCCGATCATCGAAAAAATGAAGTGCCAGACGCAGAGAAGGCCGAGGAAAGCAATGAGATTCTGCAATTGCACCCGCATCGAGAAAAACTGCGCGAAGGAAACGGGACCGACCCGCAGCAGAATCGGCAAGGTTGCTATGCCTAAAGAGACCAGCAACAGGAACAAGTCGAACAGCTTCAATGTGTCAGTTAGGAATTTGCGCCAGACAGTGCTCACGGGCTATCCCTCCACAGGCTGAGTTGGTGACCAGGGGAGGGAGAATGGGACTGACGTTTAGACACGTTGCTGGATTGGGAAGTCACGGCCCAAGCCCGCAACTCAAAGATATTTGTAAATTGCATCGGGGATCGGGAAGGTTCGCTGATTCAGGACCGCGCCGAGCGCCTCAACTTTGGCGGCCTTCAGTTCCTCCACGGCCTTCAAGGCGGCCTCGCGGCGCGTGGAGTTTGCCCGCAGAATCAGAACAACGCCGTCGGCGGAACGTCCCAAGACAATGGCATCGTTGCATGTGCTCAGCGCCGCCACGTCGAACAGCACATAGTCAAATTGCGAATAAAGCTCGGTGAGGCGGGAACGCATACTGTCGGATGCCAGCAAGGTCTGCTCGCTCTCCTTGATTGAGCCGGAGCTCAGAAGATACAGGTTCTGGGGCGACAGCCGATGCAGGTATTGGCAAACCGAGCCAGAGCCCAACAAGGCATCCGTGAGGCCGCGATGATTGGGCGCACCCAATCGTTGGTGCAGACTGGGAGCACGCAGATTGCCATCGACCAGACACACCGATCCACGGACCTGCAAGGCGAGGATCTCGGCCGCGTGGGAACAAATCCAGCTGCAGCCGGTGCCGGATTCGGTTCCAGCAAAAACCACCCGGCGCGGAGCGCCCGCTCCCGGCACGAAGAACAAGTTGCGTACCAGCTTCGTAACCTCTTCCCGCGCGTTGCCCTGGACGGCGAAGGATTGAGTGGGAACCAGAGACTCAGACTCAACGAGGGGTTCTTCCGGGAGCACGGACGAAGGCTCGCCCGGTTTCTGCAGAATTTCCTGCACTTTACCCAGTTGGCTCAAGAGTTCGAAATTTCTGCTCAAAGGTTACTCCTCACTGTCCCTTTAGCGAGCTTGTTCATGATGGCTCGGTTTCATTGAGTTTGACGCGTAATCTTGTGCTGCTGGATCTTAAGCAACAGGCTCCGGTAACTGATTTGCAGCAACTGGGCAGCTTGCCTACGGTTCCAGCCTACGCGTCCAAGTGCCTGCTGAATCGCCTGAACCTCAGCCCGGTTTCTTAAGGTGCGCAACGTGAAACAACCTCCAGTGCATGGGCTTGTGGAACCGGCCGATTCCGAGGACACTTGCGGCTCCTGCTGCGTGCCGTCGGCGACCACGGGACTGGATTCGCTGGTCTGTTTCATAGGCACTCTGGATAATTGGCTGTTACCCCGTCAAACGATCGGTCCGCTGATTTGGGGCAATATCGTGGGAGAAGCAAACACCATCGGTCGAAAACTGAGATAAGCTCACACTGCCTCGACGTCGTATCCTCCAAGATCGATGGAGATGGCTCGCTGAATCGGCTCGATCGAGATCACCAGCGTGCGCGCCTTTTTGTGCTCGAGCAGAATTCCCTCGACTCCATCCAAGGAGCCGCCGCGAATGCGTATCCTCTGCCCCACGTGCAAGAACCCATGGTTCTTGAAGGGCACGTCCTGGGTCAGGAGAGTACGCACCCCCTCGATTTGACTATCGGGAATCGGCGTCGCTTCGCCTCGGGGTCCGACAAACCCCACTACGCCATGTGCGCGAACCACCTGCAGACGTTGGTCGGAAGCATAGACGATGCGGGTAAACGCGTAACCGGGAAAAAGTGGCAGGGCAACTTGCTTTTGCCTGTCGCTCCAATGATGAATCCGGTTAACCAGGGGAAGGAAGGTCTCAACTTCTAGGTTTTTCAGCTGGGTGGCGACCACCTTCTCGTGGCGCGAACGAGTACGAACCGCGTACCAATGCGCGTCGGCGGCATTCCGCCCGGTTGGCGTGTCCGACTGTGTATTCATCCCAACGCGCCGTTCACAGCTTCGCCCTCTGAGTCACATACGCGACCCTGGACATACTTAAGATTGCCAAACGAACACTCGGTGGCGCATAGTCCCAGATACTAAGCTTTGTTGGAACAGTGACCGCTAATCCGCCCGGGGGTAGGCGGCCCAGAGCACGCTGGGACCTAAACAGCCATCCGACACAGTATAGGGAATTCTGCAAAAAGCTGCAAGGGACCAAAAGCATAACAGAAATAAGTCTCTATTGCGCTTGCGGAGGCACATCTGGTTGCCAATGAGGCGGTTACCAAAGTCACCTGAGGATCAGACTCGAATCGGCCAAAACGGGGGTGCAAACGGAATCGCTAGTGCCAAGTCGGACTTGGCTGTGCCAATCGACTGCCTAGTGTCCTGGAGTTTGAATCCTGTCGCGACGCCACCAGTGCAAAAGTCTATACGATGTCCCTTCATACTCTGGGAGAAAACCAAGGTGTTCGAGCGCGGCCGTCAAGTCGGGTTGGTCTGACCGCGCACAGGCAAGGAAGTTTGCTCCCGTTCTCGACGCCGCACTGCGGAGAGTTGCCAGTAGCCCCTCTAGAATACGGGCGCCTATGCCAGCTGTCATCCAACAATCATGCAAGGTCGTGACTCGTGCGGCGGCCGGCGACTGCAAGCCAGATAGGGATTCGGCAAACGGGGCGCGGTTCATGGTCCACGCTACGGCCACCACCAGCCCATTCTCCCGAACCAGGTGAACACGATGGCCGTCGTCTAACCGCCGCAAGCACTCGGGAAACCCCGGCAACTGCATCTCCGGATGGTCCAGCGTGAAGGCGATCAGATCACTCAGCTTGCCTTCCGTGATGGTTGCTCCGCTATCCGGATCGAGTGCTTCACCACTAGCGTTGACCTCAGTTCGAAACACCGTGGTCACCGTCCTGCTCCACACGTTAGCGCGAAAACAGGCCGCGCTCGCGCCGAGCAGATACGCCTTGAGCGCAGAATGTTTCTTGGCATGCGCCACCCGGCGCTTCGTCTGTCGTGCCCATACCAGCGCCGACCGGATCTTGGGAAAAACCGTGTGGGCACGCAACCCGGCCTCGTAACGTCCCAGAATCTTACTGCCACGGCTCTGGGCAGCGCGCCACAAACGGCGCAGCTCGCCAGCCACACCCGGCCGCTCCAGATAGAGATTCCAGCTTTGCCGCGCGTCCGTGGCGAAACGCCGCTTGAAGAACTCTTCCCCGCGCATGAAGTCGAATTCCCGTTCGACATTCTGTTTCGCATATTCCAGCAGGTAGTGCATCAGCACTTCGCCGGGAGCAAATTCCTCGGCATCCACCGCAAAAGTTTGTTGGTAGTAGCCGAACTTGCCGTTAACCAGAAATCCAATGCTCCAGGCGATAGGCTGGCCATTCAGTTCAACCACAGCGAAGCGCAGTTCTTTCTTGAGGTCGAATTGCTCCGTCAAGGCGCGAACAAACTGGCACATGCCCGGGTCCCCAAAGCGGCTGGTTTTCGCCAGCAACGCGCAGCGCTGCAGATGCGCCCGGAAGAAATTCGTTAGCTCCTCTTGCGCCTCTGCCTCGGTTTCGATGTGCCGGAACGTCACCTGGCCGGCTTTTCCCAGCTTGTTCAGACGGCGCCGCGTGTGCTTCTTGCCGGTGAGGGAATCGAGTACTTCGTTACGCTTGTCGCCGAGGATGATTGTGGGACAGGACTCGGCCGGCCTCACCTGCAACCAGCGCCGCAGGCTGGCTGGCAGCCGGGGCCAGCATTGCAGCATGCGGCTTCGTTCGGGCAAATTCTCCAGCATGCACTCGTCCCATGCGAAGGGCGATTGCAGCAGGGCATTGAGGGCCAACGCGAACGGCTCTTCCGGGTGGGGATGGGAACAAAGGAAGTCAGCGTAGTCCGCTTCCGGCACGCCGAGGATGCCCAGTTTCCTTCCCCGCTGAACCAAGGGCAAGACAAAGACTGGTTCACCCCGCTCGTAGATCACGGGCGCGCACAGCTTTAGCCCGTTACCGAACGACTGCCACCAGGCCCGCGCCCAGGCGAAGCTTTGGAAGATTTCCGCCTGCGGATCTTCCCGCCACCAACGCTCCCAGACAGGAGCTAGCTGCTCCAGCCGCGCGAACTCGGTTACGATTTCGCAGGTAGCTTCCATGCTGGATGGGCTGGGCGACGTGTCCTCCGTTGCAAATCCCTGTGTTGTCAGCATGGAAAACCTAACTTAGCATATACGCAAAAAAGGGCGGCCGTGTAAGACGGCCGCCCGAGTCTGCGTTAGCGCTAGTTGACTACAAGCGTCAGGTTGATGGTATGCGGAGCGGTATTGCCGCCGTTGGTTCCGGCTGTGCCCTGCGCGGTGATCGTAATCGCGTAGCTACCAGCGGGAGTTCCGCCCCCACCGGTTCCACCACCGGAAGTAACCGAACTGCTGCTGCCGCAGCCCGCGAGAGCAAGCACCATCATCAAGGCAACAATTCCAAGGAAAATCAGCACGCCTCGACGATTGCGCTTCTTCCAGTCTCCGGCCAGCAGGATGCCCACCATCCCAATCCCGCTGAGGCTGGCCCAGAGGTTGGTTCCTTTCGCCCGTGGGTTTGCCGTGGCGGGTGCGAACATCGCTGCGCTTGGCCCCGTGGTGTTGACCGTCAGCGTCGCCGTGGCGGTCTGACCGTTCATGGCGACGGGCTTGGGCAAGCTGCAGCTCACTCCGGACGGCAGCTTGGCCGGACAAGTGAATGTGACGGTTCCGTCATAACCGTAGGCGGGCGTCAGCGTGATCGAGTAGTCGGCAGTGCTGCCTGGGTTCACCGCGACTTTGCTTGGATTTGCGCCCAGCGCGTAGTCGGGCAGCACAACCATCTGCGGCAGTGCGGGTGACGTGCTGGTGAGGAAGTTCCCATCGCCGCTGTACTGCGCCGTGATGCTGTGCGAGCCGATTGCAAGAGTGGACGTGCTGAACCCGGCCACGCCGCTGGAATTCAGGGAAACTGAACCCAGCTCGCTAGTGCCATCGTAGAATGTGGCCTTCCCCGTGGGAACCAGAGTGTCTCCCTTCACGCTGGAAGCAATCGTTGCCGTGAAGGTGACCTTCAGGCCAGGGGTTGCGTAGTCTTTGGCTGAGGAAGTGACGCTCGCGGACGACCCTGCTTGCCCCACAACCTGCTGCAGGGAAGCGGAGTTGGCCAGATAATGAGTATCGCCACCGTACTGTGCGGTGATGTTGTGTGTGCCAGTGCTCAGGCCGCTGGCCTTGTATGCAGCCTGGCCGCTGCCACTAATCGGCTCGGTTGCCAGTGCCGTGGAACCATCGTAGAAGGTTACACTCCCGGTGGGAATGTTCGTGACCCCGCGCACTTTCGAGCCGGTGATTTCGGCCGTAAGTGTGACAGGAAGGCCGGTGTTCGAGTGCGGCGCAGAGGAGTTCACGCTGGTAGTGTCGGCGCTGGTGTTGAGCAGCACCGTCACACCGGAAAATTCGTACGCGTTGCCGGTCGTTACCGCATCGATGGCGCCGTCACCGTTCACGTCTGCCAGGGCCAGGTCAGAGGCGGAACGGCCGGCAGGGTATTCGACTGGATCATAGAAACTTCCGGCTCCGTTGCCGTACATCACGCCCACGGTAGAGAACCCAGAGTTGGTGTAAACCAGGTCCAGATGGCCGTCACGGTTGAGATCGATCATCTTTACGTAACCGGGAAGCGGGACGTCGATCGTTGGGTTTTGCAGACTGGAGAGAAGCAGGGTCGGCGCCTTGAAAGTTCCATCGCCATTTCCTAACGCAACTGCAATTCCCTGGTTGGGATTGATTGGATGGGCTAGGTCCTGGATGGTAACTGCCAGATCCGGCTTGCCATCGCCGTTCAGGTCACCTACAGCCACGGCGTACGGATTGTAGAAGGTGTTGGACCCGTTGACCAATTGCAGGTCCGACTCCGGCTTGAAGGTGCCGTCGCCGTTGCCCAAGAGGATTGCCACTGCGCTGCCAGGCGCAGCGCTCGTGCCAGACAACGGAACCACGAGGTCGAGTTTCTTGTCGCCGTTCAGATCGGCAGCCGCGATCTCTGTAGCCAGGTTGCTGAGCTTGTAATTGACCACCGGCTTGAAGCCGCCCTGGCCGTTATTCAGCAAAATACCCACATTCGCGCTGGCCGCTCCGTGATTATTGATCACCGCGAGATCGAGTTTCCCATCTCCGTTAAAATCTCCTGCCACCAACTCAAGAGCATTGGCGCCGGGAACAGAATCGGTGGCATAGATCGATCCCGCCTGGAAGGTTCCATCGCCATTGCCAGTGAAGATCTGGATTACGCCGTTGTAGAAGTCAGCGGCGGCGATGTCCAGCTTGCCATCGCCGTTGAAGTCGCCCACGGCGACGTATTCCAATTCATAGCTAGTTTCCGTGCCGGGATAAGACACCCCCGGTTGCAGGGAGCCGTCGGGATTGGAAAGAAAGACCGTAATGCCTGCGTTCCCGTTGGCCTTGCTATTGCCAATCACAAAGTCGGGAATGCCGTCCCCGTTGAAGTCGCCGGTAGCAATAGCGACGCCATTGGGCTGAACGCCATTGTCGGGCTGTTTCGGGTAGTAGTTCATGGCAGTGCGGAAAGATCCGTCGCCATAGCCTTGCAAGTAGACGAAACTGAATTCCCCGTCTACCACGACCAGGTCGGCTTTGCCGTCATTGTTGAAATCCGCCACCAGCGCGGGCGATCGCGGAGATCCGCCGGTGGCGTAGCCCACCTCCGGCGTCCTCACTGTTCCGTCGCCGTTGCCCAGAAAAACGCTCACGTCGCCCGATAAAACGTTGGAAGTCACAATGTCATTGTGCCCGTCGCCATTGACGTCGGCGATGCTCAGCGCAACTGGAGAGGCTCCTGGGTACGGATATGTGTCCCCTACGGCGGGGTAATAGACACCCTGCTGGAACGTTCCATCCCCGTTGTTGACGAACACGGTGATTGTGTCGTCGTAGCAATTGGCGCTCACAATCTCGTCTTTACCGTCGCCATTCAAATCACCATTGGTTACAAAGCAGGAGTCGTACACGCCATCCTTGGTGTTCAGCGGAATCCCCGCGTGAAACGGGCCGCCCGGTTGTCCGAGGTAAACCGTCACTTGATTGGTGGTTGCGTCGGGACCAGCAAAGTCCAGCACGCCATCGCCATTGAAGTCTCCGAATGCGATGGGGTTGAAAGTTGTGGAACTGGAAATTGCAAGCTGTCCCGGGAATGTAACCGAAGTAGGTGCTTGCAGAGTGCCATCGCCATTGCCGAGGAAAGTCCAGACATTTCCGGGGTCGTCAGCATCGACGGCAACAAAATCGAGTTTGCCATCCCCGTTGACATCGCGAAGCGTGGCCCACACGACATCGCTGGGCGTGGGGATGGAATAGATTCCGTTCGAGGTGAAAAACCCTTCTCCGTTGTTAAGGAAGACCTCCACGCTAGGGGGATTCGACATAGTAGCGGCGTGGGCCATGACGATATCTTCATAGCCGTCTCCATTCATGTCGCCCACCCAAATCGGATCGCAGCAAGCGGCCGTGGTCGGCGAAATCACCGGGGGCTTGAAGGTACCGTCTCCGTTGCCAAGAGCCACCGAAATTGAGAACGCTCCGCCGACTGTTTTTATCACGCTAGCGACGTCCTTATTGCCATCATTATTGAAGTCGGCCACAACCGATGGCAGCCTCAAGAAAGCGCCACCGCCCGCGGAGAATTGCGAGCCGCTGAGAAACCCGATCTGGGTTGGTGGCGGATTGGAGGTTTCCCGCCGCGCCAACCAATTAGCGACAGCTTTCCCATTGCTTGTTCCCCTCGGCTGGTCCGAAGGCATCAAGTTGGTGCGAGCAACCTTGGCCTTGTGCGAAGCTTGGGCCATTGCCGGCCGGGACGAGTTATCAGATGCAACGCTGATCAGCGATGCTAGCGCAATCAGAACCGAGAGGATAACGAGAAAACGTTTGCTCATTGCATGCACTCCTTGTAATGGCAGCCCATGGGGCTGCGTGTTAGGTCGAGCTTGTTTTGTTTCTAACAAGGGAGACCTGAGCTTTTGGGAAGAGTATGAGCGGGGGATCTGCCCAAATTCTGGATGAATTGTAGTGACCATAGGCCAGCGGTGGAATAGCACTTTCGTACCACGAGTAATGTAGGAGGTAAGTCTCCCTGGTTTGCTCGCCAACGAGTTCTTGCACGTGCATCTGGGGTTGAGCTTGGTTTGGTTCGAACCTACGGCTAGTACTGTGACCGCCAGATTATTACCACGGGCGTGTGGAGTGTAGCGCCGGCATCTTGCCGGCCGTCCTGAGAGCCTGCCCTGAGCCTGCCGAAGGGGCGTCCCGCCCTCGGCGCTACCCAATCCATTGCGGCAATCTTCAAGCGGTCAGAGTACTAGAACCTATCTCACCAAGGTCACTGCTGAATAAACAGTTGCTTTTGAAGCGAAGTTGACGCAAACAGAGGGCATGGCTGATCTCAGCGATGCGCAGTGGGAGTATCTGAAACCCTTTGTAGAGT
>Ga0326727_10004131_pt1 | contig 44428 bp, 49 predicted proteins | sample MB2enrmetagenome_FD_207643 | JGI IMG/M metagenome (GOLD analysis project Ga0326727, IMG submission 207643) | Lab enriched peat soil microbial communities from McLean, Ithaca, NY, United States - MB29MY | ecosystem: Environmental > Terrestrial > Soil > Wetlands > Peat | place: USA: New York... | reverse complement strand
CGCGTTCGTAGTAGTTGCGGCGGTCTTGGTCATCGTATTCATCGGTGGGGTGCTGATTGAGAGACGCAGGCGACGTTCGCGCAAGAGAACAGCCTTAGAGGAACTGTTGAAAGCAAGCGAAGCGGACAAGGGTTATGTTGCCACCGCTAGAGTGGTTGCGCGTCTTGAAGAATTGCGCGCGACGGACCAAGTTGACGAATTAACCTATCAAAAACTGAAGAAAGAGTATGAGAAACGGCTTGAGAAATCTAAGTAAGGCTACATCTTCTTCAGTGACTCAGCGATCTCGCCTACCGACCTGGTGAATGTGTGGTCGGGTTTGTCTATGGCATAGATTGACTTGCCGCCGAATGCCATCAGCTCACACATGCAAGGTATCATTCCGACTATAGGTAAGCCAACCTCGGCCTCAATTTGTTTGCTGAATTTCTCCTTGCCTCCCGCGGCAGCGACCTGTTCGAGTGGAATCTTGTTTAGGACGATTCCGGACTTTCTACCAAGGGCCTCGTAGACACCCTTCGCCAGTTCTTTAGTACCTTCCAAGTCGAATTCATCTGCTTTCATAACTAGTGAAACGATGTCTGCCCCTGCAAGTGCGTTTATTGATGAGTATTGGGCGCCAGGGCTGGTATCGTATATCAAGTAGTCAATTTTCTTCTCTTGCATAATCTCCTTCTTCCCAGCAAGAGTCTTCGACAACGCCTTCACCTCCCATTTCCGATCTTTACTCATTATGTCTTTGAGGGCCTCGAGGGACGGATTCGCGAAGCCTGCCCAGAGTTTGCCGGGCAGTTTGAATCTGTCGGACTGATCAATCAAGGTATCAATGATGCCGCACTTGTCTTCGAGGTAATCGTTCAACCAAAACTCTGGCTTCCCTTTGAAGAGTACGTTGAGGCTGGGGGCGCGAAAGTCAAAGTCGAGCATACATACGTTGAGGCCCTGCTTCGCGTAGATAGCACCTAAGTTAACGACGAGCGATGTTTTCCCGGTTCCGCCCTTGTAGGAATGAAATGCGAGTGTTTTACCCATACTTAATTCTCCTCAAGTCTCCACATAGAAGTATACATCTCGACCTTTCCGTTTCTTCTTTACTAACCCCATCGACACAAGTTGGTTTAGGTAATCACTTTCAACCGCCCTCACCCTCCCAGTCTCCTTCGAGAGGTCGGTCGCTGTCGCCTCCTGGAGCGTAGCCAAGCCTAATGCAGATTTGCGTAGATGATCGGGAAGTGAAAGAAGAGTGGTCACATCAAGAGGCATATCCTCAGGTATGGATACACCCGGACGCACCATCTGCCCAGCAGGAGGTCGTTGTACTTCAATCAACCTGTCAAGTTTCCTCGAAATGAGTTCCATGTTTCTGTTCATCTTTCTCAGCAAATCTATGAGAACAGTATCAGTACCCTTGGAACTCACGGAAGACCACACCCAAATGATTCTGTTGTATGCCTATATGAAAGTTTGTTAGCGCCACACAAACACAGTATCTTGTTGTAGATGTGTGGTACGTACAAACACTTAAATAGGCTTTACTGAACTACTCTTTTAATCCATGGAGCCCTGACGATGACTATTACAACACGTTTCCGAACGAATACCGCGTTACTCTTGTTTCTCATAGCTGCATTATCAACCCTCCAAACAAGCGGCGTAATCACAAACGTCTCAGCCGACAACACGAATTCATTTACGCTCCAAATCCAACCACCCTCAGACACGATTAGTGCGGGCACATTTGCCAAATTCGACATACACATAGTCGGGAACTCGGCCGCGAATGTCTTCTTAGTCGCCAGAGGAGTTCCTCCCGAAAGTTTCGCGATCTTTACACCAAACGTGGGCGTAGCCACCTCTGATTTTCGTTCAAGCCTAACGATTCTCACCTCAGCCGACACCCCTTCTGGCAATTACCCAGTTACAGCCGTGGCGATAGTCAACGGAGAGGAATTGACAGGCCAGGTTAGTTTGCAAATACTGCCCCCGGCTAACACAATCACCAGTACCAACACCACGATGAACGTTTCATCTGGAACCTCACTTACAATGACGGTTACAACGGACCAGGCCCAATACCAGCCAAACTCAACAGTCACCATCCAAGGCCAAGTAAGAGATTCAACGGGAAGCGCAGTCGCTGGAGTTACTGTGTCAGTGCAAGTCGATGCCCCAACCGGTAGCCAACTGTTCCTTACGAACAACATTCAAACAGACGGGACAGGCTTATTCCAAGTCCAAGTCAGCCTTCCACCCGGCTCACCAACCGGAACGTATTCCGTGTTTGCTTCAGCGACAAAATCAAGTTACACCAGCATAACGACACGCACCACATTCGTGGTTGGAACATCTACGACACCCAGCGTCATAATCAAAGCGGTTTATGCAGGTGATAGTGTCGGCAATCCAACTTCCACTTTCACAGATGGACAGACGATATGGATTTGGGTGGTTATCGAAAATACTGGGGCCACATTCCAAGGTGTCGTCTGGATTCAGGTACGTGACCCGAATGGCGCGCCTGTGCAAATTCAAACCCGTATATCCACACTGGGCGGCGGCGAAACTGTCCAAGAGGGGCTTGACTTCACGTTGTTAGCTCACCCAACTATCGGCGTGTATACGGTTAATGCCTTGGTATCCGACAAGCTGATTTCTCAGGGTGGCACCTTCTTAGCAAGTGCAGATGCACAATTCGCCCTGATAGGCTGAGATACCCATGTCGGACTCAAAGTGCAATGGTCTAGATGACATCATCTCAAACCTTGACCGCCCTGGCGATCAGGGAGGATTCGAAGCACAATCATCTACACCTGACGACCTGGATCGCACGAAAGAGCACGAGAAACCCGACGAAGATGCGACAACGATTGCTCTGGAACAATACCTAGCAAGCCGACTGCAACAAGTAGGCGAAGTTCCCCCAGAGAAGAAAGAGATCAAAGGACTCAAGACTGGAAACGGGTGGGACGCCAACAAAGTTGTTGAACAAGTGTTCAAGATTGAACCGATCTCAATCAGGCGAGCTATTGACGTCGCTGTTTCCTCGAGCAGAACGGTTAGAGAGCGCATTTTGCGCAGGAAACGCAAAGAGGATTTCGGCTTACTGGGAACGCCGACCGTCGAGTTCGTTCCAATCTGGAAAGTGAAAGGGTTTCATGAGTGTTACTACATCCGCGGCAGCTCCTACAAGGTGCCCTTGAAAGACGATGTGGTCGCAGTTGAGATGGAAGGGCGAAGTCGAGACCTCATGCTTGAACGAAAGCATAGCCGTTTGATCCCAGGAGCGATCATAGACCGTCTCCAAAAGATAGGTTCATTCCTATCAAACGAATCAAAATACTTCGTACTCACCGACGCTCTTGAACTAGCGGTCATGTCATCCGAGGCAGAGCTGGTAATTAGCGGAGCAGGCCGACTGATTACATTAGACGACGAAGCTGAGTTGACGTCTTGGAAGTCGAAGAGAATTTTCGACGAAGGTGACATGAAAGTTCGAGGGGCTCGAGTGCAAATTCGTGAACCTTCACTCTCTAAGGAGGCTCTGCTCACGAGATTCGCAGAACGCGTTATACACATGCCCGAACACTTCAAGCAGATCCTGAGCAATAAGTTGCAGATAACGGAGCTGAAGCGAATCTACGTACCCTTGATTAGGATTCCATTGCAGAAAGGACTCGTGCCCCGCGAAGCCGTAGTGAACGGTACAACCGGAGAACTCGCGGACCCAAAGCTACTCGCAATCTTTGAGTGAACACACTCACTGAATAAGACTCAGGATAGTATATTTTGCTCTCTTGCCCGGCACTGAACGGGAGCCGGGTGCAATTGGCAGAGAAATCTTTCAGGAGAGTAGTCTACCGTCTGGGCTTCTCTTTCTTACCCTTCATCAGAGCGTCTAGCGATACAGAGTTGATGGCATAGACCTTGTAACGTATGCCGGGTATGTCACCCATCGCCTTGCCTTCGGCACCGCCAATTCCCTCGATCAGAACCTCGTCGTGTTCGTCAATGAAGTTGAGTGCACCATCGCCGGGCACAAAAGCCGTTATAACTTTACCATTCTTGATGAGTTGAACTCGCACTGCCTTCCTTACTGCACTGTTCGGTTGTCGCGACTCGACTCCGACCTTTTCGAGAACTATTCCCCGTCCTTGCGGTGCTCCTTGCAACGGATCCGCCTTATAGTCGAGGCCAAGCATTCTACGTTTGAAAGGCCTGTAGTGCCATCTAAAACGACGCCGATCCTTCGTAGCCTTCCTAGCTGCTAGAATTCCACCGGCACCGCTTCCCATAGATTGCACTTTCCTTGCTAGTTATGATTGAAGCGGCCAAAAATGGACTTGCGCTATAAGTGCTTATCGTAGCTCAGAAAGTAGAACATTCTCGGACCGTCAGATCTCTGTGCGAAGCAAATGAGAGAGATCAAAGGCCTATGGGTGAAGAGGTTCTCCCTGGGCTCTACAGACGATACCGAAATCCACTAGAAACATTTAGGGATAGGATGATTCCTCAACTAGGGTGAACGATATGAGCGACGAAGTTGTTGCACCGATCGATTCTCCTCCGAGCAAGCGTAAGCCACGAAAGCGTTCAAAGCGTAGGCGGTAGATGTTCGGTTGAAACTTACGTTTCTAGGTTCAGGAGGGTCCGCTGTGAGTGCGAAGCGGGCCTGTCCTTCGATTCTTGTGGATGAATCGATTGTTTTCGATCTTGGGCCAGGAGCACTTGGAAACATACGTAGATCGGGGATCGAGACGGAGCGTTTGTCATCGGTTTTCATCTCTCACTGCCACGCGGATCACATATCTGATCTCATCCCGTTTCTGTGGGCGATTCAGATCGATGGACGCAAGAACCCATTACGCATCTTCGGACCTCCCGGGTTCAGGCTGATCTTTCAGAAACTGCGGGAATGCACGAATACGCCAGATGTATTCTTCACGTTCCCGCTAATGATTACTGAAATGCAATTCGGCGACAAAGCGGACGGCATTCATACCTGCCTAACAGATCACAGCATTCCAACCTTGGCATTCAGACTGGATTCAGGCGAGAAATCGATTTGCTACGGGGCCGACACAATCTATTCCCCTGCAGTTGTAGAATTGGCGCGGGACGTAGACCTGTTAATCCATGAAGCAACATTCCTCGAGGATCAGGCTCCGATCGCGGCGTTAACCAAGCATTCGACGGCTCGCATGGCTGGACGGAGTGGAAGAGAAGCGAAAGCGAAACACTTGGCGTTGTTCCACATCCCACCCCCCAATGATCATAGAGAAGAAGAATTCATTCGTGAGGCCACTCAGGAATACGGAAGCGAAGTGACGCTCGCGACAGATTTGGCCCGAATCGAAGTTTGAGTTTCGTTTGGCAACTATAGCTTAAATTCTGAATAATCATATTTGCGCCAGCGGTGAGTCAGACCCTTGAAAGTCGAGGAGACGTCGAGGCAATCGTTTCTGGCGAAGTTCAACGACATACAAGTTGCATTAACATTTCGCGATGTGGTAATTCTTCCAGGAAGAGCTGAAGTTGAGCCTAGCGAAGTCGACGTACGCACCCGCGTAACAAAGAAGCATACGCTCAACATTCCCTTTGTATCGTCCCCGATGGACACGGTCACGGAGAGTGAAATGGCAATCGCGATTGCGCGGCAAGGGGGCCTAGGCGTGGTTCACAGAAACTGTTCCGCGGAAGATCAGGTGGAGATGGTGAAGCGAGTCAAAAGAGCAGAGGCGCTCATAATTCGCGACGTGATAACGGTCACCCCTACCGCCACGGTTGGGCAAACGTTAGCGCTCATGGAACAACATAACGTATCTGGATTTCCTGTGGTCGATGGGACAAAGCTCGTTGGCATAGTGACGGGCCGCGACGTCCGATTTGCGCAACCAATTCTCCTTGTGAAGCAGGTTATGACGAAGGAGGTCGTAAAGGCCGAGGAAGGAACGACGTTGGAGGAAGCTCAACGCCTGCTTCGCGATCACAAGATCGAGAAGCTCCCAATCGTCAACGAGGCCGGTGAACTCTCAGGCCTGATAACTTTCAAGGACATCCTGCTAAGGGGGAAATACCCCGACGCAGCCCGCGACGAGAAGGGACATCTTTTGTGCGCTGCAGCAGTGTCACCGTTCGACTTAGAAAGAGCGAGGAAGCTTGACGAACATGCTGATATCTTAGTCACGGACGTTTCCCATTTCCACAATGAAAACGTCTTTAGAGCCACGAAGAAACTCATGTCCGAAGTTAGCGCTGAGGTCGTCGTCGGAAATATAGGAACTTTCCAAGCTGCTGAAGACGCGATCACCGAATTGGAACAGGTAAGCGGCTTCAGAGTGGGTATCGGATCAGGGTCGATCTGTACGACCGCAGAGGTAACAAAGGCAGGATCGCCAACGCTGTTCGCCACGGCACAAGTCTCTGACGCGGTGGCCAAATATTCAGCTAACATACCTATCATTGCTGATGGAGGCATCCGGACTCCTGGAGATGTGGCGATCGCTTTGATCGCTGGAGCATCCGCGGTCATGATTGGAAACCTCTTTGCTAGGTGTAAGGAATCTCCTGGAACTCTGATTACAATTGGAGGCCGATACTACAAGCAATATCGAGGGATGGGTAGCCCGACAGCACGTGCAAAGAGGTATTCGCTCGACCGCTACAGTATGCCATCTAAAGGCGTTCCAGAAGGAGTCGAGGGCTGGGTACCTTACAAGGGCGAAGCTGTAACCGTCCTCGAAGAACTGGTTTCAGGTCTTCGCGCCTCTATGGGATATGCAGGCGCACGAAATATTGAGGAGCTTTGGAGCAAAGCAAAGTTAGCTGCGTTAAGTCCTTCAGGCGCGCAAGAAGCAGGACCTCACGATATACTACTTCCTAGCGAATCACAGGAAAGAATGTAAATCGGAAAGCTGCCGTAGCACGTTTATATAACCTCCGTCATATTCGGGGCAGTGGAAATCTTCTATGCCTATGATTCTCCCTGAAGAGCTAGCTTCGAAATCCGTCATCCCAGCGATAAGGGCGTTGGTTGTGAAGCGCCTCGTCGAGGAGCACGGGATGACTCAACAGGAGGCAGCGAAACTTCTCGGAGTAACGCAGCCTGCCGTGAGCAAATACCTACATGAAAAACGCGGCGCGGCGATCAAACTGAACGGGATAAAGGAGATTGACGAAGCAACGGGGAAGATCGCAGAACTTGTTACCTCGCAAAAAGTTCCTCAGATTGAGGTGATGAGCAAGATCGAGGCAGCATGCGACTATGTTCGCAGAAACAGGTACATGTGCGAACTTCACAAGAAACTTGAGCCTTCCATGGACGTGAACTCCTGCCACGTCTGCGAACAGTGATCAAACTTCTTCAAGACAGCTATGAAATGAGGTCGTGTTCTGACTAATGGAAATAAGACTGAAAGCCGGAGACCCGGCGCCTGATTTTGAAGGCCCAACCTCGGACGGAAGCAAACTCGGCCTGAAAGATTTCTTAGGAAAAAAGAACGTAGTACTCTATTTCTATCCGAAAGACGACACTCCTGGGTGCACGAAAGAAGCATGCAGTTTCAGAGACAGTCTGCAACCAATCAGAAACATGGGCGCTGAAATCATCGGAGTCAGCTTGGACAGCATCGAGTCTCACGGTAGATTCGCTTCGAAGTATGGTCTATCGTTCCCGCTCATCAGCGATAAGGAGAAACGCGTGGCCAAAGCATACGGTGTGCTGAAAGACACGGGGTCATCAACAAACCGGGTAACGTTCATCATCGACAAAACGGGCAGAGTCGCGAAGGTATTCCCCAAAGTAGACGTTACAAAACATACCGAGGAAGTCGTGTCCGCTTTGAAGGAGCTGGCATCATAGCCCGTGTTCTCATGTCTGTCATTGATGCGACACGTCCGATTCACCTGACAAAGTTTTTCAGTAATGTTTGTACCCCGTGTGCGTAACTTAACAGGCTGGTAGGAATGAGCCAGGAAACGCTCCAGGACTTCGCTGGTGTCTGGATAGGAAAAATGAGCGAAGTCGTCAGAACTATAACTGGCTCCGGCCCCATCAAGTACTTGATCAACTGGAGCCGTATGTACGCCCTCTGGCCCGTGCATATTACAACAGCGTGCTGTAGCGCGGAATTTGGCGCTATGATGGGCCCACGCCTAGATCCTGAGAGGTTCGGACTGCAAGCAGTGGCCGGGGGCCTAAGGCAGTGCGATCTACTCATCGTCGAAGGTACGGTCACCAAGAAGATGGCCAAGCGATTGAAGATCGTTTACGAGCAGATGGCGAAACCACGTTACGTAGTGGCAATGGGAGACTGCGCGTGTTCAGGCGGGCTGTTTCATGATTCATACAGCATAGTAAACGATGTTCACAAGCTGTTTCCAGTGGATGTATACATTCCCGGCTGCCCCCCACGGCCCGAAGCGCTCCTTAGCGCGATTGTGAAACTCCGCGAAAAAATCCGCAGAGAAGAGGTATTCGCCTAGTGGCTACCCAAAACCCCACTAGAGAAGAAGACCTAGTGAACAAACTGAAGGCACGTTTCCCCGAAGCGATCAAGAGTTCGAAGATAGAAGGAAAGCATCGCATAACAATCCCGTTCGATAAGGATAAGCTTCTCGACATTGCGCAATTCATGCGCGATGAACTTGGCTTCGATCACGTCAAGGGAGTTGCTGGTGTCGACGACCCCACCCACAAAAGGATCGAAGTCTTCTACTTCACGGGCTCTTTCTCAAAGCCAGAGATTGAAGATCTACTCGTGGTTCTACAAGCTGAATTGCCTCGCGACAACCCAACAATAGCCTCGGCCGTCTCTGTCTGGGAGAGCGCACACTTTCACGAACGTGAGACGTTCGAGATGTTCGGCGTTAAGTTCGAAGGACATCCAGACCTCAGGAAACTCCTGACTTTAGATAACTGGGACGGACCGCCGCCGATGCTGAAGGATATTAAATTTCCAGAGATGGGCCAGCGATGACAACAAACCCGGACCAAACGAAAACGTCTGCACCGCCCATGATGATTACAGCGGCGAAAGAGCCTTCAACCCTAGATGTATCGGTTGGACCTCAACATCCAGGTTCGGGTCACCTGCGGATGCTCATACGCGTGGACGGGGATTACATCGTTAGCGTTGATCCAGACATCGGATACGTCCACCGCGGATGCGAAAAAATTGCCGAATACCGCACTTCAGTTAGCAACATCCCACACCTGGAGAGGCCATGCATTATCGACGCAATCCACCTCAATTGGGGTTACGTTCTACCAATCGAGGAACTGCAAGGAGTAGTTGTTCCACCACGAGGACAGTACATCTCAACGATAGCCGCGGAGATGAACCGCATCATGAGCCACCTATACTGGTTGGCAATCAACGCCGGCGTATTCTCGGGCCACACCACGATCTTCATGTACGCTTTCGGAGACCGCGACCTATTCATCGAACTGGCGGAGATGCTAACCGGCGCCCGGTTAACTTACTCATTCCTTCCACCTGGAGGACCGAGACGCGACCTGCCCGCTGAATTCCAAGACCGTCTCCTAAAGCTTCTCGATTATTTCGAAAGACGACTCGTCGAATACGATCGCATATTCTTCAGCAACCCCCTCGTCATCGCTCGCGCCAAAGGCATAGGGACCCTCAAACGTGAAGAGGCCATACGGCTCGGCCTTACAGGCCCGGTTCTACGAGGGTCAGGAGTCAAGTACGATGTTCGCAAGATAGAACCATACGGCGCCTACGCCGACTTAGATTTTGAAATCCCGACCTCCGAAGAAGGCGACTCCTACGCACGCTTCCTGGTTCGCTTTGAAGAGATGAAACAGAGCATCAAAATAATTCGCCAAGCACTTGAGAAAATGCCCAAGGGACCAATCGCACGAAAAGCTCCGCTGATCATACCTGAAGGTGAGGCGATCGGCCGAGTTGAATCCTCCCGCGGTGAACTGACATACATGGTGAAGGGAGACAACAGCGACAAACCGAGCCGAGTGAAAATAATGAACGGCTCATTCCGAAGCCTCATCGCACTACCTTACCTACTTCGGAACGTACACGTCGCAGACATGCCCATCATCTACGGCAGCTTAGACTACTGGCCAGTAGAGGCGGACAGGTAAGGAGGGGTCCCGCGTGGTCTTTGGAGCCATGTACGAAGGAATCAAACACATATTCAAACGAACTTTCACCATGAAATATCCCTACCAGAAACCCCTGCTACCCAAAGGGTTCAGGGGGAGGCATATTCTCTACATGGAGAAGTGTACGGGCTGCGGAATCTGTGCGTGGATCTGCCCGGAAAGATGCATATCGTTCGTCCAAGCCGCAGGCGGGAAAGAACACCCACAGAACCCTGAGAACCGATTCCCTCAGTATTGGTATGCTCGCTGCTGCTTTTGCCATTTCTGCACGGACTACTGTCCCACCGGAGCATTAGATTACTCACCGGATTACGAACTTGCGGAGTACGATCGCGAACTTCTCGTTTGGAGCCCCGAACGCCTCTCCACATTACCAACTAACATTGGCAACTATCACTCGGTATTTCATGGAAATAAGGGAAGCATGGGAGTCACTTACGAGCCTGTGGAGAAACAACCTAAAGCCTAGTAGCGACTTCTAGGAAATTCGCGATTAACATAAGCTGGTGTTTCCCGAACTATGTCAGATGTTACTGATCATATTCAGCGTAAGATTGAGAAGAGGACGAAGGCCCGGAAGCGGAAGCGCGGCCCCTATCGAAAGTCGGCCCCATTACCGGTTGGGTTCTGAGCCTTTCATAACGTACGTCATATTTAATACCAGGAATTTATCTCTGCTCGAACAAAACTCGTACGGATGATATTGCATGCCGACTACGCTCGAAATTAAAGACCTTCATGTTAGTATCGAAGGTAAGCAGATTCTGAAAGGGGTCGACCTGAAGGTTGTGCAGGGTGAAATTCACGCGATCATGGGCCCTAACGGCTCAGGAAAGAGCACGTTAGCAAATACACTCATGGGCCATCCAAAATACAAAGTCGATAGCGGCGACATCCTGGTCAACGGAGAAAGTATCGTGGCCATGGCACCGGACCAACGCGCGAAGCGAGGCCTTTTCCTGGCGTTCCAATACCCCCTCGAAATTTCCGGCGTCCCGCTTGCACAATTCCTTCGCTCAGCCTACAGATCGCTCAAAGGAGAAACGAAAGGCGACGCGAAAGGCGTCGGCGGGGAGATGATCTCAGCGCTTGCGTTCAAGAAGAAACTTGAGGAGAAAATGAAAGAGGTCGACATGGACCCTGCATTTTCGAAACGCTACTTGAACGAAGGATTTTCAGGTGGAGAGAAGAAACGGGCCGAGGTTCTTCAAATGGCAGTCCTTCAACCTGCGATAGCGATTATGGATGAGACGGATTCCGGTTTAGATATTGATGCGGTGAGGAAGGTTGCGGAGGTTGTTGCACGAATGGCTGGCCCAGAGATGGGCGTACTACTCATTACGCATTATCAACGCATTCTCGATTACATCAGACCTCAGTACGTGCACGTGATGGTTAACGGTCGGATATTCAGGTCCGGAGGACCCGAACTGGCGAAACTGCTTGAGGAGAAAGGGTACACGTGGATTGAGCAGGAGGCTGCTGCAACGGTTTGAAGCGAACACTTATAACGTATGTCATGGAAGACATGGTGATTAACGATGGCAACTAAACAGACCCTCGACATTGACTATACTAAGTACAATTTCAGAGACTCCACCGAAAGCTACGACTACAAGTTTCCACCCGGACTGACCAGAGAAGTCGTCGAGCGGATTTCCAAAATCAAGAAGGAACCTGACTGGATGCTCCAGTTCAGGCTGCGCGCTTATGATCATTTCCTGAAAAGACCCTTGCCCACCTGGGGCGGGGACCTCTCAACTCTCAAGTTCGACGAAATGTTGTATTACGCAAGCCCTACAGAGAAGAAAAGCCGTTCATGGGAAGATGTGCCCGCGTACATCAAGGACACTTTCGACAAGCTAGGTATACCTGAAGCCGAACGAAAATTCCTCGGTGGCGTTGGCGCTCAGTACGAATCAGAAGTCGTATACCACAGCCTTAGGGAAGACCTGGCAAAGAAAGGCATAATTTTCAAGGACACCGATACTGCGCTAAGAGAAAACCCCGAGATCTTCAAGAAATACTTCGGCACCGTCATACCGCCCGAAGACAATAAGTTCGCCGCATTGAACAGCGCGGTCTGGAGTGGTGGAAGTTTCATCTACGTGCCGCCAGGAGTAACAGTTGATGTGCCGCTTCAAGCGTATTTCAGAATCAACACACAGAATATGGGGCAGTTTGAGCGAACACTCATAATAGCTGATGAGAACAGCCGCGTGCACTACATAGAAGGTTGTACAGCTCCCATCTACTCCACTGATTCACTGCACTCAGCGGTCGTTGAGATCATCGCTAGACCTGGAGCGTACGTGCGATACACAACGATTCAGAATTGGTCTAACGACGTCTACAACTTGGTCACAAAACGAGCCTACGCATATGCCAACGCAACCGTTGAATGGGTTGACGGAAACCTTGGCAGCAAACTCACAATGAAATATCCCTCAATCTACCTGCTCGGCCCAGGAGCGAAGGGCGAGATCCTCTCAGTTGCATTCGCGGGCAAAGGCCAACACCAAGACTCAGGGGGAAAAGTTGTGCACCTTGCCCCACACACGACTTCCCGAATCACTTCAAAATCAGTCTCAAAGGACGGCGGTAGGGCGACCTACCGAGGCCTCCTCCACGTCGCTAAAGGAGCTAAGGGAGTTAGATCAACCGTCAGATGCGATGCCCTGTTACTCGATGAATATTCAAGGACCGACACTTACCCCTACAACGAGATCAACGAAGACGACGCTACCACGACTCATGAGGCATCAGTGGGCAAGATTGGCGAAGACCAAATGTTCTACTTGATGTCCCGCGGACTTTCAGAGCAAGAGGCACTCAGCATGATTGTCATGGGATTCATGGAACCATTCACAAAGGAACTGCCAATGGAATACGCCATCGAACTGAACAGACTAATCCAAATGGAAATGGCTGGCTCAGTGGGCTAAACTCAAATCGCAACCTTTACTCAATACCGACCAGCCCTTTCCAAGGTAGTGCGTACTAATGTCAGAATTAACACTAACACAAGCAACCGACCAGTACATCCGTTCGTTGACGCAATCGAGGAAGGAACCGGAATGGTTGCGAGAATTTCGCGCCAAATCGCTGAACCTTTTCCGAAAACTACCAGCGGAAATGTCCAGCTTATACACCAAGTACGTGGACTTGACCGGAGTCGACCTTGACTCTATCAGCCTAGCTCCTACGGAGCCTTCGAAGGCACAAATTGAAGCAGTAATGGGCAAGCTGAAATCAGACAGAGCCCTCACCATATTCCAGATCGAATCGAAAACTTTTCCAGCAGACCTACCTGAAGCACTCCGAAAAGAAGGCGTCATATTCACAGACATTGGAACTGCGATCCGCAATGAACCGGAAATCTTCAGACGCTACTTCCTAGAGAAAGCAATACTTCCGAACGAAGATAAGTTCGCGGCGTTAAACAATGCCCTCTTTACATCGGGATTCTACCTACACGTCCCGAAAGGCATTGAGGTAACCGTCCCATTCAGATTTGTAACCATACTCGACTCCGAAGGGAACGGGGTTTTTGCCCAGAATCTCGTAATGGCCGAAAATCGGAGCAAGTTCACAATTCTTGAAGAACTGTACTCGACCCGTCTAACTGCACAATCGAAAAAATCAACTTACAGTAACCTCTCGGAGGTGTACCTGCACGAAGGCGCAGAAGTCACGTACGGCAGCATCAATAACCTCGGCCAAAGCGTAAACGTGTTCACAAACAAGAAATCAATCGGGAAACGAGACAGCAAGATAGTTTGGGCCTCTGGGCTGCTGGGCGGAGCGTTCACACGTTCTCGACTTGACAGCGTAATGAACGAATCCGGCGCATCTTCGGAAAATGTTGAGGTTGTGTTTGGAGCTGGCACACAGCGCTTCGATACGGTCTCGAACATAACCCACAGCGGACCAAACACTAGCGGCCACGCCATCTCAAAAGGAGTGGTCAAGGACAAGTCAAGGTCAATTTTCAAAGGCATGATAAGAATCGACAAGAACGCCAAAAACTCTAGGGCCTACCTTGCGGAACACGCCATGATACTCGGGAAGGACGCATTAGCCGACGCCATACCAGGGCTTGAAATCGACACCAATGACGTGAAGGCCACACACTCTGCGTCCGTCGCACAAATCAACGAAGAAGAAATCTTCTACCTAATGTCCCGAGGCCTATCAGAAGACGATTCGAAGAAATTGATTATAGTTGGATTTTTCGAACCAATAGTCGAACGGATCCCGGTACCGGAAATTGCAAAACGAATCCGACGAATCCTAGACCTGAAGTGGTCAGGAATCTACGACTTCGCATCCTCCCTGACGGTCCCGGCATTAGACGACGAATACTACGAAGAAGGACATAAAACCAGGGACATATTCGAAGGACACTACAAGTACCGCTAGTGCGGAGCTTCTCGCTGATCTCGGCATGAGGCTCGTGTTAGCTGAATATGGCATACTGGTGAGGAAAGGCAAGGCTAAGCCTTGAGTTTCTCCATGTGGTGTTCGCGGAATTTTCTGACTTTCGGTGCAATTACCATTTGACAGTAAGGCTGGCGTGGGTTGTTCTTGAAATATTCCAAGTGATACGCCTCCGCTTTGTAAAAGGCCTTGAACGGTTCAATTTGCGTCACTATCGGTGCCTTCCAAAGTTTCGCTGCGTTCACTTCACTTACAACCTGTTGTGCAATTGACTTCTGCTGGTTGCTATGGTAGAAGATTACGGATCGGTATTGCGTCCCTGTGTCCGCTCCCTGCCTGTTCAGGGTCGTTGGGTCGTGGACGGTGAAGAAGATTTTGAGGATCTCCTCGTAGGAGATAATGGTCGGGTCGAAGGTTAATTGGACTACTTCCGCGTGACCTGTCCTGTCCGTGCAGACTTGCTCATATGTTGGATCGGGCACTGTCCCACCAGCGTATCCCGGCTCAACTTTCTTGACACCCTTCAACTGCGCGAATACGGCTTCCGTGCACCAGAAGCATCCCCCGCCAAGAGTTGTAATTTCCATGGCCTGACTCATCTGCTATGATTATTCGAGGCACGGTATAAGCAAACATTCGAACTATGCGGAGATTTTCGTTTTCATTAGCAGGACAAGCCAGCAATTCGAATAGATTAAAGACTTATCGGATTCCCACACTAATCGTCGTTGAGGTTGACCTGTGATGACACGCAATCTTCGAATTGGGCTCATGCAATTGGAAGTTACGGACTCGAAATCGGAGAACCTCCGACATATAATTCGCTCTCTTGAGGGGATGGAGAGAGCTTGCGATTTGATAGTTTTTCCTGAATATTGTATGGGTTGTTCCAAGGGCACCTTGTCACGCGACTTCGTGCACGGGATCGCGGAACCCATGGATGGGGAATTCGTGGCGAGGTTGGTAGAGAAGAGCAGGGAGAAGCAAATCGTAGTGGTCTTGCCAATTTTCGAGAAGGAGAATGCGTCAATATTCAACACAGCTGTTATCATCGATCGTGGAAAGGTTATTGGCGCCTATCGGAAAATACACTTGTTCGACGCTTTGGGGCAAAAGGAATCAGAAGTTTTCCGTCCAGGATCAGAACTAGTCCTCTTCGATGTCAGAGGGATGACATTCGGCATTGTGACGTGCTACGATATTCGTTTTCCTGAACTAGTGAAGAAACAGGTCATGTCTGGCGCGACCGCGATTATCGTTCCGGCTGCCTGGTTTCGCGGCCCGTTGAAGGAAGAGCAATGGCAAACTTTTCTGATGGCTCGCGCCGCTGAGAACACTAGCTACGTGATTGGTGTAGGAAACGCGAATGAAAATTTCATTGGCAGAAGCATTGTGGTCGATCCGTTCGGAGTCAAAGTGCTTGATCTAGGATATGGAGAGCGAATTGGACGATACGAAATCGATAACAACCTAATCGCTGACGCGAGAGAAAAGGTACCGATAGTTCAACAATCCCGGAACCTTCCGGATATTCAATGCCGGCGACTCTGAATAGCGCGAGGTTGTCTAGAGTGGGCGATTACGTGAAGGCTTGTGAACTTTCTGACGTTCCCGCAGGGTCCATGTATAAGGTAGATCTAGACGACAAGAAGCTTATGATTGTTAATGTAGATGGGAAATTATACGCCACCGACCGTGTGTGTACGCATGAAACTGCGGATCTCTCTACCGGCTTCCTAAGCGGTTCTGTGGTAACCTGCCCCCTCCATCTCTCGCGGTTTGACGTGATAACAGGAGAGGTACAAAACCCCCCTGCCACGGCGCCCCTGAAGACTTATGGTTTGAAGGTTGAAGGGGCAAGCGTATACGTCCAAGTATAACCCACCCTGAGCACGGTTAGAGAGCTTATATCACATCGAAGCCGATAATCCCTTTACTGAAACTATGTTTCGCAGGCTTGGGCGTTGGTCGAAAAACTCACAACGATAAACGTTGCAAGAATTCGAGAGGATTTTCCAATCCTAAAACGCCAAGTTAACGATAAGCCACTCGTATACTTCGATAACGCGGCCACTTCGCAGAAACCGAATGTTGTGATCGACGCAATTGACAGGTATTATCGTGAGTACAATGCTAACATTCACCGGGGAATTCACAAGCTCGCAGAAGAGGCAACGCTTGCATACGAGGAGGCGAGGGAGAAGGTTGCGAAGTTCGTCAACGCCAAGGGAACCGAGGAGATCATATTCACCCGAAATGCAACCGAAGCAATAAACCTCGTCGCGTACGCTTGGGGCCGGGCGAACGTCGGCAGGGGTGACAAGATTGTTCTTACGATCATGGAGCACCATAGCAACATCGTTCCATGGCAGTTGCTGGCCCAAGAGAAAGAGGCTGAGCTTGAATTCATCACGATCGACGGAAACGGCGAACTCCGCCAAGATGAAGTTCAGGAGTTAATTGACGAGAAAACGAAGATCGTCTGCATGACGCATGCGTCAAACGTGCTGGGAACGATAAACCCGGTCAAGGAGATCGGACGTGTAGCCCACCGTTATGGCGCGATGTTCCTGATTGACGCAGCTCAAACAGTTCCTCATATCACAGTTGATTTAAGAGAAATCGACTGTGACTTCGCCGCGTTTTCAGGCCACAAGATGCTGGGCCCCACCGGGATCGGTGTTCTTTATGGAAAGAGTGAGCAACTTCAGAACATGCCCCCCTTTCTTGGGGGAGGAGAGATGATCCGAGAGGTCCATGAAACTGGCTCCTCATGGAAGGACCCGCCGTACAAGTTTGAAGCGGGGACCCCGGACGTTGCTGGAGCCATCGGGCTGGGAACGGCAGTTGACTACCTGACCGGGATCGGAATGCGAAATGTGCATGACTATGAGAAGGAGATCACAAGCTATGCCCTAGAAAGGATGAAGCAAGTCGACGGCGTAACGATATATGGTCCACGTGATGTGGCCCGTAGGGTTGGTGTGATCTCATTCAATTTGGGTGATATTCACCCCCATGACCTAGCCTCTATCCTGGATGAGGAAGGGATAGCGATCCGGTCCGGCCACCACTGCGCAGAACCCCTAATAGAATTCCTTCAAGTACCTGCCACTTCAAGGGCAAGTTTCTATATCTACAACACAATGGAAGAGGTTGACGTGTTCGTTAACGCCCTTGAAAAAGCTAGGAAGCTATTTGCGCGATGAGTTCTGACATCTACAAGGACATTATCCTGGACTATTACCGGAACCCGCGCAACTACGGCGACCTACCAGAGCCGGACGTGCGGGCGAAGGATTCGAACCCGCTATGCGGCGATATTATCGAAATGCAACTCAAAATCAGAGATGGCAAAGTTGATGACATACGCTTCAAGGGAAAGGGCTGTGCAATCAGCCAAGCATCGGCTTCAATGCTTACCGAGGCAGTTAAGGGACAAACACTCGACGAACTCAAAGCCATGGGTAAACCCTACGTACTCGAACTCCTCGGCATCGACCCCGGCCCGACGCGAATAAAATGCGCCTTACTCGCGTTGAAAGTTCTGAAGTTAGCGGTCTATGGGTACCTGGGTCAAGCGGTCACCGAAGAGGTTAGGCAACTAGTATAGGGGCCAATTCTCCGTTCCTTTGAGGATCAACTATCCCGTTAGGGCACGACGAATCCCCATTTTTGTTCGGTGAAAGGTTTATTTTTCATGCCGCAGAGTGCTGAACTCATGCCAACCAAATATGTTCTTCCGGAATTACCATACAAGTACAACGCGCTGGAACCAGTCATTTCCCAAGAAATAATGACACTCCACCACGACAAACACCATGCAGCGTACGTCAACGGAGCAAATGCAGCACTCGACAAACTCGATAAGGCCCGCAAAGGCGAGGCGCAGATCGACATCAAGGCCGTGCTTAGGGATTATAGCTTCCATTTTGGAGGCCACATCCTGCACAGTATCTTCTGGCCCAACATGGCCCCCCCAGGTAAAGGAGGGGGAACACCAGGCGGCGCTGTGGGAGACAAGATCAAGGCGGACTTCGGAGGCTTCGACAAATTCAAACAACAATTCGGCGACGCAGCTAAAGCGGTTGAAGGCTCAGGCTGGGCGCTACTCCTCTACGACAACACCACTGACCAACTCGTCCTCACCCAGATCGAAAAACAGAACTTCATGCACCTCGCCCAACTCCCAATCCTCCTCGGCATCGACGTCTGGGAGCACGCGTATTATCTCCAGTACAAGAACGACCGAGGTGCCTACGTCGATAAGTGGTGGGACGTAGTAAATTGGTCAGACGTTGACCAACGCTTCATCAAAGCAAAACGCTAGAAACTGCTTCAGACACGTACCCCGACCTTAAGGCCTGACCACAAGTCGGGCCGACCTTTTTTTCACACTCCACGACGTGACCGCGAGTTCTAAAACGCAGGCTTTCTCTGAACTCGCAACGAAACTGCATAATTCGAAAATTACAACATCACGATTTGGGAAATCTGGAGTAGAGGGCAAGTGGGGATACAGGGTTACGGATAGATCACATGAATGTTAGTTGAGTTCTCCACGTATGCGTCGGTTAGGGTAAGTCGTACGACTAGTTCGTAGTTTCCCATCGAGCTGAAGTCGTATGTGTCGGTTAACAGAAAGACTATGGCTCCTGGTACGTTGAAGACATGAATGTTTTGTGAAGTCGTCCAACCGTCGGCGGATACCGTAAAAATGGTGTAGTCGATAGTGTTTATCGTTCGATTATCTTTCCCTGTCCAGATGGCCGCTTGCGTCTGCGCCGGCTGCCCGATATGGTACGTGCCTCCTCCTGTTAGTGTGAGGGTCGCCCATGATACTCCATGATGCTTCGTCTTCGTGTTAATCGCGAGGCCGAGCACCTCACTTAGTAGGATAGGATTTAATCCTTGGAGGTGCATTGTTCTCGTCTGGTTAAGAACCCTGAAAGCTACCGAGATGAGCGGGCCATTGGCGTATTGACCGCGAACAATCGTATAGGGTATTGAAAACCCCACGACGAGCAATAACAAAAGTGGCAGCCCCAAAAGAATACTTCTTGCATTCATAACCGTGCGCCTCAAAAGTCCTCACCATTAGCTTGTCTTCGCACCCCTACGAAGTCTAGTCAAGAATGCCATCTGCTAGGGGACATTTGTACATGAAGAGCTGCACATGATTATGCGGTTGCAACTAGCTGGAGGTTGGTGTTGCTTTGAACATTTTCATTGCGACCTCGACCATAGCGCCAATATATGCCGGAAAGACTATCCGGCTTTCGCTTCGCGATTATCCAATGCATTTGGGTTGATTTGTCTTGGGGGCTGAAGAAAGCGAGATTACCGCTCTCCGTAGGCTGGGTTTAACTGAGTACGAGTCACGGCTCTACCTTGCGCTCCTGAGGATGGGCCCCATCAAAGCCGGTCAACTAAGTTTCTTTGGGCAAGTCCCTCGCACAAAGACCTATGGTGCAATAAAGGAGCTTCAGCGAAAGGGGTTAGTGAGCATAACACCAGGGAAGCCAGAAATCTACGCACCTTGTTCTCCGCTAGAAATCCTAATGCCTATCGTCACCAGGCTCGACCATGACGTTAAGGATTCCGAGCAGGTCGTGCAGTCGCTTGCGATGACCTATGAATCTAGCAAATATGTGAAGCGCGACACTCCTAAACAGTCAGACCAGTTTTGGAAGATTGATGGCAGACTAAGCGTTTACAATAAACTGAATCAACTCGTGAAGGACGCCTCCGAATCTGTCCGCTATTCAACAAGCGCGCCCGGGCTGATTCGAGCTTACAAAATGCATGCTGACGCACTTGAGCATGCGGTTAAGCGCGGCGCAACGGTAAGACTCCTATCTCCAATCACGGCCGAAAACTCTGCACTGGCCACTGAATTCTCTGAAATCATCGAGTTCAGAGCTACCGAAGAACCCCTTGCGAGTTTCGTTTGTGTAGACTCGAAGGAATTGGTAGTTCTCGACTGTATGCCGGATGATGTCAGAACGGATCAGGGGTCTGATGTTGCGGTATGGACGACGAATAAGCTGCTCGTAGAACTTTCTGAGAGACTCTTCGACGAGGTCTGGCGAAGCAAACCCGCAAAACAAAAATCGACATCCTAGGATGGTCCACGACTCGGAATCACACGGCTTAGTTCCAGCTCTTGATTACGAACTGCAAACCCACTTACGCGCAAGTGGGTTCGAACTGATCCTGCCAGGACTACGACTTGAACCACCGCATCGATTTCCTTTGTTTTCAGATAACCGCATGCGGCGTCACACTTTTCTAAGAGTAGAATCAGAAGTTTGAGAGTAGAAGCTATTGGCCTCTTTTATCCAAGTCGACAAGAATGAATGGGATGCGTTTCTTGAGCAACTCTCTGAGCTAGAGAGGAAGTATAAACTCCTCTTGAAGAAGCTAGACATGGATGAGAGCAAACTGCAGGCATTAACCCCGCCTGAAAAGAAAACTGCGGGAAGTAGCGAAGTCCCACGGCAGGTGTCCAAGAGTCCAGAGAAAGGGGTAGGTGGGGACGTTAAGGATAGTTTTCTTAGTCGGTTGAAGGCCAAGCTTGAACCGGCCGCGGGTAGTTCAATGTGGAGGGGCGGCCGACCGGGGATGTTGGCCAAGCCGCAGGGCTACGCGGCCTGTAGTCGTTGTGGCTACCAGATCGCACGGGCTACAAGGTTCTGCCAGCATTGTGGCGCTAGTTTCGGGAAGATGGTGTGCTCTTGTGGACGCGAGTTAGGTCCTGGGGATAGATTCTGTGATTGTTGCGGGCGTGAGGTGTGAGGCGGGTGTTGGGTGCGTAAGGATCAGGTTACCGCCCTTAACTCGGGCACGCTTAACGTGGGCGTGGGGCGTAGTTTTCTGGAGCAAACGTGTCAGTTTGAGATTCGCTTTTCCGCTTCCTTAGCTAGCCGGGACATTGTCTCCCGGGCCTTTCTTAGCGACTCATCCGCCTGGCGTGCATTGGCCATGCTTGATTCGACGGAGCCAAGCCTTGTTTTTGTAGCCTGAAGCTCATTCCGTAACTGCTTATTCTCGCTCTCCAATTGATCAATTTTATTCATGAGTGCTTGGGAGCGGTCGAGGAGTTTCTGGTTTTCAGCGAGGAACCCCTCGAATTCCTTTCGCTCAACCGTAACTCTATCTGACATAGACCACGGAACATGAATCCCAGTCGTTGGATATGAGCCGTACGGTCTGCATACTTGTTGGGTGACAAAGACAAAGTAAGGATGGAGCTTCGTCCTTGCTTACGCGGTCTGTATCATGTAGACGGAGACGATTCGAGGAAGACTGTGACGGGTGTGAATTGGTCTTGGACGCCGTCGGGTAGAGTTACGAAGTTCGGGGCGCTTCCTTGGGCTAATACGTGTAGTGCGTATATGTCGAGGGTTGAGAGCTTGGGTATTTGAGTAACTCTCTCAGGGGTGTACCTGGGTTCCATGATATCCTTCCCATCGAGTATACTACCCAACCCCAGAATTCTACCTAGCTCATGCAGCGCGAGCCAAAACGCATAGCTCCTCGCAGTCGCGTTGCTGCCCTGTGCTTCGTTGAAGACTGTTGGTGTTAGGTATGTTTGGGTTGAGACGATCGAAGTTCGTGAACCAGGTGCAAACTTGTACGTTGTCCAGCCCACTGCGATTGAGGCGTACGCTGTGGGCATTGAGAAACTGACCGTTGAGGTTGCAGTGCCGTCATCCGCCTCCACGAAATCGTACATTGTGGCGGTTGGGTTATTCTGGAGGTTCCACAGCTGAGCCTTGTTCCATGCGATAGTTGCGTTCAGAACGACGTCATGCGCCCATTTCGGAGTGATCGGAATGTAGATTTTGATCGTAAGAACCGAGTAACGCCCTTGGATCGGGATCGAGGGTTCGGTTGAGGCTTGGACTGGGGTGAGGGTGATGAGGGCCAGTAGCATTAGGGGCAGAATGTACCTAATGTTCCCAATGTGCCCCATATCTCATCTAGATGAAGTAGATTAATCCTCTAGAAGTATGACCTGTGACTATTCTATGTCTAGAGCGGTTACATTTCTATAAAAACTGGCCCCCAGGAAGAACCCACATCCGCGCCCAACACCCCTAGATGACCACTGAGTGTCACCACTCCTTCGCCGGTCGAGTTACACGGATTGGGCGGCCTACGACGTTTTAAGGGCGGTTCGGCGGACCTACGTGACTTGTGCGGAGAAAGACTGAACCGCTACGTTTGATTGCCGAAATATTGGATTCTCAAGCGTGGAGGTCGTCGCTTGTTAAAAGGTGGCCGTGGTTTGGAGCAGGAAGGACCTGAACCCCAACGGACAGATCGGTAGGGACCTGTCTGGGCAGATTTGGGGGGTTCCCGTCGAATTTAGCCAAGCCCGGATTATGGGGCAGAAGAATACCGCTGTGTAGCCTGTCACCGAAGCTTCCTGCGGTTAGTCGCACGACGTTTACCCGGCTCTCTGTAATACGGGTGTTCGATTGGGCATGCAAGCATCCTGGGCTGACAACCTGTGGGCGACTATGACGCAGGGCAAATACTATTCAATCCACGACCTAGCCAACCTTACCGAGCAACCACGAAGCTCCGTGTCTGATGTGCTCCGATTTCTAACGAATTACGGTTTCGTGATTCGCATCGGTGCAAAGGAGCCAGTGTTCACGAAGTCGACGGTCAAGTTCTCCCCAGGAGAGACCATTAACGTACTCAGATCCGTAGCAAACCAATAACGCCTTGCAACCTCCTCCGCGTTCTCGGTACGTCAGCGTAACCAAAACACTCGGCTCTGTTTCACCCCGCGCTAAACCTTTCGAAGAACTCACACATCTATCCTGATCGGTAATCATAAAAGGGAAAAACCTACTGTCCTTCACGGTCACCATGATTCACGGGAAACGCCTCATCACTGCCCTCATCTTGGTCGTTGCTTTCCTTTCGGCGGCTCAGATCGTGCACAGCCAGGAGTTTTCAACCACAACTGTCACAACTCTAGCCACAGGTAGTCAGGTGAGCACTGTTGCGGTTGGAACGCAGGTGTTGACTACGAATCAGGGGCAGGTGGTACCCGTCTTCGCCGGACCAGTGACGATACCTGGGACGCATGGGGTGTGTGGCGAGTACTTCGTTCAAGCTTTCAACGGCACTGCGAATCAGGTTTTGAGTGGGTCCGTTTCCGCGACCAGTAACGTTAACGTTTATCTCATGACGGCGCCGGCGTTTCAGGCGTGGCAACACCAGGTCGTCGCTGGAGGAACGTGCACTCCCGCGAGCCTCGTCGCAAGCCAATTGGGCACAATGTCGTACAACTACACCGTTACAATACCCGCCAACGGCTTCTATGACTTAGTCGTGAACAACCTGTCAACCTCAACCGTTGTCGCGCAGGTCAACGCTAACCTCTCCGCATCCGCACCCACGCTGGCCACGGTGGTCGCTTACTCCACCGTAACCCAACAGATGGTTCAGACGGTCATGCAGACGTCGGTCGCGACGATGCAGCCGACGAGCAGCGGACCCGACCCCACAACACTCGCAGCCATAGCCCTAGTAATCGTAATCATCGTCGTCGTAGCGTTGGTGGCTACGAGGAAACGAGGTAAGGCAGAGAAAAAGTAACGCCGCAACGCTGAAAGTCCGCGATCCTAGAACGGTTTAAAGACTTCTAAGGTGCTTCTTTGTCTGCCTGCGGCGCGTAACTTAGCTTTATGGACAATGCGGTTTAGGCGTTCTCTCTCGACGGGGTCATAGTGCTCGTAGAACCGCCTCATCAACCATTTCTTACGGTTGAAACCCATGATGAAACCCTAGACGTGCTCAGCTCTTGCCCGCCCCTTTAGTCGCAAGAATGGCATTCGTCGATTTTGCGGCTTCTTCCGGGAGTTCCAAGTTTTCAGCTAATTTGTACATTCTCCCATTACTCATTGTAGAATCCTATCGCGAATCCACCTGTCAAACCGGTCACACCCGCACTCACCTGGAAGAACCAACCCGTTATAGCACTGAGTTGATTCATCCCCCAAGCTGGCGCCGAAGAGATCCACGCATTCAAGACATCATAGTTTACCTGAATCGCAACGATGCCCTTGCCTTGCAAGTACTCGATCGTTGCGGTTAGAATCAGCAGGACGGTGCCGGTGACCAGGAGCAGCAGCTTGAGGATCTTCTTCAAAGCGTACCCTACAGCGAAGCCGACTATGTCTCCGGTTCCGAGGCCTACGAGTAGGGAGGAGGGCCATGCAGGTATGCTTTGGCGCATAGGCGCAGCCTCTCGCTGATGTTGTATGCCGCGATTCCGCCGAGCAGGAAGATGAAGAGGGCCAGGTTGGTTGCTATTTCAGAACCCATCACCGGACGGAGTTGGGTTGTGACGTACGTGCCTCCGATGCCTATGGCGAACCAGGCTAGGAACGGAACAATCTTCAGATTCATCTGTATTTCATCCCTAACCTATACGGGTAGGTAATGTGAATAATTAGGCCTGAGCGGTCAGAGGCAATCTGGCATCTGTTAAAGGGGGCGAGAGAGACGGGCAAGATAAGTGGCGTAGCTGGAAGCTGGGATATGCTGGAATCAGAGACCAGGAAGATAGCGAAGACATTGCGAGAGGGATGGAAACGTTGGAAGCTTCCGCAATCTGCTTAGACACGTCAGTCCTAATCGATATTCGTCATATTGGATCTAACTGTTGAGTCTTCAAAGGAAGCCGGCCGAATTCTAGCCTACCTTGAAGAGAAGGGCTATTGGTGCAGCCATCGTCATGAACCATGAGATAACATTAGCGACGAGCGATATTGAAGCTTTATAGCGTTATAGCGCCATAGACAAGAGGGAAGAGATTATGGCGACCACTATACAGGTGGAAAAGAAGACGGCTGAGAAACTGAGAAGAGTTATGGGTGAAGCGGGCGCTTCCACTTATGATGAGCTAATTCGCAAACTTCTCCTAGAACACAAGACGGTGAAGTCGTCGCGATTCGGAAAATACAGAAAGTTGCCTCGGTTTCGGAGACAAGAAATTGACCGTCTTGCTTGATTCTTGGACTTGGATAGAGTACTATCGCGGGAGCACACTTGGCGGGAAGATTCGGCCAATCATCGAGGGAAATGAGGAAGCATATGTTTCGACAATCAACATAGCCGAAGTCTATAGATGGTTTCTCTCGAGCTATGGTCCGAGAGAGGCCGAACTAGAAAGAAGAACGATCAAGGAACGATGCCTGATCGCACCAGTCGACGAAGGCATCGCCGTGGAGGCAGCGAAGGTAAGACATGGAGCGAAGCTCTCGCTGGGAGACAGCATCATGCTAGCAACCGCCCGCAAATTCGCTGCGAAGGTCGTGACCGGAGATAGAGAGCTCAAGGGAATGAAAGACGTCTTATTCGTAGAATGAATCGTGCACATACCGTGCGATGTTTTAATCGCTTCTTTGAGGGTCGGAATCCAACAAGATTTGAACGATCTTCCTGCATTCGTAGTTCAAAGAAGTAGGCTGCGCGCAACATCGCCCCCGGGGCGGTCCCTTCGAAAGGGTTACGGGGAACGTTGATTGATATCTCAAAACCAACACCCCAGCTTCCTTAGAGATGCCAAGAATCTGGCTTGCAGAGGATAAACAATTTTCAACGATTATACCGCATTCTCGACGGTAAGTTCTTAAGTTTCAAGAAAACGGCGACGTCTTCCAAAAAAATGGCTGTCTTTTAAATTCAGCGCGGCCGCCCGCTTGACTCCGATCGCCGGTTGAGCGTTTAAAAGATAAGGATTCGGGAACGATTCATGATGAAAGCGAGATGTTCAGCTTAGAACCTTCGTATGACTTTGGTCGATCAAACCGGATACGAAGGGGAAATGGTTTGCCGCTAGCTGCGAACGAATTCCTGGTGAAGGTCATTGAATGCATCGGTAGCTTGGGACGGGGAAGTTTTACCTCCTTGGAGATCGCTCTCCATCTAGGTGGGTTGCCGCTCAAGTACGTGCAGAAGACGTTGAGTAGGCTTCGAAAACGGGGGTTACTGGTTTGTGTCAAGCTACCTCGGACTGTGACGGGCGGATACAGGAGAGGGACGTTCAACCTGTATTGGGTTACACCGAAGGGTGTACGGCGGGCTGAGTGGTGGAGGAAGAGCAATTCTCGGCTAGGGTTCGAGTACCTCGCGGTGGGTAGGGGGGACGTGGCGGATATTGCAAGGTGTGATCTCGCTCAGTCAACTGCGACGTTCATTTTCAATGAGCCGGACCGTTTGAAGTTCCGTTCGCGTGACCGCGATTGCCTAGCAGCTCTGTTAACCTGCCAAAATCAGCGTTCCATGCTTGGGTACATGATTTCAGATCGGGATAATCCTCTCCTTCCCATAATTGCGACCTTGAAATCCGAAAAAACTATCCCTGACCAGATCATCTCTGACCCAGGGATTTTTCTCGCCGTGGCAAAGCATGGCTATCACTGTTCTGATACGCAAACATTGATCGGCCTACTCTACAGAAGCGCCCGTTATTGGAAGAGAAGCGCGGCTTATTGGAAGAGACAACACGAGAGTGCTAGCGAGGATGGAAGTTCTCAAGTCAAGGTCAAAGACTTGACCGATATTTGTCGATCCAGGAAGGATCTGTATCGCTTACGTGAAAAAGAATTAGATCGGATTAAGTTGGAGAAGATAAAGTTGTTAATTGAGAATGACTCACTTAGGTGTCGACTCCAGAATATGCACTGGCTGGTATCAAGCAACCATCGCGACATCATGCGCATATTGAAGACGCTTGACAGATTTACCGGCGCCTCTCTCATTCCCATTAAATGGCTAATTGAGACTGAGCTTAGAGAACTCGGTGGATTCAACATCCTATACTCCTCCTACAACTCGCCGTCCTAGTCGGGCGCGGTGTGAGCTCAACACTCGATTTCTCAGGTCGATTGATTGAACCTTGCCTAGAAACAAAAATCAACCCTACTCTCCAGGCGAACTGAACAAATTAATAGATTCGACATTGCACCCGTTAACACGAAATGACCTAACCGTTTGGGTTCTGGATGGAATATTGCACGGAATTGTTGAACAGAACCCTGAGGTATCTGCAAAGAAATTTGTCAAGTATGACGTGCCCAAAATAATTCAACAAGTCACGGGCCTACGACTTGCAAAGAAGAGAAGAAGACCACGGAAGAAGTCTAAGTTCGCTTCATTCAAGCGACGTGCGAGAAGTATCGACAGCTTGTGAGCGGGAATGTTAACCGCTTGCCTAAGGAAATCGTCTAGAAAGAGTCCTTGACCGTTATGTGCTGAGAGCCGTAGCAGTTGCATGAAATTCCGTAACCGTTGATAGTTGCAACATTGCACTTTTCAATTGAAACTTGCACCTTCCATTCATGGGAGATGCCTCTCCCCCAAATGCTGGTATTAGTTTACCGATCGCAAAGGAGGCATCATATTTCAAGTACTAAGTCAAGGGAATGATAGCGACACGACATACCTGACCTTCGTGGCGCAACGCCTACGTAGTTACGAGAATGGCGCTTGGCGCTTTCGAAACAAAACCCAGTCTAGATCCTAAGTATTTGTGTATCAGTTCAATACCATGCTCCCGTACGCCTTTAAATAGACGGAGGGCGGCTAGGAGTTTCGAAACGAAGCTGAGTTTGGTTTCTAGGTATTTGTGTATGAGTTCAGGTTAAGGGCTCGGCGAATGGCACTGCGAATGCCCCGATCACTTACTGAGACAAATGACTTGCAAGCACATGTACGCAGTCGATTTCTCCCTCAATCTGAGACAGAAAGTGACTTCTGGTCTTGAAGTATCGAATTCCACTCAAGACCAATGCTTAGCGTGTGGTTCAAATCATATCCAGAAATGGGGCTGGCGTTACAATGGTAACGGTCGCATCCAGCGATTCAAGTGCATGTCTTGTTCTCACAGGTGGGATGCCAAGAATGACGGCTTTGAACGAATGCGAGTAAACCCGCACGCAATTACGGTGGCACTTGACCTCTACTTCAAAGGCGTAAGCCTACGCAAGATCGTTGACCACTTAAAGCAATTCGAGCGAGTCAATGTAAGTCACCCTGCGGTTCTCTACTGGATTAAGAAATACGTGGCTCTGATGAAACAATATGTTGACACACTCAAACCAGACCTATCCAGAGTCTACCATGCAGACGAAACAAAAGTGAACATTCGCGGTCAATGGGTGTGGCTATGGCACTTGATGGACGGCGATACAAGATTCTTGTTGGCGAATCATGTTTCGCAAGGACGAACTGTAGCCGATGCACGAGAAGCATTCCAAGAGGCCAAGTGTGTAGCTAAGACTGATGCGAGAGTTCTTCTAACTGATGGCTTGTCCTCTTACGGGCCTGCCGCTCAAAAAGAGTTTCCGAATGCGATTCATGTTTCAGGAATAGGCATTCAGGGTCGAGTGAACAACAACCGTATGGAGCGGTATCATGGCACATTCAAGGAGCGCAGTAAGGTTATGCGAGCAATCAAGAACACCGATTCAGCATTCATCGAGGGACAGCGAATCTACTATGACTACCTACGCCCACACACGGCGTTAGATAACCGAACACCAGCGCAAGCAGCAGGAATTGAACTAAATCTGACAGGAAACAAATGGGAATCTCTCATCAAGAAATCGTGCAAGCAAAATGACAAAGCCTAATTCGTGAGGACGCAGGACGGTTTTCATGAGGCGTCTTGAGTACGAACTATTGCGGCAGTAACATAAATCAACTCTCTGTGCACCTTGTTCACTTCGTCAGTTCTAGCAATCAAACCGCAGGGAATCCAGAATCAAATCTAGCCGTCTTGTTTTTCGCTTGGATTACAATTCTTGCGACTCTGGGCGTAGCCCTTGCGACCCTCTATCAAGCTTATGCTGCGAAACAAACTGTGCAGGAGATGAAAGCCTCAAGAAAACTAGAACAGACACCACACTTGCGTTTCATGTTGAATGTTCGTGAACTGGTTGTGGTGTTTTTGAAAGTTGTCAACATCGGAAAAGCCGCGGCTGTAGACATTCATATTACGGTAGTATTCAAGAAAGATGACAAGGCAATCGAAGAGAGGCCGTATGACACAGAGGCAATCTTGCCACTTGAATCAACCGAATTGATATTGCCAGAACCTCAATTTGACTACATGCTAAACAAGTTTACCCACATCTATGTTAACGGGAACTATAGTGACATATTCGGACAGCCTTACACGGTAACTCAATCGATAGATGTAAAGAAATTTGTTGATTCTATCAAAAAGGCGAAGATATCCGCAGGTCTAGGGAAACCGCTTTTCCAACCCAATAATTTCATGCCCCCCTGAGGTTATCGAGCCTCCTTGAAGGAAACAGATGGGAGGGTATGATTAAGAAGGCGAACAAGAAATAGATTATTCGAAATTCAATGAATCCACTTGTTGGTTTCTGGTCTTTTCTCAGTCTTACATTTCTAGTCATGAGCATCTACTCATACAAAGTCAAGCGTGAAATGCCCCGTTTATTCGAGGAAGCACATCGGGCAGCCTACTTCGCTGGCGACGATGTTACGAAGGTTGCTCCGATACTTGACCATCTGTTGACTCTAGAAATACTGGCGTTTCTACTAACGAGCATTTCTGCCATAGTTGAAGCCTTAACCCTTGCGAAATAACCCCCCACAAGTTACCAGCCCTTCAAACCCCCCACATTACTTACCAGAACCGGGCTGAGGTTTGTTGGGACAGGTTGATCCGCCCCTGAAACGAATCTAGACTTACCTCAGCAAGACCGCTGCTAAGGTTTAGGCTGAGTACGGAATCCCGCTACCTCGATAGATTTTCGGCCGGCTCCAACGTCCTTCCCGCCCACGACCTCCAGGAAGGCAAGCAGGAAAAAAAGTGACCCTGTAAACATGCGTTCCAGCCCCTATTTCATCTTCAAGCGGCATCACGTACAAGTAGGGTTAATGGGAACGGACTCCATCCCTAGACTTGTGGAGTGCGCGTGGTTGCAGCAGGAATACCGGGCGCTTGCGGAAGAGTATGTGCGTGCGACCCGCAAATTCTTCGGTGATCGTTTGGTTTCAATTTGTTTCTTCGGCTCAGTTGCAAGGGGAGAAGCAAAGGCTGATAGCGACATTGACGTGCTGGTCATTGCCACGGGATTACCAATAGATGTAGGCTTGCGGTTTCGCGAGACCGCAGGGATACATGAAACGTTGCGGCGAAGCAACGAGTATCGAAGGCTCAGGCAGCGTGGAAGAAGCGCATTCGTATCCGATCTCTTCCTGAGCCCAGACGAGACGAAGGCGCATCCTCCAATTCTACTCGACTTAACCGATGACGCTTTCATCTCGTACGACCAAAACGATTTCCTGAAAAGCGTGCTTCAGGACATAAAGCTGAGACTCGAAGACCTAGGAGCGAGGAAGATCAAGGCGCAGAAAGGACATTATTGGATTCTCAAACCTAACGCAAGACCAGATGAGGTAATTGAGGTATGAAGAGCACCAACATGGCGAAGGACTACGCAGAACGCGCCCAATGGTCGCTCAAAGAAGCCGAGGACGCCCTAAGAAATGGAAAGAACGCGATTTGCGTGAGACGATCACAAGAGGCATTGGAGTTATCGGCGAAAGCGGTCTTGAGGCGGTTAGCTATAGAATACCCCCGCGAACATGACGTGAGCGAAGCCATGAATACCGCTGCCGCCAAGCTTCCTCCTTACCTAGCTGATCATGTGGAAGAACTGAAGACAATGCTCACTGAACTAGCGAGGGTTAGAGGTCCAGCATTCTATGGCTACGAAGCTGAAGGAATCCCCGCGAGCCAAGCCTTCACCCCGAAATATTCTTCGAACACCCTCGATAAAACCCGACTCCTAGTAGAACTATGCACGAGATTCGCAACTGAACCAAACACAGCCGACTTAGCTGGCAGTAATCCGAGCACTCCAACCCTACCGCGATGAAACACCGTCTCGATAAGACGAAGGAGGATGATGCCTGACTCTGACCGTCGTTAGGGTAGAGACTCAAGACGAGGGAATATTGATCAAACCCGTTCGCAAGGCTAAGAGATCCTGGAAGCAGCTTTGCGGAATAACACCCAACAGGACCGGTAAGCCCGAATGGCCAACGCCAGAAGAGATCAAAAACATCTGGCGGTAGACTCAAACGTCCTACTCGCGTACCTTGACCTAGGCCACCCTCAGCACAGGATAGTAAGTTCACTGGCCTCTCGTAGAGTTGCGTTGAATCCAACAGTTGTGCATGAAACCTACCACACCCTGGTATTCAAGATGAAATGGCGATCAAACGAAGCTGCAGAAGTCCTCATGGAAATGCTCGATGACAGCCACAGCCTATTCCTAAACCAGACTAAAGACACAACTAATACCAGCTCGAAATTTGCAGAACGGTATGGGCTTCGGGGCAGGGACGCCCTAATCTTAGCGAACTCTACCAACCCTTCTGTTGCAGAGTTCGTAACATTCGATAAGCAACTGATTCGGCTACGTAGAGTTGAGCATGGCCGCCGCAAACTAACGATACGTGCCGCGTAAGTCGCTGCGCGGCTCTTCTCGCCAATCGATGGCCGACAGTATGATCCCTCGTAGCTCCGAGCGGCTACTTGGCGATGAGGAGGGCAGCTAAGAGTTTCGAAACGAAACCCAGCCTATTTCCTAGGTATTTGTGTATGAGCTCAATGTCATGCGCCCGTACGGCTTTGAGCAAGCGGAGGGCGGCTAAGTATACGAGTATGCCAAGAACCATGTATGCAGGCAATAAAATCCCACTGTAGACGACCATCTGTACTAGGACGAGGACGCCCGCCATAACCCCACCCGCAACCAAAGTTTTCCAAAGCGTCTCTAGGTCGACGCTTACCGCGTTCTTCCGTTTCAAAACAATAATTGTCAGGGCGAGTGACGCGACCATGACGAGCCCTCGGGCTATGGAAGCCCCCGTAATACCGAAAAATGGGAGCAACACGTAAGCGGATGCGACCGCCATCAACACGGACGCAACCGTGATCCACATGACCATTCGGGTCTCGGATAACGCTACTAGCATAGTGCCTAGAACCGAGCCGAACGCGGTTAGGGCAAAGAATAAGGATAATATTGCAAGAGAATCGGTTCCGCCGACATACGCTTGACCCACAAAAGTGGTGAGAGCAACCTTAGCGGTGGCGAGCAACCCAAACGAGAGAGGAACCATCACTAAACTTGCATAACGCGAAGCCGACCACGTAGCCCTCCTACATCTCTCAAGCCCGCCCCGCCCGTGGATATGGGAGTAGGCGGGAAGGAGCGCATTGTTTACCGAACCACTAATGCTGCTAAGGACTGTGAACGCGATCACCGCAGCATTGTAGACGCCGAGCGCGGCGAGCGGTACAAAAGCTATGAGAATCGCGCGATCGAATGAGCCGTACGCGAAGTTGATGACGTTACCGATGCTCAGCGGCCAAGAGAAGGTGATCAGTTTCCTCAACGAAAAGGACTTCTTGCGCAGACCGAGCGCGTGAATTATGAAGACCGCATAAGCCACAAGCATAGCCAGGTCCGACAAAACCCAACCAATCACAAGACCGACTAAGTTTCTCATGAATATGATCAGTAGAACAACCAAGCATTGCCGTAGGATGATGCCTGCAGACCCGATCGTGGCAGCCTCCTTGAACCGTTTCATTCCGAGCATTGTCCCGATGGTGACGGGGAGCGCACCTGAGTAAACAAGAAGATCGACAGCCAAAACCCTGAACAGACCAGCTTGCGCCACTGAGCCGAGTAACAGTGACGCGATCGCCGGTGCAGCAACGAAAACGAAAGCCGATATCGGAAGTGAGAACAGGAGGGTTACGCGAAGAGATTGGTAGAATACCGCTGACGCAGCTTCTCGGGAATCTGATGCCAATTCCCCTATGAACGTCGTCGCCGCCTGTGAGAACGCTCCCCCGTTTAGCGATTGAGCGAGCGCTATGATAAGCGAAAGGATAGCTAGAATTCCCACTTCGGTCGGCGTGATTAGGCGAGCTAAGATCGCGAATGCTAACGCTTGTGCAACGGCAGTGACGATTGTTTGAATCGTAAGGTATGAGGCGCCACGCGACACCGTGACCGCAGAGGCTAGGTTTGAACTGGACGGATTTATGGAACCAGGCTGCGTTTCCGGGTTCGGGTTAAGCGGAGAATGCATCTTTGGTTCCAGCGTGAAACATGCGGAGCGATTGTCAACCAGTAGGTTAGATAAAGCGTTGCACGCGACGAAACGATTTGCGGTCAACCAGACGCTGATCGGATAGGAATTGAGACCTACTAAAAGAGAGGTCTACGATTACTATTCGATGATCAAACGAAAAGAGCTATCTTCAAGCTGACGTACCTACGCGTAAAATGAAGCTTAGAACGGAAACACGCCGCGCTCTCTTCTCCACATTATTTCTCTTTGGATTACTTACTTGGCTCTACGTAGTCATCCTACAGGTGGCGCATCCTGAGTGGCTGAGCTTGCCACTTAGTCACATCGACGTTTTTCCGTTCAATCTACGTGTCGATTTAACGGGTATGATGGCGTTCGTGGTTTCGGCGGTGGCCTTCCTCTTCCTACAGTTGACCCCTAAGAGCAAGGAAAAGTGACAGTGAAACATCAATGTACCAGAATCCGACCTACGGTCTGTAATCTCAAGCCGAGATTTCCAGGCCAAGAGTTATATCAAGAACGGACCGCCCATCTTATATATTCTTAAACGGACAATAAGAAATTTGGCTCCGAAAACCAAGAAAATCGGAGCAAATTAACTGGGTATGCTGCAGATTGATTAGTCGATTTAAGGGACTGCTTCTTATCGGACTTTTCGTCGTGGGGATTTTAGCAGTCGGTGTCCCCGTCCAAGCTAGCTTTACGCTTGGAAACCTAACTGGAACCAACCCGTATCATACTAATGATTTCGACCCGCATGTTCCGGGCGTTATTGGCTACTTATGGCCGGGTAGCGGCGAGTGTGCGTATCTGGGTTTCCCGAACCAGGCGAACACTAACGACTGTGCCCCTGGTTATCAGTCACCCTACCCGAACGGTAACCCGCCGGGCGCGCCGAGTAATTCATGGTATCAGCTTGAAGGAGACACGTATGCTCCCTTCGGAGCTATCCTCACGGGTTCTACAGGTGACATGATTTTCGCGTTGAACGCAACAGCATGGTCCACAGCGGCATGTCAGGCCTCCAACGGTGGAACAGGTTGTACTCGGTTCGGTGGCCGGTGGCAGGGTGTAGATATCCTAATCCCGCCAGGCTTCGCCGTTCCCGGAACACCCCAAGTTGTTTCGACCATTACGAATGATTACTCCTCGATTGCCGTGGCGAGAATCAGCCCCAACGACCGTTACGCGCCCGGTTGGACGTTGGTTGAGGTTCTAGCTGACGCTGGCTTCGATTCATCAACCCCAACCGCCGCCCCATACTACAACCACCAGGGCATTGACTTCTCAACGGCGGGAGAATGGTATTACGTTCGAATCAATGGCGTCCTTGCACCATCCGTTGCGGGACGATACTTCTTCAAAATCCTACTCCTAGGTGGGACGCCGTCAATCTGCGGACAAGAAGGAACGGGAACTGGCACAGGAGCTCTGCCGTCCTTCACATTTGCGGGAACAGTAAATACGGCGGGCTGTTCAGAATTTATTCCAACCGAGAACTGGCCCGTAGTGCTTGTGAAGGGTGAGGTTGACCCAGCCATACTTACAGGTACGATTCGTTATGCAGGTTACAACTCAACCCTCTACGGCCAACCAATCCAAGAAGCGGGAAGAGTTTGGGCAAGTATGACTATGCGCATTGACCCGTACACCGGTCAACATAGACCCGACCTGCCCACCATCGACGCGGTCGGTTACTTGAATGCCACAGCCGACGGCCACTATGAGGTTGAGGGCTTGGCGCCTGGAGTATACGATCTATACGCTTCGGCCGCGGGGTACCCACAGAGCCTTTGCAGTAGCGGTGTAACTGTCCTGAAAGGCCAATCGTTACACTTCGACTGTTACCTGCAGCCGGGACCTGTGATTCACGGTAACGTGTTCACGAAACACCAGTTCGGTGATGAACCGTGGCCTCTGGGAGACACTGGAACGCCGGGGGGACTAAACGGATTGACTGGCACCGGAACCGACGTTAACGGCGAATACATCAAAATTGAACTCTACACTAACGCAACACTCAACAACCAAGTCGACCCGAGCGCTGGTCCACCAGTCTCCTGGTCTCCTCTTCCATGCGTTGCTGGAGGGCAGGAACTTTACACAGGTTCGTCTCACGCTGGTGCATGCAATGACCCGCGACTTGGGAGTGAGATAGCGTTTCCATGGCATGAATACACGCCCAGTAATGGATACGGGGTACCAAACCCTGCTAGTTTCACAACGATCACCAACAGCCAATACCCCAACGGCATACAAGTCATTCCCGGCGGTTACTACCAGGTGTCGGCGGGCGACGGCGCGGGAAGCGGAGTTTACTTCGGAAACCTAATGCAAGACCCACAAGGAGTTGGCCCACCACAACACTGGTTCGTGCAGGGCGGAACAGCAACCCCATTCCACTTTGAGTTTGGTGTGAAGGGTGAGTATGGTGCGCCTAGGGATCTTGACGGAATGGTTCCACAGGTCTATGCGACTTGGGTTAACGGCCTCACACCCGGTAGGTATTATGTGCGTGCGTGGGTCTTCCGTTACGTTCAGACAGCCTTGGACGGTTCTACGTTCCAAGAATACTACTTTGACGTGACGCCGAACGAGTGGGCGGGCGACGTTACATTGCCACTTGACCTACGCTTAAGCAGCTGGATTAACAAGACCGTCTACTTCCACGACTCCGCCGTCGATACAATTACGACCTCACCAATCGACACAGGCGCCGGAGCCATGTCCGGCGTATTGGTTGACGCTAACGGCAATGTCTGGTCCTACAACCAAACACTACTCGGTTATCAGGGGCTGTACACTTTCGGTGCCAAATCTGGGTGGGGGGGAGGAGCCTTCTTCTCCACCACGACGCTGAGAAACGGGAACGACCTCGATAAGGCGAAACTGAACGCCCACGCGGTTGAGACGGGTCGGGCGAATATTCAGTTCTGGGGTTGGAACGACACATGGGGTGGGGTGAATTATGGCATTCCGAGTGGCACCTACTCGCCGCACGTCTACGTTCTTGGGTACTTGGAGCGTGGCCCAACTGAACAGGTGTCCGTAACACTCAGTGGTAACCCGACGGATGTCAGCGACCACATGTACCGGGGCGTAGGCTTCAACATCACCGTCTACAGCATCGACTGGGAACGGCCCCGAGTTAGCAGGAATTGGGTTTGGGGCAACCCCGTCGGCTACACGGCTTCGGGAATACCTACGAGTGTGGGAAGTGACCCAAGCTTCGCCGGCGACCCACGCAATGTGGGGGGCGTATACATGGTCGGGGAAGAGATTGACTTAGGGGTATACGCGAATGGCACCCTAATCGACTTCATCGGCGATGTCCCATCAAACCTGCAAGACACCGTTCGGACCAGCTGCCTATTCCAGAACGATTCAAACTCCACCGTTCAAATGTGTGGGGGGGGCTGGGACGCCCAGTATCAACCAGGCAGCGGCCTGGAGACGTACCAAGGTAATTCGAATGACGCGTACTTCGGACAAGAATTGGGCAATCTCGGAAACGTGGGCGGTTACACTGGAGGCATATCCTACTACAACACCAGAGGGCAATTGTTTGCTCCAGCCCATTGGAGCCCAACCACAGTACCCGACGGAGGAACATACGAACAAGCCGTTACAGGCTACCTCCCACTCTACCCCTCAGCGATCCCGAGCGGGCAATACGATTTGAGAGGGTACACTTACGGGTACATACAGGACAAAGAGTTCTCAGCCTACGCTGAACCCGGCCAAGTAGCTGATATGAAGATCAACCTGGAAATCGGCGTTAACGTGAGTTTAGACATCCTGTTCAAGAAGGAGAGCATAATCACTCCAACCGACGCCAACATGTCTGCGAGGGTAAGGTTGTTCGATGATACAGGCAACTTAGTCGCGGAATGGATGTCAAGTGAAGGAACATACACAACAGGAACCGGATTCGCGAGAGCGGCTGACGGAACGGACCAGTACCCATTCGGCCCACTCCACCCCACAATCCCAGTACCCAAACCACTTAACACCTACAACTACTTACCCGGCGGCGTAACATTGCTGCACGTCATGATGGCTGGAATACCTCAGGTACCAGCCGCAGGCACCGACGACGGAACCATATCAATCGGCGCCCCTCATACTGTATACTTCAACGACCCCCTCTTCGCAACTACGATCTGCGGCTTCCAACTCGACTGCTACACCAGCCCCGGCGCAGCACTCGGAGTCGGCGTCCCAGGCTATTTCGCGAACACTGGAATTCTTGGAGCGCCAGATTATACGGGCGGCTGGACGGCTGAAGTAGACTTCGTCAACTGGTACGCCAACAACACCGGCACAATGGAACTTGCAAGCGGCGGTGTACAAGCCGCAACGCAAGGCAGCACCTTCGCACAATACTACCCACCCGTCAACGGCCTACTCATGGGCGAATCATACCACGTCATCCCAGGCACCACCGCAACCTCAGGAATCAGCCTAACAGAGGACACAGCGCTGAAACCTGAACTCGTCGGACACAGCCTCGCCGCCAACCACCTGGGCCCATACTCACAGGAAGGGGTCTGGCAAATAGCCGGCAGCCACAACAGCGGCGAAGCCAGCGGCATATTCGAAGTAGACCTGAACGGGTTTGTCAGCGGTAACGTTCTTGCCTTCACGTGGAGTAACGAATTCCGCACCCTCAGCTGGGGCGGAGTCAGCGTTACGGGCGCCAGCGGAGCTACACTAGGCACCTTCTATACGTTCGACGGCGTCTACCAAGCCTACCTACCCCCAGGCAGCTACAAGTTCAGCTTAAGCCAACCAGGGTATGCGCCTCAAACCTGGTCTTACTCGGTCGCACCAGGCCAGTCAGGGTCGGGTGCGAACGTTTACTTGGAACAGAGCAACGTACCCGTCCCAGAATTCAGCACCATCGCCCTCGTCGCCTTCTCAGCCCTCGCGGCATCCCTATACCTACTCAGACGCAAACGCAACTAGAACCACAGACGAAACGGGCGCGTACGCGACCCCTTATCCTCCCTTTTCCCTACTCGTCAGTAGGAAACAAAGTGAAAGACCGCTCTGTCTTTGAGTTACTACGATCCGACAAGAAGAAGATTGGGTTGCATCCACTCCAATCTATCTTCATTTCTCATACCTTCTTGAAAGAGAAGGTGAATGTCGCCTCACACAACTTTGGTCGCGAGAAGTCCGCCCTCTCCGGCTTTTAAATAGATGTAAGCATATCTTACAAGTATGAAAGAATCGAATGTTCCTGAGTTGACAAGGGCAAGTTCGAAAGGCCAGATAGTAATACCCGGCATCGTTAGGAGACAGCTCGGAATCAAGAGGGGAAGCGTGTTTGCGGTCAGCGCTAGGAATGATATGATCGTCTTGAAAAAGTTGGAGACTGGAATCAAACCCGAAGACTTGAGGACGCTCAAGTTGATTGAGGAAGCTTGGAAGGATATCGAAGCGGGAAGGTATAGGGTCTATTCAAAGAAAAGGTTCTTCAAAGAGTTCAAGAAATGGTAGAGATAAAATTCATCGTACCCACCGACAAATTCGAACATGATGTGAAGAAGATAGGAGACAAGAGCCTGAAGGAGAAACTGCAAAAGCAAATAGAAAAGGTAGCTGAGAATCCGAATTTTGGGAAGCCGCTCCGTTATGGCCTGAAAGGCGAGTGGTCGATCCACGTCAAGCCCTACAGACTCATTTACAGGGTTGAAGGCGACAAATTGATCCTACTGCGGTTCGAACACCGGAAAGAAGTCTACAGCTAATTCAGTTTCCTTCTACATCTATAGTTTAGCCAGTATTCTGCCGCAGACTCGTAGCGAGTGCGAGTAGAGCGCTGCTCTTTCCCACTAGCTGTAACCCAATCAATCCCACCAATGCGCCTCGCATAGACGCAAATGTGTGAGTAGACGACTGACCTCCCTCGGCATCAAGTAACTATCCTATATCCAATGAGGCTCTCGACTCTCCGAGGCCAGTTGACTCGCCCAACCGTAGACTTCCCCCACCCTAGCAGAACTAGCTGATACAGGCCCCTTTGATTGGGAGCTTGGAACGGATACACGCTTTGCCGTGGACAGAACCCTCAGGATAAAACGCGCGGTCGAACTATCTTACAGAGACAGACGGTCGAAACTATTGAGGTATCCGTGCCGATGACTCGTGATTCTAGGATACCCGTCCCGGTGCTTGCCCAGGATAGGAATCCATGGCCTATGAACATGCGCATAGAATCGTCTAGCGCATGCTTACGCCTTGCCGCACCATCCAATTATCTCATCTTTTGTTATTGGGCTACGAGGCTCGAGGATCCTCATGTTGGTTCGATGATCAACAGTCAGTCATTCACTGATTTCAGATTGTCCGTCTAGGGGCCGCCACCCGCTAGGGCTATATCGATATGCTTGACTTACTTGCCCGAATCCTAGATGCCGCGAATATCCGCTTCGCTAATCCTCACTGGCGCGATCCTAATCACAATGATAATCGTTACCCCACACTACTCACGTGCTCAGCTCAATCCTCCTCTACAAGCAGGTCTTAGTCAAGCCCTGGCAGCGATCAATATTGCGGAAGCTGCGGGGGCTACTCCAAACGAAACCGCTCCGTTGGTAGCTCTTCTCAATAAGGCGCTTGAGTTGAACCAGGAAGCATCCAGCCTGCCCACTAATCAAACCGAACAACGTAATTCCATATTATCAAGCGTAAACCAAATTCTGACGAATGTGACTAATCAGGCCAACGACCTAGCCACTACATCAACCCAAAGAACCTACACGAACAAGATCATAACATACGTCACCGGCCTACTCGTAGCAGTTATCGGAACCTTCGCCTACGTACTCTGCGTGGAACTATACCAGAGATACCGGATCAAGCGAACTTTCCAGATGAGGGTTAGACCGAAATGAGGTTCACATCATCACAGAACAAACGAACCCTCATCGCCGTCTTCATCGTCCTCATTGTAGTCGCGGAAACGGCGACGTTCGTGGCAACCACGCCACGCCCACAGGAACAATTCTTCCAATTCTACGTCCTCGGCTCGAACAGGCTAGCTGCAGACTACTACCCCCAAAACAACACCAACCTTCGCGTAGCCTCACCCGTCTCATGGTACGTTGGCGTAACCAACTCCATGGGAAACGTACAATTAGTCGAGATAAGATTGAAGTTAGGAAACGAAACCACAACCCCCCCGAACGACACTAGTAATACTCCCTCATCGGCGCCCGAACTCATCGCATTCGACCGATTCCTGATGAACAACGAAACCTGGGAGTTCCCATTCGTCTGGAGCATAACCAACGCCACCACTCGCGCCGGATCCACGCGCATTCTCACGATCCAAATCAACAATGAAACCTACCAGATACCCAGTTGGTCCGCGACTAACGGGTATAATTTCCGAGTGATTCTTGAACTCTGGGTATGGCAAACGAATACAAATACATTAGAGTTCGGCTGGATCGATAACGGCGAACATCGCACAGCGTGGCTTCAGCTCTGGTTCAACATGACCAACGCCATTAGCTCTCCACCACCAGCCTGAACGTCATATGCATAGATTCTTAGTTTGCTTAGCCCCGCTGTACTAGTTCCCAGATAACTTATACTATTGAATACGGCATTCGGATGAAGTGAGGGAAGGCGAGTGACTGTAGTTATCGGTTTCACTTTTCCACCATATCATGACAATTCAGCCGCAGTAATAGTTGATGGGAAACTAGTATTCGCGACAGAGGAGGAGAGATTTACACGGCACAAACACTCGGAGGACGAGGCACCTTTCAACTCATTAGTCAAAGCCCTTCAATATCTAGAGAGACTTGGCGTAAGACCAGAGGATGTCAACGCGTTCGCCACAAGCTGGCGTCCGAACCTCATTTCGATGCCAGATAGACTTACTCAGCTAGTGGCCTGCTTAGAGGCAGCCGGCTCCGTTGACCCGCTTTCGGTATTGCACAATGCTCGGAAAGACTTCCTCACATGGACGCTTCATAAGTACGATTATACCGACATTGCAAGGCTGCTGCTTAAGAGGGTCTACAAGCAAATTGGCGCTGACTTTCCACCGCATACAAGGATAGTACCGGTCGAGCATCACTTGGCTCACGCCGCCAGTGCTTATTACTTCTCAGGTTTTCCCTCCGCCGCAGTGCTTACAGTTGACGGGAGTGGAGAGAGAGACGCCACTGTAGTGTGGAAGGTGAAGAATGGTGAGTTCGAAAAAGCATGCGCCGTGGCAGTCGATGAAGGATCCATTGGTTTTGTGTATGAATATGTGTCCGAGAGGATTAAGTTTAATCGACTTGAAGGACCAGGCAAAGTAATGGGACTTGCTCCATACGGAAAAAAGGATGAAAAGATTGCATCTAGATTCAAGGAAGTCGCAAAAATAGGACACAAAGATGCCCCCTATGTTTTTGCCGACCAATTTCGCGTCACTCGCTCGAAGAGCGCTGCCGCTATCAGAAAGATGTATAGCCAGATCGCGGATTTTCTTGCAGGCGACCTTCCACTAAACTGGAATCCAAGAGAGAACCCAACAACTCCGGCGGCGAATCTTGCATGGCACGTCCAGGATTTCACGGAGAACCTCGTGGAGGCAACTGCCAGTTGGGCAAAGGAGCAAACTGGAGAAAAGAGAATCGCTCTAGCAGGCGGGGTTGCGCTAAATGCAAAAGCAAACATGAAACTCCATCACTCAGGGATGTACGAAGAACTGTTCATCTTTCCAGGCGCCAATGACGCGGGCGGATCCATAGGAGCCGCGGCATATGTGTATGAACATTACTTAGGAGAAAAGATGAGACACGGTCCACTTGCTGACATCTATCTTGGACCTGAGTATGACGACACGTATGTCAAAGATGTCGTGAGCAAAGGGAAATGGAAGGCTGAATTCATTGGCAGTGAGGTGAGTAAGGTATCTGATCTAGTCTCAAAGGGGCAGATAATTGCATGGTACCAGGGTAGAGCCGAACTCGGCCCTAGAGCGCTTGGGAACCGAAGCATAATCGCTGACCCAACTCAAGAAGATACTTGGAGAACATTGAACAAGCTCAAAGGTCGAGAGTTTTGGAGACCGTTAGCACCTTCCCTTCTTGCCGAGGACAAAGAAACCTACTTCAAAAACCCCGTGGACCATAGTTACATGATCTTAATGTTCCAAATGACCGAAGAAGGGGCGAAAAGAGCACCAGCGATATGCCACGTTGACATGACATCACGTCCGCAAACAGTTTCCAGGCAAAGCAACAAGGCATATTACGATATGATCAGGGCCTTCAAAAGCATCAAAGGGGAAGGAATCGTCGTGAACACAAGCTTCAATCTTGCTGGTGAGCCCCTGGTCGAGACGCCGCAAGATGCCATAAGAAGCTTTGCGATTGGAGGGTTTGATGCAATTTACCTGCAAGGATGGCTGATAACGAAGTAGCGGATTCGCCAGCCAGGCGACTGCGTTAGTCACGATTCTCAGTCAGAACAATCGCATATTGTGATGTAATGCCTACGTCTGTTTCATACGAGGTGGACAAAGTGGGTGCTCTCGTTCGGTCGTCGCATGAAATTCGTTAGAAGTGAGAGTAGCGCCGTAAGAGCGCCACTATGTCGAATAGAACTGTAACCGTCACAAGTGATATCAGAATAGGCGCTAGAGTCAGTCCCCAGATCGTCTCGTTAAGCAGGAAACCCACAAACATCGTGAAAGCCATGCTTAGCCCAATGCTTAGAGCGATTCGCTCGAGCAAATCCAACTCGACCCCACCAAATAACGCCTGTACAGCAACGTAGCCAGGGATGAACATAACGAACATCGATGCGAACAACCATCTTAGCATCACGAACGGAAACTGAGACGGCACAACATAGATTGAAAGAATCGTTGCGAGTGATAGGATCAGCGACGCATAAAGATACACATTAAACTCCCACATTCGAAGAAATCCGCCGAACGACTTCTTGGGAGTAAGTTCAGTTAGGACGACTTTGTCTTCGTCGGCTAAGCGCCAGATTAGGTCAACCATTCGTTCTTCTGTAATGAGGGGGTCTTCAGTGCGCAGGAGGTGATACAGGTCTCCTACGGAGATGTTCTCGTTTTGAGTGATGAAATCAATCATCCGTTTCTCCAAGTAACTAAGCGAATCTGATCTGCTTGTCGTTGGGAACACCTCGCGCCATGTTCAGAAACCATGACGTACTTGAACCGTTCTGTCAAGTTATTGGCACGTCTGTTTTTCTATGGCAGGTTGTGCTTTGATACATCACGTCTTGTGGTCGCCAATGAGAATTTGACATTGTTCAAATCGACAAGAGTCAACTCATTCCCAGTCTAGTTAGCTGAAGTCAGTGGATGAGATGCGACCTCTTCGATTACGTGTGGACAATGAGCCAGAAATTGTTCAGTTCAGCTCTAAGGCATTGTTCTTCGATTCAGTGACTGTTTGCGGGACAAACGATATAGGCACGGTGTATCTCGTAGCAATTACCTTCAGACTGGCTGGGTGTTTCCGACTGCGATCTGTTGACCGAGCGTTGCGACAGATTAGGCCAGTTGGGTCAGTTAAGTCAGTCTGCGTAGATGAGATAGGTTAGAGGGATAAGTTCGTCGGACAGGCGATATTGAGGCATGGCTGAGAATTCGCGAATGACATTCATGGTCTTACTACC
>Ga0326727_10004130_pt1 | contig 44437 bp, 52 predicted proteins | sample MB2enrmetagenome_FD_207643 | JGI IMG/M metagenome (GOLD analysis project Ga0326727, IMG submission 207643) | Lab enriched peat soil microbial communities from McLean, Ithaca, NY, United States - MB29MY | ecosystem: Environmental > Terrestrial > Soil > Wetlands > Peat | place: USA: New York... | reverse complement strand
CCGCTGCCAGCCGCGCGGCTCGGGCGGCGCCAACGTCACGTTGCGCAGCCCCAAGCCGTACACGCGCAGCCGTGCCTCGTGTCGAAAACGAGCAATCCGATGGCGGGTTCTCGTAGCGCCTCCGCGAGCCGGCGCCGGTATACTCCTGAACATGAACGACTTTCGCGCTCCCAACACCGTGGCCCACTTCGCCATCAACGCCGACGACGTCGAGCGCGGACGAAGCTTCTACGAAGCAGTGTTCGGATGGAACGTTCGACCGTGGGGCCCGCCCGGCTTCTTTACCGTGAGTTATGCCGGCGACGATCGCATCGTCGGGGCGATCCAAGGGCGGCGCAGCCTCATCGAGGGCGAGAAGACGATGGGCTTCGAGTGTACGATCGCGGTCGAGAACCTCGAAAAGACGCTGGCCGCCGTGCGTGCTGCCGGCGGCCAGGTGGTGATGGAGCCCGCGGTCATCCCGACGGTCGGGACGCTCGCGTTCGTTGCCGACGGCGTCGGGAACGTCGTCGGGGTGATGCAGTACGAGGCTTAGGCGGGGCGCTCGAACGCGACGATCTCGTTGTTGTCGCGATGGCTCGTCCAGAAACGCGACCCGTCGAAGGCGAGCCCGCGCGCTTCGAACGGTACGGACGCGAGTTCGGCGACGGCCGGCTTCTCGCCGCGTGCGTCAACCTTGCAAAAGACGATGTTCTCGAACTCGTCGTCGGCGGTGATCAGGTAGAACGACGCCTCATGAATGGTCATGCCGACCGGCCGGCGCGGCAGATCGATGGCGCGGACGATGTTCCCCTGGCCGTCGAGCGCGAGAATGCGCTTGTGCGTTGCCTGCGTGAGAAAGAGGGTGTCGCCGTCGTACGCGAGATGCGCGCCGGTGAACTCCGGGCAGGCGAGCGTTTCGGTCTTGAATCCGTGGCCCGGAATGAAGCGGTGAATGTAGCGGTCGTCGGCATCGCCGTGACCGATCACCATCCGTAGCTCGTCGCCGAGCATCGTCATGCCGAACGGCCCGCCCGGCGCGATCGCTTCGTCGCTGGCCGTCCATTTGGCGGCGTCGATCGCATAGATGCGGTTGGTCTCGCGGCTGCCCATCCACAGGGTACCGCCGTCGAACGCAAGCCCCAGCGGCTTTGGCGCCGGTGACGGCATACGAAGAAGTTCGTTAATCGCGTTCAGAGTATCCATTACAGTGTTCCGTCGGCTCCCATCTTTTCAAGGCGTTTTTTGAGATCTGCGAGGAACCCGCTCGCGACGTAGCCGTCGACGACGCGGTGGTCCAGCGATAGGCATGAGTTCATGACAAAGCGCGGCGCGAACGAGTCGTCGTCGCGCACGAGCAGTTTCTTCTCGACCGTTTCCATGGTGACGATGCCGGCTTGCCCGGCGTTGATGATCGGCGCCGAGGCCCACGAGCCGTTGGCACCGTTGTTGTTGACGGTGAACGTTCCGCCGGCGAGGTCGTCGGCGCCGAGTTTCCCGCGCCGCGCTTTGTCGATCAGCTCGCCGGCCGCAATCGCCAGGCCTTTGATCGAGAGCTTGTCGGCGTTCTTGACGACCGGCACGATGAGCGTCGTCGGCAAGCCGATCGCAATGCCGAGATTCACGTCCTTGTTGACGTAGATGCCCTCGGCGGTCCACTTCGCGTTCATCAACGGGAACGCTGCGATCGATTCGACGACCGCGCGCATGAAGAAGGGCAGCAGCGTGAGCTTGTAGCCCGTCTCGCGCTCGAAGCGGTCCTTTTCCTTGGCACGCCACTTCCACACGTTGGTGACGTCGATCGAGACCATCGACCATGCGTGCGGCGCGGTGTGCTTGGATTCGACCATGCGCTCGGCGATGATGCGGCGCGCTTGGTTGAGCGGGATGACCGTGCCGGGGATCGGCTCGCCGTAGGTCGAGGTGCCGGATGCGGGCGGAGCGCTCGGCGCCGCGAACGCCGGCGGGGGCGTGGCACCGAAGTTCGTGCCGGTGGCGATCGCTTGGCCGACGGCGGCGGCGGGGCCCATCGCGGCCGCCGTCAGCACGTCTTGCGCGGTGACGCGACCGTTGGCGCCGCTGCCGCGGAGCGTGCGGATGTCGATGTGGTGCTCGCGCGCGAGCTTGCGCACCGCAGGCGAAGCCATGCGGAGCGCCTCTTCGACGCCCGCGGTGTTCGGCGGCGCAGCGACGACGTTCTCGGTGCGCGCGTGCCCATTGGTCGCCGGCGCCGAAACGGCGGCGGGTTGCGGCGCGGCTGCAGCCGCGTCGGAGCCCTGTTCTTCGATCACCGCGATGGCGGTGCCGATCGGCACCGTATCGCCTTCTTTAACGAGCACTTCCTTGATCACGCCGGTGACCGGCGCGGGAACTTCGGCGTTGACCTTATCGGTCGAGACTTCGAGGAACGGCTCGTACTTCTCGACGGTATCGCCGACTTTCTTGAGCCACTGCGCGACCGTTCCTTCGGTAACGGTCTCGCCGAGCTGCGGCATCGTAATCGTTGTAGCCATGATCTATCCCAATCCCATCCCAACGTGCGTTTTTGAAGCGTGCGCGAGCTGCGTTGCGCGTCCCGTCGCGCGAACAGCGACGCAGCGTCGTGGCAGCTTCAAAAGCGCACCAACTCTCGCATCGCATCGGCCATCTTCGCCGGCGACGACATGTATTCGTGTTCGAGCGGTTCGGCGTAGCCCATCGCCGGCACGTCGGGCGCACACAGGCGGCGGATCGGTGCGTCGAGATGGAAGAGCGCTTCCTCGGCAACCATCGCGGAGATCTCGGCGCCGATGCCGCCGAACTTGTTGTCTTCGTGGATGATGAGCAGCTTGCGCGTCTTCTCCACGCTGTTCAGGATCGTCGTGCGATCCATCGGGCGAATCGAGCGCAGGTCGATCACTTCGACCGACGTGCCCTCGTTCGCGAGCGCGTTGGCCGCTTCGAGCGCCCAATGCACGTAGAGACCGTACGACACGACGGTGAGCTGCGCGCCTTCTTTGAGCACGTTGGCCTTGCCGAGCGGAATCGTGTAGTGGCCTTCGGGCACTTCACCCTTGATGAGGCGATACGTCTTCTTATGTTCGAGGAAGAGCACCGGATCGGGGTCGTCGATCGCGGCGTTGAGCAGGCCTTTGATGTCGGCGGGGAAGGCGGGGGCGACGATCTTGAGGCCCGGCACGTGATAGAACAGCGCTTCGATGGAGACCGAGTGCGAGAGCGCGCCGCGGACGCCGCCGCCGTACGGCGTGCGGACCACGAGCGGACACGTGTACTCACCATTGCTGCGGTAGCGCGTCTTGGCCGCTTCGCCGACGATCTGGTTGAACGCCGGATAGATGAAGTCGGCAAATTGGATCTCGGCAATCGGACGCAGGCCTTCCATCGCCATGCCGATCGCGATGCCGACGATCGACGCCTCGGCGATCGGCGTGTCGATCACGCGCTGCGGGCCGAACTCGTTGATGAAGTCTTTGGTGATGAGGAAGACGTTGCCGCGCGCGCCGACGTCTTCGCCGAGGATGATCGTGCGGTCGTCGTTCTTCATGGCTTCGTACAGCGTCTCGCGTACGGCCTCGACGTTGTTGAGGACTTTCGATCCGGCGGTCACTGCCACGGCTGCCAGGCTCCTTCGTAGAGGTGGGTATAGAGATCGGAGGCTTGCGGATACGGCATCGCCTCGGCGCGATCGGTCGCCTCGTTCGTTTCGCGCAGCACGTCCTTGCGCATCGCCTCCACGTCGTGCGCGCTCATCACGCCGGCTTCGACGAGCACGTGTTCGAAGGCGGGAACGGGATCGTTCTTACGCGCTTCCGCCACGACTTCTTTTGTCCGGTAGGTCATGTCGTTGTCGTCGGTCGAGTGCGCGAGGAAGCGGTAGCACATGCCTTCGACGATCGACGGTCCGCCGCCGGAGCGCGCGCGATCGAGCGCTTCTTTGACCGTGGCGTAGGTTTCGATCGGATCGTATCCGTTGAAACGCCGGCCGGGCATGCCGTAGCCGGCGGCGCGTTTCCAAATCTCCGGCTGTGCCATCTGCTTGTTGAGCGGCGTCGAGATCGCCCACTCGTTGTTCTCGACGAGCATCACGAGCGGCAGCTTGTGAATCGCCGCGAAGTTCATCGACTCGTGCCATTCGCCTTCGCTCGTGGTGCCGTCGCCGCAGGTGACGAGCACCGCGCGGCCGGTCTCGCCGCGATATTTGATCGCGTAGGCCGCACCGACGGCGTGCGGGATGTGCGCGGCGAGAATCGACGAGAACGACATCAGGCCCGCGTGCTTGCTGCTGTAATGGTTGGGGAACTGGCGTCCGCCGTTGTGGTCGGCCGCGCGCGCGAAGATCGAGAGCATGATCTCGTACGGCGTGAGCCCGATGCCGAGTGCGAGCCCGAGATCGCGATAGTACGGCGCGAGCAGATCTTTCCCGCGCTCGAACGCCATCGCCGCTCCGGCCTGCAGGGCCTCGTGGCCTTCACTGCCGAGCGCGAACGGCACCTTGCCTTGCCGGTTCAATTGGAAGCCGCGATTGTCGAGCTGCCGTTGCAGCAGCATGTTGCGGAAGATCGCGCGCAGTTGCTCGTCGGAGAGCCCGCGACGATCGAGGCTCTTCGCCTTCGTGTCAGTCTTCGCCACTACTCGTGTCCTAGTTCAGAAGAGGAGGGGTGGGTTACCGCCAGGGTTGCCAGCCGTCAGCGTACACGTGCTCGTAGAGATCGTGCGCGGACGGATACGGCATCGCTTCGGCCCGGTCCGTAGCATCGTTCGCCTCGGCCAGCACGGAACGCTTTAGGGACTCGAGTCCCTCGGCGGTGAGAACCCCCTGCTCGACCAGGAGCCGCTCGAAGGCCGGCACAGGATCATCCTTCCGCCGGGCCTCGACTTCGTCGCGCGAGCGGTAGGTCCGGTCGTCGTCGTCGGTGGTGTGGGCCAGGAAGCGGTAGCATTTGGCCTCGATCAGGGTCGGGCCGCCGCCCGAGCGGGCCCGGTCCATGGCCTCCTTGGTCGCCGCGTAGCAGGCGATCGGGTCGAAGCCGTTCACGACCACGCCGGGCATGCCGTAGCCGGCGGCGCGTTCGTAGATGTTGGGGTTGGCCATCTGCTTGTGGAGCGGGGTGGAGATCGCCCACTCGTTGTTCTCGCAGAGGAAGACGACCGGCAACCGGTGGATCGCCGCGAAGTTCATCGACTCGTGCCACTCGCCTTCGCTGGTGGCGCCGTCGCCGACCGTGGTCAATACCGCGCGGCCGGTCTGGTTGCGGTACTTGAGCGCGTACGCCGCGCCGACCGCATGGGGGAGCTGCGCCGCGAGCACCGAGCTGATGGTGTAGATGCCGAGTGCTTTGCTGGCGTAATGATGCGGAAATTGGCGGCCGCCCGAATGGTCGTGTGCGCGGGCGAAGAGCGAGAGCAGCACTTCGGTCGGGGTGAGCCCGACGCCCAGATCGAGTCCGAGGTCGCGGTAGTACGGAACGAGGATGTCCTTACCGCGAACGAATGCCATCGCCGCCCCGGCTTGCACCGCTTCATGGCCCTCGCCGGCCGACGCAAACGGTATCTTCCCTTGCCGGTTGAGCTCGAAACCGCGCCCTTCGAGACGGCGGTGCATGAGCATGGTGCGTAAGATCGCGACGAGTTGCTCGCCGGAGAGGCCGTGCCGGTCGAAACCCGCGCGTTTGCTGCTTTTGGTTGCCACGAATGGTGGTACTGCGAGTGCTCCGAGGAAAAACCCTGGCCGCTCGTCAATCCAGCGCGCTATGGTCACGCGCTGTGCACTGCGCATGGCGTTGGGTGGGGCCTTTTCATTGGGCTTGCCCTCGCCGCTCGCAGTACCGCTCTTGCGGCTTCCGAGTTTTGCCCTGCCGTCGCCGACGGCTTCGTGCGCGCCGGCGGGAGCGACGTGCACCCCGTGTTCGGGTACACGCTCTCCGCGCTCGGACCGCGCACCGTCACCGGTTCGGTCATCGTGCGCACGAACGCCGGATGGTTTGAGGTGAAGTTTCCAAAGACCGAGCTTACGCAGCAAGAGATCCGCCTACGCAACGGCGCTGCCGGCGCTCCGCGGTCGATCGTCCTCTCTGAACCGCTCTACGTGATGTTCCCATCGCCGGTAACCGTGCTGGGCGCTTACGTTTCGCATGCGGCGACCACCGGCGACGCGACGTTCGGCTGGGATTCACAGGGTGATATCGGATGCAGCGCGCCGGCCGGGCTCCCGCTCGTTTCCGCGGCGCCGATTCCGCCGGCGCCGGACGATGCGCAGATTGCCGGTGCCGCGGTGATTTCCCCGCCGGGTTCGCTGGACTGCGCAAAACCGTTCACGCCGGCAACGCTCACGAAAGCCGCCGATCGTCGTGGCCGCTCGGCTTTTCGCCGCCCTCGGGCCACATCAACCTGCTCGTGCAGGTGCTCGTCGATGCGAATGGTTCGGTTGCCGATGCGTGGACCTATGCTTCGTCCGGATCGAAGCTCATCGACGCTGCGGTTCTCGACGCGGTGCGCCAATCAAAATACGCCGCCGGCACGGCGTTCTGCGTGCCGGCACCGGGCGTGTACATCGTGCATTGGCAGTTCAAACCGCAGTGATGACGCGCCGACATGTGCAAGTGCGGGAGTTCGCGCCGCCGCTGCCCGACGGCTCATCCATTATCCCTTGCCCTGCGAGTGAGCTCTCGTCGAGGATGCGGTAGGCGGCGAAATGCGCCGCCCGAGAGGTGCCGTCTAGCCGAATTCGGTAGGTAGCGTCATGCTGATGCCGAGCCTCGAAATCCCGCGCGACGAACTGATTCGGTACCGCCGCTACTTCCACGCCAACCCGGAGCTCTCGCTCGTGGAGTACGAAACGGCGGCGTTCATCGAGCGCGAGCTGCGCGAGTGCAGCTTCGACGATATCCGCACGGGCGTGGGCGGCACCGGCATTCTCGCAACGCTCAAAGGCGGCAAACCAGGCCCGGTAACGATGCTGCGCGCCGACATGGACGCGCTGCCCGTCGAAGAGACGGCCGACGTTCCGTATCGCTCCACGCGGGCCGGTGCGATGCACGCATGCGGTCACGACGGCCACATGGCCGTGTTGCTTAGCGCAGCGCGCGCGCTCTCGAAGATGCGCAGCGAGGTTGCGGGCACGATCGTGTTCTGCTTCCAGCCGGGCGAGGAAGGCGCGTTCGGCGCCAAGCTGATGGTGGAAGACGGCGCACTCGAAGATCCGCACGTCGACCGCTGCTTTACGTTTCATCTCTTCAGCGGGCTCGACGTGGGCAAGATCGGCGTGCGTGACGGCGTGTTCTTCGCCTCCTCCGACCGCTTCGATCTCGTGCTCCGCGGCAAGGGCGGCCACGGTGCGATGCCGCAGCTCTCGGTCGATCCGGTCGTCGGCGCGGCGCACCTGGTCACCATGCTGCAGACGATCGCGAGCCGCGAGATCGCGCCGCAGGATTCGGTCGCCATTACCGTCGGCAAGATCGAAGCGGGCACGACGCACAACGTGATTCCCGATGAGGCCGTGATGTTCGCAACCGTGCGCGCGGTGAGCGACGAGATTCGCCGAGAGCTGCCCGAGCGGCTCGAGCGCATGATCGAAGGGCTCTGCGACGCGATGCGCATGGATTACGAGTTCGAATATCACTGGGGCTATCCGCCGACGGTCAACGATACGGCGATGAACGACGTCGTGCGCCGCGTGGCCGAGCGGACGATCGGCCGCGAAAACGTCGTCGACCCGCACCAGTACGGCATGTGGTCGGAAGATATGTCGTACTTCATGCAGGAGCGGCCCGGCTCGTATTTTCTCGTCGGCGTTCGCGGCGGCGAGATCGGATACGAGCCGCAGCACAGCCCGCGTTACGACATCGACGAGCGCTCTCTCGAGGTCGGCTTCGTAATGTTCGTCGGCCTCGCGCTCTTCGGTTAGTCGGTCTCGCCTTTCACGAACTTCGCAAAAAACTCGGAGCCGGCTTTCATTGCGGACTCGATCTGATCGATCGCCGCCTTGGTCTGTTCGTGGGTCGTGTCGGCGGTTTCGCGTGCCTGTTTGAGAAAGGCGTCGCGGAACTTCTCGGTGTCGGCCATGGCCGCCGCAAAGCGCTCTTGCATCTCCTTGGCCTGCTGCTGCATGGTCTTCGTGAAATCATCGTTCATGAGGCATCCTCGCTTTCGGTGACGGTGAGCACCCAACGGATCGCTCGGGCGTATTGATCGAGTTCGCGTAGCGTCCGGTCCAGATTGCGGTAAGCTCCGTCTCGCTGATAGTTCGTACCTTTGTTGCGAGCGAGGAGTTTCGCGTAGGCGAGCGCGGCATCCAATTGACGTTCGACGACGGGCCATTCGCCCTCGAGGCTTGCCTCGGATGCCTCGCTGAGCCGGTCGATGACCGGCGGCGGCGGCAGCTCCGGTGCATGCCACGCGCACTCCAGTCGCGCGAGCGCGTACTCGCTTCGCGTCGCGATGAACGAACCCAGGAGTTGCACCAGCCGAACGTCCATATACGCATTATGCCGCTTTCCGATGTCCGGCGCTACGTCATCATAGGAAACGGGTTCGCGGGGACGACCGCCGCCGAGCAGCTCCGCAAGCACGAGAGCTCCTGCGAGATCACCCTGTTTGGCGACGAGCCCTATCCACTCTATAACCGCATCTCGCTCCCGCCGATGCTTCGCAAGCAGATCCCCGAGGAAAAGGTGATGATGCGAACGCTTGCGTGGCACGAGGAACACCGCATCGACCTGCGGCTGCGCACCCGCGTCGAGGCGCTCAACGTCGCCGAGCGCACGGTCCTGGCCGGCGGACGCGAATACCCGTTCGATGCGCTCCTGATCGCGACCGGCGGCCGGCCGAATCCGGCGCCCGCCCCCGGCGGCGCGGATGCCGCGAATGTGTATAACTTTCAGTACCTCGACGATACGCGCGCGATCTCCGAGCAGATCGAGCGCTCCCAAGCCGCGGTCGCCGTCGGCGGCTCGTTCATCGCCTACGAATTGGCCGAAGCCTTCGCGCAGCGCAAGCTCGAGACGCACTGGGTACTGCGAGGGCCGCATGTGCTGCATCGCCTGCTCGACGACGTCGCGGGCGAATTGGTCGACGAAGCGGCGCGTCACGACGGCGTACACATGCATTACGGCTGCGAAGTCGACGAGTTCGTGCGCTCGAACGGCGAAGTGGCCAAGGTGCGCTTGAAGAACGGCGTCGAGATCGAGGCGCAGTGCTACGGCGTGGGTTTCGGCCTCACGATGAACGTCGAGCTCGCGAAAGATACGCCGATCGACTACAGCAAGAACGGCATCCTGTGCAACGACCGGCTCGAAACGAACGTGCCGGGCATCTTTGCCGCCGGCGACGTGGCCGATTTCTACGACCCGATCCTCGAGATGCGCTATCGCATGGGTACGTGGAACAACGCCGGCGCGCACGGCAAGGTCGCCGCGCAGAACATGATGGGCGGCAGCACGCCGTACCACGACGTACCGGAGTATTCATCGCTGCTGTTCAAGGGTCAGACGATCACGCAGTTCGGGCTCTCGCCGGAGCTGCAGCCGAACGTCGAGAGCGTGCGCCTGGTCGATCGCGAAAAAGGCTGGTACCGCGCGCTGTTCTTCTGGGACGACAAGCTCGTCGGCGGCATCATGCTGGGCAAGGGCAACCGCGCCGGCAAACGCAAGTACGTCGAAGCGATCAAGGCAAAGACGCGCTTTCCTAAGCCTGAACGCGAATCGCTCCTTCACTGGACGGCGTAAACTCGCCGATCCGCGAGCACACCGGCAGCCCGTCCTCGCGCGCAAAGCGTTCGAAGTCGGCGGCGCGGTCGGGCGGGATCGCCACGAGCAAGCCGCCCGAGGTTTGCGCGTCGCACAGGACGAGCTGTAGAGCCTCATCTATGCTCGCAAACGTAACGCCGCGTTCGAGTGCCTGGGCGAGATTCGTCCGGGTGCCGCCGGGAACGCATCCCGCGCGAGCGAGTTCGAGCGCGCGCGAAAGCCGCGGTACGCGCGCGGCGTCGATGCGCGCTCCGACCTTCGCGGCGCGAGTCATCTCGCTCAGGTGTCCGATCAATCCGAAGCCGGTTACATCCGTTGCGGCGCGGGCGCCGGCGCGGATCATCGCCCGCGACGCGGTTGCGTTGAGCGTCCACATCGACTTCACGGCCTCGGCGAGCTCGCTCTGCGGGATCGCGTCTTTGCGCGCGGCGGTCGTCAGAATCCCGGTGCCGACGGCTTTGGTGAGATAGATGAGGTCGCCGGCCTTTGCCGTCGAGTTGCGCACGATCCGGTCGGGGCGCACGATGCCGGTGACCGCGAGCCCGTACTTCGGCTCGTCGTCCTTGATCGAGTGACCGCCGATGATGAAGATGCCGGCCTCGCGCGCTTTGTCGCTGCCGCCGCGCAGGATCTGCTCGAGGATCGCGCGGTCCAGATGTTCGGGAAAGGCGACGATCGCGAGCGCGCTGATCGGCTGCGCGCCCATCGCGTACACGTCTGAGAGCGCGTTCGCAGCCGCGATCGCGCCGTAGGTGTACGGGTCGTCGACGATGGGCGTGAAGAAATCGACGGTCTGCACGAGCGCCGTCTCGGAATTCATGCGATAGACGCCCGCGTCATCGCCGGTGTCGGTGCCGACGAGCACGTTCGGGTCGTCGATCGGGGGTAGCCCGCGCAAGACTTGCGCGAGAGCCGCAGCATCCATCTTGGACGCTCAACCGGCGCTTTGCGAAAGATGCGTCAGGCGCGTGATGTCGTCTCGCGACATGCCCTCACCCCCTTTCAGGCGCGGACGCTGCGGCGCAGTGCGTCGGCGAACGCGTCGATATCGGCTTCGGTGGTGGCCCAGTGCGTCATCCAGCGCACGATGGGGCCCGACTCGTCGAACGTATAGAAGAAGAACGCCTCGCGCGCTCGATCGGCGGCGGCTCGATCCATCTTCGCGAAGATGGCGTTGGCGCGCACCGGTCGCACGATCTCGATGCCCGGAATATCTTTGACCGCGACGAGCAGACGCTGCGCCATCGCGTTGGCGTGGGCGGCGTAGGCGTGCCACCGGCCGTCCTCGAGCAGGGCGTCGAACTGCGCGGCGATATAGCGCATCTTCGATGCGAGCTGCATCGCTTGCTTGCGCGCGAACGGTGCGGCATGCGCGGCCAGTTCGGGCTTGAAGAAGCAGACGGCCTCGCCGCCCATGAGGCCGTTCTTCGTGCCGCCGAAGGTGAGGATGTCGACGCCGAGCTCGGCGGTGATGGCGCGCGGCGTGGTGCCCAGCGCGGCGGCGGCGTTGGAGATCCGCGCGCCGTCGACGTGCACGATCAGACCGCGCCCATGCGCGAAATCGCACAGCTCGCGAATCTCGAACGGTTCGTACACGTCCCCGTATTCGGTCGTTTGCGAGATCGTAATCGCGCGCGGCTGCGGAAAATGCTCGTCGTGCCCGGCGTGCAGGAACGGTTCGAGATCGGCGATGCGCAGCTTGCCGTCGCGGGTTGGGACCGGGATTACCTTCGAGCCCGAAAAGCGTTCGAGCGCTCCGCATTCGTCGGTTTGCAGATGCGCCGTGGCGGGGCAGAGCACCGTTTCCCATGGGCGCAGCACGCAGCTGAGCGCGAAGACGTTGCCGCCGGTGCCGTTGAACGTGAAATACACGTCGGTGTTGGCCCCGAAATGCTCGCGGAAGCGTTCGATGGCGCGCGCCGTGTACTCATCGTGACCGTAGCCGACGACGTCGCCGTGATTGGCGGCAACGATCGCCGCCATGATCTCGGGGGCAACCGGCGCGTTGTTGTCGCTCGCGAAGCTCCGACGCATCACAGCGTTACCGTCGTGCCGCGCCGCGCGACGTCGGCGGGCCAGCCGAGCGCCGTATGGGCGATCGCCGCCAGCGCTGCAGCCGATTGCGCTTCGCCGTGGACGGCGTAGAGATGCGGTGTGCCCGTGCAGGTCTTGAGCCAGCGCTGCAGTTCGTTGCGGTCGGCGTGCGCCGAGAAGCCGTCGAGGTGCACGATGTGCGCGCGCACCGGTAGCGCATCGCCGTAGAGCGTCACCGTATGCGCTCCGTGGGTCAGGATATAGCCGAGCGTTCCCGCGCTCTGGTAACCGGGGAAGACGATCGTGGCCTTCACGTCGGCGAGATTGTTGTGCAGGTGGTGGAGGATGCGTCCGCCCGAGGCCATGCCGCTGGCCGACAGAATGATGCGCGGACCCGTGACGTGATTGAGCGCTTTGGATTCGTCGGTCGTCACGTGCTGCGTGAAGTTGCGTACCCCGAACGGCGCGCCCGGCGAGTCGCCCGGCACCGGCTTGTGCGCGTCGGGGAAGCGCTCGAAGACGGCGTCGATCTTTTCGCCCATCGGGCTATCGAGATGCACCGGGACGCGCGCGATCGCGTCGTCTTGCGCCTGCAAGGTGGCGATTGCCAGCAGAATATCCTGCGTGCGTTCGACCGCGAATGCGGGAATCACGATCGCGCCGCCGCGGGCGATGCCGTCGAGCAAGGCTTTTCGCAGATCGTCGAGCGGCTGCGGCGGATGCACGCGGTCGCCGTACGTCGATTCGCAGACGATATCGTCGGCGGCGCCGATCTCGTCGGGATCGTAGAGCAACGGGCGGCCGTACCGGCCGAGATCGCCCGAGAAGATGACGCGTTTGTTCTCGAACTCGAGCGCCGCGAAGGCCGAACCGAGGATGTGCCCGGCGTTGAAGTACGTCGCGCGCATGACGCCGGCGACGTCGAAGCTTTCGCGCAGCGCCACCGGGCGCACGTGCTTCATCGTGCGATCGACGTCGCGCTGATCGTAGTACACGGGCGGCGCGTACGGGCGCTGGTGTTGAAAGCCGCGTTCTTGTAACTCTTGCTGGAGATGGGCCGAATCGTCGAGCACGATCTGCATCACCGCTTCGGTCGGCGGCGTGCAGTAGATGGGGCCCGCGAAGCCGTCGTGGATCAGCTTCGGCAGAAAGCCCGTGTGGTCGAGATGGCCGTGCGTGATAATGACGGCGTCGATATCGTCGGCGTTCACCGGAAGGGGCACGTCGTTGAGGCTGCGCACGTCGACGACGCCTTGAAAGAGCCCGCAGTCGACCAGGATGCGCTTGCCCCCGACGGTGAGGAGATGCTTGCTGCCGGTGACGGTGCCGGCGGCGCCGATGAAAGTGAGTTCAGCCACGAGTCTCCTGCGTTGCGATTGGATGGCGAAGCGGAAACTCGCCGGTGCGGTTGAACGCGACCGACGACGGAATCGAGTCGCGCAGGTAGAGATCGAGGCAACGATCGACCAGCGTCTCCGGATTCTCGTCGGTGACGATACGCGCGCCGGTGTTCTTCTTGACCAAGCCGGCGATCTGCGTGAAGTCGTTCGAGATGCCCCCGGAGTTGAGGAGGACGCCGATCAATTTGCCTTCGTCGTAGGCGATCGCAAACTCGCCGAGCGTACCGCTTCGGCCGCCGACGAAGAGCACGAAATCGGAGCTGTGGATGTTGTGCGTCTCGCGGCCCATCAAACCGGAACCGGTGAAGACCATCGTCGTGTACGGCTGCAACGGCGAGCCGTAGACGTTGACGTGTTCCTCGCGTGAAAGCGCCGGCGAGACGCCCAGGCTCGTGCCGCGAGCCTCGTGCGCGCCGAGCACGGCCGCATGCGGAAGCCCCGGGCACGCCCCGGTCACGATCGTCGCGTCGCGTTCAGCGATCCGCTTGCCGAGGCGGTGTGCCAGCTCGAGCTCGTCCTTGGTGATTTCGCCACCGGCGGAACCCATCACGCCGATTTGGATTTTCATGCGTGGGTCTTTACGGCTCGCGTGGTCGTCTCCTAGGGGTGGCTGTCGTGCATGACGCTGACGAAGAGCACGACGAGCAGCGCGAGGCCCATGATGCACCACGTAATCATACTCCCCAGCAGCCTGATCGCAGGCAGTTGTGCGGGCGTGATCGTGGGATTGATACTTTGGAAATATGCGTCGGGCGGACCGAGAAAGCGCGTCGCGATGAACCCTGCGTTCACGGGTGCCTCCATTGCCGCCGTTGGTTTGTTATGAGAGCGATGCCGAAGCTCCCGTATGAATCTATCGCCGGCCGTTGGCGCGTGTTACGCAATCGTGGATGGCGCGTGCGCGAGGTGGCTTGCGTCGGTGCACCGCGGACGCTGCTGTGTGCCGAGTTCGGTGAGCCGGCGTTGCCGGTGGTGGCGTTGAGTGCCGGCGTCCACGGCGACGAGCCGGCCGGCGTGGAGGCGTTGCTGGCGCTGGCCGAAGATGACGCGCTCGATCCGCGCTTCGCATATCGGGTGTGGCCGTGCCTCAACCCGACCGGTTACGATGCCGGAACGAGGAAGAACGCGGCCGGCTCCGACATAAATCGCACATTCGCACGCGCCGGCGGTTCGCCCGAAGCCGCGGCGGTGATTATCGCGAATCGCGATTTGCGCTTCGCACTGGCGATCGATCTGCACGAAGACGATGAGGGCGCCGGTTTCTATTGCTATGACTACGGCGGCGCGCCCGGTGAACGCGCACTTGCGGCGGCGACCGCCTCGGGCCACCCGGCGGATCCACGCGGGGTGCTGCGTCCCGATCCCGAGTCGGAAGCTCGGGAGCTGGGCGGGCTCTCGCTGATGCTCCGGCTTATCCGCCACGCGGCGCCGCGCGGGATCACCCTCGAAACGGCTTCGGCTCGCCCGTTCGACGAACGGGTGGCCGCCCACATGGCGGCCGTGCGAGCCGTCCTGACGGAACCGTCGCTGATTCCCAGGGTTCTGTGAAATGTTCAATTTGATAAGGATAGAAAAGGACGGCCATGGCTGAACGCGATCAACTTGAAGTCGATGTGCTCTTCGTCGGCGCCGGGCCGGCGAGCTTGGCCGGGGCGATCCGCCTCGGGCAGCTTGCCAAAGCCGCGGGCCGTGAACTCGAGATCCTCGTCATCGAAAAGGCGGCCGAGATCGGCAACCACGGGCTCTCGGGGCTCGTCCTCGATCCGCGTTCGATCAACGAACTGCTGCCGGATTGGCAAGAGCGCGGGATGCCGGTCGATGCGCCGGTCGGCCGCGACGAGATGTGGTTCCTCACCGCGGGCGGCAAGATCAAGGCGCCCTTCGCCCCGCCGCCGCTGAACAATCACGGCAAGTACGTCGCGTCGCTGCAACGCATCACGAAATGGATGGCCGAGCAAGCCGAGGAGCTCGGCGTGCAAGTCTTCGGCGAGTTTCCGGGGCAAGAGCTGCTCTGGGACGGCGATCGCGTGATCGGCGTGCGCACCGGCGATAAGGGCGTGGCGCACGACGGTTCGCACAAGAGCAATTACGAGCCGGGTGCCGACTTGCTCGCGAAGATCGTGATTCTGGGCGAAGGTCCGCGCGGCACGCTCGCCAAGCAGGCGATTCCGCGCCTCGGTCTGGACGAAGGCAAAGAGCCGCAGGTGTATGCGGCCGGCGTGAAAGAGCTGTGGCAGCTTCCCGACGATCGCTTCCCGGCTGGAAGCGTGATCCACACGCTCGGCTATCCGCTTCCGCCCGAAACCTTCGGCGGCGGCTTCATCTACGGCATGAAAGACCGCGTGCTCGACATCGGCTGCGTCACGGGTTTGGACTACAAGAACCCGACGACCGATCCGCACAACGAATTGCAGCGGATGAAAGAGCATCCCGAGATCCGCAAGATGCTCGAGGGCGGAAAGATGATCCGCTACGGCGCGAAGGCGATTCCAGAAGGCGGCTTCTTCGCGATGATTCGTCCGTACGGCGACGGCCTGATGATCGCCGGCGATTCGGCCGGGTTCCTCAACGGCATGCGGCTCAAAGGCGTACACCTCGCGATGAAGTCGGGCATGATGGCGGCGGAGACGGCGTGGGACGCACTGCAAGCCGAGAAATACGACGCGGCGCAACTCGCGGCGTACGAAGACCGCTTCCGCAACTCGTGGGCATACGATGAGATGCGCAGCGCGCGCAACTTCCATCAGGGCTTCGAGCACGGCATGTGGGCGGGTATCGTCAATGCCGGTCTCGCCACGTTCCTCGGCGGCCGCGCGTACGGCTTTCTCGACAAGCTATCGAGCAAGCCGGGCTACGAGCGGATGGAGAAGGCAGGCTACAAGCCCAAGGAGACGCCGCGCGCGAAGATCGATAACGTGCTGACGTTCGACAAGCTGACCGACGTGTATAACTCGGGGACGATCCACGAAGAGGATCAGCCGTGCCACCTGCACGTCGCCGACACGAACGTCTGCCGCGACCGCTGCACGGTCGAATACGGCAATCCGTGCGCGTACTTCTGCCCGGCCAAAGTCTACGAACCGCTCTTCGAAAAGAACGGCGACGGTAAGGTCGACGGCCGCCTGCAGATCAACTTCACGAACTGCGTGCACTGCAAGACGTGCGACATCGCCGATCCGTACCAGATCATCACCTGGGTACCGCCCCAGGGCGGCGAAGGCCCCGTCTACACGGGCATGTAGCGCCCTAGAGGATGCACGGCGCGCTCGGCGATGCCGGCGTCGTGCAAAAGGCCGTTGCGACGGCGACCGCGCTTACAAGTACGAACAGGGCCATGGCATGCGCGCGTTCGGGGCGATCGCCGATCGTGATGCCGCTGTAGCGCGCGGTGAGCACGCCGGCAAGCGCGCCGGCCGCGCTCAACAGCGTCATGCCCAGAAATACCATGGCGGCGATCACGCCGTCGAGGCACCCGCCCGGCAGCGCGAGCGCACCGTAGTGCGCAAGCTCGCGGCCGATCTCCATTGCCGTGATGGTGCCGCAGATACCCAGCGTGAATGCTGCGGGATATGCCCAGCCGAACAACACGCCGAACCAGCGCCGGTAGGTCGCGACGGCCGCGACGGCGAGCGTCAGCGTCAAGAAGCTCGGCGCCACCGTCCAGATGAAAGCGTCTTGATCGAGCAGGTACCACGTACCGAACGCGCACGCGATCGCGAGCGAGGTCAGTGCGGCCGCGGTACGCGGGTAGGCGCGTTCGTGTTGTGGGGCGGCCATTAGAAGCAGCCTCCCGTGTCCGCCATCCACGGCGTGAAATGCGCCGCGGTCACGCCGGCGATAATCGTGAACAGGATCGCTACCGCGCACCAGTTCGCGATCGAGGCCGGTGCGGTGATCGTCTTCCCACGACGGCAGAGCCGCGCCCCGATGATGCCGCCCGCCGCGGCGACGCCCAAGAACATGGGAACGCCGAGCACCAGAATAACGCCGTCGAGACAACCGACCGGCGCCCAAACGTGTCCGTTCGCGCTCGTGGTGGCCAGCAGCTCGAGCATGGTGTTCGTGCCAAAATATGCGGTGATCGCCGCCGCCGGATAGGCCCAGCCGAGAAGAAACCCGTGCGCTCGCCTCAGGACGGCGACGATGGCAACGATGCACGTGACGGCGACAAAACACGGGATCACCGCCGGAACGCCCTGATTCTGCGAGAGAAGATCGACCGAGAGTGCGAAGCTTGCTGCGGCTGCGATGCCCAGGCCGCTGCTGGTGATTGCTGCTGTCCATGTGTTCATGAACCGAGCGTACGCCGTCGGCTCCCTGTGGTGCGTCCGTAGAACTACGGCACCCCGGCGGGTCGTTAGGTCGGGGACCTTGTCGGCATCGTCACGCTCATCGACGTGAAGTGCAGTGAAACGTACTGCTCGACCCCGGTGCGTTCCGCGCTGACTCCGTGCAGATCGAAGATGGGCCCGTCGATCTGTTTGGTGATGATGACGTGTTCGAGCCTTCCCTTACCCCTGGTGAGGGCGATGACGCGGGCGGCATAGTTCGGATCGCAAAACTCGACGACGAGCCGCTTGGCCGTATGTCCCGGCTCCCAGGGGGCGAAAGCATCCGTCCCGGCTGCCGAGAGACCGGTTGAGCCAAGGCCCTTCGCCCAAAAAACCGCTGCAAGTAGACCGCACCCGTAGTTTCGCGTTGAAGCGCTCACGGGTCCGGCATCGCTAGCAGGACTGCTCATTGAGGTGATTGCGAGAACGAGCGCACCCGCGAACAAAGCATTGATGACGCGTGCGGCTTGGGCATGGGCTACCAACTCGCGATTGCGACGTAGTAACTCCTGGTACATGGACGATACAAGGCCTTTGGCGCGGTCTGCGTTGCTCAGGGCGAAAAAAAGACCCGCTTGGTCGAAGCGGGCCGTGCGGTTCTCCAGAAGGTCCAACCGCTGGTTTAGAGGTTCAGGAGCTGCTGTGAATTGAGCTGCGCCTGAATCGAGAAGTTCGATGCAATCGACGAGAACGGATCGCTGATCGCGCTCGTGAGGCTTGCGGTCGAACTGGGCGTCGAACTCGCGGCGCCGAACGCATCCACGCTCGGGCTTGATCCGCTATTCGAAACCCCGAAGGCATCGGTTGATTCGCTGCTGCCGTCCTGATCGAACAAGCTTTTCGTCGAACCGCCTGAGCCCCCGTGATGGTGATGGTGTCCACCCTCGAGGAGTTTGGTTATCTCCGCGAAGGAGGGCGTGTTGCCGGTCGCCGTCTGACCCGTCACCGACGCAACCGTCTGCGGTTGTGTCGACGTCGGGGCGTTGTATTTAGCGATCGGCAAGGTGTAGCCGGTATTCACCGGTGCACCTCCTTTCCGAAGGGACGCGCGGGGCTGAACCCCCGCTTTATCTCCTTCGGAATCATCGATTCTCAGGTTTAGGTAGGAGGCTCTCAGGCTTGTGCGTTGGTACGGTCAAGCCATGAATCCCACATCTGCCGGCGCCGACGTCGTCGTCATCGGAGGCGGTCTGATCGGCCTCGCGACCGCGCTCGAGCTCGCTCGCCGTGGTGCTGCCGTGCGTGTGCTCGAACGGGGCGAGCCCGGCCGGGCGGCGTCGTGGGCGGGAGCCGGGATGCTGGCGCCCTACACGGAGCGCGTGGAGGACGAAGAACTGTTGGCGCTCTGCGCCCGCTCGCTCGCGCTCTACCCCGAGCTGACACAACGCGTGCTGGATGCGACCGGCTTGGACGTCGAGCTGCGCCTCGACGGTATCCTCCACGCGGCCTTCGACGAAGCCGCGCTCCAAGCGCTGGGCGCCCACGCAGCCTCCCTGGCGCAGCGCGGCATCGCTCACGAGGTGCTCGATCGCCATTCCGCCGTACTCGCCGAGCCCGGGCTTGCCGGCAGCGTCCTCGGAGCGCTCGTCGTCAGCGGCGAGGGCCAGGTCGACAACCGGCGGCTCGGCCGAGCGCTCAGCGCCGCCTGCAGCGCGGCCGGCGTGCCGATCGTGCCCGACGCCCGTGACGTGCGGGTCGAATGTGACGGGCGCCGAGTGCTCGGGGTGCGCAGCCATCTCGGCTTTACTCCGTCCTCGCACGTCGTGATCGCGGCGGGCGCGTGGTCGGCAAGCGTACCCGGCGTACCGGCCGAGGCCTTGCCGCCGGTCGAGCCGGTCAAAGGTCAGATGCTGGCCCTGGCGATGCCGCGCGGCTTCCTGCGCCGTACGACCTGGGTTCCGGGTGCCTATCTCGTGCCGCGGAGCGACGGGCGCCTGCTCGTCGGCGCTACCATGGAGCAGGCCGGCTTCGATACCCGCGTGACCGCGGGCGGCGTGCGCCGGCTGCTCGATGCCGCTCTCACCGCCATGCCGGCGCTGCGCCACTTCGCGCTTACCGAAACCTGGGCCGGGCTGCGCCCCGGCAGCCCGGACGGCCGGCCGTTCATTGGGCCCGCCGGACTCGACGGGCTCCTGCTTGCGACCGGCCATGCGCGCAACGGAATCCTGCTTGCGCCCGTCACCGCGGTAGCGATCGCCGATTTCATCGAGAGCGGCGAAGCAGCACCGCTCGCGCCGTGGTCGCTGCTCAGGATGCGCGAGCGCGCATCGCGAATGCAACCGGCGTGAAAGCTACGATCAACGGTGAGGAGCGCGAGCTGCCCGACGGCACGACGGTCGCCGCCCTGCTCGAAGAGTTCGGCGCGCCGCGTTCGGGAATCGCGGTCGCGCGCAACGATCGCGTCGTACGCCGCAGCGAATACGCGCGATTCGTGGTGCAAGACGGCGACACGATCGAGATCATCAAAGCGGTTGCAGGTGGATAGATCATGAGTGATGCCTTGCGCATCGGGAAATACGAGCTCGCTTCGCGGCTCATCGTCGGTACCGGCAAGTACCCCTCGCTCGAGGTGATGCAAGCCGCGCACCGCGCGAGCGGCGCCGGCATGGTGACGGTCGCCATCCGCCGCATCAATCTCGACGATGCCGGCGGGAAGACGATGCTCGATTACATCGATCGCGAGCGGATGCTCGTACTGCCGAACACCGCGGGATGCTTCACCGCCAAGGATGCCGTGCTTACCGCGCAGCTCGCGCGCGAGCTGCTCGAAACCGACCTCATCAAGCTCGAGGTCATCGGCGATCACGACACGCTGCATCCCGATTCGCGCGAGACGCTCAAGGCTGCCGAGATGCTGGTTGCCGACGGTTTTACCGTGCTGCCCTACATCGGCGACGACCCGGTGGCGTGCAAACAGCTCGAAGAGCTCGGCTGCGCGGCGGTGATGCCGCTCGCGGCGCCGATCGGCAGCGGCTTGGGCGTGTGCAACCCGTATACGATCCGCATCATCAAGGAGCGCGCGACGGTTCCGGTCATCGTCGATGCCGGCGTGGGCACGGCCTCCGACGCGGCGATCGCGATGGAGCTCGGCGTCGATGCGCTGCTGATGAATACCGGTATCGCGGCCGCGCGCGATCCGGAACTGATGGCCCACGCGATGCGCAACGCGGTCGTCGCCGGCCGCCAAGCCTATCTCGCGGGGCGCATGGAAAAGCGGCTCTACGCCAATGCCTCGAGCCCGATGCGCGACCTCATCGCTACGACGAAGGCCTGATGAAAGACGAAATTTCGGTTACCGAGCTCGCGCGTTGGCGCGAAGAGCGCGACGACGTCGTCGTGCTCGACGTTCGCGAACCCATGGAGGTGCAGATCGTCGCGTTTCCCGGCGCCCTCGAAGTGCCGATGCGCGAGATCCCCGCTCGGGTCGGCGAACTTCCCAAAGACAAGACGCTGGCGGTCATCTGTCACCATGGCGGGCGCAGCCACCAGGTCGTCGGATTCTTACGCGCTCAAGGTTTTACGAATGCGGTGAATGTCGACGGCGGCATTGATGCGTACGCGCTCACCGTGGATCCCTCGCTGCCGCGGTACTAACCGCCCCCGAAACGGCACCGCGCTTCCGAAGCCGTTTTCCCGAAGCCATGGGCGCGCGCCCAACGCTGAGCCGCGTCGACCAGCGCGCGCCCGACGCCGCGCCCGCGCGCTTGTTCGCGCACGTACCACGCTTCGATGAACGGTACCGGCGATCCGGAGCGCTCCTCCGCGGCGGAACGGAGCGAGAGCTCGAGCATGCCTTCGAGGTCGCCCGCGGCGTTTTCGTAGACGAACGCGCGCGCATCGTTCGTTCCGGCGAGCATCGGATCGGAGTCGGCGGCAAGCTCGTCGCTCGTAGCATCGGGCCACAGCGATCGTCGCATCTCGATCCATGCGGGCACGTCCTCGCGGCGCAACGCGCGCACCCCGCTCCCCCCGTTACGAAGGAGCGCGAACCAGTGGACCGCGCCGTGCAGCGGCAAGGCGCGGTGCGCCCACGATCCGGCGATGCCGTCGACGCCCCGTTCGTCGAGCGCCTCGACGACGAATTGTCTGCGGATGAGCGCCTCGAGCGGTTCGCGTTCGAAGAACGCGTGGGCCACCCCGGCTTCGTCGCCGTCGAGCGGTGCAAAGACGTGCTCGTCGATGCGCGTGCCCACGCCGTAGCGCGCGTCGCGCCGCGACCCGAAGGTTGCGTACAGCGGTGCGCCGGGTTCGAGCTGCGCCGCGATCCGTTCGAGCCGTGCGGCGATGGTGCCGGGGGTGCCGTGCAGGAGATCGTGCGTGGAGAGCGCCGCGGCGCAGAGCTCGGACGTCGCGCCGACGGGAACGACCGCACACCCGGCGGCGAGAAGCGCGCGGGTGTTTCGGCCGCTCCCCGCGCCGATCTCGAGCACGCGCGCGCCGGGACGATCCCGCAGCCGCTCGATCAGTGCGAGCGCCAGGGGGTGCGGCGGGCGGACGGCGGGTTCCGGCGAATTGTGCGGCATCTATGGCGACCGAGACGCTCATTATCGTCGTCGGCGGAGACTACCTCGCGTACGAGATCTGCCGGGAGATTTTGAAGACGGCAGGGCAGCGCGTTGCCCTGATCTGGAAGCATGAGGACGAGCGCGCGCAGCGTTTGCTCGCCGCTACGGTCGCGCAATTCGATGAAGAGTTCCCTGGGAAGTTCGTCCACTTTCCGCTCGATCCGTCGGACCCCCGCAGTCTGCGAGAGGCGGGCCTCGAAGCCCCGGGAGCCTCGCCCGACCAGCCCAACTTCTGCGTGGTAACGGTCGCGCAAGACGATCGCCTCAACCTGCGCGTCGCCCTGCTGGCGCGGGACATCAACGACCGAGCGCGCGTTACGCTGCGTCAGTTCAATCCCGTGCTCGGCCACAAAGTCCAAGAGGGACTCAAGTACAACTGCACCGCGATCTCGCCGGCCGCCCATGCGGCGGCCACGTACGCGGCATCGGCGGTCGATCCGTCCTGCTTCTATGCCATTCCGTTTCCGACGCTCGAGACGCTCGTCGCCAAAGCGGTGCGGCGGCAGACGCACGGTTCATCGGAGCGCAGCCCGGCCACGCACTCGTCGGCCGGTCTCTTCGGGTTTTGCGAGCGTCTCGCGGGAGATTTCGGAATCTCGGGCCTGACCGTCGACGCTGCCGAGAAGCACGTGGGCGCGCGCATCGTTGCGATCGACGGGGTCGCGCCGTACGTCTGCCACGGCGACGAGGATCATCGCAACCAGGAGGCGCTGAGCGAGCCGATTTCAGAGGCAAGCCGCGTAGTGGTCTTCGGTCCGATGGCGAACATCAAGAAGACGCATCCGTACGGCGAACACCGGCGCACGATCTCCTGGCGTAAGCGCCTTCGCGGCGCGTTTCGCGACCTTGGCAACAGCGTGCGCCGAATCGAGCCGATTCTGCGAACAGTCTTCATCATCGCGTTCATTTTATACGTGTGCTTTGCCGTCTATTTCGCGATCGCGCTCAAGATCAACCCGGTCTCCGCGTTTTATTTCGTGATGACGACGATGACGACGGTCGGTTACGGCGATATTTCGCCGTGTACCCATTGCGGAAATCCGACCCCGCCCGAGATGGCCTCGATGCTCGTCGACATGGCGGTGATGTTGATCGGCGTGATGGGCTTCGCGGTCTTTACCGCTACGATCACCTCGTCGCTCAACGCGGCGCTCCTTCGCCGCACGCGCGGTATCCGTCGCATCCACCGCAGCGGGCACGTGATCGTCTGCGGCTCCGGCAACGTCGGTTCGCTCGTGATCGATTACCTGCGCGAGCTCGGCGAAGACGTCGTGGTCGTCGAGAAGAACCCCGATGCGATTCTCATCGAGCTTGCTCGCGATCGCAAAGTCGATCTGCTCACGGGCGATGCCACTAACGACGAGACGATCGCGTACTGCGCCCCCGAACGCGCGAAGTCGCTGGTCGGCGTGACCAACAGCGATACCGCGAACCTCGAAGTAGCACTCGGCGCACGCACCCGTCAACGCAGCGATCAGCCGCACCCGATGCACGTGGTGCTGCGCATCGACGATCTGGCCTTTGGTGCGTCGATCAAGCGGCATTTCGGCATCGAGTCGTTCTCGACCACGGAGCTGACGGCGCCGACCATCGCGGGCCTGGCCCGCTTCGAGAGCACGCGAGGGCGTTTCTCGATCTTCCCCCACACCGACCACGAGCGGACCTTCCAATTGGCGGAACGCTACCAGGGCATAGAAAACGCGCCGCCGCCCGCACCGCCCGAGCGGCCGGGTAAAATCCGCTGGGTGCCCCTCTACGTCTGGCGAGAAGGAACCGAGGGCAAGCGTGCGGCTATACCCGTTCATACGTTCGTGGGGGACGTGCTCCCGGGAGACCGGTTACTCTTCATCGTCCCGCTCGATCAATTCGTCGAAAAAAAGGAGTAGTTCGTGTTAGCCGAGGGCGAGAAAATCCCGAAGCTGACGCTGCTCGACGACTCGGGCAAATCCGTCTCAACGCACGATCTGCTCGGCGGACACCTCGTCCTTTGGTTCTATCCCAAGGACGACACGCCGGGTTGAACCAACGAAGGGACGCAATTCCGCGATCTGATCGCCAAGTTCAAGAAGAAGGGCGCGACGATCGTGGGCGTCAGTCGCGATTCGGTCGAATCGCATCAAAAGTTCAAGAAGAAGTACGAGTTTCCGTTCCAATTACTAGCCGATACAGAGTCTAAGCTCTGCGACGCATTCGGGGTCATCGTCGAAAAGAATATGTACGGCAAGAAGACCAAGGGCGTTCAGCGCTCCACCTTCTTGATCGATCCGAAGGGCACGATCGTCAAGGTCTGGCCGAAGGTCTCGGTCGAGGGGCACGCTGAGGAGGTTCTCGCATCGCTACCGTAATGGCGGCGTCGATGCGCGTTCGGGTTGTGGGATCGAGCGCATCGGTCCCGCGACCCGGCCGCGCATGCAGTTGCCACCTGATCCGGACGCGCGAAGCGAACGTGCTCCTCGATATGGGCTCGGGCGCTCTGGCGAACCTGCGCGAAGTGATGGACTATCCCGACGTGGATGCGATCATTATCACGCACATGCACGCCGACCATTTCATCGATCTCATCCCGCTCCGCTATGGCCTCAAGTACGGGCCGTTGCTGCGCGACGGGCGCATGCCGCTCTGGCTGCCGCCGGGCGGAGAAGAGCAGCTTCGCGCCATGGCCGAAACCTTCCAAAGCGAAGGCCCGAACGATTTCCTCGACGAGGTTTTCGAGGTCCAGGAGTATGCACCCGACGGTGAACTGTATATCGGGAACCTCTCGGTCACATTTGCCAAGACGATCCACTATATCGACGCCTACGCCGTTCGCGTCGAGCGCGACGGTGCGAGCGTTTGTTATTCCAGCGATACGGCGCCTTGCGAGCGCGTCGAGGAGCTCGCGCGCGGTTGCAACGTCTTCTTGTGCGAGTCGGCGCTCGGCTTAGCGGTCGAGAAGGGCCCGATGCGCGGCCACATGTCGGCGATCGAAGCCGGCGAGATGGCGCAGCGAGCGGGAGCTCGCCGCCTCGTGCTCACGCACTACGGCACGGAGTTTGCGCCCGACGAACTCGTCGATGCGGCGCGCAGCGTGTACCACGGCCCGTGTGCCATCGCCGACGACGGCCTAGAGGTTACGATCTAGCCCCCGTCACCGTGAACTTCTCGCAGGTTTCCCGAAAACTCGTCGCTCTAGTTCTCCGTTTTCGCTTGGTCGCGCGGGAGCGAGAACTGAATGAGCGCGCTTACCGGCGCGAGTCCCCGGCTCACCACCGCGCACGGCGTAACCCGCAGGCCGAGGGCCTCTAAGCGCGTTTTTGCCGCCAGCATCTCGCGGCCGGTGGTAACGACGTCCTCCAGCAGCAGCACGCGTTGGCCGGCCTCGTAGGGGCCTTCGACGTACTCGTCGGCGAACGCGCCGTACCCCTTGGGCGATTTGCGTACCGCGATCATGGGAATGCCGCAGTGTTGCGAGACCGCCGTCGCGATCACCACGCCGCCGAGCTCCGTTCCCGCGATGATGTCGGGCGAGATCTCGGCGATGAGCTGGGTGAACATGCGCGCGATGCGGCGCAGCACCTGCGGATCCGAGAAGAGACGGAACTTATCGATGTAGTAGTCGCTGCGTACGCCGCCGGAGAGCACGTAGTCGCCGCGCGTGAGCGCACGCTCCACGATCATCTTGCGTAACCAGATCAGCTCCGGGGCCGGCGCCTTCGGGACGTCGGGAAACCCTAGATGCTCCATTGCCACGCGTTCCAGTTCTCGACGACCGGGCTGGGCGCAAAGCCTTTGAAATCGACACTGATCGGGTGGAGCTGACGGAGCCAATTGATGAAGATCTCCGGCACGTCGCGGGCGAGCAGCGCCTGCGTCTTCGCGTAGGCTGCTTTGCGGCCGGCTTGATCGTAGACGGTCAGCGCCTCGTTTTGCGCGGCATCCATCTCGGGGCTGCAGTAGCGTGAGTAGTTGTATCCGCCCGGCGGTACGTTCTTGCACATGTACTGCGAGCTGTCGTCGGGGTCGATGCCGGCGTACCAGCCGTCGACGACGAGATCGAAATGCCCCTGTTGCAGCACGCCGCCCTCGCCGGCCGGCGCGTAGAGCTGCGATCCGGGGAAGAGCTTGATCTGCGCGTCGACGCCCATGCTGTGCAACTGCGCCTGAATCTCGGTCGCGAGTTTCTTGTAGGTTACGTTCGAGTTCTCGGTGACGAGCAGCAGCGAGAGCGGCTGGCCGTTCTTCTCCAAGACGCCGCCTGGGCCGGGCGTGAAGCCGGCTTGCTCGAGCATCTGCTTGGCCTTCGCCGGATCGTGCGGGTACGACCGCACCTTCGGATCGTAGGCCCACATCCAATCAGGTACGTCTTCGCTCGCGAGCTTCTCCTGGCCGTACATCGAGGTGGAGATCAGGCTCTGTTTGTCGAGCCCGTAGGCGAGGGCTTGGCGAACGCGCACGTCCGAGAGCGGTGCATGACCCGTATTGAACTGCACGTCGTAGTAGCCGTTCACGTTCATCCACGCAAGGGTGATGCCGTCGGCCTTCGCGACTTGCGGATAGGTATTGATCGACGCTTGGTAGATCCAGTCGATCGCGTGCGTCTTGAGCTGGGTTACCGACGTATTCTCGTCCGGAATGACCTTGATCTCGATCCGCTTGAGGCCCGGTTTGCCGAGAAAGAAGTTCTCGTTGGCAACCAGCGAGATATGGTCGTTACGGACCCATTCGGCGAAGCGGAACGGGCCGTCGGTCACGGTCGGCTCGTTGTTGAACGGAATCTGATTGACGTTGGGGTACTTCGCGAGCACGTGTTCGGGCGCCACGCCGTACGGCTGGTCGCTGTCGGTGAAAAACGTATTTACGAACGGTGCGAACCGCGATTTCAAATGCACGATCACGGTTGCGTCGTCGGGGGTATCGATCGATTTGACATAATCGTAGCCGTGGCGCGAGACGATGTTGTTTGCATCGTTCATGATCGCTTGCCACGTCCACTTGACGTCCTTGCTCGAGAAGGGGACCCCGTCGCTCCATTTCACGTCCTTGCGAAGGTGATACGTGATCGTCAGGCCGTCTTTGCTGACGCCGCCGTTCTCCGAACTCGGAACGTCGGTGCTCAGCAACGGCTGCTGCACGCCCTTGTCGTCCGGCTGTATGAGCGGCAAGAACATGAACCGCGCGACAAAAACGTCCACGGTATTCGACGTCAGCAGCGGATTGAGGTTCTTGGGGTCATTTTGGATGGCCACGCGCAAGACACCGGGTTCGGTCCAGGGGTGGTCTCCGGCGGCCGTGTTATCGCCGCCCGCCTTGGAACAACCGCCGAGAAGCACGGCGATGAGGGAGAGAGCAAGGAGGTGTTTCACCCGCGCTTCTTTTGGTTACGGGGCGATATTACCCGCTAACGCCTGCCTTGGAACCGCTTCTGCTACCGGTGACCGGGTCGTAGCGGTCGTGAACGGCCGTATAGGTACCCAAGCCCTGCGTCGCCGTGCGCAGCTCCGTGATGTAGCGCGCGAGCTCGACCTGCGGTACGTCCGCCTCGACCACGTCGAACCCGGCACGGCCGGCCGGGCTCATGCCGAGGATCGCTCCGCGCTTCCCCGTGAGCTGCTGGATCACCGCCGACGTATACGATGCCGGAACCGTGACACGAACGCGTGAGATCGGCTCGAGCACGATTGGAGCGCATTTCGGCAGCGCGTCGCGCACGCCCATTCCCGCGGCGGTCTTGAAGGACTGCTCGCTCGAGTCGACGTCGTGGTACTGGCCGTCGTAGAGCGTGACCGTGATATCCGTTACCGGGTGACCATTCGGCCCGTGAAGCAGCGCTTCACGCACGCCCTTCTCTACGGCCGGGATGAACTGCCGGGGCACGACGCCGCCGACGATCGTTTCTTTGAACTCGACCCCGGCGCCGCGCTCGCGCGGCTCGAAGCGCAGTTTTACGTCGGCGAATTGACCGTGCCCACCGGTTTGATGCTTGTAGCGCGAGTGGATCTCGGTCGCGCTCGCAATCGTCTCCTGGTAGGGGATTTGCGGTGCCGCGGTCTCGACGTCCACCTTGTATTTTCGGCCGAGCCGCTCGACGGCGATGTGCACGTGCTGTTCGCCGCTTCCAAGTAACAGCAGTTCGCTCGTCATCTCGGCGCGGGCTAGGCGGAGCGCCGGGTCTTCGTCGACGATGCGCGCAAGCATCGCGAAGATCTTGGCCTCGTCGATGCGTTCCTTCGGCTTGATGGCGATCGCAAAGCATGGCTCGCCCAGGTCGACGCGCGGCAGCAACACCTTGTGCCCGTTGCTGGTGAGCGTGTCGCCCGTCTTGACGGGCTCCAGCCGCGCGATCGCGACGATCGAGCCCGGGCCCGCCTCGGCGATCGCTTCGCTCTTCTTGCCCATCAACCGGTAGAGACCGCCGGAGCGTACCTTCTCGTCGCCTTGCGAGATGTCGGTGAGCGTTGCGTCGGCTTTGAGCGTGCCGGAAAGCACGCGCACGACCGAGAGCTTGCCGGACTGCGGATGAATGCTGGTCTTGATCACGCGCGCGACCACGGGCGCGGCCGGATCGGCCGCGATCTCGCGCCCCTCCGCGTCCACGTGCGCGGCATCGGCGGGCGACGGGAACCACTTTTCGAGCGCGCGTACGAGCCCGGCGATGCCGGTTCCGGTCGTCGCCGACGCCGCAATGACCGGAACGATCTGATCGTGCGCGCACTCGCTGCATAGATCGCGTTCCACCTCGGCGAGCGGCGGTTCGATGCCCTCGAGCAGCTCTTCCATGAGGTGGTCGTCGAAGTCGGCCATGGCTTCGAGCAGCTCGCCGTGCGCGCGTTGCGCGCGCTCGAGCACCGCGCCTGGAATCGCGCTCTCGCGCTCGCTCGTTCCGTCGAACTCATACGCTTTCATCTCGGCCAGGTCGATATAGCCGGAGAAGCCGCTGCGTTTGTCGTCCTGCGTGCCGGTGAAGAGCGGCCACTCTTCGGCGACCACGTGGCGGCCGTACAGCGCTTGCAGAGCCGAGAGCGTTCCTTCGAAGTCGGCGCCCGGACGGTCGAGCTTGTTGACGACGAAGACGTGCGGCATCTTGCGCGCTTCGAGCATGTCGACCAGAGATTGCGTCTGCGCGACGCGCGAGGGGTCGGCGTCGACGACGACAACGGCGGCGTCCACTCCGGCAAGCACGAGTTTCGTATCTTCGAAGAAGTCGATGAAGCCCGGTGTATCGGCGATCGTCACGTCGATCGGGCCGCAGTCGCAGTGCGCAAAAGACGAGGTGGTGGATTGCGCGTGCGCGACGTCTTCGGGCTCATGGTCGGTAACGGTCGTGCCGTCGCCGACCGAACCTCGTCGTCCGATCGCGCCGCAATGCGCGAGCACAGCCTCCACGAGCGTAGTCTTCCCGGCGTGATGCGGGCCTACGAAAGCAATGTTGCGTTGACGCTCGATCTGGGCCATGTGCCCTCCTTACGCCTAGCGGCGTTTTGTCGTCGGCTTCTTTTTCGAAGTCGTCCCTTTCGACGGCTTGGCTGCCTTGGCAGCGGGTTTCTTCGCGACGGCCGCTTTCTTGGCCGGCGCTTTGGGCGCCGGCTTCGAAGCCGCTTTCTTCGCGGGTTGCGCCTTCGCAGGCGCGGCTTTCTTGGCCGTTGCGGGTTTCTTGGGCGGCGCTTTCTTGGCGGGCGCCGCCTTCTTCGCGACGGCCTTTTTCGCCGGCGCGGCCTTCTTGACGGCGGCGCTCTTCACGGGAGCCGCTTTCTTGGCGGGCGCCGCAGCCTTCTTCGCAGCGGGTCTTACGGCGGCGGCCTTCTTGGCGGGCGCGGCTTTGGCGGGCGCGGCGGCCTTCTTGGCGGCGGCCTTGACGGGCGCAGCCTTTTTCGCCGGAGCGGCTTTTACCGGCGCTGCCTTCTTGGCGGGCGGTTCGGACTTCTTCGCGGGCTCCGGCTTTGCAGCGGGCGCGGCCTTTTTACCGGCTTTCGCGGCCGCCGACGACGCGGCCGATTCGGCGCTGCGCTTGGACGATGTCTTGGCGGGCGCTTCCTCGGCGGCGGGCTTCTTCGTCGTGCGCGCCGGACCGCTCGCGCGTTTCTTCGGGCCGACGTCGTGCGCGGTCTTCGCTTCGCGCGGCGCCTTGGCGTGTTCGATCTCTTCGGGCAGGCCGAGCTCAGCGCGCGAGAGCCCGGTGATGCTGCTGCCGGGCTGAACGGGTTCGGGCGAGCGCTGCGCTTCGAGATGCTCTTTGGTCGCCCGCAACACGACGCGCGCGAGGCGCCCGCCGACGGGGAAGACGATTTCGTTGATGTCGGCGTTGTCGAGCATTTGCAGGACGACGTCGAACATGCCGCCTTGATCCTTGGGGCTGTGCGCATCGGAGCCGATCGCAATGCCGACGCCTTTGGCTTTGGCCTTACGCATCAAGCGCGTGTTGACGTCGATGTATTTCTGGCGCAGGATGTCGGACTCGGTGCGATAGAGCGGCCGCGTGTTGATCTCGATGGCCATCCCGCGCGCCGCCGCGACCTCCAGCAGCGCATCTTCGTATGCTTCGAGCTTTGCGTCGTCCGGCCAGTGCCCGAAGATCGCCGGTTTATAGAAGTGCCCGACGATATGTCCGGGCAGCTTCTCCACGTCGTCGAAGAGCTTTTCGGTGTAGAGTTCCCACACGCGTTCGACGCCCACGTGCTCGAAAAGATGAACGAACTCCGGATTGTCGTAGGGCCACTGGAAGTCGGCCCCTTTTTCCGGATGGTCGATCGCGAGAAAATGTACCGAGCGAATGATGCCGTCCGGGCGCATCGCGTCGACGATGTTTTGCGCATCGGGTCTGGCGCGCGGATCGTTGTCGACCTCGGCTCCGATCGAGAAGCGCATGCCTTTGCGCAGCCCCTCTCCGACGACTGCCGCGTGCGCCACGTCGACGCCGGCGGTCTCGGCCGCACCGTAGAGGTCGCCCGCATGCGCGAGCTTGAGCGCGCGGCGGACGGTATGAACGGCGCCCGGATCTTCGAACGTCAGGTAGTTGATGTGATCGCTGACCATGAGAAAGCGCGGCGCGTTGCGGCGGCACGCGTGGTAGAACCACAAGAAGAGCATTCGCGGCGAGTACGCGATCGGGCGCTCCTCGGCAAACGGCCGGTGCTCACCCTTGGCGTGACTGTGAATGTCGGGAATGGCGGCGAGGCGAGGGTCGCTCAGCGTTCTATTTCCTTTACACCGCGAGGGATCCAAAGCGATTTCCCCTTGTCGCGAGCTTTGCTTGCGTCGGGGGTTCGCTGCTCCAACCACGGCACGATGGTTTCAATCATGACCTCGAGGCCGCGAGTCATCAGCTCGAGGGACATGGACGGAGTCGAATCGGGGCCGGCGATAATCGCCTGGGACGGCAAGAACGGCACGTGTACGAGCCCGACGACGACCGGCAACGCCGCGTTTTCGGTGAGCCCGAGCACTTCGTAGAGGGCCTGGTTCCCAATGAACGTTCCGGCTGCGTTCGAGACGTAGCCGGGGACGCCCGAAGCGCGCCACGCTTCCACGATCTTATCGAAAGGCACGTTAGAAACGCGCGCTTCGGAACCGCCTTTCGCAATCACGTCTTGCTTGCGCATCACGCCGACGTTGTCGGGGAATTCGAAGTCGAGGACGTTGACGGCAACGCGTTCGAGCGCCATCGCCGTGCGCCCGCCCATCTGGTTGACGAGAATCACGGCGCCGGGATCGTCTTCCAGGAGCGCTTGCTCGAAACGTTCGCGGATGTTGCGGGTCTCGACCGGGATCACGCGCGTAGCGGGAACCTGCCCGGAGAGCATACGCCCTTCGAGACTGTGCGCGATCAATTCACTCGGATTGACTTTATCGCCGCCGAACGCTTCGAATCCGGCGACCAGTACCTTCTTAGCCACTTCGCCGTAGGTTAGGCACGCCGACGCGCGCTTCCTAGAGTTTCGGGGAGTAGCCTTCCATCTTGAGCAGCCTCGCCTTCATTTCCAGGCCGTACCCGTAATCATGCAAGCTCCCGGCCGAATCGACGACCCGGTGGCACGGAAAGAGCAGCGGCAGGGGATTGCGCGCCATGACCTGGCCGACCGCGCGAGCGGCGCGCGGGCGTCCGATCTGCGAGGCGACCCACGCGTAGGAACGGACTTCGCCCGGCGGGATTTGCGCCGCGGCGCGCAGTGCCGCTTGTTCGAATGGGGTGAGGTCCTCGATGTCGACGACGCGATCGTCGACTCGCCAGGTGTGAAAGAATTGTTCGAGCGTGCTGCGCAGCCACGCGGGAGCGTCCCCCGCAACGACCGGGCGGCGCAAGCGGCTCTGGATACGTTCGCGGACCGTCTCCGGCGCCTCGCCGGTGTCGATGCCGATGTAGGCGATGCGCTGCTCTTTGAAGCCGACGAAGAGGCGGCCGACGGGCGTCTCCACCGAGGTGAGCACGACCGGCTCGAGGCGATCCTTGTGCTTGATCTCGGCGATGTGCTCGACCACGCGCTTGGCGAGATCGCAGGACGGCTCGGGCTGCGGAAGGCACGAGAGGCAGTATGCGACGCCTTCGTACTCTTCGTAGAGGTCTTGGCAGGGCGGGCAGGCGCGCAGATGGATGTCGACGGCTTCCTTCAAGGATGCCTGGCAGTCCTCACGCACCTCGTCCCACAACGCGTCGACTTCACGACAACGCATGGACGGGGTCTCCTTCGGTCACGATTCGGCCGATCTGCGGGCCGAGAATGCGGCGCAGGATGCGCACGGCGCGGTGCACGTGCGATTTCACCGTGCCGATCGGCTGGTGCAGAATCTCGGCGATCTCGGGGTGGCTGCGCCCTTCGATGAAGCGCAGCGTGGCGGCGGCTCGCAGGTGCATCGGCAACTGCAGCAGCGCCTTCTCCACGAGGGCGACCTCGGCGTTCTGCTCGACGATCGTTTCTGGCCGGGCCGGACCCTCGACCGAGTCGCGCAGGAGCGCGTCGGGATCGGCCAGGGCGTCGAGCGCGACGTTGGTCGGGCGCTTGCTGCGCAGGCGGTTGCGCGTCACGTTGAGCGTTATGGTGTAGAGCCACGGCTGAAGGCGAAGCTCGCTGCGCTGTTCGTCGGACATCTTGCCCAGTGCGCGGTATGCCCGCACGAAGGCATCTTGGACGATCTCTTCGGCGTCCTCGCGGTTGCCGGTCATGCGCAGGGCGAAGCCGTACAACCGGCGTTGAAAATCGTCAACGATCCGATCGAAGGACTCGACGCTGGGCGCCGCCTTCCCGGTCGTCCGGTCGGACGGCGGTTTCGGCGGTTGGACCGCTGGTGGCACGTGTACTCCCTGAAGGAGTGGTGCGAGCGCGCTCATACGCGACCAAGACACCCTCCCGTAAAACCAGGTTTCACACCGCACCTCGAAAATCTTACCCGGTTGCCGGAAGGGGCCTGCTCAGCGCCGGACCGAACCCTCTTCCATGGTGCTTCTAGGTGCCGTAGTGCAAGAATAAAGCCCGCCGTCGAGCGATTCGACGTGCGGGCTTTTGTTTTAAGAGGACGAGGATGCCAATGCAGCAGGTGATCGAGCCCAAGGAGATTTCATTCGACGCGTACACGCTGTGCAGTTTCTTGCCGAATCTCGATTCGGCGCGCGCCGTCCCGCTCGTGTTCATCGGGTACCGTCGCAACCAGGACCCGTGGTTCGTGTGGCTCGTTCCGAAAGAAGGCATCAGTGCGGCCGGTTTGACCGACGATCCGTACTACACGAAGATTCTTCACGACCCGCACGCGTACTTTACCAAGAAGCTCTCGAAATACGTCGAGGAGACCGGTTCGGTCAAGCGAGGTCTCGAGATGCTCATCGACTACCATCAGAATCACTTGGCGTTTACGCCGCTCATGGAGCTGAGCGAGATGCCGTTCCGCCACCCGCTCGAAGTCGAACTCGTCGGCGCGAGCCGCCCGAGCGCGTTCTAGCGACTCTAGACGCTGCCGTCCGTGGCGCGTATCGCGCGATGATACACGATACGTACCGGGACGGCGGCGTTGTTGTTCGAAAGCGACCCCTCGATCGTCAGCGTCGCGTCGAGCGCGACGAGCAGCGCACCCTTGACCGCATAGTAGGCGGTGCCGTTCATTTCGATGGTTCCCTCGAGCCGCGCGTCGGAGCGCTGCGGCAACGTGCCGGTCATCGGGCCGGTCGCTTGGAATTGCACGCCGATCGACGGAATGCCGGAGATCTCGCCGGCCGGTGCGGAGCGCAGGACGCCGTGGAGGCGCGCGCCGCCGAGCGGTGAGGTGGCCTGGAAGGGCACGTGTCCGCGCAGCGAGCGCAGATCGCGCATCGTCGTCGCGTCGAGTTCGATCGCAAACGGCTGGTTGAGGATCGTCAAGAAATCCGGGTCTTCGTCGTCGGTGTCGTCGAGGGTGCCGTCGCCCGACATCTGCTGGACGAACCGGGCGCGTGCGTTTGCGCTGCCGCTCTCATCGGTTCGCTCGTAGGTTGCCTCCGCCACGAACCGGCGCCGCGCCGTCCCGGTCATCGAGAGCCGTTCGCTGCCGGAATAGGTAATGTGCGTCGCCGGTAAGTCGGCGCCGATGCGGTAGGTATCTTCGCCGCTCACCGCATACTCGGCTCGCTGACCCGATGACGCTCCGCAGAGCGCGATCGCGGCGGCGAGGGCGGTGGCGGGGATTCGACTGTGCATGCTCTCCTACTAACAGTATCATTCGCTGCAAGGGCGTTTTGATTCATCGGTAGCGGCGTCGAGGTAGGTGAACGCCAGCAAGGCTTGCACCCCGGGCAACGTGATCATTCCCATCGGAATCAGCGCCCAAAACACGGCATGCCCGATTTTGGCGCTATCCAGCCACAGGTGAATCAGATCGGAGGCGTAGCCGATCAGCAGTTGGAGCACGAGCAGCGACATCGCGCGGGTAAAGAGCCCGCGCGAAAACACGGTTGCGATGCTCGTAACGAAGGGCACGAACGCCAGGCCCCACCAGGGCGTTCGTTCGTCGACGACCGCCGCCACGTCGGCAAATGCGGCGGCTGCGGCGAGGATCAGCAACGGGATGCCGATCAGCAGCACGATCGGATCGCCGCCGATCCCGGCCTGCGCGTACGTCACCAACACCGTGTTGATGAAGTCGATGATGATGACGGCCCAGACCCGATCGAGCACGCGCGCCCAGACGGCGGCCGTGCCGGTTTCACCGGTCCAGTCGGCAAACGAATAGGCGTTGATGATGCATGTGAAGACCGGCGCCACGGTGCTTCCGGCGAGCGTGATGGCGAGCGGCTCGGGCAGCCGCGACCCGGCGACGATCGCCCACGATAGTGCGATCGCGGCAACGGCGAGCACGCCGTAGAGGACGCCGTGGCGCGCGAGCGAGGCGCCGCTCCATCGCAGCACCTTACCGATCGGGGACAACGTCATTCGGATGCGCTTACGGGTGAAACTTCAGGCCGGAGCCGCGGCGGCGATTGATGAAGAACCGCACGTCGACGGTGTGTTCGCACATCACCACGGATTCGCCGTCGTCGAAGAGCCGCCCGTCGATGTCGACGCTGAAGTCGCCGGCTGCGAGGCCGGCGAGCGTGCGCATCATGCTGCGATGAAATTTATCTTGAGGAGCGCGCGTTCCGATCGCCTCGCGTACCGCGAGCGCAAGCAGATCGCGGACGCGAAGCGGCGTTGCCAACGCGAATGCAGCCGACCCCGCACGGGCGACGGCGTGCAAGTCGAGCGGCACGCGGACGCGAATCACGCCCATTCTTTTGGCGGCTCTTCCAGGAGCCGCCTGCCGGCTGGACTAACGGTATAGACGTGTCCCCCTTTGGGAATGTACCGCCGCAACAGTTGGCGGAAGCGCTCGAAAAGCACGTCGCGAAAATGGACGACGCCGGTTTGACGTCGCTCCTCGTAGGCGAGCTCGAACGGATGCCGCAGCATGCGCGCTCCGCTCTCGCGTCCTCGGTCTTCGATGCGTTCCGCGACCGGGGCGAATCCTCGGAAGATGCCGCGGAAGGCGCCGACACGACGGTCGCGGCGATCGAGTCCTCCGAAGTTGCTCCGGTGGCCGCGCTGTTGCGGTACGCGGGCGACAACACCGGGCTGCTCAAAGAGGCGTTGGCATTGCTCGCACAAGAGCATGGAGACGCGCTTGCGGCCTTGCCGCCTGCGCTGATCGAAGGCATCTCCGCGCGCCTGTGACGCAGCGTTGAACGAATACCCTCGACGACGGCGGATCGAGCCGGACGGCCCCAAGCGCGGGCTGCCGATGTTCCCGCTCATCGTGCTCGTGGTCTTCGCCGGATTGCTGCTCGGCGGGGGCTTGGCCAAACTGCTGGGCCGCGGCGGCTCGCCCTCGCCCGCACCGTCGTTTACGCCGCTTCCCGGAGCGACGGTCGCCGCGATGACGTCGCCCGCTGCGGTGCCGTCGCGCGGGCCCTCGCCCTCGCCCCGTCCGTCGGCGCTCTCGTCCGTCCGTCCGTCGCCGTCGTCGCCCGCGACGTCGTCGCCTTCTCCGTCGCCGGCGCTCTCGGCATCGGCCAAGCCGTCGCCGACGCCGAAGGCAACGCCGACGGTGCTGATCATGACGCCGACGCCGGCGCCCGCGCGAACGGCGCGACCGAACCCGCCGACCGCGGCGGCGGCGCCGACAGCGACGCCGGCACCGCTGCCGACGCCGACGCCCGCAACGATCACGGGAGCCGCCAGCAGTGACCATGCGCTCGCGATCGGACGCTCCTACGTCAGCGCGCTGATCGACGGGCAAGCGCCCGTTGCCACCGGCTATTTGACCAGCGGTCTCGCCACCGAAACCTACCTGCAGGGCGGCAAGATCGCCGACATGGACGTCGCCAAGAATCCCGACGGAAGCTTTCGCGTCAGCGCCCGCGTGAGCGCGCCGAGCGGAACCTACCTGCTCACGTTGCGGATCGTCTCAACCTCGCTCGGCATGCAGATCACCGACCACAGCGCGACCAAGGGCTAGAGTTCCGCGCCGAGCCCCGTGTTCGCGCGCACCTGCAACTGACCGAAGTTCGCCTCCGATTCTTTGTCGCGGCGCAAGAACGTCGCTATCACGGCGACGGCGAACGAAAGCGGGATCGACACGACGCCGGGATTCTGTAACGGGAAGATCGCGTGCTCGTGCAGGACCTCGGGTGAGACGGCGATGAGCCCGAGCGAGACGATCAGGCCGGTCAGCATGCTCGCGATCGCGGCAAAGCGCGTGAAACGCTTCCACGTAAGCGAGAGCAGGAGCGCCGGGACGTTCGCGCTGGCGGCCACGGCAAAGGCGAGGCCTACGAGAAACGCGACGTTGACGCCGCGCAGTTTGATTCCAAGGATAATCGAGATGAAACCGACGAGCAGGGCGGTCGTTCGCGCTACCAGCATCTGCTCGTGATCGCTCCCTTGCCGCCTGCGCACGAGCACGTACCAAATGTCGTGCGCGAACGCACCCGATGCCGCGATCGTGAGGCCGACGACCACGGCCAAGATCGTTGAGAACGCCACCGCGGCGATGAACGCCGCCATCAGCGGGCCGCCGAGCGCGTGCGCCAGCACGGGCGCGGCAAGATTGCTGTCTTCGCGCGGGACGATGTAGCCGTCGCGGAGCAGGTCGGCGTTGAGTTGCGGGCGTTGTTGCGGGTCGGCGTGCGCGATGTACCGGATCGCCTGCGTATCGGTGACGTGCTTCCCGATATGCTCCTTGCCGACGATCGTCGCGGCGCCGAAGCCGACGACCGTCGTCAGCAAGTAGAAGATACCGATGATGCCCATCGCCCAGCCTACCGACAGCCGCGCGGCGCGCGCTGACGGAACCGTGAAAAAGCGCATCAGGATGTGCGGAAGGCCGGCGGTGCCGATGACGAGCGCAAGGGCGAGCGAGAGCGTATCGAGCGGGCCCTGCGGACCGCCGAAGTAATGCCCGGGCTGCAGGAGCTGTTGCGCGTTGACCGCCGTGACCATCGCCGGCAGCGAAAATCCGAAGTGGAGCAGCACGAGCACGGTTAGCAGCATCGTTGCGCCGATCAGCAGGATGCCTTTGATGATCTGCACCCACGTGGTCGCCAGCATGCCGCCGAAGAGCACGTAGATGATCATCAAGAATCCGGCGATCGCGATCGCCACCGGTTCGTCCAGACGCTGCACGAGCATGTTGACGATCGACCCCGCGCCCACGACCTGCGCGACCATGTAAAACAGCGTGACGGAGAGCGTGGTCAACGCCGCGACCGCGCGCACGGCGCTTCCGCCCAAGCGGAACGCGATGACGTCGGCAACGGTGTAGCGTCCGGCGTTCCGTAACGGCTCGGCCAGCAGCAGGAGCACGACCACGTAGGCGACGAGCCAGCCGGCCGCATAGAGGAAACCGTCGAAGCCGTAGAACGCGACCAGCCCGGCGACGCCGAGGAACGATGCGCCCGACATATAGTCGCCGGCGATCGCCCAGCCGTTCTGCGCGCCGCTGATCTCGCGATGCGCCGCATAAAAACCGCGGCTCGAGGTGCTGCGCCCCGCGGCCCAATAGGTGATGACGAGCGCGATTCCCACGAAGACGCCGAACATCACGAGCGTGGCTTGCGTCATTTCGAGAGCTCCGCGTGGGCGCGTTCGACGAAGGCTGCCGCGCGGTCGTCGAACGACTTCGCGGCACGTAAGTAGAGCGCGAGGAGCAGCCATGCGACGACGAACAGCGAGAGACCGTAGGCGTAGGCGACCGTCAGTCCGCCCGGCAGCGTCGAACTCATCAGCGAAGGCTGCGCGATCAGTCCCGCCGGCAGCCCGAGAAATACGAGCAAAAAGATACAGGTGGCGGGTATCACGAAACGCCGTCGCGCTCGCAGCAGCGCCGTGAACTCGGGGTCGGCCGCAAGTTCGTCCCACTCGCGGGCGGTCACGTGGCGATGCTGCATGCGCGCCCTTTCGCTATCGGCGTAACCCCATTCCCGCCCGTATCGTCTCCCCGGCGACGGCGTCGACTGCGAGGCCGGCGAATACGACGGCGGTTGCGAGGATTCCGAACGTGCGCTGATTATCGAGGGGCAGCGATGCCACGAGCCGCAGCGCGAGCCACAGAAAGCCCAGCCCGCAGAGCGTGCGCAGGGCGGCGCGGAGGAACGATTGCGGGCGCCGCAGGCCGGCCGAGAGATCGAGTACGGCGAATGCGAGGCCCGCGCAGGACGTGGCGGCGGCGAGCCTCACGAACAGATCGAGGGCGTTCAGCGAACGCTACTCTTCGTCGGGCCACCCGGCGATCTCGCCGATCGCCGCGCTCTTGAGCACGCGCAGGCCGAGGGTCGCGCATTTCATGCGCGTCGGACTGATGCCGATGCCGACGTTCTCGAGGACCGCTTCTTTCGTGAGGCGCGCAACGTCTTCGAGCTTCATGCCTTTGACGGTCTCGGTGAGCATCGACGTCGACGCTTGGCTGATGGCGCAGCCCTGCCCGGAGAACTTCACGTCGTTGACGACGCCGTCGCGAACGTCGAGCTCGACGCGAATCTGGTCCCCGCAGAGCGGGTTGAGATCCTCGGCGCTCGCCGTCGGTTCCTCGAGGTGTCCGAAATTGCGCGGGTTCCGATAGTGGTCGAGAATGAAATCGCGGTAAAAGTCGTCCATGGTTCTCTAGAGTTTGAAGACCTGTGCGGCACGATCGAGCGCGCCGGCGAGCGCGTCGACGTCATCCCGCGTGTTGTACACGTAGAACGATGCGCGGGCCGTTGCCGGCCAGCCCATCTTCGCCATCAGCGGCATCGTGCAGTGGTGACCGGCTCGAATGCATACGCCTTCGGTATCGAAAATCGACGCCAAGTCGTGTGCGTGGATGTCGGCGAAATTGAACGACACCACGCCGGAGGTGATCGCCGGGTCTTTCGGGCCGTAAATCGCCAGACCGCGAGCCTCGAGCGGCGCCAGCCGCTCGAGCGCGTATTCGAGCAGCGACCGCTCGTGCTCGCGAACCCAGTCCATGCCCACGCGTTCGAGGTACTCGACCGCTGCACCCAAGCCGATCGCGTCGGCGATGTTGCTCGTACCGGCTTCGAACTTCCACGGAAGCTCGTTGTAGGTCGAGCGCTCGTACTCCACCTTGCGGATCATATCGCCGCCGGCGAGAAACGGCGGCATCGCTTCGAGCAGCGCGCGTTTTCCGTAGAGCACGCCGATTCCGGTCGGCCCGAGCATCTTGTGCCCGGAGAACGCGTAGAAGTCGACGTCGAGCGCACGCACGTCGACGGCGAGGTGCGGGATCGCTTGTGCGCCGTCCACCAGAATCGTCGCGCCCGCGGCACGAGCCTTCGGAACGATGCGCTCGAGCGGCACGATGGTGCCGAGCGCGTTGCTCACGTGGGTGATTGCGAGCAGCTTGACGCCGCGCAACAAGCTCTCGAGATCGTCGAGCACGAGCGTTCCGTTCGGCGCAACCGGAATGAAGCGCAGGGTTGCGCCGGTTTTCTCGGCGAGCAGTTGCCACGGTACGAGGTTGGAGTGGTGTTCGAGCTCGGAGGTGAGGATGGCGTCGCCTGCGCGCAGATTGTTCAGCCCCCAGCTATAGCCGACGAGATTCATCGCCTCGGTGGCGTTGCGCGTCCAGATGACCTCTTCGGGCGCAGCATTGATGAACCGGGCGACGGTCGCGCGTGCCGCTTCGAAGGCGTCGGTGGCGCGCGCGGCGATCTCGTAGACCCCGCGGTGAATGTTTGCGTTGTACTCGCTGTAATACGTGACCAGCGTGTCGATCACGCTTTGCGGTTTCTGCGAGCTCGCGGCCGAGTCGAGGTAAACCAGGCGCTTGCCGCGCGAGGTCGGCCGATGGAGGATCGGAAAGTCGGCGACGATGGAAGCGAGCTTGCTGTCGTCGATAGCGAGCATGATCAGCCGACCTTCTGGGCGAGCGCGTCGCGCAGTTCGTCGCGCAGGGCTTCGGTCGGGAAGCGGTCGATGACGGGCTCGAAGAACCCGAGCGCGATCATGCGCTGGGCCGCCTCGCGTTCGATTCCGCGGCTGGTCATGTAGAAGATCGCGTCGTCGTCGAGCGCGCCGACGGTCGCTCCGTGGAAGGCCTTCACGTCGTTCGCCGCGATCTCGAGCGCCGGGACCGAGTCGATGTGCGCGCGCTTCGAGAGGAGCAAGGCGTCGTCGCGCAGGCTGGCGTTGCTCCGTTGCGCGTGCGCTTCGATCAGGATGTTTCCGAGGTAGCGGCCTTGCCCGTCGCCGGTCGCGGCGCTCTTCACCAGCGTCTCCGAAGCCGAGTCGCCGGTTCGGTGATCGACGGTCGTGCGAATGTCGACGTGCTGCTTCTCGCCGGGAAAGAAGACCGACGCGATGCGCGCTTCGACGCCCGGCTCGGCGATCGTCACGGCCAGGTCGCCGACGGCGAGCCGGCCGCCCAGATCCGCGCAGGCCCAATGTACGCGGGCGTTTCGGCCCGGCAGCGCGGCACGCGTGAAGAAGATCTCGGTCGATGCGGGGAGCATCTGCGCGGCGGCATAGGTGACGTCGGCGCTTTCTTCCGTAACGATCTCGGCGATGCCGCAGATCGACGCGTTCTCGCCGCCGTCGAAGCACTCGACGATCGTTGCGCGCGCACCGCGTTCGGCGAGCACGATCGTGTACGGGAACACGGCGCTGCCGTCGGGGACGTCGTATCGCACGACGATCGGCTCGTCGACGTTGACGTCGGCCGGGAGATGGATGAACGCACCCAGATGGGTGAAGGCTTGCGCCAATGCCGCCCACTTGTGCTCCGGGCGGATCGCGCGGCCCATCGCGCGGTCGAGCGCGGCGGCATGGTCGCGCATGGCGACGTGCAGATCGCACGCGACGAAGCGTCCCTGGGGCGCTTCGATCTCCACCGCACCCGCCGGCTGCGCTTCGGGCAGGTTGCTCGGCTCGTAGGTTTCGAGGTCGATCTTCCAATAACGGCCTGGTTTTTCGCGTCCGCTCGGCGTCGCGCGAAAGCGCGCGAATGCGGCGTCGCGAGCGTTCGCGGTCGCGCTAGGCAAGGCTGCGCGTCTCCTCGCGGATGACGTCGTAGCCCTCGCGCTCGATGCGATTGGCGAGGTCGGGTCCGCCGGTTTTGACGATGCGGCCGTCCATCATGACGTGGACGACGTCGGCGTCGATGTGCTGGAGGATGCGCGGGTAGTGCGTGATGATGAGGAAGCCGGTGTTCTTGCCCTCCTCGCTCGCGCGCAGCGCTTTCACCGACTCACCGACATCTTTGAGCGCGTCGACGTCGAGGCCCGAATCGGTCTCGTCGAGGATTGCATACTTGGGCGCGAGGACCGCGAGCTGCAGCATTTCGAGCCGTTTCTTTTCGCCGCCCGAGAAGCCGTCGTTCAGGTAGCGCCCGAGGAACGAGGGGTCCATCCCGAGCGTGTCCATCGATTGCAGCAGCGCGGCGCGGAACTTCGACGGCGTGAGCTCGCCGGGGCGCACCGCTTGGCGCGCGGCGTAGAGAAAGTTCGGTACTTTTACGCCCGGGATCGCGGCCGGGTACTGGAAGGAGAGGAAGAGGCCGGCGCGCGCGCGCTTGTCGGCCGGCAGCGCGAGGATGTCCTCGCCGTCGAGCGTGGCGGTTCCGGCGGTCACGTCGTACTTCGGATGCCCGGTCAACGAGAACGCCAGCGTCGATTTGCCGCTGCCGTTGGGGCCCATGAGCGCATGGACTTTTCCGGGCTCGACCACCAGGTCGATCCCCTTGAGAATTTCGTTGCCGTCGACGCTGCAATGCAGGCCGGCGATCCGTAGCCCTTGGTCGCTCATGTGCTCTCCTGGAAAGTGGTTCGCTCCACAGCTTAATGCCGGTACCGGCAGAAAGTCAAGGATTTACTTTACTATCTGGCCGGTCGCGTGATAGGATACGGGCGAACACCATGCAGTCCGACCGCTTCTTTCAGACCACCCGCGGCAAGATCGTCGCGGAACTGCGGCGCCGAGGCACGGCCTCGGCCGCCGACCTGGCCTCCGTCTTCGGGCTTTCGCCCAACGCGGTGCGCCAGCAGCTCGTCGTGCTCGAGCGCGACGGCCTGGTCGTAGAGGCGTCGGTCCGGCGCGGCCCGACCAAGCCGACCCTCGAGTTCTCGCTCACGCCCTCCGCCGACAAACTCTTCCCGCAGCAGTACGACAAGATGCTCGCGGCGGTGTTGCGCGAGGTGAAGGACCGCTTCGGAACCCCCGCCGTCGAGGACATCTTCGATGCGATCGCGCGCCGCGCGGTCGACAAGACGCGTCCCAAAGTCACGGCGGGAACCCCCGAAGGCAAGGTCGCCCAGCTCACCGAGGCGCTCCGCGAGAAGGGCGTCACCGCCGAATATAGTTTGATCGAGGGCGGGTTCTTGCTGGCGGAGCATAATTGCCCGTATTCGGAAGTCGTCAAAGAGCATCCGGAAGTGTGCGGCGTGATCCACCACGTGCTCGACGAAACCATCGGCGGCGACCACCGGCAGGTGGAATCGCTGCGCGACGGCGGAAAGAGCTGCAAATTCGAACTCAAGGGAGTGTCCTAAACCGTGAATTTTCCGAAGTTTCAGCAGTTGGTCGAGGCGCGTCCGGGCTTCCACACGATGGAAAACCCGACGGCGAGCGGCGAGTATTTCAGCGACTCGTGCGGCGACATGTACAACTTCTTCCTGAAGATCGGACCCGGCGCGGTCATCGAGGACATCTCGTATTTCACGACCGGCTGCGGCTTCGGTACGGCCACGTGCAGCCTCGTCGTCGAACTCGCCAAAGGCAAGACGATCGACGAAGCGCTCGCGCTGACGACCGACGAAGTCGAGGCGCAACTCGACGGCTATCCGGAGAAGAAGAAAGACTATCCGGAGCGCGCGCTCGAGGCGCTCAAGATCGCGATCGACGATTATCGCGCGAAGGTTGCGAGCGGTACCGTGCCGGATTTCGGCGCGATGCCGGCGGCACCGCGCGTACAGCCCGCCGTTCCCGCCGCGCAGGCGCCGGCTCCGCCCGAGACCGAGGACGGCAAAGTCTTGATTCGCTTGCGCTAGCGCAAGTACGGGTTGCTCTCGCGTTCGGTGCCGATCGTGGTGAAGGCGCCGTGCCCGGGGATCACCAGCGTGTCGTCGGGATAATCCATCAGCTTACGATGGATCGACGTGACGATATCTTCCATCGACGTTCCGCCTAAGTCCCACCGGCCGATCGCGCCCGCGAAGAGCGTATCGCCCGAGAGGATTTGCGTTGCGCTGGCCGCGTCGCTCACCGCAAAGCAGACGCTTCCCGGCGTGTGGCCAGGCGTGTGCAAGACCTCCAGCCTGACGCCGCCGACCGTGATGCGGTCGCCGTCCTGAAGATCGCCGTCGAGCTTGACGATCGGCGGCATCTCCGGCAAACCGAAGTATCGTGCGAGCTGCGGCTGCATCTCGTAGATCGGGAGGTCCTCGGGGTGCAGCAGCGGGGGGGCCCGGGGGGGCGGCGGCC